>JGI24132J36420_10001000_pt1 | contig 13092 bp, 13 predicted proteins | sample BarGraNGADG00212_3_FD_36420 | JGI IMG/M metagenome (IMG submission 36420) | reverse complement strand
GCCCGTCGAGCTCGGCACCCGATCAGCGAGGGCATGATGTACGGATGGCTCTGGCGGCACCTGCCGGGCAACACCGCAACCCGCACGGTGGTCGCGGCACTGCTCTTCGCGGCCGTCGTGGCAGCATGCTTCCTCTGGGTCTTCCCGGCGGTCGCTCCGTACCTGCCGTTCAACGGCCAGACCGTGGGTGAGTGAGATGACCAAGATCTTCGTTGTCGACAACTACGACTCGTTCGTCTACACGATCGTCGGCTACCTCCAACAGCTCGGCGCCGAGACGACGGTGGTGCGCAACGATGCCGTGCCGCCGGCCCAGGACCGGGTCGGGTACGACGGCGTGCTCATCTCGCCGGGGCCGGGGACGCCGATCGAGGCCGGCGCGAGCATGGCGGTGATCGAGGACTGCGCCCGCGTGGGGCTGCCGATGCTCGGAGTGTGCCTCGGCCACCAAGCGCTCGGTGAGGTGTTCGGCGCCACGGTCGCGCACGCCCCGGAGCTGATGCACGGCAAGNCGAGCTTGATCGAGCACCACGGCCAAGGCGTGCTCGAGGGGCTCCCGACGCCGTTCACCGCGACNCGCTACCACTCACTCGCGGTCCGGCCCGAGACCATCCCGGCCGAGCTGATCGTCACGGCGACCACCGCGAACGGCATCGTGATGGGGCTGCAGCACCGCGACCTGCCGCTGCACGGGGTCCAGTTCCACCCCGAGTCGGTGCTGACAGAAGGTGGGCACCGGTTGCTCGCGAACTGGCTCGCAATGTGCGGCGCTGCGGACGCCGTCGAGCGGTCGGTCGGCCTTGCGCCGCTCGTCCGACGCTAACCGACGACGCCGCGGCCGGGCCGAGACACACGAAGCGGCTGAGGTGAGCGCCCGCGAATGCCAAGTGCGCGGGTCAAGGCGTCGATCAGGACGGGCACGTGGGCTGATAGATGTAGAGGTTGACGTTGCTTCCCGCGGGCACCGATTGTCCGGCCGGCGGATCCGTCTTCGTTGCCTCCCCTGGTTTGACCGGCGTCGTCGGCGGGGGCGTCGGGACCGTCGAGTCACAAATCGAGGTGACCTTCAGGCCCAGGTTGGTGATGTCGTTGGTGGCTTTCGCCTCCTTCTCGCCGGCAACAGAGGGGATCGTGACCGGTGGCGGCGTGGGCTGCGGCACCGCGTAGGTGAGGGTGATCGCGGTGCCCTGCGGGACGAGACCCGGGCTGCGGTCCTGGGCGGTGACCTGATCCACCGGGGCATCGCTCGGACTCGACTGCCAGTTGACAGTCAAGGTGAGCTTGTTCAGCGTGTCCTGGGCCTGCTGCTTGGTCATGGCGACAACGTTCGGCAATTGGACGTTGCCGCTCGACTGGAAGAGCGTCACCGTGTCGCCGGCCGTCACGTTCTGGCCGGCGGCCGGGTCGGTCTTGGTCACCAGAGACGCCTTGAAGGCGGGGTTGTCTTCCGGCTTGACGTTCCCCAAGGCGAGCTTCTGCGCGTCGAGGTAGGTCTTCGCCTCCTCGAATGTCTTGCCGCTGAGGTCCGCCAGCTTGAAAGCGGCCTTCCCCGTCGAGATCCACACCTGGACCTCGGCACCGGGCTTGAGTTGGGTGTCGGCCTTCGGGTCGGTCTTCGTCACCCGGCCCTTCTCGATGCTGTTGCTCGGCTCCTCCTTGCGGATGTCCACGAGCTTGTCGTCATCGAGCATCTTCTTGGCATCGACCTCGGTCATGCCGACGAGGTTCTGGAGCGTGACGGTCACCGGGGTTGGTGGCTGGTGGGAGCCGGTCAGCGCCAGCATCGTGACGATCGCGGCGACCGCCGCGACACCGAGACCGATCAGCGCCCACATCAGGCCGCGGCGGCGACGGGAATCGCCGTCGTCGAGCGGGATGCCCCGCGGGGGCGTTGCCGACATACCCACCGGGGCCCACGGGACGCCAGGCATGACCTGGGTCGCGGCGGTCGGCGAGAGGACCTGGGTCGAAACGGTCGCGGGACCGGCTTCGGCGGCCAGTGCCGCTGCCCCACCGCGACGATGGCGGGGGCGCCAACGGATCCACCACGGGCGGCGGACTCGAGGTCTGCCCGGAACTCCGCGGCGCTGCCGTACCGAGCCTCGCGCTCCTTGGCGAGCGCCTTGACCGTGATCCGGTCGAGGACCTCGGGTACGTCGGCGGCATACATGCTCGGGTGCGGCGCGGATTCGCGGACGTGCTGGTACGCGACCGCGACCGCCGAGTCCCCGATGAAGGGCGGCCGGCCGGTGAGCAGTTCGAAGAGGAGGCAGCCGGTCGAGTACAGGTCGCTGCGGGCGTCGACGGACTCGCCGCGTGCCTGCTCCGGGGAGAGGTACTGTGCGGTGCCGATCACGCCCTGTGTCTGCGTCATGCTCCCGGCGGCGTCGGCGACGGCCCGGGCGATGCCGAAGTCCATCACCTTTACCGCTCCGGTCGGCGTGAGCATCACGTTCGCCGGCTTGATGTCGCGGTGGATGATCCCCGCGTGGTGCGAGTACTCGAGGGCGGAGAGCACCCCGGTCGTGATCTCGACGGCCTCGTCGATCGGAACGGCGGAACCGTCCTGCAGGATGTCGCGAACCGTGTGTCCTTCGATGTACTCCATCACGATGAACGGGACGTGCGAGACAGTGCCGTTCGCCTCCGTGACCAGGTCCTCACCGGTGTCGTAGACCGCGACGATGGCCGGGTGGTTCAGCGAGGCCGCAGCCTGCGCCTCGCGCCGGAACCGAGCCTGGAACGAGGGGTCGCGGGCCAGGTCCGGGCGCAGCACCTTGATCGCCACGGTTCGTCCGAGACGCGTGTCGTGGCCGATGTGAACCTCTGCCATGCCGCCACGGCCGATCAGCTCGCCGATCTCATAGCGTCCAGCAAAGATGCGGGGTGCGTCGTCCGCCACTAGGTGTCCTTCGTCGTTGACAATCGGGTCGCGAGCAACTCGTGCGCCGCGACGATCGGTCTGATCATTCCATCTCGACGGGGGTGCTCGGGAGATTCTCTGCCATCGAGCTGGATCTGTGAACTCGTCGAGCTGGGTTCCGGCTGACTGGTTCTGTTATGGAGGCGCGACGCCACGAAGGCACCGAGCAACGCGAAGACCACGAGGAGCGCCAACGCGATCATGGGTGTGGTGAGTTGTCCGAACCTCAGTCCCGTAGTGGTCGAGGTCCGCCGCGGCGCGAACCGGTGGCCGGTGGGCCTAGCTGTGGGGGCGTCCCGCTCCACATGTCGGGCCCCGCGGAGTTCTCGGCGGGGTGGGTAGGACGGCGGGACCGCAGCCTCGGGCCCGTGCTGCGGACGGCGGCCATCCGGCAACTCGCCGCCATCGGCAGCCTGTTCGGGGCTCGCGGACTCCTCGGGGTTTGCGGGTTCGTCCTGGCTCGCGGACTCCTCGGGGTTTGCGGGTTCGTCCTGGCTCGCGGACTCCTCGGCATCGGCCGCCCGTCCCTCAACCTCGGCGCCACCGCCACGCGCGTCTGCGGTCGGGGTTCCCTCGGGCGGCGTGCCGTCGACCATGCCGTCGAGCACGCGGGCCAGGGACGCCGCGGAGCGCGGGCGGTTCGTGGGTTCCTTGGCCAGCATCCGCATGATGAGCGCGTCGAGCTCGGGTGGCACCGGCTCCGTGATCCGCGGCACCTCCTCCTTGACGTGCGCGATCGCGATGTCCACGGCGGTCGCACCCGTGAAGGGCCGGTGCCCCTGAATCGCCTCGTACGCGATGATGCCGAGCGAGTAGATGTCGGACGCCGGCGTGGCCGGGCGGCCGACCGCCTGCTCCGGCGAGAGGTACTGCGCGGTGCCCATGACCATCCCGGCGGCCGTCATCGGCACCTGGTTGGTGGCGAGGGAGACCCCGAAGTCCGTGATCTTGACCCGGCCTTCCCGGGATAGCAGCAGGTTCCCGGGCTTGACGTCCCGGTGAACGACGCCGGCCGCGTGCGCGGCGTGCAGGCCGCGCGCCGTCTGGGCGAGGATCGGGAGCAAGCGGTAGAGCGGCAAGATCGGCTCGCGCGCGAGCAACTCGGACAGGGGTTCGCCGTGAATGAGCTCCATCACCAGAAAGCTCGAGCCCTGCTGCTCTCCGTAGTCGAAGAGCTGCGCGATGTTCGGGTGCGACAGCTGCGCACAGTTCCGCGCCTCGGTGCGGAAGCGGTCGAGGAACCCGGGATCGCCGGCGAACTCCTCCCGCAGGACCTTGACGGCGACGTCGCGAGCCAGCGAGTCGTCGTGCGCGACCCACACCTCGCCCATGCCGCCGACGGCGAGTCGTCCGCGCAAGCGGTAGCGACCGCCGAGAATCAGCCCTGCCGCCGGCTTCACCGCTTGAGCACCGCCTTGATGACGGCGCGGGCGATCGGTGCCGCGACCTGGCCGCCGGTCGCCTCGCTGCCGAGGCTTCCACCGTGCTCGACGACGACCGCGACCACGACCTGCGGATCGCTGGCGGGTGCGAACGCCGTGAACCACGCGTCCGGCGCTTGCTGCGAGGTCTGGGCCGTGCCGGTCTTGCCCGCGACGTCGACGCCGCTGATCGCGGCCGCCCGCCCGGTCCCGTTCCGCACGGCCGCGAGCATCATGTCCCGCAGCTGCCCGGCGGTCGCGGCGGAGATCGGGCGCCCGAACTCGCTCGGCTCGGTCTTCGAGATGACTGCGAGATCGGAGCTGCGCTCCGTCGCGACGAGGTACGGCGTCATCAGCAGCCCCTGTTGGCGATGGCCGAGGCGATCATCGCGACCTGAAGCGGCGTGACGCGGTCCTCGAACTGGCCGATCGCGGAGATCGCCGTCTGTGGGGCGTCGAGACTCTCGGGGAAGTGGCTGGCAGTGACCTTGAGCGGGATGTGCAGGGTCTGATCGAACCCGAACGCACGCGCCTGGTTGCGCAGCACCTTGTCACCGAGGTCGAGACCGAGCTGGGCGAAGCTCGTGTTGCAGGAGATCCGCAGCGAGTCGGCCAGGCTGAGCTTCCCGGTCGACGAGCACGACTCGCCGCCGAAGTTCTGGATCTTCGCGCTCGTCAAGGGGAGCGACAGCTCGCGCGGTGCTTGGAGCATGGTGGCTGGCTGATACCGGCCGGACTCGAGGGCCGCGGCGGCCGTGACGAGCTTGAAGATCGACCCCGGCGCATAGGTGTCGCCCGCGATCGCGCGGTTCACGAGCGGCCCGTTCGGGTCGTTCAGGAGGGTCTGATAGGTCGAATTGACCGCAGAGATGTCGTGCCGCGCGAGCGCGTTCGGGTCGAAGCCGGGCGAGGTGACCATCGCGAGGATCGCGCCGGTGCGCGGATCGAGCGCGACGACGGCACCCTTCTGTCCACCGAGAGCGTCCCCGGCTGCCTTCTGGACCGCCGGGTCGATCGTGAGCTCGACTGTCGCTCCGCGTTGCTGCTTGCCGGTGACGAGGTCCTGGAGACGCGCGAGGAAGAGCGAGTCGGCGCTGCCGTTGAGGACAGTGTTGTTCGTGCCTTCGATGCCCGTGCGGCCGTAGACCACCGAGTAGAAGCCGGTCACCGCGGAGTAGAGGGCGCCATTCGAGTACTTGCGTTGGTACCCGAACGAGTCGCTCACCGGCGTAGACCACGCGATCTGCTCGCCTCCGACAACGATCGGGCCTCGGTAGTTGCCGTACTCGCGGTAGATGGTGCGGACGTTGCGCCCGTCCGCGTTGAGCGACGGCGCCTTGACGTACTGCACCCAGGTCGCGCTGAGCATGAGCGCGGCGAACATGACGATCACGACGGTCGCGAGCTTGCGGAGCGGAGTGTTCACCGGACACCCCCGGTGGCGTCGATGCCGGAGCCGTCGTCGGGCTCGGCGCCGGACCCGGCCGCGGCGGGTCGGCTGCCGTCGATGGGACGACTGACGATCTCCGTCGGGTGATCGGCGCCGCCGACGTCCGCGGTCTCGGGGACGCTGACGCCCGCCGCAGCGGGGACGCCGAGGCCCGGGGTCGCGGCCGCGCCGACCTCCGCCGTCCCGGGACCAGCCTCCGCCGTCCCGGCACCAACCGGCACGGGGCGGCCGCGCGACATCTGCTCGACGACGGGGACACCGGCAGCGAATGGTCGCCGCGCACTGTCCGAGATGCGGAGCAGGAGGGCGACGATGACCCAGTTGGCGAGCAGCGAGGAGCCACCGTAGGCCAGGAATGGCATCGTCAACCCGGTCAGCGGGATGAGACGTGTCACGCCGCCGACGACGACGAAGCACTGGAACGCAACGACGAACGCGAGCCCGCCCGCCAGCAGCTTGCCGAACCCGTCGCGGACACCGACCGCGGTGCGCAAACCGCGCTGAGAGAACACGAGGTAGCAGACCAGGATCGCGATGAGCCCGGTGAGACCGAGCTCCTCGCCGAGCGAGGAGACGATGAAGTCGGACTCCGCGTACGGCACGAGATCTGGACGACCTTCACCGAGCCCGGTGCCGAACAGGCCACCGCTGGCCATTCCGAACAGCCCGCGAACGAGCTGCTCCGACCCACCCGGCGACCGGTTGTACACCGCGGGGTCGAGNGCATGCAGCCAGANGGTGAATCGCGCGCCGACGTGGGCGAAGGAGCGGGCCNCGAGGAACGCGCCGCCCATGAACAACCCCAAGCCGATGATGACCCAGCTGGACCGCTCNGTGGCGATGTAGAGCATGGCGACGAACAGNCCGAAGAACAGCAGCGAGGTGCCGAGATCCCGCTCGAAGACCAGGACACCCAGCGAGAACGCCCAGACCAGGATGATCGGGCCCAGGTCCCGGGCGCGCGGCATCTGCAGGCCAAGCACCTTGTTGCCGGCCAGCGCGAGGGTGTCGCGGTTCGTGACCAGGTAGCCGGCGAAGAAGATGGCCAGCGCGATCTTCGCGAACTCGGCCGGTTGCAGGGAGTTCCCGGCGAAGTGCACCCAGATCCGGGCTCCGTTCAGCTCGGCCCCGAGGCCCGGCACGAGCGGTAGCACGACCAGGCCGAGACCGACGAGCATCGCCGTATAGGTGTAGCGGCGCAGCGTCCGGTGGTCGCGCAGCGCGAGCAGCACGGCGGCAGCGAGGATGCCACCGAGTGCCGTCCAGGCAAGCTGACGGGTGGCAAGGACTCGCTGTGGCCGCGGGCCGCCTCGGCGATGTCGAGCCGGTAGATCATCGCGAGCCCGATGCCGTTGAGGGCGACCACCGTGGGCAGGATGACGGGGTCGGCGTAGGGCGCGCGCAGCCGGAGGACGACGTGCAGGCCGAGTCCGAGCACGGCGATGCCGAGGCCGTAGCCGAGGATGTCGGCCGGAACCTTCCCCCGGGTGTTGAGGCCGACGAGCGCGTAAGCGCCGACGCCGATGACCAGAGCGAGGAGCAGCAGCGCCAGTTCGATGCCGCGGCCGGCTCGCACCCGGTGCGGCGTCACCGTGGCCATCAGGGCGATTCCGTCGCCGTCGCGCCCTTGGCAGTAGCGCTCGCCGCGGGTTGCGGCGTGGCTGTGGGCGTGGGGCTAGGGCTGGTCTGGGCCCTGAGGTCGGCGGCGATCGACGCGACCCGGGTCCGCGCGTCGGCCAGGTTGTTCGCCTGGATCGCGTTGCCCAGGCGCGCCTGCACGAAGCCTGGGAGTTCCGCGACCTTCAGGTAGGAGTGTTGGTAGACCGCGGAGAGAGTCAGCGGACCGATCGTCTGCGGGATGCCCTGGTAGATCGCGACATTCCCGTCCGCGACGCCGACGTAGTACTGCCGTTGCGTCCAGCGGTAGCCGGCGGTCCCAGCGGCGAGCAGAGCGGCTATCACGACGCCGAGCGCGATGAAGCCGATCCGCAGGCGCCGCTTCCGGCCGGGTCGGTCGGCCGCCGCGAGCTCGTCCTCCGGTTCGGACCCCGGACCCGCCACGGCCTCGGCTCGGCCCAGCCCGGCGGCTCGCGCCGCGGGACCGTCGCCCGCGCTGGACGGACGGTTCCGCTCGACGGCCGCGGCGCCCACGATCAGCGCGGCCGTGGTCGGTGCGGCGCCGTCGGGCAGGTCGTCCAGCTCGATGACGTCGGCAACGATGCAGGTGATGTTGTCCGGCCCGCCGGCCCGCAGCGCCAACTGGATCAGCCGGTCGACACACACGTCGACATCCTTGGTGTCGCGCAGCGTCTCGAGCAGCGTGTCGCGGCTCACGACGCCCGAGAGACCGTCCGAGCAGAGCAGCCAGCGCTCGCCCACATGGGCCTCGCGCATCGAGACGTCGAGCGGGATCTCCGGGTCGAAGTCGCCGAGCACCCGCAGCAGCACGGAGCGCTGCGGNTGCTGCTCCGCCTCCTCCGGCGAGATCCGGCCGGTGTTCACCAGGTGCTGCACAAAGGTGTGGTCCACCGTCACCTGGGTCAGCTCACCGTCGCGCAGCNGGTACGCGCGGGAGTCGCCGACGTGCGCCATGGCGAGCTTGTTCTCGGCGCGCAGTATCGCCGTGACGGTGGTGCCGAGCCCGGCGAGCTCCGGCTCGGCCTTGACCCGGTCGAGCATCTCCGCGTGCGCCGCGGCGACCGCCGACTCGAGCTCGGCGACGATGTCATCCGGACCGTGGGCCTCGTCGTCCAGCTGAGCGAGGTGCGCCACCACGACGGACGAGGCGACATCGCCGCCGGCGGCGCCGCCCATTCCGTCGCAGACGACGAGGAGGTTCGGCCCGGCGAATCCGGAGTCCTGGTTGTTGCTCCGGACCAGTCCGACGTCAGAACGCGCGGCGTAGCGCAACGCGATGCTCACCGGCGGCTCACCTCTGCAGCTCGATCACGGACTGCCCGATGCGCACGGGAGCACCGAGCGGGATCGGCATCGACGACTCGACCTTCGTGCCGTCGAGGAACGTGCCGTTGGTCGAGCCGAGATCCTCCACGTACCACTGGCCGGCCTCCGGGTAGATGCGTGCGTGCCGGGACGACGAGTAGTCGTCGTCGAGCACCAGGGTGCAGCTCGGGGCACGGCCGATGAGGATGGCNGAGGCGCCGAGCGGCAGCGTGGTGCCGCGCAGCCCGCCCTCGGTGACGACGAGGCGGGTTGGTTCGTTCGCTCGTCGGACCGNGCTGCCTGTTGCGGCGGGCTTGGCCGAGGACGGACCGGCGGCACGGCGTTCGGCGCGCAGCTGGCGGCGGTTCAGGATTCGCGTCCCGTAGAGGTCGCGGCGCAGCACGCCGATCGCGGAGAGGACGAANACCCAGAGCAGCAGCAGGTAGCCGAGGCGCAGCAGCGTGACGGTGAGCTCACTCATGAGCCGCGGTCACTTGTCGTCGGCGTCGTCACGCCCGGTCCAGAACATGATCCTGGTGCGCCCGATGGTGATCGTGTTGCCGTCGACCAGGGTGGCGGCCGGGACGTGGTGCCCTTCGACGAAGGTGCCGTTGGTCGAGCCCATGTCGGTGGCGACGACGCCGTGATCGGCGATCCGGATCTCGAGGTGACGGCGGGAGACGCCGGGGTCGTCGACGATGATGTCCGCGTCCGAGCCACGTCCGATGACGGTCACCGGCCCGGTCAACAGGTACCGCTGTCCATCGATGTCGACGAGCGGGTGGCGCGGGCTCGGGGCGGCACTCGCCGCAGGCGCCGCGGCACCGCGCGCGGTCGCCGACCGGATCCGGAACCGTGCCGCCTCAAGGTCGTCGCGCTCGACGAAGGTGACGGTCACCGGGCCGACGAAGACGTATCGCTGCGAGGCGGCGTACTCGGTGACGTTCGCGGCGAACTCATCCGCGAGGGTCTCGGCGCCCCAGCCGATGACCTGCTCCTGGTCGGCCGGGGACAGCTCGACGGTGAACTCGTTCGGCACGATGGTGCGGTCCCGGTCCATCGCGACGGCACGGTCGTCGACCTCGCGGCGCAGCGCGCTCGCGATCTCGACCGGCTTGAGGTCGCTGTGGAAGGCCTTGGCGAAGGCGCTGTTGACGACGCGCTCGACGCCCTTCTCGAAGCGATCGAGAACCCCCATGACACCTCCTCGGCTCGTCCGTCATGCGCTGCCCGCGGCTTCGCCCGTTGATGCAGGTCACGGGCACGCACGAGCGTGCCGGGTCCGGCACTTTCTGATCGTAACGACCACAAGCCCGTTAGGTGGCGGTAGACACCGCGGCGGCGGGGCATTTTGGTGGAATCCGGGCCGAGCGGACGGGCCTGTGGTCGCTCGATCGAGCGAGTCGCGGCGGCGTCGTTCTCTCGCTGGCCGACGGCGGTGCCGGTGCCGGGTGACGACGGCGTCTCCGGGGCTGCGTGCTAGTCTTCTGCGGCGCGCGCGAGTGGCGGAATAGGCAGACGCGCACGGTTCAGGTCCGTGTGCCCGAAAGGGCGTGGGGGTTCAACTCCCCCCTCGCGCACCACGATCAGTCGGCCTCAGGGCAGCGGCAGCGGTCACACAAGGCTCGGTCCAGCAACTGCTGGCCGGGCCATTGTGCTGTCCGGGTTGCGCCAGGACAGCGCTCGGCCGATCACCGCGCCGCAGCCCCTGAGGAGCGACACGGTGCGGGGGATGCGGCCGTCAACAGGGTTTTCGCATGGTCGACTGTTTCGCGCCAACATCCTTCACAACCGTGCTCAGAGGCCATCGCGTTACTCCGCTGGCCTGCCTGGCGGCACCCGACCGGGTGAAATCTGCCGAGTCCCTGTTGTTTTGGCGGCTTGCCGGACATGTACCAGTTGTGAGCGGAAACCTCTCCCGTCCACGGGCGGGGTTGCGGCGGTCAGCGATGGGTGCGCTAGCCGCCGTGGCCCCGGTACTCGGCCTCGTCGTGGCCGCCGGGCTCGTGCTCGGCGGCAACGCCGCGGCCGTCGCCGTCGGAACAGTGGGTACTCGCGCGGAGGCCGCCCTGCGGGCCGCGGCTCCCTCCGACGCGCCTTCGCCAACGGCTTCCGGCCCTTCGCCAACGGCGACCGCTGCGTGGGCGACTCCCTCGCCTGAGGAGGAGCTCGCAGCACAACTTGCCCGCCAACCATGGGAGGCGAAGGTCGTCGGCAACACCATCGTCTACGCAAATGGCGCCATCGTGTACACCGCGATCGACGCTGGTGTGCTGGGCCTGAGCAGCTGCACCGCGGGCCACTTCTGCATTTGGGACCAGTCGTACTACCAGGGCTCGCTCTGGATTGTCAGCCTCGAGGGTGTCTCGGTTGCGATGCCCACCTACTTCGGGCAGATCGGCTCGCTGTGGAACAACCGCGGTGGGCGCACGCTGATGTTCCCGAGCCTCAGCACGACGTCGCCGACGTACTGCTACGCGCCCGGGGCGCGCCTGTCGACGGTGAGCGGCACGCGGGCCGCGTTGCGCGGGGCGTTCCTGAGCACCTACCCGGCATGCTGAAACGATGACCAGCGTCGGTATCCTTCCTGTGTCGGGCATGGGAGGCGAGCCGGTGACTGAGGACGAGTTCAGGCGTGTCTTCGACGCGCTCTACCCCGACATCCTCGGCTACGCCGAGCGACGCACGGACGCGAGCACCGCTGAGGAAGTGGTCTCCGAGACCTTTCTCGTCGTGTGGCGTCGGTGGCCCGATGCGCCGGAGACCGAGGATGAGAGCCAGTCCTTGCGCGCGTGGACCTTCGGCGTCGCGCGTGCGACGCTCGGGAACGCGCAACGCGCGAAGTTCCGGGCCCGCAAGCTCGACGGCGCGCTCAAGGCGGCCATCTTCGCGGGCATTCCCGTGGTGGAGCCGGACCATGGCCCCGTGGTGGATGCGCGGCTGGCCGCGGTCGATGTCTTCTTGAAGTTGCCGCCCCGGGACCAGGAGCTCCTGGAGATGATTGCCTGGGAGGACCTCTCCCTCGACGAGGTCGCCGGCGCCCTCCATTGTTCCCGGACCCTGGTGACGATGCGCCTGGTGCGGGCCCGCCGTCGCCTTTCCGCCCTCATGCGGGCGAGTGGCCTGGCGACGAACGATGCCGGCATCATTCCCGAGCCGTCGCGGCCCACGCGACTGAAGCCACAGGAGGGTGTCGAATGAGCCGCCTCCGACGCGCGAAGGGTGACGTCGATCGCGTCCGCGTTCTGATGGCCGAGGTGGCGCCCGCGCCCACGCGGGTACAACGCGCGGGCGAGGCGGAGCGGCGCTCGCGCCTGCTGGAGCGCATCGTCGGGATGCGCCAGGACCTGCCAGTCGAGCGGGCGCTGACGTCTTCGCCGCGCGGCACGTGGACGCCCTCGCGCCGGCTGGCCTATGCCGGCTTCGCCGCCGCCGCGGTGCTGGCGATCGCTCTGGTCGGCGTGGTCCAGCCGTGGAACACCTCGAACACCGCCGCGGCGCTCACCCCGCCGCCGCTGGACTTCGAGTTCGTCGACGCGCACTCGCTTGCCATCCGTGACGGACTTCCCGCGGCGGACCTCCTGAGCGAGCTGTCGGCAACGGCCGCCGCGCAGGCCGCCCCCGGGGCTCATGGCCAGGTCCAGCGCGTCGTCACCGACAGCTGGGACCTGACGATCTCGAGGGCCCACGAAGGCGGGTCCGCGACCGCGATCGTGCCGAGCGTGTCGGAGATGCTGGTGCGGGCCGACGGGTCCTACACGCAGACCAGTCGTCGAGGCGAGGCGTTGAGCCCGGACGGCCGCTCCGCGGTGCCCGACGGTACCGGTGGGGACGGCCCGCCGCAGTCGACAGACACTGTGCCGGCCGGCACGGTCGACACCGGCTACCTGGCCAGTCTCTCGCGGGACCCGGTGACGCTCCGCGAGCGGCTGGATCTCAAGGTGAACTGCATCGCCGCCGCCGGTTCGCCCGCGCGGAGCCGCTGCCAGTTCCGTGCGATCACGGACCTGTATGGCTTCGCCGTGATCCCGCCAGACCTTGAGGCGGCGCTCTGGGCCGAACTGGCGCAGGACCCCAACCTGGTCGACATCGGACGCACCCGCGACCGCGTCGGTCGGGTGGGCGTCGGCGTCGCGCTCGACCTGCCGGCGAGCGGCCCAGCGCGGTCGATCCTGATCATCGACCCGAGCACCGGGCACCTGCTCGGTCGAGAGGACCTGCTGCTGGGCGGCGGAAACGGTCTCGGGATCGAGACGCCCGCCGTCGTGGGATTCACCACATACATCAGGAGTGAGTGGACGAACTGACCAGCGCGGCGGGTCGACGCACGGATTGCGCCGCGCGGCTGTCCCGCG
>JGI24132J36420_10000999_pt1 | contig 13097 bp, 8 predicted proteins | sample BarGraNGADG00212_3_FD_36420 | JGI IMG/M metagenome (IMG submission 36420) | reverse complement strand
TTGAACAGGCAACACAGTTCACAGCTGCAACTAATGTGACCGCGTTAGCTATAACAAAACTAGATGGAACAGCAAAAGGCGGCGTGGTGATTGGTATTTCCNACCAGCTAAAAATACCCGTGAAATATATAGGCATAGGTGAAAAACTGGATGACCTTCAGATATTCAGCAGGTTNGATTTTGTTGATTCACTCTTCTCAACGGAGAAATGAATCCCTTTGTAATCACGGAATTAATCCATTTATGAAGTACAAAAAAATTAATATTGTAACCCTGGGTTGCTCAAAAAACATCGTTGATTCAGAAAAACTTTTGCGGCAAATTCAGTCAGGTGGTTACCAGATAGTCCATAATGCAGATGATAATTCAGCCGATACAGTAATCATCAATACCTGTGGTTTTATTAATGATGCAAAGGAAGAAAGTNTAGATACGATCCTTCGGTATGTAAAAGCCAGAGAATCAGGAAAAATCAACAAACTATATGTCATGGGGTGCCTGTCAGAGAGGTATATGGATGCTCTTAAAACNGAAATACCAGAAGTAAAAAAATACTTTGGTGTAAATAATATGAACGAGATCCTTAAGGAACTGGGAGTCACATTCCGGAAGGATCTTATGACTGACAGATCAATTACCGGCCCCGGGCATTATGCTTACCTGAAAATATCGGAGGGCTGCGATCGCACATGTGCTTTTTGTGCTATTCCGGTAATAAGGGGAAAATGCGTCTCGCGTCCGGTTGAGGAACTAGTTGCGGAGGCACAAATCCTTGCCGGAAAGGGAGTTAAAGAACTAATACTGATTGCCCAGGATTTAAGCTATTATGGCATTGACCTTTATAAAAAGCAAATGCTTCCGGCACTTATCACTGAACTGCTTAAGATTAAATCATTCGAATGGATACGGCTCCATTATCTTTATCCGGCAAATTTCCCGATGGAAATTATTGATCTGATGAAAGATAATCCCAGAATATGCCGGTATATTGATATTCCTATCCAGCATATCTCCGACAAAATGCTCACACTTATGAAAAGATCACACGACAGGAGCGGGACTGAAAAAATTCTTAACCGTTTACACAATGAATTACCTGATGCGGTGATAAGGACGACTTTGATTGCCGGACATCCGGGCGAAACGCCAGTGGAGTACAACGAGCTTAAGGATTTTATTACCTCCTTCAGGTTTGACAGGCTTGGAGTTTTTGCATATTCACATGAGGAAGATACTTATTCATATAGTAATTATACAGATGAAGTGCCTGCCGAAGTAAAGGAGACAAGGGTGTCGGAATTAATGGCGATTCAGCAGGACATTTCAGGTCAACTCAATGAAAAAATGGTCGGCAAGACTTTAAAAGTCATTATTGACAGGAGGGAAGGAGAATTTTTTATCGGAAGAACAGAGTATGACAGCCCTGAAGTTGACCAGGAGGTACTAACAGCATCAGAAACTGACCTGAAGCCAGGTAATTTCTACAACGTAATAATCACACAATCAGCTGATTTTGATCTGTATGGTAAATTAATCTTCTAGTTGGTCGGAGGCAACCCCAAAGTAGTTTCAGTAACCTCTTTTTTCTTCTGTATATTAATCTTAATCTCAGATTTAGCTTTGTTAAATCCGACACTTATTGTATCACCTTCTTTTAGAGCAGCTTTGATAAGAATTTCTGCCATTGGATCTTCAAGATATTTCTGAATTGCACGTTTTAATGGCCTGGCACCGAAGTTAGCGTCAAATCCTCTTTCAGCAATAAAATCTTTTGCTGCAGTGGTTATCTTCAATTGATAACCAAGTGATTTAACCCTTTCATATAATCCTTTTAATTCGAGATCTATGATTTTGCTGATTTCTTCTTTCCCCAATGAATTAAACATTATAACATCATCAATCCTGTTCAGAAATTCCGGAGCAAATGTCTTTTGCAGCGCTTTCTGAAGGATACTTTTTGTCTGCTCATCGCGGCTTGATTTCTTTGCATGAGTATCAAATCCGATACCATGTCCGAANTCAGCGATCTGCCTTGTTCCGATATTTGAAGTGAGAATTACAATTGTATTTCTGAAATCAACCCGTCGGCCAAGACTATCAGTGAGCTGTCCTTCGTCAAGTACCTGAAGCATAATATGGAACACATCCGGATGAGCTTTTTCGATCTCATCAAGCAGAACAACCGAATAAGGTTTCCTCCTTACTTTTTCGGTAAGCTGGCCTCCCTCTTCATACCCAACGTATCCGGGAGGTGCACCAACAAGCCTCGAAACGGAGAACTTCTCCATATATTCGCTCATATCAATCCTCACAAGGTTATCGGTCGTATCAAAAAGGAATTTTGCAAGTACTTTTGCAAGCTGTGTTTTTCCAACTCCGGTAGGTCCAAGGAAAATGAATGTTCCAATCGGTTTATTCGGATCTTTCAGTCCGGCTCTGTTCCTCTGAATTGATTTAACGACTTTGTGAATAGCTTCCTCCTGTCCAATTACACTATCCTTGAGTTCATCTGCCATTTTGAGTAACCTTGTACCTTCAGTCTGCGCAATCCTCTGAACAGGTACACCGGTCATCATTGCAACCACTTCGGCAACTTTATCAGCATCTACTGTCTCACGGTTTGCGGCAAGTTCTTTCTCCCACTTTTTCTTTTCAACTTCAATCGAATCCATCAGATCCTTTTCGCGATCCCGAAAACTGGCAGCCTTCTCGAAGTTCTGATTCTTCACTGCCATCATTTTTTCCTTTTTTGTATCATCCAGCTGTTTCTCNAGNGTGAGGATTTTTTCCGGAACAACAATATTCAAAATATGTACCCTTGAGCCCGATTCATCAAGAGCATCTATAGCTTTATCAGGTAAATGCCGGTCGGATATGTAACGGTTTGTCAGTTTAACACAAGCCTCTATTGCTTCATCAGTATAATGGACATTATGATGTTCTTCATATCTCTCCTTTATATTATGGAGTATAATTATAGTTTCTTCTATTGATGTAGGTTCAACTATCACCTTCTGGAATCTTCTTTCAAGGGCTCCGTCTTTTTCAATATGCTGACGATACTCATCAAGCGTCGTTGCACCGATGCATTGAATCTCACCTCTGGCCAGAGCTGGCTTAAGCATGTTAGCAGCATCCAGTGAACCAGTAGCGCCGCCTGCACCTACAATTGTATGAATCTCATCAATAAACAATATAATGTTATCATTCTTTGAAAGCTCATTAAGTATGGCCTTCATCCTCTCTTCGAACTGTCCCCGGTATTTTGTCCCTGCAACTATTGAAGCAAGATCAAGAGCTACAACTCTTTTATTAAACAGCACTCTCGATACATTCTTTTTTATTATGCGAAGGGCCAGGCCTTCAGCAATTGCCGATTTACCGACCCCTGGTTCACCAATCAGGACAGGATTATTCTTTTTTCTCCTCGATAATATCTGTGCCAGCCGTTCAATTTCCCTTTCTCTTCCCACAACAGGGTCTAGTCTTCCTTCTTCAGCGGCTTTTGTAAGATCAATTCCGAAATTATCTAAAACAGGAGTATCAGAAGATGACTTTGGTGTGGAGGGAGGATTGGGTTGTCCTTTTCCTGTTCCTCCGAAACTTTGACCTTCATCATCTTCATCTCTTGGATAATCAGCTTTGGAAGTCGGTGACTCAGCTTCAACCATTCGCTTGACCGACTGATAATTAACGTCTAATTCAGCAAGAAACCTGGTCACCAGTGCATTCTCATCCTTGAGTATGGCTAATAGAAGATGTTCCGATTCTATGCTATTACTTTTTAAGGCTTTTGCTTCGAGATATACAAGTTTAAGTATCCTTTCCGTACTTCTTAAAAGAGGAATAATTTCATTTCCTGCTACAGGTACCGGACTCTCGACTTTTATACTTTTTTCTAAAGATCCCTTTAGAACCAGCAGATCTATACCCTGATTAATAAGTATTTCAACCGCGACCCCTTCTCCGTCCCTTAGAATTCCCAGGAAAAGATGCTCAGGGCTTATATGACTGTTTCCCAGACGTATAGCTTCTTCTTTACTATACCCTAGAATATCTTTTACTCTTTGTGAAAATTGTGAATCCATTTTTTGTTTTTCAATTATCAGTTTTTAATTCTATGCCAGACAAACTGTCAGAAACTAACGACAAAATTACAATTAACTATTAAAATCAAAGTTAAATTATGCAAAATACATATATGACAATTATCGTGCCCATTTATGAACAAAATATGTTAAAAATTCACATGCTAAAAGCTCAAAAATAGCCAAATATTNACTATTTTCGTAATTCAAATCACCTGTATGGGTGTTTATANATAAATACTTAAATAACAATATGTTATGTCAGAAGGAGAGAGGATCATAAAGGTCAATATTGAGGAGGAGATGAAGTCTGCTTACATCGACTATTCTATGTCAGTTATAGTTTCAAGGGCATTACCGGATGTCAGAGATGGTCTCAAACCTGTTCATCGCAGGGTACTTTTTGGAATGTCTGAACTTGGTGTATACTCAAATAAAGCTCATAAAAAATCGGCAAGGATAGTAGGGGAGGTTCTTGGTAAATTTCATCCCCATGGTGATTCATCAGTTTATGAAGCCATGGTCAGAATGGCACAGGAATGGTCATTAAGATATCCTCTTGTTGACGGTCAGGGTAACTTTGGTTCAGTCGATGGTGACAGTCCGGCCGCAATGAGATACACCGAGGCAAGGTTAAAGAAAATTGCTGAAGAGATGTTGGCTGATATAGATAAAGGGACTGTCGATTTTCAGCCCAACTTTGATGATTCGCTGACCGAACCGACAGTTTTACCAACCCGCATTCCGCAGCTGCTTGTAAACGGAGCNTCCGGAATTGCNGTCGGGATGGCAACAAATATGCCGCCTCATAACCTTTCAGAAATAATTGATGCTACAATTGCATATATCGATAATAATGAAATTACTACTGAAGAGATATTACAATTTGTGAAGGGACCTGATTTTCCCACAGGTGGAATAATTTATGGCGAACAGGGAATAAAAGATGCCTTGGAAACGGGAAGAGGCCGGATAGTAATAAGGGCAAAAACAGAAATCGAACTTACTCATTCAGGAAGGGAATGCATTATAGTGACAGAAATTCCTTACATGGTCAATAAGGCCGAAATGATCAGGAAGATCGCAGACCTTATTAATGAGAAAAAACTTGAAGGTATATCATATATAAATGATGAGTCGGACAGGAACGGGATGAGGGTTGTTATTATTCTGAAAAAAGATTCCAGTGCCAACGTTGTTCTGAATCATCTTTACAAATATTCTTCGCTCCAGACATCTTTTAGCGTTAACAATATTGCACTGGTTAAGGGCAGACCAAAAACTCTCAACACCAAAGACCTCATTCATTATTTTGTAGAACATCGTCATGATGTCATCTTAAGAAGGACAAAATATGATCTCGACCAGGCTGAAAAGCGGGCCCATATCCTTGAAGGACTGATCATTGCAAGTGACAATATTGATGAAGTTATTGCAATTATCAAATCATCAAAGAATGCTGATATGGCGAGAGAGAGACTTATTGAGCGATTTGCTCTTTCCGATACACAGTCAAGAGCAATCGTCGAAATGCGTCTCCGTCAGCTCACAGGCCTTGAACAGGAAAAATTAAGAGCTGAGTACAAAGAAGTTATGGACATGATTGAATATCTGAAGAGCATTCTGGCAAGTGTTGAACTTCAGATGAAAATCATAAAGGATGAGCTCCTTGATATTAAAGAGAAATACGGGGACAAGCGTCGTACAGAAATAATTCCTAATGCTGAAGAATTCAATCCTGAAGACTTTTATGCCGATGATGAAATGGTTATTACTATTTCCCATCTGGGTTATATTAAAAGAACACCTCTCACTGAATTCAGGAGACAGAACAGGGGTGGAACAGGAGCAAAGGGAGGTTCAACAAGGGATGAAGATTTTATAGAACATTTGTACATTGCCACTATGCATAATACGATGCTTTTCTTTACAAGTAAGGGAAAGTGTTACTGGCTCAAAGTGTATAATATTACTGAAGGATCACGTATATCAAAGGGGAGAGCAATTCAGAACCTGATTAATATTGAACCCGATGATAAGGTGCGGGCTTTTATTAATGTCAGGAATCTCGGCGACGTTGACTACATCAAAAATAACTTCATTGTGCTGTGTACAACAAAAGGAATAATTAAAAAGACCTCTCTTGAAGCCTATTCCAGACCCAGGCTAAATGGGGTAAACGCAATAACGGTGAGAGAAGGAGATGAACTTCTTGAAGCAAGAATGACAAACGGAAGCTATGAGATTATGCTTGCAGTCAAATCAGGCCGTGCAATACGTTTCCCTGAAATTAAAGTAAGACCTATGGGACGGACAGCTTCCGGTGTAAGAGGGATCAGGCTTGCAAATGTGACCGATGATTTTGTTGTTGGTATGATTACTGTCGAAAATAAAGAAAAAAATATACTGGTTGTCTCGGAAAAAGGGTACGGAAAAAGATCTGATATTGACGGTTACAGAATTACAAACAGGGGAGGAAAGGGAGTTAAGACTATAAATATTACTAAAAAAACAGGTTCATTAATTGCACTTAAAGATGTCACAGATAAGCATGATCTCATGATCATTACACAGTATGGAAATATACTCAGGAGCCCTGTATCAGCATTAAGGGTTATGGGACGGGCAACTCAGGGTGTAAGATTAATTAATTTGAAAGAAAATGACATAATTGCCTCAGTCGCCTGTGTACTTGTAAATGAGGAGGATGAGAATGCTGATAACAATAATATTGAAGAAAATAATAATAGTAGTGAGGAAATTGGCAAAGAATTTGATGTTTAATAAGTAATGTTATAAATTTGTCAAAATTATTAAAGACAAAAAATTAAAATTATAAACATGAAAAAAATTTTTCTTTTGATTGCAGCTTTTAGCATTTCGTTTGGAACAATGGCCCAAAAGGGAAAGGTTACCAGTGCTCTGAGTTACATTGACCAGGGGATTCTTGATAAAGCAAAAGAAGCTATTGATGCGGCTTTGGTAAATGAGAGTTCCATGAATTGGTTCAATACTTATTTTGCTAAGGGGAAACTCTGCCAGGCAACTTTTGAATCTGAGAATCCTAAGTTTAAAGCTTTTTATACCGATCCGCTCGGTGAAGCATACGCTTCTTACGAAAAAGCAATGGAACTGGATACAAAAGGTTCAATTAAAAAGAAGATCATTACAAATATGATTTACAACTCGTTGGCTCTGAATCTTTTTAAACAGGGAAGTACACAATTTGAAGCAAAAGATTTTGAAAATTCCCTTAAATCATTTGAGACTCAGATCAAGATTACAGAAAGTGATAAATATGCCGGAGCAATTGATACAGGTATGTACTACAATGCCGGACTTGCTGCAGTAAATTCAGGTAAATANGATAAAGCCATCCCTTATTTCGAAAAGTGNGCTGAGATGAAGTATCTTGGCATTACACCTTATTATCAAATCTATGAAAGTTATCTTGGAAAAGGTGATACCGTGAAAGCCGAATCAATATTGATGAATCTGACTAATGTTTTTCCAAATGATAAATCTATCACACGACAGCTCATTGATTTGTACCTGAAGAGTAATAAAAATGATGAAGCACTTAAGTATATTAAGATAGCAAAAGAAAACGATCCAAGTGACTATAGTCTTTATTATGCAGCAGGAATTATGTTCCTGAATCAAAACAAATTTGATGAAGCAATTACAGAACTCACCAAATCAATTGAATTAAAATCAGATTTATTCGACAATCAGTATGCACTGGGAGTTGCTTATATAAATAAAGCTGCTGACATGTTTGTTAAGGCAAATGATATAATGGATGTTAAAAAATACACTGCAGCAACTGATGAGGCAAATATCGTTTATTCAAAAGCTCTTCCATATATGGAAAAAGCTCATGAACTTAAACCTGAAGACACTTTTGCAATGCAAAGTTTGAAAGAGCTTTACTACAGGCTTAAAATGACGGATAAATATAATACTATCAAGGCTCAGCTTGATGCAATCGGACAGAAGTAATAAAAATCTATAACTTACATTTAAAGAAAAGGGATGCAATTTACATCTCTTTTTTTATTTCAGATAACCATCAAACAGGAGGAGAGCCAGTTTCTTTTCCTTTTAAGTATGATCACTTATATAATTGTTCTATTTTACATAATATTAATTATAGGCTTTTTAGAATTTATCTGGTTGACATAAAATCAGATATAGCGACGAGACACAATTGCAAAATAGATCACCGTCAGTAATGTTATAAATATTACCATTGCTCTCAACTCATTCATGGGAAGATTTGACAGCAGCCATATAATAACTAAAGCCGATAGCACGGGTAAAAAATACCCGCCCGGAACATTATATGACCCTTCTTCATTGAGGCCGATAATCCTGAATTTGATCACTGAAAGCACTACTCCAAGGTAAATCAGTAAATATGAAGCACTTGACAATATTGCAAGCTGTTTAAATTCACCGATTGAGGCAAATATAAATCCCAGACACGAATAACTGATAATTGCAATATACGGTGTAAAAAATTCAGGATGTATTTTGGCAAGAGCTTTTGGCGGAATCACATTATCTCTGGCAGCTGCAAACAGAACGCGCGGCATATTCAGTACCATTCCGCTTATATTTCCAAACATTGAAAATGAGGCTCCTATTATTACAATTGAAGCTCCAACCGGCCCGATCATTATTCTGGCAGTTTCAGCCAGCGGGGCATCACGGAACTCGGTAATTGATTTCCCAAGCACACCCTGTACAGTCATCTGAATGAGTATGTACAAAATTATTACTATTAAAACACTCAGTATGACCCCTTTAGGAATAGTTTTTTTTGGATTTATTATTTCTCCACCGACATTCAAAGCTGTTTCAGCACCCACAAAGGCAAAAATCAGAATAAGGGACATCTCTCCTAAATCAGGGACAGAATGTCCTGAAGTACAGGCAAGATTGGAAGGTGTTACAGAAAACCATCCAAACAATGCAATCAATATAAGTGGACTTAATTTAATTATTGTAGTGAATTTGACCATCATAATCGCTTTGCTTACACCTATTACATTCAGATATGCCAATCCGCCAAACATGACAGCAAAAAACAATACTCTGACAATTTGTATTTTAAAGAATGGTAAGAAATATGCCAGGGTATCTGCCAATCCGTTTGCAACAGCTGCATTCGCCATTATGGCTGCTCCGAAAATGAAAATATTTGTTGTCAGAAAGCCTGCATATTTTCCAAAAGCATCCTCAATATATGAATAAGCTCCACCTGTCCGGGTAATCTTTGTCCCGACTTCTGCAAAGCAGAGCATTATGAACATCATAAGGATCCCACATATTACATAAGCCCAGATACTTGCAGTACCCAGACGCTCAGCAATTAATACCGGAAGAATAAAAATACCGGCTCCTACAATAATATTAATAGAATTGGAGACTAATCCCCATAAACCAATTTCTCTTTTTAAGCCTTCATCTGCATTCATTTTTCTACTATTGAAAAGTTTTCAACTATGTTTTTGGTTAACGGTATCCCAGGGCTGCATATCCGATCCGATGACAGACAAATATAATATTGGCATTCCTCAATTATGCAGAATTTCCCGGAAATAAATAATTTCGGTTATAATTAATCATTTCCTATACTTACAATCCGACTATAAAATTCCAAAAAGTCAGCTATTTTTGTACAGAATATCAATTTTAAAGAGGATATATTACAGGTGCAATACAGGTAAAATACAGGTAAAATACATGTCTAATACATGTCTATTACAGGTATAATACAGGTACAATACAGACATCTAAAAGCATAAGAATATTTAAATTTAAATAGCTATGAATCAAATAAAACCACCTACACTCAATTTTCTGTCTGATCTTAAACTAAACAATAACAGGGAATGGTTCAATAAAAACCGCAAAAGATATGATGATGCAAAAGAAAACTTCGAAACATTTGTTCAGGCTATTATCAATGAGATTGTCTCATTTGATCCGATAATGAAAGGTCTTGAAGCAAAAAGCTGTACTTACAGAATAAACCGCGATATCAGGTTCTCCCCGGATAAGACTATTTATAAAACTCATCTTGGTGCATTTATTGTCAGAGGCGGTAAAAGAAATGGAGATAAATTTGCCGGATATTATGTTCATGTAGAGCCAGGAAACAGCATGATTGCAGGTGGTGCTTATATGCCGCCATCACCATGGCTCATGGCAATAAGAGAAAAAATTGATGAACAGGGAAACACGTTATTAAAGATTATCAGTGATAAGAATTTTATAAAATATTTCGGAGAAATTGAAGGAGAAAAGCTAAAGAGTGCACCAAAAGGGTATTCAAAAGATCATCCTTATATAGAGNTGCTTAGGTTTAAGAGCTTTCTTGCNGCAAAAATCATTTCCGACAAAGAAATTGTAAGNAAAGAATGCTTTGAGCTTTTCATAAAGGCATCAAAAGCTATGAAACCTCTTAATGACTTCCTTAATGATTACAATATTAGCTGACCACCCTCCTTCTACCCTATCATTCCAGGCCGGGTTGCCAGATATCAATTAAAATTCCTTTTGCCAGGAATCTTTCTTATTCTGAGATTTAAAGGTGTAACTTCAAGATATTCATCATCTTTGATCTGTTCCATTGATTCTTCGAGAGAGAATTTAAGCTTTGGTGCAATTTTCAGGCTATCATCCGAACCGGATGCTCTCATATTAGTCAGTTTTTTCCCTTTTACCACATTTACTTCGACATCACCCTGACGGGTATATTCACCAACAACCTGTCCTTTGTAAACCTGTTCTCCCGGATCAATAAAAAACCTGCCCCTGTCCTGGAGTCTGTCAATGGCATAACCAGTAGCCATACCCTTGTCAAGAGAGATCAGTGAACCGTTTTGTTTAGGCATAATATCGTCACCTTTATATTTATCATACGCCCTGAGTCTGTGGTGCATTACAGCCTCCCCGGAAGTTGCAGTAAGCATATTATTCCGCAATCCGATAAGACCACGTGCCGGAATATCAAATTCAAGATGAATAAGGTCCCCTTTGGGTTCAATGACTATCATTTCACCTTTTCGCTGGGTAACAAGTTCGATTGCTTTTCCTGAAAAATCTGCAGGTACATCAATTGTTAAAGTTTCATAAGGTTCTGATTTTACCCCGTCTATATCTTTCAGAATTACTTTAGGTTTTCCGACCTGGAATTCGTAGCCTTCTCGACGCATTGTTTCAATGAGTATTGAAAGATGAAGTATCCCGCGGCCGTAAACATTAAAGGTATCTTCTGATGTCGTCTCCTCAACTTTCAGAGCAAGATTTTTTTCAGTTTCTCTTAACAACCTGGTTCTCAAATGTCTAGATGTAACAAATTTACCCTCCTTACCAAAGAGAGGTGAATTATTGATTGTGAAGATCATACTCATTGTAGGCTCGTCGACTTCAATACGTTGAAGAGCTTCCGGATTCAAAAGATCTGCAAGGGTATCCCCTATCTCAAAATCTTCAAGACCGACAACTGCACACAGATCACCACATCTGACACTTTCCGTCTTCACGCGCCCAAGTCCTTCAAAAACATAAAGTTCCTTGACTCTGACTTTTTTTACTTCTCCACCCTTCTTACATAATGTATAATCGACACCTGTAAATATATCGCCTCTGAATACCCTTCCAATTGCAATCCGTCCTACATAACTTGAAAAATCAAGTGAAGCGACCTGCATCTGAGCAGTTCCCTCAACATATGGGGGCTCAGGTATCTGTTCAAGTATTGTGTCAAGAAGGACGGTAATATCAGTTGTTGGTTTCTTCCAGTCTTTGCTCATCCATCCAAACTTTGAAGATCCGAAGACTGTCTCAAAATTAAGCTGATCTTCAGAGGCATCAAGGTTGAACATAAGCTCAAAAACATCCTGCTGAACTTCGTCTGGACGGCAATTTTCTTTATCCACCTTATTAACCACAACAATTGGTTTCAATCCAAGATTGATTGCTTTTCCCAAGACAAAGCGTGTCTGGGGCATAGGCCCTTCAAAAGCATCGACAAGGAGAAGAACCCCGTCAGCCATTTTCAGAACCCTTTCAACTTCACCACCAAAATCTGCATGGCCTGGTGTATCTATGATATTTATCTTTACTCCTTTGTATCTTGCCGAGACATTCTTTGAAGTTATTGTAATACCTCTCTCCCTCTCAAGATCATTGCTATCGAGGATCAGATCACCAGCTTCTTTCCTCTGATCCAGTACCTTACACTCCTGAATTATCCGGTCAACAAGCGTGGTTTTTCCATGGTCAACATGAGCAATAATCGCAATATTTCTTATTGATTGCATAATGAAAATTAAGACCTGCAAAAGTAATACAGTTGACGGGATTAATGATAAAACTTTTAAAATAAATTTATAATAAAAATTTGCTATATTTCGACCATAATCATAAATATAAGTATATGAAAAAGATGTTATTCACACTTATCTTCACTTCGTTGACTCTGTTTTCAATCCATGGCCAGGTTGGTACAAAGCTGGAAGTTGGCATGAAAGCTCCTGAATGGACATTCACTGATGCTGCTAAAAAGGAATTCACAATGAATTCATGGCCTGGAATGGTACTCCAGATCAATTATGTTGATCCTGATGTGTCAGATCTCAATGATCCCTTTAACGATGCAGTAAATAAAGCAGCTGACGTTGACAAAAGAATAAGCCGTGATCTTTTCAAAGGTTTTGGAGTTGTTGATTGTAAGTCAACCTGGAAACCAAATGGACTTATCAGGATGATTGCAGGTAACAAAGCTAAGAAATACAATACAACGATATTGTTCGATTATGATGCTTTTCTGCAGAAAAACTGGGGATTACCGAGAGACAGTTATAGTGTTGTTATCCTCGATAAGAACAGAGTTTGCAGGGCAATTTACAAAGGCAAGATAGCTGAGTCGGAAAATGAGAAGATCATCCAGCTTATAATAGATTTATCAAAAGAATAGCTTTCTTAAAATACTTT
>JGI24132J36420_10000994_pt1 | contig 13123 bp, 11 predicted proteins | sample BarGraNGADG00212_3_FD_36420 | JGI IMG/M metagenome (IMG submission 36420) | reverse complement strand
CCTGATAACGCCAAACGTTATTGGGTTCCAGCGTTACATCCATATACTGAACTTTTACATGTTCGCCTTTCACTGCTCCGTGATGGTCGCGGTAATTACCGAACAAGACTCTGATAGTTGCGTTCTTTTCCTGAACCACCGAAACATCCTGCTGTTTGATATCACGATAAGCTGGTTGTGTCATTTTCTCTTTTTTTGGAAGATTGACCCAAAGCTGGCAACCGAACAATCTTTCAGACGCTTTTGGCATCTCCTGGTGGATAATCCCTGATCCCGCTGTCATCCATTGGCATTGAAAATCCCGTATGACACCCTTATTGCCAAGACTATCACCATGCTCTATTTCTCCCCTTAACAGATAGGTGACTGTTTCAATTCCACGGTGAGGATGCCATGGGAATCCCTTTATGTAATCCTGAGGATTAGTAGAGTCAAAACCATCTAATATTAAGAAAGGATCAAAATCCTCAACAGTATTCAATCCAAGGACTCTATGTAAATGGACCCTTGCACCATCAACAGCGTGTTGTTCTCTCACAATTTGTATAGATTTTCTTCTCGGCATAGTTCCTTCTTTTAAATCATTAATATCCTGTTATTATAAATTTTGAAGTGTCGTCACAATTCAAGTTGCCTTACTACTGTAATTTCATTGTTGACGTAATTTATTATTTCATTTTAACTTTTCATAAAATAACCTCAAAGTTGATGATAAAAAGATACATCCGATGGAATAACATGTGGTAATATTTCACGTTAAAAATGTAAATTTGTAAATAAACAACAATCATAAATGAAAGCAATTGTAATAGGAGCAACGGGATTAGTAGGGAATTTGATTTTGAAAGAAGTTTTGAATGATAACGATTTTTCGGAAGTACGGATTTTTGTCCGAAAACCTACAGGGATAATTAATCCAAAATTGAAAGAAATCGTTAGTCCTATGAAAGATATTAGTACTTTGAGTTCTGAAATTCAAGGCGATGTCCTGTTTAATGCTTTGGGAACAACGATAAAAAAAGCTGGCAGTAAGGAAGAACAACAACGCATAGACAGGGATTTACCTATAGCTTTTGCCAAAATTGCATCAAAAAACGGGGTTAAAATTATGCTGAATGTTTCGAGTGCAGGTGCAAGTCTTAATGGAGGATTCTATTTGAAAACGAAAGCTGAGATGGAAAATGGCACACAGGATTTCTTCCCAAAAACGGTTTTTCATTTTAGATCAGGGTTACTGGTTGGGAAACGGAAAGATTTCAGATCAGTTGAGAAAATTGCTTCTGGTATTATGAAAGTATTAGATCCAATTTTGATAGGATCTTTTAAAAAATACAGGAGTATGCCTGTGGATAAACTGACAAAAGCAATGGTTAGCTTAAGTAAAAATCCTGTTGGAAAGCCAACCGTTTTATATTTTTCGGAAGTTATGCAGTGTATATGATCACCTTGACCAGTTAGACCGAACATGCATGGATAGATACCGACCGAAAGTAACATCGCACAATACACGCCAACTTATTTTTTAATTTAGGAGCTTTATTTATTTTCAAACGCTTATCTATGGCTAATCAAAGAAATTTGGTAAGAACACTTGGCTTAAGTTATGTTATCATTTTTGTAGTTGCAAACATCATCGGATCAGGTGTATATAAGAAGATCGCTCCGATGGCTGCCGAACTTCACTCTTCGGTGTGGATAATCATGGTATGGATTGTCGCAGGGATTATCACCATTTTTGGTGCGTTGAGTAATGCTGAAGTAGCCGGATTACTGGCCGATACAGGTGGGGAATTTGTCTACTTAAAAAAAATTTACAATCGTTTTTTCGCATTCTTATATGGCTGGTCGCTATTTACAGTCATTCAAACTGCAACTATCTCCTCATTAGCCTATGTTTTTGCCCAATCGTTGAACAACATCATCCCCATACCAGAGATTTTTTCCTCCCTGCAAAATTTAACCATAGGAGGCGTTTTCTATCCTTTTCAGGACTTTGGAATCAAACTAACCGCTATTCTGCTTATTTTACTTTTAACAAGCCTCAATATTTCAGGCTTAAAGAGTGGGGCATGGGTCAGCAAAGCCATTATGTCGCTGGTATTAATTGGGCTCTTTCTGATTGTTTTCTTTGGGTTGACCAGCAATATTGTAAAACCTGCAAACTTCATGGATGTTAGAGATTTAATAAGTGGAACCGTTACGCTCTCTTCTTTTTTCACGGCTATGCTTGCTGCTTTTTGGGCCTATCAGGGATGGGTTTCTGTCGGATTTATTGGCGGTGAGGTTAAAGATGCAACCCGAAACATCCCGAAAGGAATCGTGACAGGTGTTTTTATAGTGATCTTTATTTATCTGTTAGTTAATGTGACATATCTCTCACTTTTGTCTATTCCTCAACTGGAACAAGTTCATGCATCAGGCAATCAGATTGCTGCAGTTGAGGCAGTCAGAAGTTTCTGGGGAACAGGAGGAGTAATGTTTATTTCGTTGCTTATACTGCTTACNACTCTGGGATGCACCAATGCCAGTATTCTCACAGGTGCCCGTCCCTATTATGCGATGGCTCNTGACCGGCTTTTCTTCTCCGGTATCGGAAAATTGAATAATACCAATGTCCCCGGTAATTCGCTGTTGTGGCAGGGAATATGGGCCTCGGTACTGGTTCTGTCAGGAACTTTTGATCAGTTGACCGACATGATTATTTTTGCTGTATTTATATTTTACGGAGCCACATCTCTGGGCGTATTTATTTTGCGCCGCAAGATGCCCGATGCTTACCGTCCTTACAAAGTCTGGGGGTATCCGGTTGTACCGGCAATCTTCATCATTTTTTGCATATATTTGTTTTTCAATACTATAATTACCCGACCACGCGAAGCAGCCATTGGAATGATCCTAATTTTGTCCGGTATTCCAGTCTATCTTTTACTGCAAAGAAAATATTCAAAAAGAAATGATAAGGTAATTGAGAAGGAGAATATCTATAAGTAAGAAGATCCGGGAAGTGGAAGTATTTAAATAATAGCTGACTTCAAACAATTCCTTATTTTTGTAGCTTGATATTTAATCGTGGAATGAAGAATTTTTATAAAAAAACCGGTTCCCTTTTTCTGTTGCTTTGTGCCGGGACAATTGTGATGGCTCAAACATTGTCGTATAAAACCCTGACTCAGGAGCTGCAATCTCTGCAAAAAAAGCTTTTACCTGATAAACGGGTAGCTATTCTCGAAATTGAATTAAAAGATACGCTTCAAGCTATCGTTGTTGTTTCGGGAGAAACCGACCTGGCGGATGCGAAAGTGCAAATCATCCAATTTCTGACTGATAAAAAGGTTTCATTCATTGATTCCCTAAGGCTTTTACCAGATTCCTCGTTGAGTGATAAAACATGGGCATTGGCTACATTGTCGGTATCGAACATACGCGCTTTACATGATCATGCTTCTGAACTGGTTTCGCAGGCATTGATGGGAACCCCCTTAAAAGTATTGGACTACAACGATAAATGGTACCGGGTTCAAACACCCGAACACTACATTGGCTGGATGGATGGCAGCGGTTTGCAGCAGTTCACTGCAAAAGAAATGGAATACTGGAAAAAATCGGATCGTTACCTGTATAATCATCTTTCGGGTTATGTTTATGATGCTCCCGGCGAAAAGGGTGAAGTAGTAACCGATCTTGTTCTTGGCGACCTATTCGAAGTTGAATCAGCAGTTAAGGGATTTTTGAAAATAAGGATTCCCGATGGCCGGAGTGGATATGTTCGAAAAGCCGACTGTATTTCTTTTAATGATTGGAGCTATTCGGAACCAAATGTTCAGTCTATCTTGTTGGTTGCCAGGCAAATGATGGGTTCTCCTTATTTGTGGGGAGGAACTTCAAGCAAAGCGGTCGATTGTTCGGGCTTTGTGAAGCTGGTTTACTATGCTCAAGGAATTATTCTCGCCCGCGATGCATCACAGCAAGCCAGGTATGGCGAATCAATTGATTTCAACAACATGAACAACTTGCAACCAGGCGATCTGCTCTTTTTCGGAAGCTCAGCACAACATATCAGCCATGAGGGCATTTATCTGGGAAAAGGAGATTTCATTCATTCCTCAGGCAGGGTGCACATCAGTAGCATTGATCCCAGCGATCCGAAGTACGTCCTTACACGGAAAAACGTAGCTGCTTGCAGAATCGTAAATTCATTCAACACTGAAGGAATTGTAAGGGTGAAAGATCATCCTTGGTATAACGTTCAACCTTAATCAGTTTATTTATGAAAACCGACCGCCGCAATTTTATACGAACTACCGGATTGTTAGCTCTGGTTGGGATAACCGGAGTCGAAAAGCTGTTTGCAGCCTCCGAAAAGAAGGTCATCCGTACTTCGAAAAAAGGGTTGTCGCTAAGTTTTTTGCCTTACGATCTACAACTGCGCCACGTATTTACCCTGGCCAACAGTTCGAGGAAAAATACACCCGACATGCTTACCAGCCTTGAGATTGACGGAGTGGTTGGTTATGGAGAAGCCTCGATGCCACCATACCTGGAAGAGAGTATAGAAACCGCCACCCGTTTCCTTACATCGCTTGATTTGGGCCAGTTTAACGACCCGTTTCAGATTGACAACATCTTGCAGTATGTCGATTCTGTTATGCCGGGAAATACCGCCGCAAAAGCTGCTGTGGATATTGCATTACACGATCTGGTTGGTAAGTTGATGAAGCAGCCCTGGTATAAAATCTGGGGGTTCGATCCGTCGGATACTCCCAACACCTCATTTACCATTGGCATCGATACACCCGAAGTAGTCAGACAAAAAGTAGCTGAAGCTGCTCCGTATAAAATTCTGAAGGTAAAACTTGGACAGTCAACTGACCGACAGATGATCGAAACAATCCGTTCTGTAACCGACTGTCCTTTGTGTGTGGATGTGAACCAGGGCTGGACCGACCGTGTAAAAGCACTTGAAATGATCTACTGGCTGAAGGAGAACGGGGTTGTGTTTGTGGANCAGCCCATGCCAAAAACGGCCATCGACGATATGGCATGGCTGACNCAAAACAGTCCGCTGCCTACTATTGCCGATGAATCGTTTCAACGATTGCCCGATATGATGAAGGTACACGGCGTTTATAATGGGATCAACATTAAGCTGATGAAATGCACCGGGATGCGCGAAGCTCACCAAATGCTGACATTGGCCCGTTCGATGGATATGAAAGTGATGATTGGTTGCATGACAGAAACCTCGTGTGCCATATCTGCAGCAGCACAATTGGCTCCTGAAGCAGANTGGGCCGACCTCGACGGTAACCTGCTCATTTCAAACGATCCTTACTCAGGGATGCAAATAGTTAATGGCAAAGTGACTTTGGTTGATAAACCGGGGATCGGGGTGAAGAAAGAGAAGAAGGTGTTTTAGGGGAAAAATAATCTGTATTTATACCCAAAATGCAACAATAATAACCATGGTCAAAATAAATATTCGTTTGCTGTTTTTTGGTCTGATTACTCCTTTGCTATTCAGTTGCTTATTGTCCTGTGGCGATAATCAGACCAGTAAGAAAAGATTGGCATTTTCCAAAAAATCAGATTCAGTAATTGAAAGAGAGACTGCAGATGGGTATAATCAGGTTAAAGCCATGCTGGTTTTACCCGAAAATCCGGCGCCCGGGGAAGGTTTTCGTATTCTGGCCACAGGGGGAAAGAACATCAGGAAAGCGAAGATCATTGTCAGCGGTCAATCGGGTAATTTGGAATCGCTTAATAGTAAAACCGGCGAGGAATTGCCTTATTGGAGGATAGATGATTTTGCGGGAAGTCCTGCAGGTAAATATAAGGCTACCCTGATTATGGATAAAAAGAAGGTCAGTAATCTGGAGTTTGTAGTTTCTCTGAAGAAGATGACTCACCCGAATAGTATAGCATGGAAAACTACCCGTGGTTGGGACAGCGGCATGGAGACAATTTATTCTTCCTGGATAAATGCTTTGTTTCAGGGTTGCGACGAGCAGTCTTCGTGGTCAGCACTCCACGAAGTGACCCAGAATCAGGATCGTAATTTTCTTTACAACTACCTCTCCATGGGAGAAGATGATTCTGACGGAAAAAACAGGGTGATAATGGAACCCGACTGTGCCGATAACCCATTTTTTCTGAGAGCTTATTTTGCATGGAAACTGGGACTCCCGTTTGGTTATCATGTATGCGACAGAGGTTATGTGGGACACAATCCCCAAACAGGTCAATGGATCACCAATGAAACTTCCTCTTCGAAAAACAATCCGGTACTTGCATTCATTTCCTTTTTAAGATCAATTATGAACGGTGTCCATTCAGGTACAGCTCGGACTGCTCTCGACAATGAGAATTCAGACTATTATCCTGTTTCACTTGAACGGGAAGCCCTGCGACCCGGTATCGTTTATGCTGATCCTTATGGGCACACGCTGATACTAGTAAGCTGGGTGCCACAAACTAAAGACCATCCGGGACTGCTTCTTGCAGCAGATGCCCAACCCGATAATACGATAGCAATCAAACGGTTTTGGAAGGGTAATTTTCTTTTTAACACTTCCGAAGTGGTCGGGGAACCAGGATTTAAAGCTTTTCGTCCTATTTCATTTGATAATGGTAAGTTAAGTCTGATGCAAAACAAAGCATTGAACGCATCAACCGGGTTTGCACCCTTTTCGCTACAGCAGCGAAAAATGGAAAGCGAGGTTTTTTATCTCGTTATGGACCGATTGATCAATCCGGAGCCGCTTGACTCTGAAGATGCATTGATGGACCTGATTCAGGCACTTCATGAGCAGCTATTGGTTCGGGTCAAATCGGTGGCTAATGGCGAAGCCTATCTCAAATCACATCCGGGAACTGTGATTCCTATGCCGTCAAATGCCAACGGTATTTTTCAGGCCGGTGGCCAATGGGAAGATTTTTCAACACCTAACCGCGATTTAAGACTTCTGATTGCAATGGATGCGGTACTTGGTTTCCCTGACCGGGTTGCAAGTTCACCCGAATACTTTAAGATCTCAAAATTAAGCTCTCCTGAAGACATTAAGAATAAGCTTCGGTCAATCCTTGATAAGAAGGTTTCCGAAATTAAAATTAGCTATACTCGTTCAGATGGCACATCTCANGAACTAACTGTAGCGGAAATCCTTAAAAGAAGAGATGCCTTTGAGATGGCTTATAATCCCAACGATGGAATTGAAATACGCTGGGGCGCACCTGAGAATAGTGACGAAATGGCCACATGCCATCGTCAGGCTCCTTCAAACCAGAAAAAAACGATGCAATCGGTACGAAAATGGTTCAATAAGCGGCTGCATCCGCCAACATAAAAAAGATTACTCCATGCGCTCGTTATCCATTGTTCCTTCAAACACGATCTCTGGATTAGGACATAAAGCGCCAAGTGATAAACTAAATATAGCTGGAATTGGAATTGGTGGTCAGGGAAAAAGTAACCTTCGGAGTATGGCAACCGAAAACATTATTGCGCTTTGCGACGTTGATTGGGGTGTCGGCAGAAATAATGTACCAAAGGTTTTTGATACTTACCCCAAAGCTGTAAAGTATTATGATTGGCGCAAGATGTTTGATGAGATGGGTAAATCAATTGATGCAATTCTGGTTGCAACTGCGGACCACAATCATGCCGGTCCTACGGCTCATGCCATCACTATGGGGAAACATGCGTACACCCAAAAACCATTGACTCACAGTGTTTACGAATCGCGCTTGCTTACAAAACTCGCAGCGAAATACAAAGTAGCCACCCAGATGGGAAACCAGGGATCTTCAGCTGAAGGTGTAAGATTGGCCTGTGAGTGGATTTGGAATGGTGAAATTGGTGAAGTGAAGAAAATCGAAGCTTACACCAACCGCCCAACCTGGCCACAAGGATTAGTTGCCCCTACTGAGACTCAACCTGTACCCGAAACACTAAAATGGGACCTTTTCATAGGCCCGGCTAAGTTTCATCCATACAATGAGGCTTTTCATCCACGGGTATGGCGTGGATGGTGGGATTTTGGTACAGGTGCGCTTGGCGATATGGCTTGCCATGTTATGCATCCTATATTTACTGCTATGAAGCTACAATACCCTATTAAGGTAATAGGCAGTTCTACACCTGTAATGCCTGACAGTGCACCACAGGCCGAGATAGTACATCTCACCTATCCTGCACGTAAGAAGCCGAAAGATATCAAGATCAACTTGCCTGAAGTTGAGGTATCCTGGTTTGATGGNNGNCTNAAACCTGAATTCCCTGAAAATTGGCCTGTTACAAGAGTTCAGCAATCAGGGGTTATTTTCCATGGAACAAAAGATACTCTGATATGTGGTGAGTATGGAACTGATCCGGCACTGCTTTCCGGTAGGGTTCCTAATGTTCCTAAAACNCTTCGCCGTATTGAAGTAAGTCATGAACAAGATTGGATCCGTGCATGTAAAGAAAGCCCTGAAAGTCGTGTACCAACTGCATCTGATTTCAGTGTTTCAGGTCCATTCAACGAAATGGTTGTAATGGGGGTTCTGGCAGTTCGTCTTCAGGCCCTGAATAAAGTTCTTTACTGGGATGGTCCAAATATGAATTTTACCAATATCACAGATGATGACAAACTCAGGCTTAACAGAACCGATTCTATTTCGGCAAAAGAATTTGCTGCTGAATTGATCAAACATACTTATCGTAATGGGTTTACATTACCTGATATGCCAGTTTGATTGTACAGCGTTAATCCAAGACTTAATGGTGTTTTCTAAGTCAGATTTCCCACCTAAACTCAATAGATCTGAGCTCATGGGGAAAGGGATATGTTTGATTATGTGGTTATTACAAAATATTTCAATAGATAATGTATAGATTATCAAAATTTTTAATAATTATTCTTCATGATGTTATGAATCTTTATTTATCTTTATTTTAATTTCAATTATTTTATTTAATATCTATTATTATGATAAAAAGCAAATTTATTTTGGGATTTTTCCTGATTTCATCAATTGCAACAGCTCAGGTAGTTAATTTATCAGGAAGTTGGAATCTAAACAGTTCAAAAAGCAAATTGAACGCAGAGTTCAGTTTTGCTCCAAAGCAGATTATTCTTACTCAAAAGGGTATTGAGCTAGCTGTAGAAAAGCATTACACTTATCAGGATCAGGATTATAAGGTGAGCGAAAAACTTACACTTGATAATAATGAATGTACTAATACCTGGTTTCGGGAAACTCAGAAAAAATCAACAGCAGCCTGGTCAGAGGATAAAAAAACAATACTGGTTAATTCCAAAGTTTCCACAGATAATAATGAAATAACAATTAAGGAGGTATATAAAATGGAAGGCAATAATATGGTCCTTGAATCAAGCGCTTCATCCCCTGATGGTTCCATATCAGAAACCTTTTTTTATGAAAAACAGTAGTCGGATGAATCTTTTAGGTCCATGTCATTTAATTAGTTAANTAAGAATCAAGTGGTTATAGAGTCTGAATATAATTGCACCAACAATTAATGCAGCCTGTATTGCTCATTTTTACGCTTTACATAAAAGGAATGGTACGAAAATATCACAACTGAAGCATTGAATTGGTTAGGTTAAAATGAATAAGATAAAAAAACGGGAGATTGATTTAAACGTTTACCAGGATAAGCAAACATTATAAACTAAATTTTACACATATGAGTACTAAAGTGAATTTTCGAATGTTATCTATGTTGTCAATTCTCNTTTTTACACCGGTGCTCACACCGGCGCAAACGGATAAAAAAGCAGCTGAATTGAAGAACCTTGAAACCGGCATTACTACAGCCAAAGCTAAAGTCGCTCTTAATGAACGGAAACTGACTGTTGCAGATTCCCTGATTACTTCAGGAACTCAACTGATAGCCGAATCAAAAACAGAAACCAAGGCAATTGATGCAGAGCGTAAGAAACGTGACAAAGACAATGCTGCCAAACAAAAACCCCTAACTAAACTTTCAACTTCAAAAGTTAAGGGAGAATCCAGCAAGGCTAGGGCCGATCTTAAAGCACTTGATGTACAATACAGATTAGATGCTAAGGCTCTTGACACCCGTTTAAAGGATGCAACAAAAAAGTTGACGCTGGGCAATGCTAACCTCACCAAAGGAAAAGCGTCTAAAAAAAGTGCCCAGGATGCGCTTAAAATTTCACAAGCTACCCTAAAGGCTGCTCAGGCAAAACATGATACTGCTTCAGCTTCAGAAAATAATACCAATCCAAAAGATAAGAAAAAGAAATAAGCAGGGATTGACTGTTCGCACCACCCCAAAATCCATCATTTCACACTCCCCAGGAACCTGGGACATATAAACATAATAGCTTTTAACTGAAGAAATGTTTAAGTATAGTTTCAGTAATAACAAAGTAAAAAGCCTCGATATCGTTGTGTATCAAGGCTTTTTATATTTTAAAATGTGGGCCCAGCTGGCATCAGGGCCGAGCGTAAAGTCCCGACATGGTATGTCGGGATAGCGAAGGAGCCCGACTGCCGCGGTGGCTCGATCCCAGCGTGAAAAAGAAAAGGCAGCCTTTTGGCTGCCTGTGCGTGGGCCCAGCTGGGATCGAACCAACGACTCCCTGATTATGAGTGGGGTATAAGGTCAATTTTAGGATTACACTAGTTTGTATTAGTTGTCATACTCATTCATTTACGATTTTCATAAAACCTGGCCGATTACCTGGCGGATTTTTAATGACCCTGATTCCATCCTTTTCTCGATCCTTACAATATTGTTTCATTAATTCCAAAAGTATTTTCTGAATCAAGTCCGTCAAGGTAGTGTTCCGTTATCACCACATTTGAATGGCCTAACATCTGACTAATATCATCAATGGGGACTTTATTTCGACGAAGTGTACTTGAATAACAGTCACGAGCGGTACCCAGCCTCAGTGGTCGAGATAAGTTAAGTTTCTCTTTTATGTCTTTTAGGTTCCGATTGATTTGCTGCTTAATTTTATGATTTCTGTTCTTAAAGAAACACTCATCGTAACCTTCATTAAGAAGGCCTAATAAAAAAGGACTATTTTTATCTCCTATTCGTGTAAGTGAATCCTTTAATTTTTCAGTATAAGGTACAATGATCGGTTTTTTGTTATTTTTCCTTGAATTTTCTGTCTTCTTGCTTGTAAACAAAATATAATCTCCATCTATCTGGCTCCATTTCATTCTTAGTAGATCAGCAAAGTTTGCTCCGTTACAGCGATAAAGGGTTATATAGCATATGAAAAATATATTATGGAATTATAATCCCCCATTCCCCAGTTTTACGTAAATTGAACAAGAATTGTGAAAAGTCGTCAATAGGCATTACTTCTGCATAATTAACAATATTCTGATGATATCTGCTTATGTAAAAGATACAGGAGTAGGCATTCCACAAAAACAACACCAGATGATTTTTGAGCGATTCAGGCAAGGTAGTGAATCGCATAACCGAGATTATGAAGGCAGTGGTTTAGGTTTATCAATATGCAAATCATATGTAGAAATGCTTGGTGGGGAAATATGGGTGGAAAGCGAAGAAGGTAAGGGCTCAACATTTTATTTTACTATTCCTTACAATGCTGTGTTGGAAGAAAAAGCAGAAATAAAAAATGCTATCTCTGCAGAGCATAAAGAAGGTCAGTTAAAAAACCTTAAAATATTGATTGTCGAAGACGATGAAATATCTTATTCACTTCTCACAAAAATGCTACAGAAAATCAGTAAAGAAGTTTTACATGCAATAACAGGCGTTGAAGCCGTTGAGGCTTGTCGTAATAACCCTGACCTTGATTTGGTTTTAATGGACATTAGAATGCACAAAATGGATGGAAATGAAGCCACACGTCAAATTCGTCAATTTAACAAAGATGTTATCATCATTGCACAAACAGCCTATGCATTTTCTGGTGACAGAGAAAAGGCTATAGAAGCAGGATGCAACGATTATATTACAAAACCAATTAATATGACCTTGTTGTTTGAGTTAATTAAAAGGCATTATGCAAAAACCGGACGCCCTACCCACATCACGCCAGTAAGATCACAATTAACATAAGTAACTTAACAAGAAATGCTTAACCATAGTCAAGGATGGTCAGTTTACTCCGGCCAACTATGGTCAAGGCCAAAACTGGTTTTTCTAACTTAGGAGTTGTATAAGAATATTGTGTTATATTACAAAAAGAAATAATTATGGTAGAAAATTAATTCTACCATAATTATACACTTTTTAGTTGAAGTTAATTTAAAGATGAAAGGTTAACGAATCTACGCTTTGCCAAGTATCCTAAACATCCCGGTTCCGCAAGTTGGACATTTACCCTTAATTGCTTTTCTGCCATTTTTCATTGTAACTTCAACAGAATCTTTAATTTCTTTTTTAGCCTTACATTTTACGCAATATCCTTCCATGATCTAATTAATTTAGTTATGATTAATCTATTTCATTACAAATGTAAGCTATTTGCAATGTGCTTGCAAATAGTAATCGCTAAGTAAGCAACAAATAAGGGTCTACTCACGAAACGGACGTCTCCACCAGAAGAAAACAATAAGTTTTATTTAACGACCGTCTGCAAAAGCCGTGCTTATTGACCACATTTCGCCGGGAAGGTTACAATTTACATACACAGCTAAACACCGAATACTTAATTCCGGCCAACTATGATCAAGGTCACTGATTTTTCCACTCCAGGGGCATTCCCCGGGTGATGGTGTTCTCTTCGCTCACTTAATTACTTCCGTGTCGCTATGTTCCGGGCTACGCTTCGCCTGCGGAAGCCTCTTAGACATCCTGTCTATTCGTGTTCTAAACCCTTCACAGCGCTAATGCAATGATTTGCGTGGCACAATGGTACTCGTGCATATCATAATACAAACAGCGGTGTTCGCTACAGTTCACTACTATAAACAAGTTTTTCGCAAAGTTAGCCAACGGCCTAAAACGATGGGCACCAACGCAAACGCCCACCCCACGCAAAAGACTACGGCATAAAGCCGCCTCACTATTTATTGCGTTTCCTTTTGCGCTCATTCAGCCCTTATGGCTGGTTACCGTTCAAAGCTTGAAGCAATTCCGCTATCTGGCATAGAAAGGTGAGCC
>JGI24132J36420_10000993_pt1 | contig 13131 bp, 14 predicted proteins | sample BarGraNGADG00212_3_FD_36420 | JGI IMG/M metagenome (IMG submission 36420) | reverse complement strand
GGTTATCGCTTTTGGTAATGGNCTTTTCAAAGGCAATTTGCAAGCTTTGGTAGGCCAGATGTATGATAAACAGGAGTACAAAGATCATATTGCCGAAAAATTCGGAATGGACAAAAACGGCAAGCCAAAAGATATGAGGGATGCCGGATACCAGCTTTTCTATATGTTTATCAATATTGGTGCATTCTTCGCGCCATTCATCGCAATTGCTATAAGAAACTGGTGGTTAAAGCACAATGGGTTCGACTATAATGCACAACTTCCTGAACTTTGCCACCAATTCATTGGTAATCAAGCTGCGATGTCTACAGATCAAATGGCCAATTTACAGACATATTCTTCACAAGTAATGCTCAACGGCAGCACAGTGACTGATTTGACAGCATTCAGCAATCATTACCTGGATGTATTCAACAGAGGTTTTCATTATGCATTTTTCGCCACTATTATTGCAATCTTCATTTCTCTTGTTATCTACTTATTCAATAAAAACAAATTTCCTGATCCTGCCAATTCAGGCTCTAAATCAAAAGCCAATGTAGTGTCTAAGGCAGATATCACAATGGCTGCGTCTGAAATCAAGCAACGCGTCTATGCTTTGTTCGCTGTATTCGGAGTTGTCATCTTCTTCTGGTTCTCATTCCACCAGAACGGTTACTCGTTAACATATTTTGCCAGAGACTATATCAACCTGAATATTATCAACATCGACCTCGGATTTACATCAATCAAGGGAGCAGAGATCTTTCAGTCTGTCAATCCAGGCTTTGTTATTTTACTGACCCCGCTTGTTATGTGGTTCTTCGCTGCCCTTAGGAGAAGGGACAAAGAGCCGTCGACTCCAAGGAAGATTTGCGTAGGTATGGGTATAGCTTCACTTGCATACATCTTCATGCTTGTTGTTTCCTTGGCACTTCCGGACAAATCTGCCTTGACAGGAATGACTGCAGGAAACCTGGATGCTATGAAGCTCACTCCTTGGGTTATGGTTGGTATGTATTTTATACTGACCGTAGCTGAGTTGTTTATTTCTCCATTAGGACTTTCATTCGTTTCAAAAGTAGCTCCTCCGCATCTGCAAGGTCTTATGCAGGGTGCCTGGCTGGCTGCAACTGCAGCGGGCAATCTGATCCTCTTCATAGGAGGAATTCTTTATACATCAGTTCCACTTTGGGCTTGCTGGATGGTATTTGCTATCGCCTGCTCACTCTCGATGCTTGTGATGCTCTCAATGATCAAGTGGCTCGAAAGGGTGGCTAAGTAAACCGCCCTAAAACAAAAGAACATACCTGCGCACAGCTTTCCAGTTTTCTCCGAAAACCTGAGGCTGTGCGCAGATTGTTCATTTTGTTTATTAGAGCAGCAGGGTTTATTTGCGAACAATTTCTTCGCACTTAAGTTAATTAGATTTAAAAAATGGAATTGGTCGTTTAATATTTGCATCTTGTAGGTTGTTATTGAATTTTTGTCAAGATGCATGGAGTCATCTCCCTGTTAGTCAATCTATTGGCAGTAATAGGAATTTAGTTTTTTTCATATAAAATATCCTCATGTTAATAAATGTATCAGAGGTATATTTTATACCTTTGTAACCTCTACGAGAAACAGACATGGAAGAAAATAGGAGATTAACATACAGCAAAATAAAACTCATAGCGTTTGATGCAGACGACACGCTTTGGATAAACGAGCAACATTACAGGAAAGCTGAGGAGCGTTTTGGGAAGATGATGGAGAAGTATTGTACCCCGGAACTTGCTAACCAGATACTTTTGAGAGTGGAGAAGGATAATCTTCCGCTTTTGGGTTATGGCTCAAAACCTTTCATAATATCCCTGATCGAGAGTGGAATTGAGATAAGTGGCGGAAGGCTCTCAAATGGCGATGTTCTTGAGTTGATTGCTATAGGGAAGGCAACCATAGGTCAGGAAATGGAGCTTTTTCCACAAGCAGAGAACGTGCTCAAACAGCTCTCGTCAAAATATCCGCTCGTACTGGCAACAAAGGGTGACCTCAAGGAACAGGAGTCTAAAATTGTCCGGTCGGGTCTGAAAAAATATTTTTCCAGTATAGAAATTATGAGTGAAAAGCACTCGGAAAACTACCTTAAGATTGTCAAACAACACAATTTGGAGCCAAGCGAATTTCTGATGGTTGGCAACTCCTTCAAATCCGATATTTTGCCCGCATTGGAAATCGGAGCCTACGCTGTTTATATACCATCCGAGATTATCTGGGCGCACGAGGTTGTAGATGAAACGGACCACACAAGCCTGATAAAAATTGAAAGACTTATTGAATTGTTAAATATATTTGAGATATGATACCTTTTCTTAAAAATAGAAGTTACAGGAGATTCCATCAGGATGTGGAGATCTCTGTGGACAATCTTAAAACCATGGTAGAGGCTGCAAGGTTGTCGCCATCATCAAGAAATGTTCAGCCCATCAAATTCTACATAAACAACAACCGGGAGATTAACAGTAAAATTTTCCCTAACCTGGGTTGGGCTGGTTACCTTACTGAATGGAGCGGGCCAATTGAAGGTGAAAGACCATCTGCATATATTTTTCAGCTGCATGATAAAAACATATCTGCCGGGTTCTCCTGCGACAACGGAATTTTTGCCCAAAGCATACTGCTGCAAGCGGTAGATTTAGGCTTTGGTGGTTGCATGATAGCTACATTCAAAAAAGAACTGCTCTCTTTACTTCTTAACCTGCCGGAGAATCTGGAAATTATAATGGTAATCGCTCTGGGTAAACCCAAAGAAGTTGTAATCGTAGATGATATAAAAGATGGTGATGTCAAATACTGGAGGGACCAGGAGCAGAATCATCATGTTCCAAAACGCACCCTGGACGAGCTGCTATATTTCCCTGAATAATAGTTATTGAACAACAGGTTCCTGACCCATTTCCTTCATTATCTTTCTGCCGCCTGCCTCAGATAACAGAAATTCAAGAAAGGCCTCTGCTGCCGCCTTGTTTGGTGCTTTCTTTAAAACGGCGACACTGTACACCATAGCTTCACCCTTAATTACCATGGTCTCCCCGGGTTTTGAACCTCTAACTGCAATTTGAGCTATTGAATAGTGCGCATTCAGGGACGGATTGCCAAGGTTGATTCTATCCGGCAGTATTAAATACTTAAGGTGGTGTTGTTGAGCCACAGATCTGTAGATAAAAATATAATCAACCGATCTTGTGTCCAGAAGTGCAAGAAGGTCAACTTCTTTTGGTCTTAAAAAACGGTTGTCCTTTGCTATTATATTGTCAACCAGACCCTCGCTTTTGATACCTTTTTCTGCAAAGTCCTGCTGTGCAAGTTTGAGAGTAATAATTGTCCTGTATCCGCATGGGTCTGCATCAGGATCTGCTCTACCTATTATTACATCTTTACTCAAAAGTATGCCTGCCCAGTTATTTGAGTCAATTCTGTCTGCGTATGCAGAACGTTCAGTGAATGCAATAACCATCTCGTTTGCTGCAAAATGTATGTTCTTTGCAGCATATTCCGGTATAAGCAGCTTGTCTATGATTGAATAGTCAGATGAAGCTACAATATCGCAATCTCTTTTGAGCTCAGTTATTTTTCTTGCTGCATCTATACTTCCGGATGATTCAGCAAAAATTTTTACCTCGGGGTGCAATATCATAAATGTATCTGCAATTGCCTTAAACGGCATAGAGAGCGAACCCGCGTGAAAAATTATGAGGTCGCCGCTCAGTGCAGAATTTATAGTTGCAGATTTTTTTTGTCTACAAGAGTTGCTAGTCAGTACGATTGCCAATAGTGTTAATATCAAAAATGCTCGTCTCATCTGTAATTAATTTTATTTTCAGTAGTAGGATAAAACTATCAATATAGCGTTATCTTGTTCACTCCCTTGATCGATCTGTCTGCAAACATGTCGCAACCGGCGTAGACAGAAAATGTTTCACGACCCTTGTCATTGCTCTTGCTTACACCAAACATAAGCAAAAGATCCTGCTGGTCATTTCTGTTAATCAGTTCAGAAAGCGAAAATGAAGCCCTGTAACCGTCTACGCCCTCAATGCAAACCAGACCTTCCCTCAGAGAAGCATCGTCGGAAGGATAATAAGGTTTCATAACCTCTCCAAGAGAGACTCCGGTAAATGTTTTAATCCCTTTATACCCCATACTGTGACCATAATAAATTGTTTTAAAAGATAATACGGGAAGACTACCGGGGAGTTTGTCAAGTTGAACGTATGTTGAATCAGGCCCGTTAAGCTCCAGCTTTTCTGCGTAGAACTTTGCAGGATTGCGGTTTACTTTAAAATTCCCGCTAAGTGATTTTATCACGATTTTTGTTGGGTTCGATATGTTTCTTACAGTTAATCTGTCTGTCCCCACAACCAACTTAGATTTATCCGGCAGTGGCCAAAGCTCTCCGGTTTTGTCCGGAATAACTCTGGTAACATTTTTAGCAATAATTATCTGATACATATTTGCAGAGTAAAAGATCTCTCCCCAACTGAATGTGGCATACTCGCCCTTGTCGTTATATACCTCAACATAAAGGTCTACCGGCGGGTAGAAACTCTCTTTGCTCTTTTTGTCAATTTTGACAGAACTCAAAAGATCACAAAGAGCATAGCCGTCATAACGGAATGCCCCTTCAAACTTAAGGGTATCTCCGCTCATACGCCCCTCTCTGGTGGCAACAGAACGCCACGGAATATTTTTAAGCGAAATAGTGACATCCTTTTCTACCTCTCCGGTTATCAGAATCTTCTTTGGAGTTTTCAATTCTGTTGCCTTCTCCTGGTTAAAGTAGTTGTTGGCTCCTGATTCCCATAACAAAGTAGAACCTGTAAAGCCGTCAATTTGCAAATATTTGCAACCCGACAGTGTAAAAAAAAGTGCCGTAAACACTAAAATCGATCTAATTTTCATTGAAATATTTAAAAAGAATTAACCTCCACTAACAAGGTGGATTATTTTAAGATCGTCGCCATCTTTCACAACTGCTGTGTCGTAATCCTCTTTTTTGACCAGCTGGTCATTCAGCCTTACCACAAGCATTTTGAACTTGAATGATTTCAGCTCCATTATAGCAGAGATTGTCAATTTCTGCCCTTCAAATTCTTCTGTTCTGTTGTTTAGTATTATTTGCATACGAAAAAATTTTACTCCAACGGAGTTTTTTGCATTTATCTGATTTATTGGCTTATACGTGGAATTTTCCGAAAGTTTATTTGAAATTATTTTTGTATATCATTGAATAAGTGCTGATTGCAAAAAACTCCGTTGGAGTTAGGCTTTTGCCCCCAGAAGCAGCTCCAGCACTTTGTCTGCCTGCATATTTGAGACAATATTCACTCGGGGTGCCAACGGAGGGTTCTCTTCTGAAGCCTCGCTCTCCTCATCACCGCAAATGTACAAGTTGCCAGATTGCACAATTTTAAGCAGCTCCACCCTGCCCCATCCTGCCATGCCTGAACCCGCCACTAAAGGTATTTTTGGGAAGTTGGTAAGCATATAATTGATGAACATCTCCTTCTGAGAAGCCTCATCAAAAGCCTCCACAACAATGTCGCAAGTTGAATAGATGAGTCCGATATTTTCCTCTGTTATTCTCGTGTCATAAACCTGTACACAATCTTCCGGCTCAATTCTGGCCAAATTATCTCTCAAAGCAAAGACTTTTTTTTGCCCTAGCTGGTCGCGAAAGTAGAATTGTCTGTTTAGATTAGGCTCAGAAACAACATCGTAATCTGCAATTATGAGTTTGCCAACGCCACTTCTCAACAGTGATACCGCACAGTTTGAGCCCAGACCGCCGGCCCCGGCAATACCCACTACTTTTTGGGACAAAATAGTTTTGATCTGGTTAAAAGTTGGCATTTAATAGGTTGTTTTGGTTACAAATTTTGTAAATTTACCAATTATTTGCAAATCTAAAAAACAGATCTATGAATTATCAGGAGATTAAAAACAGTCGAAAACTGATAACCTCTTTTCCTTATGAGTGGAAACCTGTTATCAAAGGATACAGCGATAGGAGTCTGTATGTGAATGTAGGTACAAACAGAGTTGAGATTAGGGATATTGCACCTGAAACCAAAGAGAAGTTTATCGGAGGCAAAGGCTACGGGCTCAGAATGCTTTGGGATGCAATTCAACCCACAACCAAATGGCAGGATCCGGAAAATGAAATTGTCATTTCCGGTGGCCCCTGCTGCGGAATAACCCAATATTCAGGATCCGGGAAATCTTTGGTAGTTGCACTCTCTCCTCAGACAGANAGAATTATAGACAGCAATGTGGGTGGGCACTTTGGCCCTCACTTGAAAATTGCCGGTTTTGATGCATTCGAGCTTCAGGGAAATTCAAATAAGGATGTGATTATCTACATAAACGGGGTTGACCATATTATTGAACTATTTGAGACTCCTCAGGAATTAAGCTTCGACTCTCACCTGTTGGGGGAGGAGCTTCTGGAAATGTTTGCAGACAATGAGAAAGACAAGATAAATGTATCTGTAGTGTCATCCGGTAAAGCTGCCGAACACTCTTTGATAGGAATGCTAAACTTCACCTTTTATGATTTAAAGAGGGGCAAAGTACGTCTGAAACAGGCAGGCAGGGGTGGACTCGGAACGCTGATGCGTCATAAGAAAGTGCGTGCGCTGGTTGCCAAAGTTCCAAGGGTTTCAGGTAATTTTAACAATGTCGACGACCTGCCTGCAATTATGGAGAGGGGAAAAAGGTTTAACAAGGAGATGCGCGAACTAGACGATATTCAGTGTCAGATGCGAAAGGTAGGAACTGCTCACCTTATGGGTGTTCTTGAGAAGTATGATATCCTCCCCGTAATGAACTTTAAATATGGCGATCACAAAGATTGTCCAAAGATTGATCAGGAGGTTTGGAAAAGTTACTTTACTCAAGGGATTCCGGATGGTTGCTGGATTGGCTGCAATATGGCTTGCGCTAAGGGTGTAGATAATTTTGAACTGCGCACAGGACCTTACAAAGGTTCAAAAGTTATTGTAGACGGGCCTGAATATGAAAANGCGGCAGCATTGGGTTCCAACATAGCCGTTTTCGACCCGAGAGATATTATTGAACAGAACTTCTACTGCGATACCTATGGAGTCTGCACAATTACCTGGGGCAATTTAATCGGCTTTTTAATGGAGTGCTGGGAAAACGGCATTCTAAATGCAGAAAGGACAGGAGGAATAAATCTTGACTGGGGCAATGCCGACTCATCCCTGGAACTGCTTCATCAGCTTGCAAGAGGCGAAGGGTTCGGCCTTACTGCCGGTCTGGGTGTCCGCAAGATGAAGGAGATGTTTGCCGGTAAAGGGTGGGGAGATATTCACTTTATGAATGATATAGGAATGGAGAACAAGGGTTTAGAGTACTCCATGTACATGTCTAAAGAGTCTCTTGCACAACAGGGAGGCTATGCGATGACCAACAAAGGTCCGCAACATGATGAGGCTTGGCTTATTTTTATGGACATGGTCAACAATATGATCCCCACATTTGAAAACAAGGCGGAGGCTTTGTACTACTTCCCGTACTTCCGCACATGGTTTGGACTGGCAGGTTTCTGCAAACTCTGCTGGAACGATGTTGAGCCGGCAGACAACGCCCTTCAGAAAGAACCAAACAAAGTGCCAGAGCACGTTGATAACTATGTAACTATATTCAAGGCTGTTACAGGACGGGAATTCGACAAGGAGGAGATGATCAGACAATCAGAAAGAGTATATAACTTCCAGAAGGTTCTGAACCTTCGCATAGGGTACGGCACCCGCGAACACGACAGGCAGCCGTATCGTGCAGCAGGCCCGGTAACTAAAGAGGAGTATCTGAGCCGTCAGGAGAGATATGACAAACAACTGGCAGAGATAATGGGGTTGGATCCTTCCAAAATGACTCTGGAGGAGAAGATGTTCAAATTAAGAGAATACCGTGAAGATCAATACGAGAAACTTCTTGACGCTGTTTACAAACGCCGCGGGTGGAATAAAAACGGAGTGCCCACAATTGAGCATCTCAAAAAAATCGGGATGGACCTGCCGGAAGTACTAGCGGTTGTAGAACCAATGCAATAATAAATTTTACAATTATTAAACTAACAGCCATACGGCAAAAAGTATAAACAAATGGTTAAAAGTATTTTAAAATCAGGNTTTAAAACCCTTATGTTCGCCCTGNTTTTGGCGGCGAGTCTGAATATTGTTGGTTGTGGCAACCAAAAGAACAGTGATCCAAAGAATCCTTACGGACTCGATATTATCAACACCTCGGAGGCCTATCTGAAGAGCGTGAAAGAAGATGAGAATAACAGACTGATAGATCTGGAGAACTATATCCCGGGTATAGTTCTCGATATCAGATATGCAGACACCAATAACTTTACCCACACAAAGATCTACACTCTGCCAAAAGCATTTCTAAGAAAACCGGCTGCAGATTCACTTCTTAAAATTCAGAAGCTGCTTGCCCAACAAGGTTTGGGGCTTAAGATCTATGACGCTTACAGACCCTACGCCGGTACCCTTTACTTCTATAAAGTGTATCCCGATACTACNTTCGTTGCGGCTCCATGGAAAGGATCTGTCCACAACCGCGGATGTGCTGTTGACCTTACACTGATTAACCTTGCAACCGGCGAGGATCTGCAGATGCCAACTCCGTTTGACGATTTCTCCAAAATGGCTTCTCAAAACTATATGGATCTGGATTCGGCTAAACTTGCGAACAGAGCAACACTCTTAAAGGTTATGACAGAGAATGGATTTACATTGTACGAACATGAGTGGTGGCATTTCAACTTAAAGGATAGAGACAAGTATAAGTTGATGGATGTTTCTTTTGAAGACCTTAATAATTAAAAACAAATAAAATGAAAAATAGTACCCCGTTTATCAGATCTTTTGTGGTTTTCTGTGTAGTACTGTTTTTCTGCACATTAAGCCTGTCTGCACAAAATAAGAATTCAAATCAAAAAAGCGAATACTGGAACCCCAATAAGGTAAATTTTCCATCTTACAGTTCCCAGGTTCGGGAAAATTTAACCTTTCCAAAGGTTATGGGTTACGAGGTATTAGCATGCGATTTCCACACACATACTATGTTTTCCGATGGTTTGGTCTGGCCAACTTTGCGCGTTTATGAGGCCTGGACCAGTGGGTTGGATGCAATGGCTCTTACAGATCATATTGAGTACAGACCATATAAGAAGTATACTAACAACGACCATAACACCTCGTTTGATATTGCCAAACCGGCCGCGGATGAGGTGGGTTTTNTGCTAATCAAGGGAACTGAGATTACCCGTAAACAGAGCACACTGGGGCACTTCAATGCTATTTTCATATCAGATGCCAACCCAATAGCAGTTGATGATCCAAAACAATCAATACTTGAAGCTAAAAAGCAGAATGCCTTTATCATCTGGAATCACCCGGGTTGGGCTGTAGACTCTACCTACATTAAAGAATTTCAGGAAGATCTTTTTAAAGATGGTTTAATTAACGGAATAGAGGTATATAACAATTCTGAATTTTATCCGAGGGTATTGGCCTGGGCTATTGATAAAAATATTACAATCATAGCTGCAAGTGATGTACACGGTAATGTAGAGAGTGGTGTGCTAAAAAGAGAGGGTGTTCTCAGACCAATGACCTTAGTACTGGCAAAGGANCGTTCTCTTTCGGGAATAAGAGAGGCTCTTGACGCCGGAAGAACTCTCGCCTTTTTCCATAATATATTGGCAGCAAAAGAGGAGATTGCAAAGGGCTTTGTAGATGCGTCTTTATCTGTAAAGAAGGTATTCAGCAACGATAAATCCAGTTTCTACACATTGACCAACAAATCATCTGCACCCTTTAAAATGTTTTTTAACAAGAGTTTGCAAGAACTACCTGCACTCTCGACAATCTCTTTTTCTGTATCAAACGAAACATCAAAAATCAAGGTGATCTTTGAGAATATTTTTGTATATGAAAATCAGACTTTGGCACATGATTTGCAGCTTAAATAGATGAGAAGTTTTTTCAAAGTTTAAATTTTAGGTTAAGTGGAAGTTGGCATAGTCAAAATTTGACTATGCCTCTTTCTTTTTAAAATAATTAGTTGTACATTTGCGGGCCTTTTCTCGAGAAGATTAGGAAGTTATATAATAAAAACTTTAAAACCAACGTATTATGGCTGTTAAAATTCGCCTTTCAAGACATGGCAAGAAAAACTTTGCCTTTTTCCACATCATTATAGCTGATAGTCGCGCACCTCGTGATGGTCGCTTTATTGAGCGTATCGGCACTTACAATCCAAACACTAACCCTGCAACTATAGAGTTGAACAACGAAAAAGCTCTTGAATGGCTTTTTAATGGTGCTCAACCTACAGAAACTTGTCGCAGAATTCTATCTTACAAAGGTGTTCTTTTAAAGAAGCATCTACAGGAGGGTNTTAATAAAGGGGCAATTACACAAGAGATTGTAGATCAAANGTGGAATGCATGGATTGCAGAGAAAGAGTCAAAGGTTTCTAAGAAAAAATCTGACCTCGAGTTAAACGGTCGTTCAGAAAAGAAAACGGCTATTGAGGCAGAGGTTAAAGTAAAAGAGGCAAGAGCCGCCGAGATTGCAAAGAAGAAGATGGAAGAAGCGCAAAAAGCTGCTAAAGCTGAAGCAGCTGAAGCCGCCGAAGTTGCTGCCGAAGTTGCTGAGGTAGTTGCTGAGGTAGCTCCAGAGGTAGCTCCAGAGACTCCTGCCCAAGAGGCTGCTGAAACTCCAGAAGTTTAAACAATGCAAAAGTCAGCAAATATTTTGCTGCCTGTCGCCAAGATCTTAAAATCGTTCGGCACAAAGGGCGAGTTCATCATACGATACTCTCCGGAAACGCAAGAAGATATTAACGCAAAAAAACCGGTATTCATCTACTANGATGGGTTATCGGTTCCTTTTTTTGTAGAATCCNTTCAAAACAGAGGCACAGACCAAGCTTTGGTGAAACTTGAAGGTATTTATACCGAATCGCTTGCCAATGAAATTGTTGGAGAACTTATNTGTATCGAAAAAANANCTAAAAAGGGCAAACCTAAAATTGAGGGACCAGCAGATCTTATCGGATATTCAATTGAAGATATTAACGGCTCTCCTCTTGGCAAAATTTCAAAATTTTACGACTATCCAAACAACCCTTGTTTGGGAATAATAAAACCAATTTCAGATAACAAAGACAATAAAGAAACTCAGGAACAACTTCTACCCCTTCATGAGGAATTTATTGTAGATTTTGATGCCAAAAGACTGGTTCTTGTGGTTAATATTCCCAAAGGACTGCTTGACCTTTAAATTTTCTTTTTCTATATTTGTAAAATAAAATCTGTATTATGAAGAGAATTGTTTTGCTGATTATGGCTGCTGCTGTATTCTTTGTAAACATAGCAGCAGGACAGGACCATTATGGACGGTCTAAAATTTCCAAGAGAACATTTACGCAGGAGGCTGATATAAGATTAAGTATAGGATCTTTCCCTATTACCTATGACTTTGATTATCCGTTTATGGGTATGTATCATGATGAAATGGATTATGTGCGTATGCAAACACTAAGTGAGCGTTATTACAATATCCAGACATACAGAGGTAACAGAATTACAACAGGCTCTCTTAATATCAATCCATCGGTAAAAGTGCTCAGATGGATGGAATTAGGTATCGTTTTCTCTTACAACGGAGATTACAGGAACATTTACAACGCTTTAGACAATACCGTGCTTGAGAGAGATTATCAACACAGCTTTTTCTTTACACCCACAATAAGATTTGCCTGGTTAAACAAAGAGAGGGTAAGAATGTATTCTTCTGTGGGATTGGGTTTGGGGGTTTTGATAAATCAGAATCCCTTTAGCAGGGACTTCTCAATATTTGGGAACGGTGCTGAATGGGGCCCTTCTATCCAATTAACAGGATTTGGCATTTCTTTCGGCAAAACACTCTTTTGGGTTTGCAGAGGCAGGAGCCATTGGTACTCTTGGCATTTTCACAGCCGGTATTGGATATAGGGTTACACCTAAACATAGAAAGTAAATATTATAATATCTAAGAAATTACTAAAATGAAAAAATTAATATTTATTCTGGTTGCATCAATTGCATGTTTTGCCTCATCATCCTGCATTATTGAAGATGGTGATACTCGTCCAAGAGCTACTGCTGCAGGTAAGCTAATATATGATAATACAGAACAGGTTATCTCCAAGAATATTGTTTTTGCAGATATTGCACTTAAACTTAATGCATATATTTTTGCTCCCTCAGATCTGAAGATTTCTATTGAGGATAAGTTCTTCCCAAAATACAAACCTCGTAATACCGGTAATAACTGGGTGTTGGTAAATAGCCCCTATTCATTTGCAACTGACGGAAAATCTCTGGATGTGATTGGCTCCAAATGGACAGTCACTCAAAATCAGGCGGGCAGTTGGATTGATAGTGAATATGGTGTATTGATAGTAACAATTGAGTGTATAGGTGACAAACAGTGGAAAATTACCAGCAAGGATGCATATACATATGAAAGTGTCAGCAATTCGGATTTAGTTGCCAAGGCCACAGCACCTTCCAATACAAATACCTATATTCTTTATGACTACACTATTACCGGTGCAGGAAAGTCTCTGTCTAATGAGTCTTATTCGGGTAGTAAATCTCTTCAAGTAGAATATACTATTAAGAACCCTATGAAGTTTGTTATAAAAAACTCGGCAGGTTATTCAGAAATTAATTACCCTGGTTATTCAGAAATTAATTACAACTTTACAGCAGTCGAAGGAAAGGTGGAGATGGTTGTAAGTAACATAGAGGACCCAGACAAAAGAGACCTGATTATGGCAGATCTCTCTTTATCTATAGGTAACAGCATTATCAATCGTATAACCTTTAACGGGGTAACAGAGGTTTGGTAAACATCACTGGACTAAAAGATGTAGTTCAATCCTATATTTATTCCGTTTTTACCATCCCGCGAGTCAAAAGGTTTTCCCCACTCTGCAGTTATTATGAAATTGCGGTTCATGATTGCTTTTATTCCCAGACCTGCAGATCTTATCGGATATTCAATTGAAGATATTAAC
>JGI24132J36420_10000989_pt1 | contig 13145 bp, 8 predicted proteins | sample BarGraNGADG00212_3_FD_36420 | JGI IMG/M metagenome (IMG submission 36420) | reverse complement strand
AAAGTTTTTCGACAAACATTAAATAAAGGCTTACGCGAATTAGCTCGACTTAAAGATAATGGGCTAACTGGCACGGAATTATTTATGCTTTATGATACATTTGGGTTTCCGGTTGAGCTTTCAACTGAAGAGGCTTTCAAACAAGGTATTAAACTTTCTGAAAATTGGCGAGCTGAATTTGATGCAAAAATGGTAGAACAACGACTCCGAAGTCAAACTGCTGCCAAAGGCGCTTTCAAAGGTGGCTTAAGTAGTCAATCTGACATTACAAAAAAGTATCACACCTGCGCCCATTTATTAGGCCAGGCTCTGCGCATAGTTTTAGGTGAAAGCGTGGCTCAAAAAGGTTGCAATATTGATGAAGAACGAATCAGATTCGATTTTTCTTGGGGTGAAAAGGTCAATCCAGACCAAATAAAACAAATTGAAGATATTGTGAATGAACAAATTAATGCCGATTTAAAAGTCAGTTTTGCCGAATATCCAACCAAAGTTGCGCTTGAAGAAATGGGCGCGCATGGCGAATTTAGTAGTAAATATGGCGACATGGTTAAGGTCTATAAAATGATAGCCGATGGTGCTGATAAACCATTTAGCCTCGAAATTTGTGGTGGCCCACATGTTGAACATACTGGTGAATTAGTTGAAGGTGGCATGGATTCGACAGGCTCACCATCGAAGAAAAAATTCAAGATTATCAAAGAAGAATCGTCTTCTGCCGGCGTCCGTCGCATTAAAGCTATTTTAGCCTAGTCGATTATTCCGTAACATAAGCTTTGTTAGTATATAATAGATATAATCATGGTATTTGAAAAACTAAGAATGAAACGAAAAATTAATTCTGCCAACGACTATATTGTTGCGCTGGATATTGGTACTGAGTATATAAAAGCTTTAATCGCCAAACTTGACGGTGATAAGTTAGAAATAGTTGGTGTCGGTCGAGCTCATCAGGAAGTTAGCGATATGTTTGCTGGTGCGATTGCCGATATTTCTGGTGTTGTTCGTAATTGTGAAGCGGCTTTATCTGAAGCTGAAGACCAAGCTGGTGTTCAAGCCAAAAAAGTCGTGATTGGTATTGCTGGCGAGCTAGTCAAGGGAGTGACAAATACTATTCGTTATCGTCGTCCACAACGTGATCGTCCACTCGATACAGCCGAAATGGAATTTATTATTGAAAAAGTTCAAGAACGGGCTCAATCTAAAGCTCAAAAGCAAATTGCACTTGAAACCGGTAATCCGGATGTCGAGATAAAACTTGTTAACAGTGCACTTGTTAGTATTCATATTGATGGTTATAAAGTTAGTAATCCAATTGGCTTTCAGGGACATGATGTGGCTGTTCAAATCTATACCGCCTTTGCGCCAATGGTTCATATTGGGGCATTAGAACGTGTCGCCGAAGAATTATCACTGGAACTATTGGCAGTTGCCGCCGAGCCATTTGCAGTTAGTCGAAGTGTACTTGGAACTGATGCCAACAGCAATTTAACAGCAATTCTAGCCGATGTTGGTGGTGGCACAACTGATATTGCGGTTGTCAATGATGGTGGCGTCGAAGGTACTAAAATGTTTGGTATTGGTGGTCGCAGTTTTACGCGGACAATTGCCAGTGAACTAAATCTATCTTATGAAGAAGCTGAAAAATTAAAAATTAATATCGATAACGAAAAGATTAAACCAGAAGTTGCGCGTGAAGTTAACCAGGCAATTGATAAAACTTTGGAAGTTTGGATTGCTGGTGTCGAACTAGCTTTGGGCGAATTCGATTCAGCTGATCATTTACCAAATCGAATTTTGCTTTGTGGCGGTGGCGCTAGTCTGACTAAATTGGTTGAGGCTTTGCAAAAACAAGATTGGCATAAAGATTTACCATTTACGAAAAAGCCAACTGTCCATCACATTAATCCGTCAGAAGTTATCGGAATTATCGATTCAACTGGCAAAATTACAGATCATACGTTTATTACCGCCATGGGCCTTCTAAGGGTTGGCTATGATACAATGATAGGTAGTAGTGATAACGATACGATTAAAGAAAAGTTAAATCGGATTCTTAGAATATAAATATGAACAAAGATGTTATTTACATTGATACAGAAGATGATGTTACGGCTATTATTGGTAAAATAAAAAATAGCCAAGAGAAAATCGTCGCTCTGGTTCCTCCAAAACGGATTGGCATATTACAAAGCGCTGTAAATTTGCGGTTATTAGCACGTATGGCTGATAACGCTGGTAAAAGGTTAGTACTAGTTACCAACAATAAGGCTTTAATTAACCTGTCGTCGGTTGCAAAAATCCCTGTGGCCAGAAATTTGCAAAGCAAACCCGAAATGGCCGAGATTGATATTTTAGAAGTTGACGATGGTGAAGATGTCATCGAAGGTAAAGAACTTCCAATTGGTGAACTAATGAAAACGGCTGATGTTGACGAAAAAGGTGATGTAATTGATACCATTGATATGATTGCTGTTGACGAAGACATCCAAAAAATTGATTCGAAAAATACTAAAAAAAATAGCATAAAAGTGCCAAATTTTTCAAGTTTTCGAAAAAAACTATTTATTGGTATTTTATTAGCAATAGCCTTAGCTGGGTTCTTAGTGTGGGCAATTATATTTGCGCCAGCTGCAAAAGTTGTTATTACAGCTAATACTTCGCCAGCTTCGGTTAGTGTGCCTGTTAAACTTGGTGGCACTGCTGCGACTGATGTTAGTAAGGGTATTATTCAGACTACCTCAAAACAGATTACAAAAGATATTAGCGTGACATTTACGGCAACTGGCCAAAAAGATGTTGGTAATAAAGCCGTTGGTACTATAACGATTGAAAATTGCGATACTAGTGCGCCGTTAAAAGCGACGATTGCTGCTAATACGATTTTTGTATCAAGTTCTGGCCAATCGTTTGTAAGTAACAACGAAGTAGCGATTAACGGTTTTACTGGCTCAGCATCGGACTGTAATAAAAAAGGTATTGGAGTTGGGACTGGTGAGGTTGCAGTAACGGCTGTTGAGACTGGTGAAAATTCAAATATTGTCGCCAGTGACTATACGATTACCGGTGATAGTCGCTATCTATACGCGCGCGGTGGTCAAATGGCTGGCGGTACAACTCAAATTTCAACAATCGTACTGGCTGATGATATTCAAAAGGCGTCGCAGGCTTTAACTGATTTATCAAGTGATAGCGTCAAACAGTTGCTTATTAAACAATTTACGAATGGCGAATCCGTAATCAGTGACAGTTTTAATATAGTTCATGCTGCGCCGATATCAACTCCAGCAGTCGGCGTCGAGGCAACCGCTAAAGCAACATTGACATCATCGACGACATTTACGATTACAGCTATCGCAAAGACTGAGTTAGAAGTCTATCTAAAAGATAATCTAACAAAACAAATTGCCGGTAAAAATCAGCGTATTTATGATGATGGTATTGCCAAAGTCACACTATCTGATTATTTATCGACTGACCAAGGCACTACTATCAAAATATTTACTGACGCCAGTTTAATTGGACCAAATATCGATCAAGCATCAATCAAGAATCAAGTTAAGGGCAAACAATTTGGCGATGCCCAAGCGCTACTTAGCGATATCCCGGGTGTTAATACCGTTGATATCCAGTTTTCGTACTTTTGGGTAAGAAGAATCCCAACTGATGTAGAAAAAATTGAAGTCGAATTTATACTCAAAAATGCCTAAACAAATTAATCTATTATGTCTGGATGTCGGCGAAAAACGTATTGGCGTGGCAGTTGGCGACAGTGCTGTTCGGATAGCTGTGCCATTTGAAACAATTGATGTTGATGGTGATGAAATTCGATCTATTGCGGAATTAATTATCAAAGAGGATGCTGATATTTTAGTGGTTGGTTATCCCAGAAATCAAGCTGGTGAGGCAACTGCTCAAACTAAATTCGTTGAAGATTTTACCGCAAAATTAGTTGATATTGCCTCAAAGATCGTTTTTCAAGATGAGTCGTTAACAAGTGTTATCGCTGAGCAACAATTAGTAAGCTATAAACGTCCGTATTCAAAAGCTGACATTGACGCTCAAGCGGCGTCAATAATACTGCAAGATTATATCGAGACACATTATGCTTGAAATAATTGAAAAAACTCAATCAAGCGGTCTATTACATAGTAAAAAACGTCCAATGAACCGAATACCACTATTAATTATCTGTATTACCGCATCTATTATTGTTGGAATAATCGTAAGTATGGTCGTTTGGTTTAATGTTCAGCTTAGTCCTGCAAATAGCAAATCTGTTCAGCTGGTTAAAGTAACAATAGCGTCTGGTAGTACGCCGGTCCAAATTGGCAAAGAGCTAGAAAAGCAATCAATTATCCGTTCTTCAAGCGCATTTAATGTTTATTTGCGAATATTCGGCAAAAGTAACATCTTGCAAGCTGGAACTTATCGTTTATCGCCTGCCGAGGCAGTACCGGAAATAGTTGAGCATCTATCAAAAGGTACTGTTGACCAATTTAGTATTACATTTTATCCTGGGGCTACACTAGTTGATAATCATACAAAACCTGGTCAAAAAAAATATGATGTCACAACAATTCTCCAAAATGCCGGTTTTACTGATCAAGAAATCCAGTCGGCTTTAAATAAAATCTATGTTAGTCCGTTATTTGCAGATAAGCCTGCTTCGGCTGATTTAGAAGGCTATATTTACGGTGAAACCTACAATTTTAACACTGGTGCGACTGTTGAAGATATTTTTAAAGGAGTTTTTGCTGAGTTTTATGACAAAATTGTGAAGAATAAATTAATTGCCAGTTTTGCTAGTCGCGGTCTTAATCTGTACGAAGGTATTACGCTAGCATCGATTGTCCAGCGCGAGGCAAATACTGCCGATGGCCAAAAGCAAGTTGCCCAAGTGTTTTACTCAAGACTAGCTATAGATATGGCCTTAGGTTCGGACGTCACTTATCAATATATTGCCGATAAGACTGGCGTAGCCCGTGATCCATACATGATTTCACCGTATAATACGCGCAATGTAGTAGGCTTGCCACCTGGACCGATTGCAGCACCGGGTCTTTCGGCGCTTTTGGCTGTTGCTCAACCTGCTAATACTGATTATCTTTACTTCTTAAGTGACAGTGATGGAAAATTGTATTTTGCTTATACTTTAGCTGAACACGAGGCGAATATAGTGGACCATTGCAAAGAAGCTTGTACTACGCCATAAATTGACATGATATGCAAGGTTTAGTATAATTAACGACAGTACATTTTGCAATTTTTGATAGTAATGTTTAGCCCTTGTAAAACTACAATGCGGCAGGAGAATGACAATTCGTAATCAGGACATGGTGGGTCCAGCTTCGGTCAAAATTCGTCGTAGGACTAACTTAAAAGTTAAACCTTCGACTATTGCTGTCTATGCAAGCGTTTTTGCGCTTGTCATTGCGATAATTTCTATTGGCTACAATCAGCCCCAAAGTCCATCTATAATAGCCAACGCTACAAATGTTGACTCGACTAATATATCTGATCAGCTCTCTGTTGATAATGCTGTCGCTGCTACTGTTGCGGCTGGTGTTGCACAAGTTAATAATTTACCAGTTGCGACATCAGTTTCTAACTTAGCCGTATCTGTTCAGACTGAGGGAATAGTTGTCCAATCTGATGGAGTTAACGCCTCAAAACCTCAAATTATTGGTTCAAGTGCCGTCGAGCGATTAGTAACCAGTTACACGGTTTTGGCTGGTGATACGGTTGATACATTGGCAACTAAATTAAATATATCTGTAGACACAATTGAGTGGGCCAATAATCTAACTTCCCACGCGCTAAACGAGGGCGGGACGTTACAAATCTTACCCGTGAATGGTGTTTTATATACCGTTAAGGCTGGAGATACGGCTGATTCTATCGCAACCAAATATAAGGTCGATAAGACTCGACTAATTTTATATAACGATCTAGAGGTTAGTGGTATATCAGAAGGCTTAAAGATTGTTTTGCCAGATGGAATATTGCCAATCGAAGAGCGACCAGGTTATGTTGCTCCTGTTACTTATGTTTACCAATATGCCGGTCTTGGCACTGGATTTGGTGGTGATACTTGGTATATCAGTAGTGGAACCCCTGATGGTCCATATGCTCACGGCAACTGTACTTTGTATGCTTATAACCGTCGCATGCAGTTTGGTTTATCTGTCGGAACTAACTGGGGTAATGCCGTTTCATGGGCTGCTAATGCTAGACAAAACGGTCTAGTTGTAGACAACAGCCCAAGTGTTGGTGCTATTATGCAGAGCGGCGGTTATTTAGGACATGTTGCAATTGTTGAGTCGATTGAAGAAAATGGTGATATAAAAATTAGTGAAATGAATGCATACGTATCTGGTGGTGGCTATAATATTGTTTCTGGACGCGTTGTTCGGGCAGGGAATGTCAGCCAATATCTGTTCATTCATTAATTAATACTTATTAAATATAAATCGCCTCTGTTAATTCAGAGGCGATTTTGTTATAATATATCTAATATGTTTGTCGACACTGCCAAAGTATCAATTAGCGCAGGCAAAGGCGGCGATGGTTTCGTCAGCTTTAGACATGAAATTTATGTTGAAAAAGGCGGTCCTGACGGTGGTGATGGTGGCAAAGGTGGCGATGTCATCTTTGTAGCTGACAGTGGTTTAAACACATTAATTGATTTTCGTTTTAAGCCAGAGCTTAAAGCAACGCCTGGTCAAGATGGCTCAAAATGCGACCGACATGGTGCAAATGGTCAATCTTTCTCTGTAAAAGTTCCAGTCGGAACAATTGTTCGCGCGCGCGGCGAAATTATCGCTGAATTTATGGAACCTGGTCAAGAAATTATTATTGCTAAAGGTGGCGATGGTGGTTTTGGCAACGCTCACTTTAAAAGCTCAGTCCGTCAGGCTCCAAAAATGGCCGAAAAAGGTGAAATGGGTGAAGTTTTTGAGGCAGAACTTGAACTTAAATTATTAGCCGATGTTGGATTAGTTGGCTTTCCTAACGCTGGTAAATCAACATTTTTATCAGTGGTCAGTAACGCGCGTCCCGAAATTGCCGATTATGCTTTTACAACGCTCACGCCCAATCTAGGCGTGGCTGACATCGATGATGGTAGTTTATTGATTGCAGACATTCCAGGCCTTATAGAGGGCGCCAGTGAAGGTAAGGGCCTAGGAACAGCATTCTTGCGTCACATTGATCGTACGGCGGTCCTATTACACCTAATTGATGCCTATACTGACGATATTGCCGGTGCTTACAAGACTATTCGTGGTGAATTGGCTAAATATAACTTAGATTTAGTCGATCGACCAGAAATAATTGCTATTACCAAGATTGATGGCTTGGATGACGACATAATTCAGATGCAAATTGATGCAGTTAAAGCAGTTGCCGGCAGAACACCAGTTTTTGCTATTTCTTCAATCGCTCATAAGGGTACAAATGAGGTTTTAAGAGTATTACGTCAAAAAGTCGTCGAGGCTCGTCAAGTGGTTGAATTAGACAGTGATGCTACAGAAGAAATTGAAACAATTTCTCTTGGCAAAGACAAAATTGCCGAATCATGGGCGGTTGATCGAATTGAAGAAGATGGCAAGATTATTTTTGTAGTGACTGGTGAAAAGATTGAAAAGTTTGCCCGTCGAACTATGTTTGGTTACTACGAAGCCGAAAACCGCTTGCGCGATATATTAAAAAAACTTGGTATTGCTCACGAATTACGTCGTCGTGGTGCCGAAGGTGACAGTATTATTCGTATCGCCGATAACGAATTCACTTTTATTGAACAATAATTTACATACTATAAAATATAATACTCTTTTAGAAGGACGGACCTTCTAAAAGAGATTTATATTTTGTAGTATGTAAATTGAACTTTTATTTCTCTTGGCTCAAGAAGCAGTATATAATTAATTAAATGACTAAAACTTTCTTTTTCTACGATCTTGAAACTAGTGGCTTAAGCCCACGCGAAGCCCGAATAATGCAATTTGCTGGCATCAGGACAGATATGGATTTAAAACCGATCGGTGAGCCGGTTAATATGTTAGTTAAATTAAATGATGATACATTACCTAGCCCTGAAGCGTTAATGGTAACTGGTATAACACCTCAGCAGACACTTGAAATTGGTTATAGCGAAGCTGAATTTTCGAAAATAATATCAAATGATATTTTTACACCAGATACAATTGCGGTCGGGTTTAATAATATCAGGTTTGACGATGAATTTATTCGTCATTTATTTTGGCGTAATTTTTATGATGCTTATGAGTGGAGTTGGAAAGATGGCCGGTCGCGCTGGGATTTGCTCGATGTTGTTCGTATGACTAGAGCTTTACGATCTGATGGTATAGAATGGCCAGTCGACGAAAAAGGGGCTGCAACAAACCGTCTGGAATTAATTACAAAGGCTAATAAAATTGGACATTTAAAAGCACATGATGCACTTAGTGATGTCGAGGCTTTGATTGAAGTTACTAAATTAATACGTCAAAAACAGCCTCAGCTTTATGAATATTTATTAAAAATGCGTGACAAGAATGAAGTCAAAAAACTAGTTAATTTAGATTATAAGCAGCCATTCGTGTATGTTAGCGGTCGGTTTGACGTCGAATACAACAAAGCGACGGTAGCTTTTCCGCTGACGGCTGGTAAAAATGGCAATGTGATTATTTATGATTTACGTTATGATCCAACACCTTTTATCCAGATGGACTCCAAAGAATTAGCCAAAAAACTTTACGCAACTTGGGATGATCGTCAAAAAGAAGGTTTTATTAAACTACCAATTAAGGAATTGCAGTATAATCACGCGCCAGCCGTAGCGCCACTTGGTGTTTTGGCTCAAGGTGATGGTTGGAATAAGATTAAATTAGACGAGGAAATTATAACTAAACACAAAACTATACTATTATCGGTGCCAAGTTTTGCTGAGAATATCAGGACACTACTAGAAAATCGTGAAGAATATAAAAAATCTGACGATCCAGAACTGCAGTTATATGATGGATTTGTACCAGATATTGATAAAATGCGTATCGAAACTGTTCGAAATGCTAGTGAACGTGAATTAGCTGATTTCCATCCGAATTTTACCGATGAGCGACTTGATAAATTATTGCTACATTATAAAGCTCGTAATTTTCCAAAAAGTTTGGCCGAAGACGAGGCAATTGCTTGGGAAAAGTGGCGAGCTGCCAAAATTTCAGTCGAATTACCTTCGTTTGTAAAATCATTACAAAAACTTTCAACTGAAACAACCGACGAAAATAAATCATTTATTTTGCAAGAATTACATTTGTGGGCCGAAAGTATTTTGCCAACGGATTTAGATAATTAATTGTTAGTTTTTAACGAAATTCTCTTAGGATTCGTAAAATCATACTTTTGGATTTGCGGTATGATAAAGATTCTGCCGATAATAAGACCAATTGTGACCGATATTAACATCAGCATAAGTTCTGGAGAAAATCTAGTATCTGTGCCAGGGATAATTCCAATAAATAGAAACTCAAATAGCATGCGCCAAATTCCCATGGAATCTAGGATAATAAATAAGCTTGCGATAAGGCAAAATTTAGTAATAAATTGTTTCATCTCTTGAGCGAACTATACTACATAAAAACCTATAAATGCAACGATAAGCAAGATGGAAAAACTTTAGAAACCACATAATTCGCTTTTATCCACCTCGCGGGTCCTGTCGCCCGGTCCACCCCTAGTTTATAAAAACTGATTACAGTTTTGTAGTAAACTGGGGTTGCCCCGCCGAACGCCACCCGTGATTGTCTTTAAATGCCGAAGTGATAACTCTTCCAAATTTATAGAAAGTACGCCAAACATCCCACCTTATTTTGGAGGGATGTGGCCGGTAGGCCAGCCGAGCGCCACGTGCTGATGCTACGCATCACACGTAGAGTGGCCCGGATAAAATAAGGTGGGATGTTGGGCGGTAGAAAAAGAACAGACGACAGGACCCGCAAAGTAAATGTAGCTAAATTTCTGTGTTGTGTTGTTAGGTCTGGAAAATAATGCCCATCGCGTGTATAATGGTCGGGTTATGTCAGAGGTAATTAAAGTTGTTGGTGCGCGCGAGCATAATCTCAAAAATATAAATGTTGAGATTCCCCGTGATAAATTAGTCGTCATTACAGGACTATCCGGCTCGGGAAAATCGAGTCTAGCTTTTGATACCATTTATGCCGAAGGGCAGCGCCGTTATGTTGAAAGTTTGTCGAGTTATGCTCGTCAATTTTTGGGCATGATGGAAAAACCGGATGTTGACTATATTGAAGGTCTAAGTCCAGCAATTAGTATTGATCAAAAATCGACCAGCCGTAACCCACGCAGTACAGTTGCGACGGTGACAGAAATCTATGACTACTTGCGTTTATTGTTTGCTAGAATTGGTGTGCCGCATTGTCCGATTTGCCATAAAGAAGTTACGCGTCGCACGTCTGAAACGATTATTGATGAAATTATGAAGTTGCCTGTCGGAGCGAAATTAATTATTCTAGCACCAATTTTTAAGAGTAAAAAAGGTGAATTTGCTCATATTCCCGAACAATATCGTCGACTTGGTTTTGCTAGAGCCAGAGTTGATAACACAATCTACGCGCTTGATGAATTCCCTGAACTTGATAAAAATTATAAACACGATATTGAAATTGTAATTGATCGAATTGCGTTGTCGCCTGATATGATTGGTCGTGTAACGCAATCGGTTGAGCAAGCGCTTGAAATTGCCGATGGTATTGTTGAAATTTTAAATACCGATGATGATTCATTAACAGCTTATAGTCAACGTTATGCTTGTTTGGACCATCCGAACGAAGACATCCCCGAACTTGAGCCACGATTATTCAGTTTTAATGCGCCACAAGGTGCTTGTCCAGTTTGTACTGGTCTTGGCAATAGACTTGAAGTTGACCCCCAACTAGTCTTTAATCCAAATTTAACAATTTCCGAAGGCGCAATTCGACCGTATAATCGCGTTAATAGTGACGCTTGGTATATGAAACGTTTAGTTGAGGTGGCAAATGCTCATGGATTTAGTGTTAAAACACCAGTTGGCCAATTGTCGCAGGAAAATTTGGATAAGGTTTTGTATGGTACTGGTGATCAAAAATATACGGTTCAATTAGGCAATGGCCGAGAATACGAATCAATTTACGAAGGTGTTGTTCCTAACCTTGAGCGTCGTCACAAAGAAACCGACAGCGAATTTATGCGCAAGGATATCGAGCGTTTTATGCGTGAGCATGAGTGTAATACATGCAAAGGGGCTCGCCTTAAACCGGTTGTCTTATCAGTTACAATTCAAAGTTTTAATATCATGGATATTTGTAATCTGGATGTTAATGGTGCGCTTGATTTATTCCAAAACGGGCTGAAATTAAATGAACGAGAATTATTTATTGCGCAACAAATTATAAAAGAAATTATTGCACGTCTAACATTTATGAATAATGTTGGTCTAAATTATTTGGAACTTGGCCGAGCAGCTAATACATTGTCAGGTGGCGAAGCCCAACGAATTCGTTTAGCAACTCAAATTGGTTCAGGCTTACAAGGAGTTTTGTATGTCTTGGATGAACCATCAATTGGGCTTCATCAACGCGATAATCATCGTTTAATTGAGACGTTAAAACATCTGCGTGATTTGGGCAATACGGTAATAGTTGTTGAACATGATGAAGACACAATTCGTAATGCCGATTATTTATTAGATATCGGACCAGGTGCTGGCGTACATGGCGGTGAAGTTGTTGCCTGTGGAACTCCGGCAGAAGTCGCTCAAAATAAAAACAGTATCACCGGACGATATTTAAGTGGTCTAGAAAAAATTGATGTACCAAAAAGGCGTCGGCCAATCATCCAGGGTCGGACCCTGGTTGTTCGAGGAGCCAGTGAAAATAATTTGAAAAAGATTGACGTAGAATTTCCACTGGGTGTCATGATTGTGGTTAGCGGTGTCAGTGGTAGTGGTAAGTCAACTTTGGTAAATGATATTTTAGCCAAAGAATTATCGGCTAGATTACACAGGTCGCATGTTGTAGCTGGGGCGCATGAAAATATCGAAGGTATTAATTTGCTCGATAAAGTTATCGTAATTGATCAATCAGCGATTGGCCGTACGCCTCGTTCTAACCCGGCAACTTATACTGGCGTATTTACGCAAATTCGTGATTTGTTTGCGTCAACGCCTGAGGCTAATATTCGTGGCTACAAGACTGGTCGGTTTAGTTTTAATGTCAAAGGTGGTCGTTGCGAAAACTGTCAGGGTGACGGCGTTATCAAAATTGAAATGCACTTCTTGCCAGATGTTTATGTAACTTGTGATGTTTGTAAAGGCAAGCGGTACAATCGTGAAGCCCTCGAAATTAAATACAAAGGCGTAACAATTAGTGACGTGCTTGATATGACAATTGATCAGGCGGCTAAGTTTTTTGAAAATGTTCCGTCGATTGCCAGAAAATTAGATACTTTAGTTGAAGTTGGATTAGGCTATGTCAAACTTGGTCAACCTGCTACGACCTTTAGTGGCGGTGAAGCTCAACGAATTAAACTTGCCAGCGAATTATCCAGACGAGCCACTGGCAAGACATTGTATATTTTGGACGAGCCAACAACTGGCTTGCACAGTGACGATGTAAAAAGATTATTGGTAATTTTGCAAAAATTAGTCGAAGGTGGCAATAGCATGATAATTATTGAGCATAATTTAGATGTTATTAAAACCGCCGATTACATTATTGATATGGGCCCTGAAGGTGGTTTTGGCGGTGGCTTTATTGTAGGTAGTGGCACACCTGAAGAATTATCAAAAAACACCAACTCATTTACGGGTCAATATTTAAAGAATATTTTATAATTTCAAAATATTTTATCTGCCATTCGTCTCGCGGGTCCTGTCGCCCGGTCCACCCCTAGTTTATAAAAATGGATTACCGTTTTGTAGTAAACTGGGGTCGCCCCGCCGAACGCCACCCGTGATTATCTTTAAATGCCGAAGTGATAACTCTTCCAAATTTATAGAAGACACGCCAAACATTCCACCTTATTTTGGAGGGATGTGGCCGGTAGGCCAGCCGAGCGCCACGTGCTGACATAACATGTCACACGTA
>JGI24132J36420_10000986_pt1 | contig 13157 bp, 7 predicted proteins | sample BarGraNGADG00212_3_FD_36420 | JGI IMG/M metagenome (IMG submission 36420) | reverse complement strand
GCCTAATTCCAGGAAGCCATCTCGACGCAGCGCACACCCCTGGAGTTGAGCCCAAAGTACGGGATGGGGTCCCGGACTCTCATGGGATGTGGGGGCGCGCCAGAATCGCAGTTCACCATTATGCAGGTCACCGCGAAATCCCGCGGTGCGGTCTGGAGAGTCCCCCTGGGCAGGTTCCTCGCAGATTGGCACCGTCGCAAAGGTGCGTTCGTCTTCCAGCCCTGCCAGCAGGGGCAGGAGGAAGCCGCCGTCCACGGTGGCAGTGTCGCAGAGGGGGATCACGGTTTCCCCAACTGCGGCTTGAATGCCGAGCTGCCACTTCTCCACAAGCCCGGTGACCCGGCCGGGAAGAAACCTCACTGCGGCTAGTTCGGCCCGGATCTCCGCACTATCGCTGTCCGCGCCTACCACGATCACTTCGAGGCTAGTACCGTTGGTCCGGATGGCTTCAGCTACCGAATGGAGGCATTTCCGCAACGCCGCGCCGCCGCTTTCCACGGCGACGACGATGGATGCCGTTCCTGTGAAGCGGGGGGAGGATTGGGGCTTGACCTTTTGTGGGGCCAGTCGGTCAGCGATCAGCCTGGCCGACAGCAGAAGCGCCGTCACCACGGCCAGGCCGGGTAGTACGGCGAGCAGCAGCAGATCTCGGACTCTGGTGGAGGCTGGCACGGCGGGATGCCCCTGTGGTCTGTGATAGCGCAAGCATGATACCAGAGTGAGGGGCCAGAGAGGCAATCTGACCCCGGCGTGCTGTCTGTGTGCTATCATGCCGCGGGCGTGCTCTCCCCTACGCCCCAGGATGGTGCACTACCGCTAGAAGCCTGATTTCCAGGCTCGGTGAGTAGCCGTTTTCCCACGCGGTCTGTCACGATCAGGCGAGCGGAGGCGAATCAGGAGTGGTGAGGCGCATATACATCGACCATTGGTGGAGACATGGGGATCTTTTCTGAAAACTGTAGGCGCCAGAATCACGGGAAGCTTGCCGCTATGGTGCCGCGACCTGACTGGCCTGCTCTCTCCTGGCTGGTATTGGTGTCCGCGTCGGGCGCTCTCGCGGCCACTGTGGTGCTGTTTGACCGTACTACGCTTTCCGGTGTCTCCAGAGTGTGGGCCGGTTCCCTGGTATTCATGTCTATTGCATCCTTTGTTTGGTGGACAAACCCGGGAATGGCGAATGGCCGAGTCCATTTCGCGAGCTACCAGCTGGCTTCTCTGGTCCCGTCTACATTGCCTCTGGTCGTTGCTGGCTTCGCGCTGGTGGGGGCGGACTATCTGTCGGATGAGGTGCACCTTCAGCTGTATTCCAGCTTCTACTACCCACATCTCCTGTCTGACAGGTCGTGGCCGGTTTCTGGGCTGGCCGTGATTGCTTTATTCGGTTGCGTTGGATGGACGGTGCGATCTGCCCTGCTGAGGGTGGAAGAAGACCGCGGTCTCACATCCGCGTTGGGCGTTGCTATGAGCCGGCTGCCGGCCCTCTTTCCATGGGGAGCCCTGCTGCTTGGGCTGCTGTTGGGCACCGCGGCTATGGCAATGATCAACGTCAACTACTGGAGGTACTGGGCGACGGCCGACGGGTGGGCCTCTCTCGGCCATTACCCATTCACCCTGACGGACAGTAATCACGTCCTGGGTGGTGGAGTGGCTCCTTACTTCATCTCGTTTCCGTTGCTGCCCGCGCTGCTGTCCCTCCTCTTCCCACTGGTAGGCCACAATACCCTGGCCTTGTATCTCCCGCTGATTCTTGGCAACGTGCTGCTGCCCATCGCGGTTTTCCTGGCGGCCAGGGAGGCTACCAGGAATGCAACTCTTTCTTTCCTGGTCTCGAGCCTGTTGGTCACATTTCCGCTCCTTCGACGCTATACCCTGGACATGCCTGAGGCCGACGTGCTCCTCATGTCAACCGTGTGCCTGGCGGCTTACTTCAGACTCAGGGCCGACCGGCCGGCGGCAAGCGCGAGGGCGCAGGCTATCGCAGGCCTGGCCGCGGGATTGGCCTCCCTCGCTCGGGCAGAGGGCGTGCTCTACATGGTTGCAATGAACCTTGTCGCGGGTGTGAAGCGATGGAGGTCTGGCAGCTATTGGCTGTCACTTCTTCCCTGGATTCTGATCGTTGCTGCCTTCTCGGCGGTTGCACTGCGCGAGTTCGGAATGATCTGGCCGGGCAATCACTCCGGGACGCTGAGCCTATCGAACTTCGGCAGTACCCTCGCGGTCGTCCAGGAAAGCCGGCTCTTCAGTGCCTACTCGTCCACGTTGGGTCTATCAGAAGGTATGCTGGCGGCCATTCTGTGCCTGTTGCTGGCATTGATCGCCTATGCCTTCTACCGAATGTGGCTGGAGGATTTCGCGCTGAGCTATATGCCCGCGGTTGCTCTGGCGAACGTTCTTATGGTGTTCTTCGTCGGGCCGGTGCCCGCGGAGGCCAGCAAGTTTCACGATTTCTTCCGCCACATATCGTACGGCCTTCCTTTGCTGGCTATTACCATTGCCTATGGGCTCAATGACCTGTCTAATCGTCTCGTAGGGCGGCTTGGAACCTGTCTCAAGGGTCTTGCCACTGTGGGGCTATCGTTGCTGGTTGTTGTACAGTTGTCGATGCTGCAGGCGCCGGTCACGCCGGGCGAGAATACCGACAGGCCGATAATGACCTCGGATGTGCACGTGACCGCGGCTGAATTGGTGATCGATCGTTACGAACTACCTGTGATGAGGTTCCAATGGTCCGGGTCGCGGTACTTGCCGAATGAGGACGCCTACATGGCTGATTTCCCCGACGTGCTCAATCGTCGATACGCGGCCTCGGACGTGAGGCTGGTGGGAAACTCCTTCGAGTACTACCTAACCGCGCGCAACGTTTTCCTGCTTTTCCTCGTGATGTGCCTGCCGTCCCTTGTCTTCGTCAGGCGGTCGCCGGTATTGAGGCCGGATACCCGACCCGGTTCGTAGGTCTTCGCATTCAGCGGTGAGACGCCACGGGTTCTTTCCGTGGCCATCTCGAAGGTGTGAGAGCGTATGGGTAGTGTGGACTTCGCCATAATCGGAGCCGGGCCCGCCGGGCTTGCTGCTGCCTACACCCTGACCAAACGGGGTGCCGCAACGCCCCTGGTGCTGGAGCAGGAGGCCCAGGTGGGGGGGCTGTCCAAGACCGTGGACTACAAGGGCTTCCGATGCGACATTGGCGGCCACCGCTTCTTCACGAAGAGCGAGGAGGTGGAGGCTCTATGGCGTGAGGTGCTTCCGCACGATTTCCTTCGCCGGCCACGGCTCTCCAGGATCTACTACCGGGGCAAGTTCTTCTACTACCCAATCAGGGCGATGAATGCCATGGGCGGACTGGGGCTGTGGGAAGGGCTACGGGTCATGGCCAGTTTCGCCAGGGCCAGGGTCGCTCCCAGGTTGCCAGAGACAAGCTTCGAGGATTGGGTATCCAACCGCTTCGGATACAGGCTGTACTCCATCTTCTTTCGGACCTACACCCAGAAGGTGTGGGGAATCCCCTGTACAGAGCTTTCCGCCGACTGGGCAGCCCAGCGGATACGCAATCTGGACCTCACCAAGGCAGTGCTGAATGCCATGGGCCTCGGTAAAGGCGAATCCGTTGCCTCATTGATCGACGAGTTCGACTACCCTCGCCTGGGCCCCGGCCAGATGTATGAGGCTATGGCGACTCAGGTAGAAGCCCGTGGTGGCACCACTATGCTTCAGCACAGGGTGGAGGCGATACGCCATGAAGGCGGAAGGGTGGTGGCCCTGGAGTTGAGGACGCCCAGTGGACCAATTTCCCTGGATGTGGATCGTGTGATCTCCACAATGCCGCTGAGCGAGTTGGTGCTGAAAATGAAGCCCGAGCCCCCTGCTGAGCTTCTGTCCGCAGCTAGGGGGCTCGACTACCGATCGATCATCACCGTGAACCTCATCCTTTCCCGACGTGAAACCGTGCCCGACACCTGGGTCTACATTCACGCCCCCGAGATAGTTGCGGGCAGGCTTCAGGTCTACAAGAACTGGAGCCCGGACATGGTGCCCAACTCGGAGTTCAGCACACTGGGGCTGGAGTACTTCGCTACCGAGGGGGACCTGCTGTGGTCTCAGCCAGACGGCGTGATGCTNAAGACCGCCAGGGAGGACCTGGNGCGCATCGGTCTGGCGAAGGANTCCGAGGTCTGCGACGGCTTTGTTGTGCGGTACCCGAAAGCCTACCCCGTGTACTCTGGAGGCTACGCGGAAAGGGTCATGTTGCTTCGGCGCTATCTCTCCCAGTTCGACAACCTGGAGTGCGCCGGGCGCTACGGCCAGTTCCGCTACAACAACATGGACCACTCCATACTCACGGGGATGCTGGCGGCCCGGAAGCTGTGCGGGGAGCAGTGTGACCCCTGGGGTGTGAACGTGGACGGGGAGTATCACGAGGAGAAGTAGCCGCGTAGGCGAGCCCGAGCAGCGCCACCAGCAGCGATGCCCAGTGATAGGGCTCTGAGAGGTTAACCGTGCGCAGGTTCATAGGCTCCACGGGCGCGGTGGCGTATTCTCGAATCTGCTCGCCCGACCGTGGGTCGTCTTCCAGCGGTAGTGGGGCCGGATGCGTTGCGATGTCGGTCAGAAGGTAGTAGCTGCTGGTCCAGAGGAGGCTTGCCTTACCCTGGAAGTACCATTCCGGCTTCGCCAGCCTCTCGGTCTCATAGAAGAGNCCGGCACAGGCGAGGAAGATCAGGATAGCTGCCAACAGCCCTCTCCACCCNTTGCCCGCCATCCCCTGCANCCNCTTCNATAGNCCCCCGAGGCCCACGTGACCGGCATAGACNAGACCCAGCGCCGCGAAAGGGATCCCGTATGACACGTGGCGCAGGAAGTCCACCGGGAAGCCCGAGTAGACCACCAGCGGGTGCATGAAGAGCCCGGCCGCCAGGTTGCCCAGGCCCGCGGCCGGAATGCCCACCAGCGGCGGACTCCGCCTCAGCAGCGCCACGGTGCCCAGGGCCGCGCAAACCGCGATGGCGATGATGAGCACGACCAGCGTGTTCCGGTCAACCCCAATCGCCTGAGCATACCAGTCCTGAGAAGTCCAGGAGAGGGTGGTCAGGTTTGCTTCCAGGTACTGCCATCCCATGATGCTCTTTCCGAAGGTGCTGGGCCACAGCGACCCCGTGACCGAGTGATAGACGGCAACGAAGGGGGCCAGAACTGCCAGGTAGGCGGCGACCGAAATGCACAGTCTCCTTCGAGCGGGGTGAAAGAGTATGAACGTGGCAAACATTGCTGCCGTGTAGGCGCTGCCCTCGTGTCGCGTCAGACTGGCCAGGCCCATGAAGACTCCCATCCCGATCAAGTCCCCGGTCCTTGCGATACGGTTCACCCGGGTGGCGAAGAACGCGCCCATCAGCAGTAGGGTGACGAAGAGGGTATCCGGCTCCGCGGTGCCGAGGACGTGGATCTGGTATACCGGAAACAGGAACAGCAGCACCGTGGCGGCGTAGGCAGTCAGCCTGCTTCCAGTGAGGCCCTTGCAGGCCGCGTACATGGCAAGGGGGAAGAGGGCCGTTGCCAGGACGTTGGGCAGTGCGACTCCCAGCAGGTTGCGACCAAAGGCCGAGAAAGAGGCGGCCAGCAGCAGCGGAAGCAGTGGGAGTGCGGGATACGCTCGTGCCATCCCCGCATCCTGAAGCGCCGTGGATATGGTCCCTATCGGGTACGGAGACCCCGCCAGCACGGCGTCCGCCACCTGAGTGTAGTGCCAGATGTCGTCGCCTATGGGGATCACGCTGGCGGCAGCCTGGAGCGCTCCCAGCACCAACAGCGACCCGACCGCCATCACTTCGGATCTGGCGGCCGCTGCGCGGAGCACTGCATCCCTCAGCTTCATCCGTGGATCGAGGAGGCGACCGAGGGCGGCGCGTCGAAGCGTTCCCGACAGGACCAACAGGATCGACGTCCCCATCAGGAAGGGCAGCGGCCAGTTGGGCATCGACAGGAGGTGGTTGAGCCCGTTGGATCCGTACACGGCGATCAGGAGGACGACCATCGGGACGAGCGGAAGGCCTGCTCCCAGCAGGGCGGCGGCAAGCCATTCCTCCCTGCATCTGGACAGCTTCTCGACCTGCCGGAAGAAGCGCAGCCACCAGTAGCCCGAAACCAAGCCGAGGACGGCGAATGTGAACAGCCACCACCGGTCTGCCTGCCACGGCAGGACTCTCCCCCATATCAGGACCGAAAATGGCCATGCTGTGAGGATCGCACAGCAGAGCGAGAGGCAGATTGGTGCGGAAATGCGGTTGGAGAAGGTCACCGCCTTGATAGCCGACCTCGCAGTGGTGCAGGAAATGGTTCCCGGCGGAGTGAAGTATAATGCATTGGTGGCGTTGATGGGGGCTGGGGGCGACTGTATAATCGAGCCGCGTTTCCCCAGATGTTCCGACTCTCTCTGCGGCGGTGTTCTCTTTTGAGCTCTCTCCCTCAAACTATGCGCCCTTGCGGCAATCCGGCAACCTCGGCATCGCGGGTGTCGCGTGCAGCTCTATCGGTGATTGCCTGCGGCGGACTCGTGGCGCTTCTGGCCGTGGCGAACTACGGCCTCTGGGTGCACAACTATTTCGCCGCCGACTCCTGGTGGCTTGTTGGCTCCATCAGCCAGCCGGATTGGAGCCTGTCCGACCTGTTGCCCTTCCGCACCCTGCCGCATCGGATCAACTCCACCCAGTACTACGCCCCGGTCCATACCGCGGTACTCTGGCTGGCTTTCAAGCTGGGAGGCTTTGCGCCCGAGCGCTACAACCTGCTGCTGATGGCCTTTCACGTCGGGACGAGCCTCCTCGTCTTCTCCTCGGCGCTCCAGTTGACCGGAAGCCGGCTGAAGGCCACGGCTGCCGGATCGATCTTCGCCGTGCATTTCGCCAGCACGGAGGGTGTCGGATGGCTGGGTGCGATTACCCACCCTGTGGCCGGCTTCTTTGGCGCCCTCTCCATGGCCCTCTACCTGCGCTACCTGTCCACGGGCCGGCGCCTCTGGGCTCTCGGCGCCTTCCTCGCGTTGCTGGCGGCCTGTCTCACGCAGGTGACGGCTNTACCCTGGTTTGCCATCCTGGTCTGCCTGGACATCTACTGCAGCCGCTACAGGTCCTCTCCCGTTGGAGGAGGTCTCCGCAGGAGACTGATGGTGTTGGGCGTCTTCCTCCTGGCCATGCTCCCGCTGCAGCTTCAGGCGCTCCGCTTTGCTGGGCCGCAAGGCTATCAGTACCAGATAGGATCCTGGATCATCCTGAACCTCTTCTTTTACCCGCTCTCTACCGTGATACCTTCCCTGGAGGGGCCGGCCTACAGCCTCGTCCGTGATCTGCTCTCGGCTCCATTTGACGATCACGCCTTCACCCGTCTGGTGAGCATGAACGATGCTTTCGGGATGCTGCTGGCCAGTGGTCTCGTCATCGTGGTGATTGCGCTGCTCTGGGTGCGAGGTGGACGGCTCGCTCGGCTTTGCGTCGTGTGCTTTGGCCTGGCTATAACCCCCTTCATACTGATGAACGGCCAGGGGTACCGCTACCTGTACGTGCCGCTCGTGTTCTTCTCCATCGCCATGGCCAGCGCCCTGGTGGACCTTTCTCGCCACCTTCGAGGCCACTCTCGAACCGCCGCGGTAGCGGTGATGGCCGTTCTGCCGCTGTTCGTCCTGCTGTCCTTCGGCGAGTCCCAGCGGCAGCTATTCTGGTGGGAGCAGGCGGGGTTGATTACCCATCGCAGCCTCAATCAGCTAAAGGAGATCCAGCCGGAGTTCCCCAAGGGGGTTAAGGTGATCTTTGGTGGCCTTCCGGACACGCTTCAGGATACCAATGCCGAGGTGTGGAGGCAGGGGATCACGGAGGCGGTGCAGGTGGTATATGGAGACCGCAGCCTGAAGGTCGAAGCCTACACCAGGGATGAGGTGGGGCGGCTCTTCCGCGAGGAGTTGAAGGGCGCTCCCAACACCTACGGATTCGTGTGGGAGGACTGGAAGTTCAATCGCATAGCCCCCTGATCGGAATCCCTGGGAGCCGGAGCCCGGGCGCATCATCCGATCGGCAGGCACGCAAATCGTTTCTTCCCTGACTCCGGCCGGGGATGTTGGGCAGACTCGCGGGAACGGCTGTTGCTGCAGGGTGCGCCGGCTTCCCACGCTACGCTGAGGGTACCCCCTTGAAATTGCTTCGCCCTGGCTGGCTCGTGCTGGCGCTCGTCTTGATACTCTACCTTGGCCTCGCCGCCTGGGGCCTCTCCGACCCGGGCGTCGAGTACGATGAGTTGCTGTTTGGCAACGCCTCTCTGGGGATCCTGGACCACTCCTTCATTGCCTTCACNCTGCCACTTGGCCCGAAGAACGTCCCCATGATGCTGATGCCCTACATCGGGGCGCTGAAAGCCTACCTCTACTTNCCGGTGCTGAGACTGTTTGGGGCAGGNCCGGAGGCGCTGCGGTTGCCGGTGGTGTTGGTGGGGGCCGTGGCACTGCTGCTGTATGTNGCGATCGCGCGCCGGATGGTGGGCGCACGGGGCGCACTGCTGTTCGCGGCGCTGCTCGCCACGGACCCGAGCTACCTCTACCACACCCGGCTGGACTGGGGGCCGGTGGCGCTGATGCTGCTCTTCAAGGCCGCCGCGGTCTACTGCTTCGTTCGATGGTGGGAGACGAAACAGATCTGGCTTCTGGTGGCCTCGGGCCTCAGCCTTGGGCTCGGCGTCTGGGACAAGGTGAACTTTGTCTGGTTTCTTCTTGCCGCGGGCGCCGCGGCCGTCATCGTCTACCGGCGGGATCTGCTTAAGCGGGCGGCTCCTCGGGAGGTGGCGCTTTTCTGCGCATCCATCGTGGTGGGGGCGCTGCCACTCATCATTTACAACATCGCCTTTCCCCTGGCCACGATCAGGGAGCCCTTCGAGGGATCGGTCGCCCTGGGTGACAGCCTCGTGAGCCGGCTTCTGATGCTGCGCGATACGCTGGCAGGGACCGCGGTATTCGACTTCGTGAACCAGGGCGACCGAGGGAACCTGTGGAGCGGCTACATTCCCCTGACCTCGGCCGGCGGGAACAACGGCGCGGGCCGGCTTCTCGCCGGTCTACTCACGGGGTATCCATTCGGCCAGGTCAGCTTGATGCTACCGGCGGTGGTCGTTTGTTTACTCCTGCTGGTGGCGAGGCCGCATCTTCTGCCCTCCCCCCTCCTTAGAGCCACGGCTGCAGCGGTTCTGGCCGCCGCTTTAATCATCCTCCAGATCATGATCACTAAGAAGGCCGATGGCTCCTATCACGCCATGATGCTGTATCCGATCCCCCAGCTGCTTTTGGCAGCGGTGGCGGTCGGTCTAATAGACGGGAAGGGGGCCGGCCCGCGCGGATGGCTTGCAGGCGGAGCGGGGAGGGCTATCGCAACCCTGGCGTTAGTCGCCGTCGTGTGCTCGAATCTGCTTGTGGACTTCGGATACCTGCGCTACTTCAGCGTCGAGGGCGGCAAGGGGATCTGGTCCAGCGCCATCTACGGCCTGGCGGACTACGCGGAGCAGAGGCCGTCCAACAGGTTTGTGCTGATGGACTGGGGCTTCAACACCCAGCTCCTCACCCTGTCCAGGGGCAGCATCAAGAAGGATGAGGTGTACCACTGGGTCGCTGACCGGCCCTTCGAGCGGGAGCAGTTCGACATCTACCTGAACGACCCCAACAGCCTCTTCCTATTCCACTCCGACAAGTTCACCAAGTTCCCAGGGCCCAAACAGCTCTTCGCTCAGATATTGGCAGAGAGGGGGCTGAGGGAGGAGCGGGTGCAGGAGTTTTACCAGAAGAATGGCGAGCCGGTGTACTACCTGTCCAGGGCCATGAAGTCCTCTAGCCCGTTGGAAGTCCCTGAGCGTCCCTGATGTCGGCGATCTTTAGCCCGGCGGCAGTCTGCTGGACGATGTAGGTCGCGCTGCCCTGAAACTGACGCGCCGGTACGGTGACCGGACCCACCTTGACGTTCACGCTGATGCCGAAGGCCGCCCGTACGGCCTGCCCCTGTGCCGGTTGCGTCGCTGGGGCGAGGTCCAGTCTATTCACGGCTAAGCTTGCCTGCACCCCCCGCTGGCGCGCCTCCCGCTGGATCGCGTCCGTCATCGTTCGCGTCTCGTGGGTGGCGTTGCCCGTGGTGAGGCTCTCTGCTCCCTGATAGTCGCCGGCCTGAAGAGCCGCGAACCAATCGCGCACGACGCCCTGGGCCGCCCCCTGGCTCACGCCGGTGGGTGCGGGGGTGGGAGGGGGCGTGGCCGCGCGAGTGGGGCCGGAGGGTGCCGCGGTTAGTGGCACCGTCGGTTGGGCAGCGGGTGTCGGTGACGGAGTGGGGGTGGTCTGTTGCGGGGTTCCTCGCAACGTCCATCCCAGCCACCCGTAGCCTCCCAGCACCACGGGGACCGCAAGAACGGCGGCAATGGCGAAGGCCTTTGCGATGGACCGCCATCCCCTTCCGCTACCTTCTCGATCTGCCACGACAGCCTCCAGCCTTTGGTGTAGGTCACCCCAGCAACCCTAATGCCCCTCAGAGCGTCTCTACGGGCCGGGAGGGGCCTTTGTGGCAAGGAGTGTAACAAAGGAGTGGGACCAACGCAGTGGCCCTAGCTGGCGGCCGACAACAGCGCCAGTCGCCTCCCCGCGTCGGTCAGTCTGGGCATCACACGCTCGCGGCCCAGCACCTCCATGGTCTCGAAGAGCGGGGGCGCCGCGGTGCGGCCGGTAGTGGCCACCCTCAGGATCCCGAAGAGCTGGCCGGTCTTCAGTCCCAACTCCCCTGCCAGCGGCCTGATGACCTCCTCCAGGGTGGCATGGTCCCAGGGGGTGATGGCCTCCATTCGCTCCCTGGCGGTGCGAAGTGCCGCGAGGCTGGACTGCGCCGTGAGCCCCTTGGCCACCAGCAGGCTACCGTCGTACTCCAGCTTGTCGCTGAAGAAGAAGTCCGTGAACTCCACGATCTCGCTGAGCTTCTTGATCCGCTCCTGGACCAGCGGCATAACCCTCCCAAAATACTCCCGGTCGACGTCCGTGGCCAGCCCTGCCTTCTCGAGGTATGGCATCAGCCGCGAGGTCAGATCGGGCAGGCTGAGCTGTCTGATGTAGCAGCCGTTCATCCAGTCCAGCTTGTTGATGTCGAAGACCGCCCCGGTCTTGTTGATCTTCTCCATGGAGAAGTTGCGGATCAACTCTTCTCTCGACATAATCTCCGTCGTGGCGTCGAAGGCCCATCCCAGCAGCGCCAGGTAGTTCACCAGCGCGTCCGGCAGGTAGCCCATGTCGCGGTAGGCCAGCACCGAGGTGGCACCGTGCCGCTTGCTGAGCTTGGACTTGTCCGGAGCCAGGATCTGGGGCACGTGGGCGAACTTGGGCGGCTCCCAGCCGAAGGCGTCGTACAGCAGGACGTGGCGAGGCGTGCTGGAGATCCACTCGTCCGCCCGCATCACGTGGGTGATCCCCATCATGTGGTCGTCCACCAGGTGGGCCATATGGTAGGTGGGGTAGCCGTCCGACTTCATCAGCACGAAGTCGTCCAGCGCCGAGTTGGGAAAGGTGATGTCGCCGTGGATCAGGTCGTGGAAGGTCGTTGTGCCCTCCAGCGGCACCTTGAAGCGGACTACCCCGTTTATGCCCTCGGCCAGCGTCGCCTGCAGCTCCACTTCGGATTCAGACAGGGTGCGGCAGCGTCTGTCGTAGCCCGGCGGCTCCTTACGCTGCTGCTGCTCCTGGCGCATCGCCGCCAGCCGTTCCGTGCTGCAGAAGCAGCGGTAGGCGTATCTGTGGGCTATCAGCCACTCGGCGCGCTCTTTGTAGATGGGCAGCCGCTGGGACTGGAGATAGGGCCCGTTTGGGCCGCCNACCTCGGGCCCTTCGTCCCAGTCCAGCTCCAGCCAGCGCAGCGCCTCCAGGAACGCATCCATGGCGCCCTCCACCTTCCTGGCGACGTCGGTGTCCTCGATGCGCAGGACGAACTTCCCCCCGTGGTGGCGGGCAAAGAGCCAGTTGAAAACGAGGGTTCTGAAGTTGCCGATGTGCGGCATGCCCGTGGGGCTCGGGGCCATGCGAGTCTTTACGATCTGTGTCTCACTCATCTCCGTTCCTCCTGGCTGCCGAGGGGCCCGGCGCGCGCACTCAGGTGCACCCCTACCAGCCTTCGCATGTCCGCAATTGTTCGCTAGTCCGACTCTGCAGTCCGACTCTGTCTCGCACCCTTCCGCTTCCTGAGCCAGATAAGGCAGGACTCCAGGTCCCCCGGCAGGGGCGAGTGGAAGGTCACCCGCCGGCCGGTCAGGGGCGAGTCGAAGGCAAGCTCCGTGGCGTGGAGGAACTGCCGGCCGAGCCCGTTGGGGCTCTTGGTGGAACCGTACAGCCGGTCCCCTGCCACTGGATGCCGGATGAAGGAGAAATGGACCCTGATCTGATGGGTGCGCCCGCTGACCGGCTTGGCCTGCAGGTAGGTGAAGTCGCCGAACTGTTCCAGCACCTCAAAGTAGCTCCTCGCCGGCTTGCCCTNCAGCCGGACCGCCATCTGTTGCCGTCGGACCGGGTCCCTCTCGATGGGCAGATCGATCAGCCCCCTGTCGTCGGATATGCTTCCCTCCACCAGGGCAAGGTAGCGCTTCTCGATGCTGCGCTGCTTCATCTGGTGCTGGAGCTCTGCCAACGCCTCGGGGGTCCTGGCCACCACCATCAGTCCGGAGGTGTCCTTGTCCAGCCGATGGACGATCCCCGGCCGCCCCGGCTCGGGTACCCCCCGGATCTCGGGGTAGCAGGCGAGCAGTGCGTCCACCAGGGTCCCGGTGGCGTGCCCCGGGGACGGGTGCACCACCACGCCGGGCTGCTTGTCTATCACCACAACGGCGGGGTCCTCGTAGACCACGCACAGGATCGGCAGCTCCTCGCTCGGCACCCACGGGCTCTCGGCGGGCCGGCCGATCTCCAGGCTATCTTCGGCCTCCAGTCTGGAGCTGGCGCGGGGCAGCGTGCCGTTGATGGTCAGTAGCCCCTCCTCGATCACCCTCTGCCAGGCGGCTCTGGACCGCTCGGGGTGGTTCTTGGCGAGGTAAACGTCCAGCCGTACGCCGGCGCCCTGCTCAGATACGACTTCTCTCACGGCTTCGGCTCGCCGGCTGGCGGCTGCGGATCCGAGGGGCTG
>JGI24132J36420_10000985_pt1 | contig 13166 bp, 9 predicted proteins | sample BarGraNGADG00212_3_FD_36420 | JGI IMG/M metagenome (IMG submission 36420) | reverse complement strand
TATGTACGAATAAAGGTTGATACTTTTCTTCCCAAAATGTTATGCTTTTCTTCCCAAAGAGGGAAATATTTCCCAGTCAACATGGGAATTCTTCACATCGGGGGCGATGAAGATTTTATAGTTGCATTCTGTTTCACATAATCAGAAGCACTCATGCCGTATTCACGGTGGAAACATTTTCTGAAATTAGAGAGGTCTTTAAATCCAACGAAGTATGCAATTTCCATCACCGTCATTTTTTTGTCAAGAAGAAGTTGTGTAGCCCGTTTAAGTCTGATACTTCTGATAAACTCTTTAACTGTCATGTTTGTAAGGGCATTGAACTTACGGTAAAGCTGCATCCGGCTAACTCCAACTTCAGCTGCAAAATGTTCTATATCGAGGTCGGCGTTTGAAATATTATTTTCAACTACCTTTATGGCTCTCAGTAAAAATCTCTCATCAGGTGACGAAATTGTAATGTTTGCAGGCTGCAGAATAATTTCCCTTGTATATTTTTCTTTTAGTGACCGGCGAATTGACAGCATGTTTTCAATCTTTGTCTGAAGAATAGAGATATCAAAAGGTTTCGTAACATAATCATCGGCCCCGCATGATAAACCCTCTATCTCATGTTCCTTTGAATGCAGTGCAGTAAGTAACAGGACAGGTATATGAGACGTTCTTTCATCCTTCCTGATGCGCCTGCAGAATTCATATCCGTCAATATCAGGCATCAGGATGTCACTTATAATCATGTCAGGGATAAACTTTATTGCCAAATCCCATCCTTCCCGGCCGTTTTTTGCCTCATATATGGTATAAACTGACTCAAAATGACTTCGGATAAAATATCTCACATCAGGATTATCTTCAACAATAAGCATTATCTGCAAATTGGTCTTTTCAAGTAAGTCATTCATGTTTTTACCGGGCAGACTGGCGGTTTCATCATCGAGTCTGTAATTTGCAGAATTTTCGGATTCCTCATCAACGGCTTCAGATACAAACGGAAGACGGACAGTAAATTTTGATCCTATCTCCGGCTTGCTTATTACGTAAATATTCCCTCCATGAAGCTTAACGAGTTCTTTAACTAATGAAAGGCCTATTCCAGTCCCGGAACTTTCATTTTTTGAATCTACCCTGAAAAACCGTGTAAAGATCTTTTCAATATTCTTCTCTGAAATTCCTTTCCCAGAGTCCTTCACAGAAATTTCAATATACTGTTTTTCTGTTTCACTACTGAAAGAATTCTCTTCATCGCTGGCAAAGACAAGGGAAAGATTGACAGAGACCTTACCTCCTTCCGGAGTGTATTTCAGAGCATTTGACAGAAGATTATTAAGGATCGTTTCAACCTTATCAGGATCAAAAAGTGTCACCAGTTTTTTCTTAAGTGAGTGATATTCCAATGATATCTTTTTTTCTTTCGCGTAATCATCGAAGGAATTGACAACATTTGATACCAGGCTGACAATATCATCGTGGGTAAACTCAAGTTTCAGGTTTCCGGTCTCAAGTTTGCGGAAATCAAGTAACTGGTTTATTAACCTGTCAAGGTGCCTGGTATTCCTGTAAACCAGNTCAAGGTGAGACGGTATTTCATCATCAGGCACATTTTTGGAGATCAGTTTTTCGAGAGGCCCAAGAATAAGTGTAAGCGGTGTCCTTATCTCATGCGAAATATTGGTGAAAAGCCTGAGCTTAAGCATGTCAAGTTCATGAAGGTTCTTTGCTTTCGTTTTTTCAAAGACAAGTTCATTTTTTATTTTTTCACGATTGATTATGAATTTTATCAAAGTATAACCCAGGAGAGCAATGGTAAGAATTATCAGAGCACGGAACCACCGGGTCATCCAGAAAGGCGGCAGGATTGTTATTGAAAGTCTGAGTTCGTCATCAGGAGTAAGATCTCCTTGCATTACCTTTTTGATCCTGAGAATATATTCGGCCGGATTCAGATTCGTATATGTAGCTGTTCTGGAACTACTTGGAGCATTCCAACCTTTATCAAATCCTTCGAGAAAATATGAGTAAAGTGTACTTGTACTGTTGACAAAATCAAGTGCAGCGAATTCAAGGGTAAAGACATTCTGATCATATTTCAGCACAAGGTGTGATGTCTCTGAAATACTTTTCTGCAGAATAGAGTTTTTCCCATCGGAAATCAGTACCGGCTTGTTGAAAATCCGTAATTCTGTAAAAATAAGGTGAACCGGTAAATCGTCAGTTAAAATATCTTTTGGATTGAAAATATTAAATCCGGAAATGCCACCAAACAGTAACTCACCGTTACTGGCTTTATAAGCAGCCCCATAGGTGAACTGGTTATTCCTCAATCCATCCCTGCTATAAAAGTTACGGAACTGCTTTATATCAGTATCAAATTTTGAAAGACCGTTGGAAGTGCTGATCCACAGATTGTTATTATCGTCTTCAAGAATACACAGAGCCTGGTTATTCGATAAACCATCATGTTCGTTATAATATCTTTCAACCCCTCTGGATTTTGTATAAAGCGCTATCCCCTTGTCCATAGTTGCTATCCAGTACCTGTTTTTAGAATCCTCGTGAAAATACCTTGAATGTTCATTATAACGTTTAGCTATATCATTCTCAGGGTCATATATTATTACTTCATCAGAAGTTCCAATCCAGATGTTGTTGTCTGAATCCACCTTAATCCAGTTAACCTGTTCTTCACTGGTAATCTGAGGATAATGGATAAAAGTTTTAGTTTCTGGTTCAAAACGGTTAATACCGGTAGATGTACCAATCCATATCCTGTTATTGTTGTCTAGGCAAAGAGCCCAAACTCTGTTATCTGACAGACTATTCGGATTATCCTGTGAATGTTTAAAGTGAGTTATCTTTCTGGTCCTTAGGTTTAACACATCAATCCCTCCCCAGAAAGTTCCTATCCAGAGATTCCCTCTGCCATCATCAAGAAAGGCTTTTACACAGTTTTGCGAGATAGAGTTACTATTGCCTTCCCTGGTCATTAAATACTCATAGGTTCCGCTATCAGAGTCATAAATATTTATTCCACCATCTTCAGTACCAATCCAGATTTTCCCCTTTTCATCTATCCAGAAANCATAGATAATACTGCTGTTAAGGTAATGGTTGTCATTAGGCAGAGCACTGTAATTATGAAAGACCTGCTTGCTTTTAGCCAATAAATTAAGGCCGCCACGTGTTCCTATCCATGTCTCTCCCCTTAAGTCATGCAATATACTTAGAACCGAGTTATTGGCAAGACTTCGGATATCTCTGTCATCGTGCCTGAAAAATCCGGTAACTCCTTTACTTTTTGAATAAACGTACAACCCGCCTCTGGTACCTATCCAGTAATCTCCAAGGATACCTTTTGAAATTGCTCTGACTGTTTCAGACCGATCATAGTAGGGATCCAGCTTTAAATGGCTGATTGTTTTTGTTACCGGGTCTGTAATAAAAATGCCATTCGAATAGGTTCCAATCCATATAAGTCCATCATCATCTTTAAATATTTCAAAAATTTCTCTTGACTGTTCATTGAATAATGGCAGGTTGACAGGTTCAATCAGATTGGAATCAGGATGGTATAAAAACAACCCATTATTTGTACCTAACCATAAGTTGCCCTGGTTATCAAACTGTAATCTTCTTATATAAGTACCCGAGAAGCTTTCAGAGGGCTGGTTTATTATAGGCTTAATGATCCCTGGAATTCCTGTCTTGTCTATGATCAAGAGATTATGATCAGTCCCGATATAAAGATTTCCATTGGAGTCCTTAGCTATTGTGTTTACTGAAATTTCTCTATTTTTAAGCTCGGGATTATTCCTGAACGGATGAAGAAACCGTTCCTTCTCCCTGTCAAAAACATTCAATCCGCCATTTTCAGTTCCGATTAACAGATTCCCTCTGCTATCTTCAATAATTACTCTTACAAGGTTCCCTGACAAACTCGTAGAATCATCAGGATTATTAATGAAATTTACAAACCGGTACCCATCAAATCTGCTGATCCCCTGACTGGTACCAGCCCATATCCAACCTTTCCCATCCTGGTAAATGCATTGAATCTGGTTATTAGGCAGCCCATCTTCCTGTGAAAAATAATCGAAGCTTAGAAAATTCGTTTTCTCTTGCGCAAGGGTGTCAGAAACCGTAGCAAAAATTAAGGCAGCAACTAATAAAAAAAGAATCTTTGTTTTCATTACATGTACCTGATGATTAATGCTATTGGATGAAAAATTATATTTTCCTGATTCCGGATATTCTATTCAGGTTCCTGCCAAAAACATAAAATTATCATTTTTAAACCATAACCCCAAATTATCAACCTCTCAAGTTTAATTCATTACGAGAAGATGACTCCTATCACGGTTTTTACGGCCGTACTCTTTACATATAGCCACCCTGTCCGGCTGTCATTTTCACAAAAAAAGCTCCCAATAAACTTGGACAGGCCCACCGGATTATTTTTTAAGCTCTGGTCCCATAGCAGATAATCTTTTTTTGTTTTGACTATGCCGGGTCTCAAATTCATCCTATTTTTGTAATCTTAATAAATTAAGGATGAGTGAAGAGAAAATGATGGAACAGGTAGAATCAAAACCCTCAATAAGTTTTATTGAACAGATTATTACAGAAGATCTAAAGGAGGGGAAAAACAATGTGAGAATCCATACCCGTTTTCCCCCTGAACCTAACGGATACCTGCATATCGGTCATGCAAAAGCAATCTGCCTCGATTTCGGAATGGCAAAGAAGTTCGGAGGTAAATGCAACCTGCGGTTTGATGATACCAATCCTGTGAGGGAAGAAGTTGAATATATCGACTCCATCAAAGAAGATATTCACTGGCTCGGATTTGACTGGGAAGAGAGGGAATTTTATGCTTCAGACTATTTCGGAAGACTGTTTGATTTTGCCGTTGATCTTATTAAGAAAAACCTGGCCTATGTCGATGATCAGCCGGCCGATGTTATCTCAGCACAGAAAGGCACTCCGTCACAGCCAGGTAAAGAGAGCCCCTTCAGAAAAAGAACTGTTGACGAAAATATTGACCTTTTTTACAGGATGAACGAGGGTGAATTTGACGAAGGAAGCCGTGTATTGCGTGCCAAAATTGATATGACCGCTCCCAACATGCATATGCGCGATCCGATAATATACAGGATAATTAAATCGGCCCATCATCGTACCGGGGAAACTTGGAAAGTATATCCCATGTACGATTTTGCTCATGGCCAGAGTGATTATTTTGAGGGGATAACACATTCCCTTTGCACTCTTGAGTTTGAAGTGCACCGCCCTTTATACGACTGGTTTATTGATCAGCTTAAAACAGATGATTACCGTCCGCGACAGATTGAGTTTAACAGACTTAACCTTACCTACACAATGATGAGCAAGAGGAAACTGCTTGAACTGGTTCAGGAGAACAGGGTTTCGGGATGGGACGATCCAAGAATGCCAACTCTGTGCGGACTCAGGAGAAGAGGTTATACTCCTGAAGCAATCAGAAGATTTGTTGACCTCATCGGTTATACCAAAGTTGAAGCAATAAATGATGTGTCACTTCTTGAACATGCTGTACGTGAAGATCTTAATATAAAGACTCCAAGGGTTTTCGGGGTCCTCGATCCACTGAAAGTCATAATTACAAACTATCCTGAAGGAAAGGTTGAAAATGTTGAGCTTATCAACAATCCGGAAGATGAAACTATGGGTAAAAGGGAGGTTCCTTTCTGCCGCGAGGTCTTTATTGAAAAAGACGATTTTATGGAGATCCCTCCGCACAAGTTTTTCCGGCTTGCCCCGGGAATGGAAGTACGACTGAAGGGCGCATACATTATTAAATGTGAAAGCTTTAAGAAAAACGAGAAAACCGGTGCCATTGAAGAGGTTTATTGCACCTACGATCAGGACACCAAAAGTGGCGGACATGCATCTGAAAAGAAGGTAAAAGGGACTCTCCATTGGGTATCTGCCCGGCATTCAGTTGAAGCCGAGGTGAGGTTATATGACAGGCTATTTACTCATGAAGATCCGGCAGGCCAGAAAGATGAAGATTACCGTGTTTTCCTGAATCCTGATTCGCTTAAAGTGCTTACGGGATGCAAGATTGAACCGTCGCTCAAATCAGCAAAGCCGCTTGATAAGTTCCAATTCCAGCGTCTGGGATATTTTTGTGTTGATTACGATTCTAAACATGATCATCTTGTCTTTAACCGCACNGTATCACTTAAAGATACGTGGGCGAAGATTAACAAATAAGGCATCAGGCAGGCTTTTATACGAACCCTTTCCGGCATGATTTTTGTCATGTAAGGGATTATTAGTATAATAACCTTTTCGTAATATTAAACCTTAGATTTATGAAAAACGTGATCAATTCTTTTCGTATCGGACTGATCATTTTATCCATTGCCAGTCTCTATTCATGTGAGAAAAAAAGTACTGACAGTATTGGAATTGGAACAACCGAGTTTTCAATCAATGTACCGGATGTGGTAAGTATGGCTAAATCAGGCACGCTTAACGACAGTGCCGCAGTCTCTTTCCAGATCATGCTTTCGGTGGAAGATATGGCAGGGAATGCAGTCTTTACCGATAAACTGATACCCCTCTATGCATTCGGAACAGGTTTCGTGAGTGAGAATGTGCAAATAAATGCCGGAGAGTTCAAACTGACCAAATTTCTGGTAATTAATCCTACAGGAACTGTATTATTTGCTGCACCACTGGCAGGATCGCCCCTGGCTTATCTTACAAAAAAGCCGCTACCTTTTAATTTCAATATTTTCCCCAACCAGGTCACCAGGGTATTGCCTGAAGTGCTGTCTGTTGGTGATCAGACACCTGATAAATTCGGTTATGCCACCTTTGGAATGCAGATAATCAAGCCGCTTAATTTCTGGGCATTATGTGTGCTTGATCCTGGTAATCCAATGATTATGGCACCCATACAGCTTACCACAGCAAAACTTACAGTTTACACTCCCGATGGCTGGCATTATTCCTTTAAGCTTGAAGCTGCAGTTAATCATCTTGTCATAAGAGGAGGATCTGAAGTTTATTCTTTTGTCCTGGAGAAAGAAGAATATCTTCCAATAAAGTTGCAGTTTAACGCAAGAGAACTGCTTTCAACCTCACCGGAAAGTCCGCTTGTGCTTAAGATTCCATGGGATAGTTATGCATATAAAACTTTCTCTCTCCAACCGGGTCCCGATCTGGGGAAAGACGCCATGGTTTCAAATCTTAACCCTGACAAAAATTTCGGAGATCACAAATATTTCGAAGCTACCTACCTGACGGAACAAATGCTCACTGTGATGCGTTTGAACAGGAGTCTGATATGGTTTGATCTCAGCCAGTTGCCGGCGTCTGCAATAGTAAAGAAAGTAACATTAAAGTTGTCGTATGATTTACCGATACCATGGGATAGTAATGTTGTACCGACCGCCACCCCCGGGACAAGCTTATGGTATGGTGCTGTATTACAGCAGATTATTGAACCATGGGAAGAAGGAAAGGTTACGTGGAACACACAACCTAAAACAACGGAAATGAACCAGGTATTTCTATCTCCCTTCATCAGGAATGTGAACTCTATTGAGCTGGATGTAACCCGTTTAATTGTAAGTCCTGCAGCTAATCCGCTTCCAAATTATGGAATGCTGTTCAAACTTTTCCCTGATGAAAAGTTCCCTGGATTCAGATTTGCATCAAGCGATTTCCCGGAAATGTTAATGAGGCCAAAGCTTACGATTTTTTATACTTTGTAAAACAGATTTTAACGAAATTATCTATAGAGGTGCAAACAGATTACTATTTGCACTTTTTTTTTAAAGAAATTTTTTATATTTGCATCCGCAAAATTGTCCCGTGGTGTAATTGGCAACACATCTGATTCTGGATCAGGAGAGTTCAGGTTCGAAACCTGACGGGACAACAAGATTATCAACCACTTACGACGTACATTGTAAGTGGTTTTTCTTTTCTTGCCAGATTCTTGCCAGGTTTTGGGGGGATTTTACGATAATTCGTTTAAAAATAAACAAAGGTCGGTGGTAATTCACACCACCCTACTCAAAATCATGGGGTCGCTGGTCCAGAGCCCATCTGGACCCACAGTTGAAAAAGCGCAAACAGTGATATAATTACTGAATGCGCTTTCTTCTTTTAAGTACTACTGAAACTATACTGAAACAATTTCCTAAAATTAAGCTATTATGTATATATATCCCAACTTACCAGAGAGAGTGAGGATAGGGATTTTGGGGTTGGTAAGAACAGTCAATCCCTGTTTATTTCTTTTTCTTATCTTTTGTGGTATTAGTTACTCCTGAAGCAGAGGCAGCATCATGTTTTTCCTGTGCAGCCTTTAGAGCAGCCTGTGTAGTTTTAAGTGCATCCTGGGCAGTTTTCTTACCCGCTTTTCCTTTTGTGAGGTTAGCATTACCTACGGTCGACTTTTTTGTGGCATCCTTTAATCGTGTATCAAGGGCTTTGGTATCCAATTTATATTGCGTAACCAGAGCTTTAAGATCGGCCTTAGCAGTAGTGGCTTCTTCCTTATCTTTTGAAGTTGAAAGCTTAGTCAGAGGTTTTTGCTGGGTAGCATTCTCTTTGTCAAGTTTCTTACGTTCTGCTTCAATGGCCTTAGTTTCTGTTTTTGATTCGGCTATCAATTGAGTTCCCAAAGTAATAAGGGAATCTGCAATAGTCAGTTTCCTTTCATTCAGAGCAACCTTAGCTTTGGCTGTAGCAACACTGGTTTCAAGGTTCTTTAATTCGGCTGCTTTTTTATCCGTTTGAGCCTGGGTGAGAACCGGGACTAAAAGGAGAAATGACAACATTATTAAAATTCGAAAATTCACTATAGTACTCATATGTGTAAAATTTAGTTTAAAATATTTGCTTATTCTTGTAAACGTTTAAATCAACAAAGGATACTTAATTATTTTAATAAAATTATGAAATATAAATCAATTAGCATAAATTTGGTATGCTGTATTAAAACGTGTAATTAATTAAGATAAATAAAGATTCTCCAGGCGACACTTATTCTATTCAACAGTAGACATCACTACCTACATGTAATGCAGATATTGACTTTCACATTTAAGTGTCGCATTCTTTTTGAAGTTCTTTGATGGTCAGATTGACATTTTGAATCAGGCGGAACATTCTTTTACTCCATCACGGAGTACTCCTTGTAGCACAAGGAAATGCAGCGAGACAATATGTACCGCCTTTTTTATTAAAGTTGTAAGATTAAAGTATGAGAGGAAGGCTTGACTTCTATTCAACAATTGTAATCGTCATTTTTATATCCTTTAATGGACGATCAGCCTGGTCTTTCTGAACAGTTGCGATTTTAGTAATAACATCCAATCCTTCTGTAATCTCTCCGAATACAGTGTAATCATTATCCAGGGAATGTGCACCCTTTTCAGGTTCAACAATATAAAACTGTGAACCGGATGAAACTTTCTTAGGGTTAGAAGGGCCTCCAGTCCGTGCGGCTACCAACGCTCCTCTCTTATGAGTAAGTTTGGGATTAAATTCCGCAGGGATTGTGTACCCTGGATTACCTTTTCCCAGTCTTTGTCCGGGTTTAGCATTCTTCGAGTCGGGATCCCCGCCCTGGATCATAAATCCAAGTATAACACGATGGAAAAGTGTTCCATTATAGTAACCTGACTTTACAAGTTTTACAAAATTGTCTCGGTGCTGGGGGGTTTCGTTGTATAATATGCCTTTCATATCCCCCAAATAAGTATGGATAATAAACTTTTTCAGTGGTTTTGGAGGATTCGCAGTTTGACCGTCAGCAGATAAATTCATAATTCCTGCAAATATTGTGACTAAGAATATTAATTTTTTCATTGTCTTTTGGAGTTTGTTGATGCTATCTTAATTAAATGCAAAAATACTTAAATAGATTTAAATTGCAATGAGACGTTTCAATTAGTATCGCCTCTTTTATTTAACTAAAATTTCCAAAGCTTAAGATCAATTTTCCCTTCTAATCTAAACTGAAGACTATCAGGTAAATTATGGAAGAAATCAATTTTTGTCACTTTTTCAATAGAATCGACAGTAACGTGAAAAAACCAGTGCCCGTGACCACAACCGACCGGATCAAAATTGACCATCTCGGGCCGGTGTTAAGTGCTTGTTTTTAAATTATTTATGTTATTGCCATATTCTCCGGCCAAATGTGGTCAAGCCGTCCGGCTTTTGCACAATATGATTACACACTATAGCCTTCGCACCCTTACCTATAAAGAATAACAAGTGATTGCGGCAACCTATTATGGTGGATCGCATATAGCAGCCTGATTTTATAGGATTTATATTGAAGAAGTTTTTAAGGGATTTTTATTTAAATTTGAACACGACTGGGCTGTGCTTTTCATAGCACCATCCGTGTTAGCACACGTTATGTTAATTTTCTATCCAAATTGATCTACTTCCTTAATTTTTTTAGCATATCAATTGAAGTTTGGAGTGAAGGATCAAGTTCGAGCGCCTTTTCATAACATTTTAGGGCATTGGAAGTATCTCCAGCATTATAAAATGCTTCACCCAAGCTGTCATAAACATTCGCAGATTTAGGATACTCAATTGTATTAAGTTTAAAAATCTCAATCGCATCATTGATTTTTTTCTCACTCAATAGTATATAGCCCAATGAATTCAATTGAAACTCATTAAAGTTATAGTTATAATTTTGAGAACCATTTCTTTTTAATGAGTCATAAAGAGTGATACCTTTCTTGATGCCTTCTTTACTTATTTTATCATATAATATGTTAGCAAACGACAAATAACCTGTTGTTGGGATATCGTTATTGACTACTTCAAAATTTATTTCATCAAACCATAATTGTCCCGTGCCAGCAAGTAATATACCATAGACAAGTTTTGCCGAATTGAGCGGAATTTCCAAAACAATTTCNNATCTTTCGACCAATCATTCGTTCCTTTTATTGATCTATCAATTTTACTATCGTGCATGTTATCAAAACTTAAAGGTATAGCAAAATCTTTCTGGTCAGCACGAAACCAAAGTCCAGCCCATTCATTAACATCTTTGGTTTTAATATAACCAGTCATACGTACTCTTTTGCCAAGATATTTATCGGGTAAGAAAGTTTGAGCCATGCTTCCAAATCCATCAATTTTTTCATCGATAGATTTAATAGTATTGACATTTTGTCCTTTTCGATTAGAATCTTTATCAATGCCCATATAATAACTGTCAGTTTTATTACCTGTTTTAAACCAGGTGTTCTGAGGAACAAATGAAAATAGTGTCATTGATAGTGTAATGAACAATACTTTCGTTAGGTTTATGATTTTCATTTAGAAATTATTATTTGCCTACTCTATTATCGGGTTTTCAGCGATTACCCCTTTATTGTAAGTTAAAGATAATCAAATATATTAAACAAAAATTGTATTTCAAAAGTTAATTCAAATTTTCCGTTTTCGTTTTATTTGTTGCAAGGCAAAGGCCTGTTGTCAAAGTGGGATAGACCTTCAGTAATGTCCCATCTTTCATTTCCATTACTTCTGCATTATTGCCAGGTTTGGCTTTCATAGAGGCATCTATCAGGGAAAAATCAATAAGATCTTCCCCGATAGTCCAGTTTATCACAAGATTGTTGGATTCAATGCTACTACCCGCTGTGGATATAACATTCATACCTTTTGACTGGGCATTAAGAGGAATAAGCCCTATTAAAAAGAGTGAGACGATAAATAGTTTTTTCATTGCGATGTGTATTTAGCCATAAAATTCAAAAACAAAAATTCGACCCCTTCGCGGTAAATAAAACAAATTGTCAAATAGGAAAATTGTCAAATAACTCAAAAATCCCTAACACAACGAACAGAGAAACCAGATAGCTTACCGTAGTTGCTCCTGAGTACACTGGTGGAACTGTAGGTCATGCTCCTGTACCAGGCGAGTGTCGTAGAGGCCTCAGTAGAACTCCACCAGGGACCGAGGCCCCCAATGTCGACGTATGTACCATTGCTGTAACGGTAGCCACCCGGCAGAGCTGTAAAACCCGTTTCATTGGTTGCCCCTGTATTTGGGGTTGTCCAATGGGTGGTTCCGGTTTCTTTAAGTTTGCCACCGGCAACAGCTTCTCCTCCTAAATAGGTCGTCAGAGTTGTCCATTCTGCATCGGTAGGTACGTGCCAGCTTGTGGGGNATGGACANNTNTGACNNCCGTTGCTTGCCACCTTCGTAGCCGCATTATTATCTACTACAAACCAGTTGTACAGTCTCCCATAGGTAGTTGAATTTGCCGGAGTATTACCGTAATCGCTATAAGCACCTGTGGTTGCAGCAGCCCATGTTGCATCAACTACTATATTGGGTATTGCAGTGCCATCGTTGTATTTAGTGGTTTTCAGGTTTTCTTTCATCCAGACCTGAGTACCAATGATTACAGTTGTATAAATATTACCATCTGGGTCAGATAAGGTTGGGGTTACTGAGTTTGAAGCAGAACTTGCGACACTGGTACCAATTGCATTTGTGGCTGTTACAGTAAAGGTATAGGCAGTTCCATTAGTAAGTCCTGTAACTATAATAGGGCTGGCGGCACCGGTGCCTAGAAAACCACTAGGAATTGATGTTACTGTGTATCCGGTTATCGGAGAGCCTCCATTACTAACTGGTGCCGTAAATGTTACAGTAGCCTGAGCGTTTCCTGCTATTGCTGTCACTCCTGTTGGCACACCCGGGACTGTTGAAGGTGCTGATGGCGTTACTGAATTTGAAGCAGAACTTGCCACACTGGTACCAATTGCATTTGTGGCAGTTACTGTAAATGTATAGGCAGTTCCGTTGGTAAGACCACTTACTGTAATTGGGCTGGCGGTACCGGAGCCTGTTAAACCACCCGGACTTGAAGTTACCGTGTAGCCTGTTATCGCAGAGCCACCGTTACTAACCGGTGCTGAAAATATTACTGTTGCCTGAGCATTTCCCGCTGTGGCTGTTCCTATTGTTGGCGCTCCCGGAACTGTGGAAGGTTTATCTTTCTTACATGAATGCGTTAAAGAAATTGAAAGGATCAATAGGATGACTGCTGAAATTCTAAATGCATTTTTCATAATGACTTGATAATGTTTAAAATATCTGATACTGAGAATAATTAAAT
>JGI24132J36420_10000978_pt1 | contig 13206 bp, 13 predicted proteins | sample BarGraNGADG00212_3_FD_36420 | JGI IMG/M metagenome (IMG submission 36420) | reverse complement strand
TGGGAAGCGAACCGCCGCTGCTACTGATCGACACAGAAGGCGCGACGAGCAACGGACACGGCGGGCTGCGATTACAGGTACTGGCGGACGTCCGGGCGCTCCACGCCCGGCTGCCCGACCTCACCAGTGTCGATTTTGGGGCACAGGAGGGTTTGACTTTCCGATCGCCTGGCGGTTTCACGGTCTACCTGGGCAACCAGGGCAACATCGCGGCCAAGTTGGATCTGCTGCAGGCCGTGCAGGGCCCGCTTGCCTCACGCAAGACCGCGCCCAAAGTGGTGGACCTGCGTGTGGACGGCAATGCCTACCTGCGTTGAGGCAGATCATCCTTCTGCGGTCGGCGCTTTATGTGACTGATAACCTAGTGAAGCTGAGGCTAACGTGAGCGAGCTGATTTGTGGCATCGACGTCGGCACCACAAAGGTCGTGGCGCTGATCGGCACGATAGACGACCAGAACAACCTGCGCATCATTGGCGCCGGTCGCACGCCCGCGCAGGGATTGCGTCGTGGCGTGGTCATCAATACTGCCGATGCCACCGCAGCGATTGGCCGGGCCATTGACCAGGCCGAGCAATCCGCCGGCCAAACCCTGCAAACGGCCTATGTCGGCATCGCCGGCAGCCATATCAATGCCATTGGCAGCAAAGGGGTGGTCGCGGTCGGGCGCACCACGGGCCGCAAAATCACCAAAGAGGACGTCCAGCGCGCGCTGGAGCAGGCACGCAACATTGCCCTGCCCCATAACCGGGAGATCATCCATGCGGTGCCGCGCACTTTCTGCGTCGACGACCAGAAGGGCATCCAGAACCCCGTAGGGATGTTCGGCTACCGGTTAGAGGTGGACGCGAGCATAGTAACAGGCGCGACCTCAGCCGTGACCAATCTGGTCAACTGCGTGCAAGGCAACGGGGTGGTTATCGACGACCTGGTCCTGCAGCCGTTGGCCTCCGCTGAAGCAGTGCTGACCGATGACGAGCGCCAACTCGGCGTGGCGCTGGTGGACATTGGCGGCGGCACGTCCGACGTGGCCATTTACCTGGACGGCGCTCCCTGGCACACTGTGGTGATGGACCTGGCAGGGGAGCACTTTGTCAAGGATGTGGCGTTGGGGCTGCGCATGCCCTACAACAAGGCGGAAGCGCTCATGATCCAGTTCGGCCACGTTCTTCCGCAGCAGGTACCTGTCGACGCCGAGGTGCGCAGCGGAGCCTTTGGGCAGGAAGGACAGCAGACTGTCAGCTGCCGCCTGCTGGCAGAGATCCTCAATGCGCGCGCTGAAGAGCTGGTGGACCTTATCTTGCGCGAGGTCAAGCGAAGTGGGTACGATGGCCTGCTGCCAGCCGGGATCGTGCTGACCGGCGGCGTGGCCCAATTGTCAGGCCTGGCCGATCTGAGCCGGGCCCGGTTACAGTGGCCGGTGCGTGTTGGCCGGCCCAGCAACACCATTACGTCGGTCGTAGACGTGACCAGTCCAGATTACGCGACCGCGGTCGGTCTGTTACTTTGGGGTTTGCGGCGGGGCACTGTACACCGTGTTGCGCCCCCGCCCACATCGCGTTTCCTGGAGCGTGTCATGAAGTGGCTACGCGCTTTGCTACCCGTATCGGCTTAGCGAATGATCCCTCAACGAGAGGATAGGAAATGGCCAAGATGAATTCTAGAGCACCGCAGACAGCCTATGTAGAGAACCCAGCCCAGATCAAGGTGTTGGGAATTGGCGGCGGCGGTTCGAATGCAGTCAACCGCATGATCGAGGGAGGCATCCAGGGCGTCGAGTTTATCTCCGTGAACACCGACGCGCAGGCGCTGATGCTGGCGCAGTCCCCGCAACGCCTGCGCATCGGCGACAAGCTGACCAAGGGCCTCGGCTCGGGTGGTCACCCCGAGACGGGCGAGAAGGCAGCCGAGGAGTCGTCTGAGGAGATCAAAGCCCTGCTCAAAGGCGCCGACATGGTCTTCGTGACCGCGGGTATGGGCGGTGGCACAGGGACCGGCGCGGCCCCGGTGGTGGCAAAGCTGGCCAAGGAGACCGGCGCCCTAACCATCGGCGTCGTCACCAAGCCCTTCACGTTCGAAGGCGCCAGGCGCCGCAAGGTGGCCGACGAAGGCATTGCCCGGCTGCGCGAGGGCGTGGATACGCTCATCGTTATTCCGAACGACCGTCTGTTGCAGGTGGTCGACAAGAAAGCCAGCATCCAACAAGCTTTCAGCATGGCCGATGACGTGTTGCGCCAGGGCATCCAGGGCATCTCCGAGCTGATCACCATCCCGGGTCTGATCAACCTGGACTTCGCCGATGTACGCAGCATCATGAACGAGGGTGGCTCGGCGCTGATGGCGATTGGCCGGGCCAGCGGCGACAACCGCGCGCAGAACGCGGCCGAGCAGGCCATCCATAGCGCGCTGCTCGACGTCAGCATCGAGGGCGCCCAGGGTATTCTATTCAATATCACCGGTGGTCCGGACCTCAGCCTGTACGAGGTCAACGAGGCTGCGGAGATCATCCGCCGCACTGCCGACCCCGATGCCAACATCATCTTCGGTGCGGTCATCGATCCGGAGCTGAAGGACGAGATCCGCATCACGGTCATCGCCACGGGCTTCGAGGCGATCAAAGAACAGAAGGTTCCGGCCCCCGACGAGGCCAAGACCATCGAGTTCCCGAAGCGCACCTTCGACCGGGACGACCTGGATATCCCGGCCTTTCTGCGCCGAGCCCGCTGAAATCGTGCTCTAATACCTCTCAGGTCAGCAAGGAGCAGGCCCACCTGAGAGGTATTGAGCTTATATGCGTGGCCAACGAGCCTTAGCGCACGTTGGACGTGGTTCGCGTTCATTACCTCGCGGGTGGGCAACGAACAGGCCCACCTGAGAGGTGGTTGATGCTCCAACCTTAAAGTTCCTCAGGCGAAACGTTTTTCCCCCTTGCCAACCCCCGGTTCTTGTGGTAAACTCCGATGACCGGTGGCTCCCCTACATATAGTACTTGCTCGGGCCTTGTATACTACCTGTAGTAGCATGGACTGAAGCACGCGACGCGGAGATGAGAGCTTGCCGGCAGCCGCCGATACCGCCTCGCCGTAGCCGGCATAATACCAGCACGTCCGGGCCGTTCACTGATCTATGGCGCCTCGGGTCTGTGATCCCGGCCAACAGGGTAAGGTAATTCTGCCATGCTTTGTCCTTACTGTGGTCATCCCGATTCTCGGGTGGTCGACACTCGCGCCAGCGCCGAGTCCATCCGCCGGCGTCGCGAGTGCCAGGCTTGTCGAAAGCGCTTCACGACCTACGAGCAGATCTCGGAAGCGCTGCTGATTGTAAAGCGCGATAGCCGGCGCGAGCCTTTCGATCGTAACAAGCTTCTACAGGGCGTACGGATCGCCTGCGCCAAGCGGCCCATCGCGATGGCCGACATCGAGCGGGTTGTCGGCCAGATCGAGGAGTACCTTTTCAGCCTTGGCCGGGCCGAGGTCAAAAGCGATGTCATCGGGCAGATGGTGCTCGAGAAACTCAAGGAGCTGGACCCCCTGGCCTATATTCGTTTTGCCATCGTCTACATGGAACTGGCAGACGTCGAGGCGCTCCAGCGCGAGCTGGTGCGCCTGATGTCCGAACACCGCTGAGCAACGGCCGGCGACGGTCAGTTAGCGACCTGCCGTGCCGGCTGCCACCGCACCGAAGCGCCGGCGCTCGATAACCGATGCTGCTCGCCCCATCGCTGCGCGCCGATCGCAGATTAGCCGAGCTGCCATTTGTTGGGTCTGCTGATTTGTGTATTTGCTGATTGGAGAGGTTTCACTCATGATCGACCACGCCATCAAACCATTCCAGCCGGCCATCCGGCCGCCGGCCGAGATTCAGATCTCTCAAAACGGCCGCAAAGTATTGGAAAAGCGTTACCTGCGCCGGGGCCCGGAAGGCAAACCGGTTGAGAACATCGAAGGTATGTTTCGCCGGGTCGCGCACACAGTGGCCCAGCCCGACGCTGCCTATGGCTATGACGTAGCCAGCACTGAGGAATCTTTCTACGGTCTACTGACGAGCCTGCGCTTTTTCCCCAACTCTCCAACCTTCACCGGCGCCGGCACCCCGCTCGGCCAGTTAGCGGCTTGCTTTGTGCTGGCCATCTCGGACGACCTGGGCAAGGAGGCGGACGGTATCTTTCAGACCCTGCGCGACGCCGCGCTGATCCAACAGACAGGCGGCGGCAACGGCTTTTCATTCTCGCGCCTGCGCCCGAAGGATGACATGGTCGGCAAGAGCGCCGGCGTTGCCAGCGGCCCGGTGGGATTTTTGCGTGTCTACGACGCGGCTTTCGGCGAGGTGGCCCAGGGGGGGACCAGGCGCGGCGCCAACATGGGAGTGCTGCGCGTCGACCATCCGGACATCGAAGAGTTCATCACCTGTAAGGCGCGCGAAGGGCAGATCAGCAACTTCAACATTTCGGTCGGCATAACAGATGCCTTCATGCAGGCCGTCGAGTCCGACGGAGACTTTCCGCTGGTCAACCCGCGTGACGGCTCGGTGTGGCGGACGGTCCGCGCGCGCGACCTGTTCGACAAGATGGTCACCTATGCCCACCACAACGGCGAGCCGGGCGCCCTGTTCCTGGATGCGGCCAATCGCGCCAACCCCGTGCCACACCTCTATGAGCTGGAAGCAACAAACCCCTGCGGCGAGCAGTTTTTAGGTCCCGGCGAGAACTGCTGTCTTGGCTCGATTAACCTAGCACAGCACATCACCGCAGATGGGCACGTCGACTGGCAGAAACTATGTGAGAGCGCGGTGGCCTGTACCCGCTTCCTGGACAACGTGGTGGACGCCAACAAGTATGTCCCTTCTGTGCCGCAGTTGGCCGAGGCCGCCCAGCGCTGCCGGCGCATCGGCCTCGGCATCATGGGCCTGGGTGACCTGATGTACCAGGTGGGAGTGCGCTACGGCTCAGCGGAGGGCCAGGAGCTGGCCGCCCAGGTGACCGAGTTCGTCCGCTGCCACTCGATGGTCACCAGCATCGAGCTGGCGCGCGAGCGCGGTCCCTTCCCGGCGATAAAGGGCAGCATCTACGATCCTCAGGACCTCAAGTGGCAGCCGCCGGTCCCGTTGGCGCCCTTCACTCACGACTGGGGACGGCCGGCCCTCGACTGGGCTGCCGTCATCGCGGGGATCAAGCAGTACGGCATCCGCAACGCCGCCCAGACCACCGTGGCGCCCACCGGAACCATCGGCACGGTGGCGGGCTGCGAAGGTTACGGCTGCGAGCCGGTCTTCGCCCTGGCCTACACCCGCACGGTGAAAGATGGCGGCCGCGACCTCAAGCTCACCTATACCAGCCCGCTTTTCGAGGCTGCCCTCGAGCGCGCCGGCCTGGACAAGGCCGCGCGCGATGCGATCAGCGAGCAAGTCAGCCTGACCGGCAGTTGCCAGGACGTCAGCCAGGTGCCGCCCGAAATCCGCCACGTCTTCGTCGTTGCGCAGGACATCAGCGCCGAAGAGCACGTCCGCATGCAGGCCGCGATCCAGGCGTTTGTCGACAACTCGATTTCTAAGACGGCCAATTTCCCGTCCACGGCAACCGTTGACGACGTCAAGCGGGCTTACGAGTTGGCCTGGCGCCTGGGCTGCAAGGGCCTGACGGTCTACGTCACCGGCAGCCGCCAGGAAGTTGTGCTGGAGACCAGGGCGACCGCGGAGCAGAAATCTAGCAAGGGAGCCGATGAGAAGGCAGGGAAAGAGACGGCCGGCCAAGGGAACGGCACGGGGGCGCACGCCAGCACTCAGCCGAGTTCGGCCGCCATGGCTGCGAACGGCAACACCTCCACCTCAATAACGGAGAAGGCGCCGGCGAGCCCGGCCGGGGCCGGAACGACGCTATTGCCACAGCCGGTCGCGCCACACGCGCCTGCATCCGCTGCGCTGCCTCCGCTCCCGCCCGTCAAGCGCCCGCGCCCCGCCGCGCTGCACGGCGTCACCTACCGCAAGGAAACGCCACTCGGCACGGCTTTCGTCACCGTCAACGTCAACGGCGACGACAAACCGTTCGAGGTCTTCCTCAACGTCGGCAAGGCGGGCAGCGACGTAGCGGCCGTCTCGGAGGCGGTGGGGCGTCTGATCTCGCTGATCCTGCGCCTGCCCTCGCCACTGGATACCGTGGAGCGGCTCAAACAAGTTATCGACCAGATGGCCGGCATCGGCGGCGGACGCACGCTTGGCTTCGGCGCCAAGCGCGTCCGCTCGTTGCCCGATGCCGTCGCGCAGGTGTTGCGCGAGCACCTCCGCAACGAATACGAGCCCGATCCTGACGAAGAGAACGACGAAGCGCCGGCCGACAACGGCTACGGCAGCTACGTCGACGGTCAGCCGCCCGCCGCGCCGCCTGCGCCGCGCACCGCCGAGCCTCCGGCCGAGCAACTTGCCCTGCCCATCAACGACCGGCCCATCGGGGACCTCTGTCCGGATTGCGGCCAGGCCACCTTCATCCCGACCGAGGGCTGCCGTAAGTGCTACGTGTGCGGGTACAGCGAGTGCTAGGAGCTAGTCACGATCCACGAGTATTGAGCGCTGTTCCGCGAATATTGAGCGGCCATTCCGTGAGTATTGAGGCGACTATTCCGCGGATATTGAGCCAAACTCGTGGCTGGACCCAGGCCAGGTGCTTGGGATGATCGAACTAACCGGCCGGATGAGCATTGTCTCATCCGGCCTCTCTCGTTCTGCCCTGATAATACGTCGCGAACGCTTCGGCCTATGGCTTGTTGGTGCTACCCCATAAGTCGTCGGCAGATTTAGCTACATATTGGTGCCCGCTTATACTAAGTAACTGGTCAGAAGTTACTTAAAAAAGGTCGGCCAGCGGATAAGCTTGCCGCATGAAGACTGGACGACCGATCGAGATACGCATCGAGTTAAGCGATGAGCCGCGCCAGGAACTGCGCCGGCTGGCCCGGGAAGCCATTGGGCGCATTTCCGAGCGTGCTCATTTCGTGCTGTTGAGTGACCAGGGCAAGAGCGTGCCCGAGATTGGCGCATTGCTGGGCTACTCGGCGCAAGCGGTCTACCCCTGGCTGGAACGCTACCTCCAGCAGGGTGTGGCCGGGTTGTACGATGAGCCGCGCAGCGGACGTCCGCCCAACGAGCCCCGCCTGTAGCCATCGTGCAGGCGCAGACCGGCCAACCCCCGGCGAACTTTGGCTATCCCGAACCGGGCTGGACGGTCGGGGGCTTGCTGCGTCATCTGCGGCAACGCTTCAGGATCCGCGTCAGCCGTTCGACGCTACGGCGGGCGTTGCCGCTGGCGGACTTCGTGTGGGGACGACCCAAATTGATCTTGCCCCAGCGCCGTGACCCGGCCGAGGATGCCAAAGTGGCACATCTGATCGAGATCCTGGCCGATCCTACCGCGATCATCCTGGCCGAGGACGAGTGCGACATGATGCTGTTGCCGGTCTTGCGGGCTACCTGGCATCGCCGGGGCGAGCAACCCAGGGTGCTGACGCCCGGCCAAAACCGGAAGCGGCCGATCTTCGGCACGGTCAATCTGCGCACGGGCGTCTGGCACTACCGCTTGACCGACCGCAAGCGCTCGGTTGAGTTCATTGCGGCGCTGACGAGTTTGCTGACGGCCTATCCGGATGACCGCCTCTACGTCTTGGTCGACAACGGCAGCATTCACACCAGCAAGGCGGTGCAGCAGTGGCTCCAGACGCATGAGCGACTGCAATNGGTGTCCTTGCCGAGCTATGCCGGTCACAAATACAACCCTACCGAGAAGATCTGGTGGCATCTCAAAGATGCCATTTCGGCCAATCGCAGCTTCAAGGTGCTGGCTGAGTTGGATACCGCCCTGCGTCGGCACTTTGCCAGCTTGACCCCGCAGACCATTCTGCGCCTGATCAACTCGTTCGTGGCCCGCCAAGCCCAGGCCGCAGTCGCTGCCTGACATTCTTGAAGTCACTTTTGACTACCTGCTTAGGCACTCATCAACAGGCCATCGCACGCCTGGAAGACCCATCCTACGTCAACCAGAGCCTGACAATGGTGCGCAAATACGCCGAAGCGCTGGGAGCGCTGGTAGACGTAGTGGTTGTTCCCAACGAGAAAGCCGCCGAGTATAAGGCCGGGTGCGGCCCCAAGCCCTTACTGGCGTCTTAATACCTGCATGATGTGACAAGTGGCTGGGACCCCCTGTCGGACATGACGAGCCACTCAAGAGTGGAATCAGTCGTGGCAGTATTGCAGTATTCCGCGTGTTGACAAACCACAAACAGCGATGTATCATTATTGTATATACGATCCTGAACGGTCTCGGAGAACGCAATGATAACTCATGCCAAGCAGTGGGGGAACAGCCTGGCTTTACGTATTCCTCGCACGGTCGTGCAGCAATTGGGGCTTGAGCCCAATACGGCCATCGAACTGAGCGTGATCGATGGCGTGCTCTGCGCGAAGCCTGTCAAAAAGACGTTCCCGACACTGGAGGAGTTACTGGCCCAGGTCCCCGAAGGGACGAAATTCGAGGAGGACGACTGGGGCAAGCCCATGGGCCATGAGACCTGGTGATGGCCAAGGACTATGTTCCGAAGGCCGGGGACGTCATCCGATTATCATTCGATCCGCAGGCCGGACACGAGCAGGCGGGCAGGCGACCGGCGCTCGTGATTTCGCCTGCGGCCTTCAACGAAAAGACCCGGTTGATCATCTGTTGTCCGATCACTAACACCATCCGTGACGACCCATTCGCGGTCTGGCTGCCTAACCAGGCCAAAACTACCGGTGCAATCCTCGTCGAGCAACTCAAAAGCCTGGACTGGCACGTGCGCAATGCCGAGTACCTCGAGCCGATCCCTGGCGAGACCCTGCAACACGTGCGCGCTCTGATCGCCAGGATACTCACCTTCCCGGTCGAGAAGTGAGCCGGAAACCTCAGCGGTATCCGCGGGCCTCTCACATCTAGGATCGAACCCGGACCTTATGTTATACTTCCTCCCCATGAAGCGCTTGTTTAGGCGGCTGGTCCGCGGCGCGGGTCTGCTGATGGCCGGTACGGCCTTATTCAGCGTCGCCGGCATCGCCCTGCTGGCCTGGCAGGTCGATCGCCTCGGCCAAAAGGACGATGTCCGCTCGGCTGACGTTATCGTGGTGCTGGGAGCACGCGTTCAACCCGATGGCCAGCCAGGCCCCGACCTGTCCAGCCGCACCGGGCATGCGGTGGCGCTCTGGCACCAGGGCTATGCGCCATTTATCATTTGTAGCGGTGGATTCAAGAACGAGCGCCTCTCGGCCGCGGCCGTCTGCCGCGAGGATGCCGTCGAACAGGGCGTGCCGCGGGAGCGGGTCTTTCTCGCCGATGGCACGGCCAACACCGCCGAAGATGCACGCGCGGCCGCGGCAGTGATGGCCGAGAACGGCTGGCGTTCGGCGATCCTGGTCAGCCACCCATTGCACGTTTTCCGCGCCCGCTGGTTCTTCCAGCACGCGGGCGTGCAGGTGGTGACCAGCCCGACCAGTACCGAGACCAGCCGCATCTACCTGCCCTTGCGCGTATGGTACGCCGTGCGCGAGGCCGGCTCGATGGTGGTGACTACACTCGAGGACTGGGGCTGGTTCCCCGATGCCTGGCGCCAACGCCTGGAAATCTGGAGAGTGAACTTACCTTGACATGGAAACAGATCGCGGCCGGCAGGGATGTGTTGAGTCGCGAGACCGGGACGGTCTACAAAGATCACGGAGGCAAGCTCAGGGTCGCCCTCGCCTTCCCAAACACATATTATGTTGGCATGTCCAGCCTGGCATTGCAGATCCTCTATCGCGCCTTCAACCGCCGTCCCGACGTGGTTTGCGAGCGCGTCTTCTGGGACGCCGCGAGCGCGGCAGCCGACGTACCGTTGCTCTCGCTCGAATCAGGCACCGACCTGGCCGCCTTCGATGTTTGGGCCTTCACCGTCTCGTTTGAGATGGACTATTTCAACGTCGTGGCGATGCTCAAGCAGGCAGGCGTTCCGCCGCTCGCCCGCGACCGTCGCGCCGAAGAGGATTGGCCACTGTTGATCGCCGGCGGGCCGGGGATAACCATGAACCCGGAGCCGCTGGCGCCCTTTTTTGATGCGCTGATCATCGGCGAGGGTGAGGAGATCGTGGACCCGCTCGCCGCGCTCCTGTTCGAGGGCCGGGAAGAGCCCCGCGCGCGCGTGTTGGCTGCGCTGGATGCGCTGCCCGGCGTCTACGTGCCGTCGCGCGTGGAACCCACACCGGGAGGGCGCCGCGTTCGCCGCTTGTGGGTAAAGGATGTCGAGAATCTGGAGCCGGTCTCCAGCCTGCATACGCCGGATACGGAGTTCGGCGGTATGCACCTGATAGAGATCGCACGCGGCTGCGGCCGGGGCTGCCGCTTCTGCCTGGCCGGCGCGGCCTATCGCCCGGCCCGAGAGCAGCCCCTGGAACGTATCCTGAATTGGGCGCGCCAGGCTCTTGCCTCCTCGCCTGTCTCCGAGGCCCGGCCCGCCGGCAAAGCCGGGAGCGGCGCTCCGGGCTACCATCGCGGCGAACGGGCGGCAGCCGCCGGGGCGACCAAGGGCGAAAGCGCGCCGGGCGGGTTGGGCATCGGTTTGGTGTCCGCTGCTGTGTCCGATCACAGTCGTATTGACGACCTGGCGAACGAGCTGCGAACCATGGGCGCGCGTATCAGCGTAAGCTCCATGCGCACCGACCCGATCAGCGTGCCCCTCGTGCGAGCCATGGCCGCCAGCGGCACCCAGACGTTGACCATTGCTCCGGAGGCCGGCAGCCAGCGTCTGCGCCAGTTCATTAACAAGCGCCAGAGCGACACCGACCTGCTGGCAGCGGTTGAGCTGGCGCAGAGCCTGGGTTTTCCACAGCTCAAGCTATACTTCATGGTCGGCCATCCCAGCGAGACCGACGAGGATATCCAGGCCATCGTGGACCTGACCTTGAAGGCCAAGGCGCTGTTCCGGCGGAACATCACCATCAACGCCACGCCCTTTGTACCCAAGGCCCATACGTCTTTCGAGCGCGTGGAAATGACCCCGGTCAAGACCATGCAAGCGCGCCAGAATGCGCTCAAACGCGCGCTGGGAAAGCACCAGGTGGCAGTGCACGCGGATTCGCCCGGCTGGGCCGAGGTCCAGGCCGTCTTGTCCCGCGGCGACCGCCGCCTGGCCCCGGTCCTGCTCGACATGCCCGAGCTCAGCATCCGGGCTTTCCATGACGCCCTGGCCCGTCACGGCCTGCAAGCTGCCGAGTTCGCGGGTGAACGCGCCCGCGGCGATTTCTTGCCCTGGTCGATTTGCGACTTCAGCCTGCGGGCCGGCGACAGCGAGTCCATCCTGCTGGATGAGTGCGCTCTGGTGTCCTGAAACTGTTCACCTTATCATCGAGGTTTTCTTGGACCGTCACCAACCTAACGGCCTCGCCTACTACACCTTCCCTTCGCTGGAGGCTTTCGCCGAGCTGCGTCACGCGGTGACCACCCGGCACGGTGGCGTCAGCGCTGCGCCCTACCACACGCTCAATCTCAGCAACGGCCTCGGCGACGATCCACTGGCCGTGGATGAAAACATCCGCCGCGTCTGCGCGGCGCTGGGGATGCAGCGCGAGCACGTGGTCAGCCCCAACCAGCGCCACACGGCCAATGTGTGCCGGGTGGACGAGAACGACCGCGGGCGCGTTTGCGCCGGCTACGACGCGCTCATTACCGACCGGCCAGGCGTGCCGCTCCTGCTGCGTTACGCCGACTGCACGCCGGTGCTGATTTACGATCCGCCGCACCATGCCATAGCGGTGATCCATAGCGGCTGGCGTGGCACCGTCCAGGGGATTGTCAAAGGCACGCTCGCGGCGATGACGCAGGCCTATGGCAGCCGCCCGGCGGAGTTGGTCGCGGCCATCGGACCCAGCATCGGCCCGTGTTGCTACGAAGTGGGCGCCGAGGTGGAGGCTGCCGTGCAGACGACGTTCGCCCATCCCGAACTGCTCCTGCCACAGCGCCCGTCAGGCAGGCGCCACTTTGACCTGTGGGCCGCCAACCGGCGCTGGCTCAGTGATGAGGACGTGCGCCAGATCGAGACGGCCGAGCTCTGCACGGCCTGCCACACCCCGGATTTCTACTCGCACCGCGCCGAACACGGGCGGACCGGGCACTTTGGCGCTATAATGGAGCTATGTGAGTGATATGGTTGGGCCCACGAGGGCGACGAGGGCGGCGAGCTTGATGGATACAAGCGTTTTGGCAGACACGGAGGGGCTCACCAGGGCGGAGCTGGCCGAGCGCATCGGCGCGCTGCGCGAGCAGATTGCCGCGGCCGCAAGGCGAGCGGGGCGAGACGCGGCTGATATCACCCTGCTGGGTGTGACCAAAGAGCACCCGGCGGAGCTTGTAACGGCGGCTTACGAGGCCGGCTTGCGCGCGTTCGGCGAAAATCGGGTCGAAGAGGCCCTGCCCAAGACCATCGCCGTGGAAAGCTGGTTGACGGCGAACCTGGGCAGTGCGGCGGCCATGCCGGAGTGGCACATGATCGGTCATCTGCAGAGCCGCAAGGCCGCCCAGGTGCTGCCATGGGCAGCGCTGCTGCATTCGGTGGACAGCGAGAAGCTCGCCCGCCGCCTCAGCGCCTTCTGCGCCGCGGCCGGGCGCGCCCTGCCGATCCTGCTCGAGGTCAACATTGCGGCCGAGGAGAGCAAGTTTGGCTATGCCCCGGCGGACCTACCCGGGGCGGTCGAGAGCATCCTTGCATTGCCCGCGCTGAAACTCCAGGGCCTGATGACGGTTGCCCCGGTCGCCGAGGATCCGGAAGAGGTGCGCCCCGTTTTCGCGGCGCTGCGCGCCCTGCTGTTTGACCTGGCCGGCCGCTTCCCTGGGGCCGATTGGCGTCACCTTTCCATGGGAATGAGCGACGATTTCGCGGTCGCCATTGAAGAGGGCGCAACTATTGTGCGGATCGGGCGCGCGATTTTTGGCGAACGAGCATCATGCAGAATAAAGTAGGAGTCGCATGTTAACCGGTACTACCCTGAGCTTCATCGGCTCCGGCGCGATGGCCGAGGCCATGGTCAAAGGTATCCTTGCCCACAACCTGGTCGACCCCGCACACATCACCGCCAGCGGGCCGCGCGTCGAGCGCGGCCAGGAACTGCACGGTCGCTACGGTGTGCGCACGACAACCGACAACGCCAAGGCAGCGGCAGCCGGTCG
>JGI24132J36420_10000976_pt1 | contig 13221 bp, 9 predicted proteins | sample BarGraNGADG00212_3_FD_36420 | JGI IMG/M metagenome (IMG submission 36420) | reverse complement strand
GCGCAGAGCAGAAAGTCGGCGCGCGCGATCTGGGCGTTCAGCGCCTGGGTCGTCAAGCGGACCGCCATCTCCCGACCACCCGGGCCGAGGTCCCTGGCCTGTTCGAGTTGCTCGAGGTGCATCGGGTCGTAGATGTCGGCGACGATGATCTTCGAGCTCTTCTTCAGCCAGGGCGTCGACTCAAGCAGGAAACCCTGGAAGATGATGACGTCCGCCCACTCGGTCGCTGCCGCAAGCGAGGTGCCAGCCTCGTACGAGACCCTGAAGTCGGCGTTCGCCAGCTGGCAGCCGGCACTCGAGGCCAACCAGACATCGTGCTCCGGTGCCAGCGCCTTGGCGATCTGCCACGCCCGGATGGCGGGTCCCGCCATCCGGGCGAGCAGCGGCTCGCCGGTGACGACCAGCACCCGATGCCGGGAGACGAATCGCTCAGCGATGCCGAAGGCACTCACCAGCTCGGTGTGCGCGGCCAGGTAGGACGGCATCCCGTAGGCCGGCTCGAGCGCGTGCCGGAACAAGGGGAAGAGCTCNCGGTCGCTGCGACGCCGAAGCGACTGGAGCCGGCGGCGGTCCGCGGCGAGGCTCGGCAGGTTCTCGACGAAGTAGTCGATCGCGTACGCCGCACTGAGCGACAACTTCTCGACCGAGACGTCGCGGATCTCGTCCCCGCCCGGAGATCGCTGGAGGTCGAGGATGGAGGCATCCGTCCCGGTGCGCGCGATCGCGCGACGGATCGCCAGCGCCATCGCGGCCGGGAGAGCCTTGGCGAGGGACTCGTCGTCGTAGTTCTTGTACATCGCCAACAGCGCGTTGCGCTCGAGCAGGTACGCCTCGCGAAAGTTCCCGAACTTCGCCATCGTCACGTGGTGGCGGTGGTAGGCGATCGACCGCGGTTCGTACCGCACTGTGTAGCCGAGCAGGTTGAGCCGCCAGCCCAGGTCCACGTCCTCGTAGAACATGAAGAAGCGCTCGTCGAAGCCGCCGACCTCGCGGTACACGTCCGTCCGCATCACCATGGCCGCGCCGGTCGCGAAGAGCACGTCCTTGGGCACGTCGTAGTCGGTCGAGTCCGGCTTCTCGACCTCGCGCTTGTAGCCCATGCCGAACCAGGTCAGCGAGCCGTCGACATAGTCGACCAGCTTCCCGTCCCAGTCGAGGACCTTGCTCGCGATACAGCCGATCCGCGGGTCGCTCGAGAGCGTCTCGACGGCGGCAGCGAGCCAACCGGGCGCGGGTCTCGCGTCGTTGTTGATGAAGGCGATGTACTCCCCGGTGGCGTTCGCGACGCCGAGGTTGCAGCCGCCGGCGAAACCCGTGTTGGAACTGGCCTCGATGACCACCGCCTCGGGCACCGCCCCNCGGATCCGCTTGGCGCTGTCGTCTCCCGAGGCGTTCTCCACGACCACCATCTCGAGCCGGTCGGCCGGCCAGTCGACGTGCTCGAAGGACCTCAGGCACGTGATCGTGTCCTCGGCGCCGCGGTAGTTGACCATGACGACCGAGACGACCCCGGTCCGGAGCTCCCGGTCGGCACGCTTCTTCGCGCTCACCGGCCCTCCCGGAGCAACTGAAGATCGTGCTCGACCATCCGCTGCACGATCGTCTCGAAATCGACGGTGGCGGCCCAACCGAGCTCAACCCGCGCCTTCGTCGCGTCCCCGACGAGCTCCGTCGCGTCGATCGGCCGAAGGAACGCCTCGTCCGTCTCGACGTGTGCGCGCCAGTCACTCACGCCCACGCACGCCATCGCCACCTCGACGAACTCGGCGACCGAGTGCGTGACCCCGGTCGCGATGACGAAGTCGTCGGCCACGTCATGCCGGACGGCGCGCACCATGGCGTCCACGTAGTCCGGAGCCCAACCCCAGTCGCGCCGTGCCTCGAGGTTGCCGAGGGTCAGCCGACCTGGCATCCCCAGGCCGAGCCGCGCGGTCGCGTGTGTGATCTTGCGAGTCACGAAGGTCAGTGGCCGACGCGGCGACTCGTGGTTGAACATGATGCAGCTCGCGACATGCAGTCCGCGCGCCCGGTACACCGCGGCGATGTGATGCCCGTACGCCTTCGCGGCGCCGTACGGGGAGACGGGACGCACCAACGTCTGTTCGTCCTGGGGCGACCGGGCGGGCTGGCCGAAGATCTCCGCGCTGGATGCCTGGACGACGCGCACCGAGCGCCCGGTCTCCTCCTGAACCTGCCACGCAGCAGCGAGCAGGCTCGCGACCGCGATGCCACTGAGCACCCCGGTCAGGACGGGCTCTTCCCAGGACAGCGCCACCGAGCTGATCCCGGCAAGGTTGTAGATCTCGTCCGGCGAGGTGGCGCGCACCAGGTCGCGGACGCCGGCGTCATCGGCGAGGTCGACGTCGTGGAGGACGATCTCTGGGTGGGACGCNCGGAACGGTGGCGTGGCGTCGTCGANAGGGCGCACCATCCCATGGACCGTCACGCCTTCGGCGACCAGCCGATCNCTGAGGTAGCTGCCGTCCTGGCCGGTGATGCCCGTGATCAGTGCGACCGACATGGCCTCAGAGACCGGCAAGCCTGCGCTGCTCCGCCAGGTCGTTGTCGACCATCATGCGGACGAGCTCCTCGAACCGGACCCTCGGCTCCCAGCCGAGGACGTTCCGCGCCTTGCTCGCGTCACCGATCAGCATCTCGATCTCGGCAGGACGCATGAAGCGCGGGTCCTGCGACACGAATGCGGACCAGTCGTCGATGCCGACCCGGCGGAACGCGACGTCAGGAGGTCGCGGATCGAGTGCGTCTCACCGGTTGCGATGACATAGTCGTCCGCCTTGTCCTGCTGCAGCATTCGCCACATCGCGTCGACGTAGTCGCCGGCGAATCCCCAGTCGCGCTTGGCGTCCAGGTTGCCCATCACGATCGACTCCTGCAGCCCGAGCGAGATGCGCGCAACCGCCTGGCTCACCTTCCGGGTCACGAACTCGGGCCCACGACGCGGCGACTCGTGGTTGAAGAGGATGCCCGACGAGGCGTGCATCCCATACGACTCGCGGTAGTTGATCGTCATGTAGTGACCGAAGACCTTCGCGACACCGTACGGCGAGCGTGGCCACAGCAGGGTCGACTCGCGCTGCGGCACCTCCTGCACCTTGCCGAACATCTCCGAGCTGGACGCCTGGTAGAAGCGGATGCGAGGCACGTCGTCGCCCGAGTAGAGCCGGACCGCCTCGAGCATGTTGAGGACGCCCTTGCCAGTGACATCCGCAGTCAGGCGCGCGTTCTTCCACGAGTAGGCGACAAGCGAGATCGCGCCGAGGTTGTACACCTCGTCCGGGTCGGACAGCTTGAGCGCCCGGATCAGGCTCGAGAGGTCGGTCAGGTCGCCCGTCAGCAACTTGACGTCGGGCACGGTCCGTCTAACCAGCTCGAACTTGGGGTTGTTCTGGCCGCGGATCAGGCCGTAAACCTCGTACCCCTTGGCCAGGAGCAGCTCGGAGAGGTAGAGGCCGTCCTGGCCCGTGATTCCGGTGATGAGTGCGCGCGTCATGGTCCCTCGGTTTCTCGCGAACTAGGGGTCGTGGTCAGCGTACCGGGTCGGCAGCCGCGTACGGCGTCTCACCGCGGTCAGTCGTGCGCCAAGATGTGACGTGCGGCTTCCCGGTGTGCAATACCATTGCGGCTGTGACCCCGCGACTCTTCATCTCTCATGCCCAAAATGGCGAAGACGTCGTTCTCTGGCGGGCACTGGCGCAAATCCAGGGCGGCCGCTACGTCGAAGTCGGGGCGTACCACCCGGAGAACGACTCGATCACCCGCTCCTTCTACGACGCGGGTTGGAGCGGCATCACTGTCGAGCCGGTCACCATGTTCGCGGACCTGCACCGTACGGAACGGCCGCGGGACCTGCTGGTCGAAGCCGTGATCGCCGACTCCGGCGAGGCCACCATGACCCTCCACATCTTCGGCGACACGGGACTCTCGACGATCGTCGACGAGATCAGCGAGGAGCACCAGAAGGCCGGGCTGGCCGAGAACGACGTCGTCGTCCCGGTGAAGCGGCTCGATGACGTGCTGGCCGACGCCGGCTGGGAGGGCACCGATATCCACCTGATGACGATCGACACCGAGGGCGCGGAGGCCTCGGTGCTGCACACCCTCGACCTGCGCACCTGGCGGCCGTGGGTGCTGGTAATCGAGTCGACCTTGCCCAACACGGCCACCCCGAGTCACGACGCGTGGGAATCGAGCGTCATCGACGCGGGCTACGAGTTCTGTCTCTTCGACGGCCTCTCCCGCTTCTACGTGGCAGTCGAACGCGCAGCGGAGCTGCGGGCCGCACTGAGTTATCCCGCGTGCATCTTGGACCGGTTCGTCAAGGCCCCGCCACATGCGAGCCCAAGCGATTTTGTCCGGATGCGTGTCGAGATCGGACGCCAAGCGGTCGAGATCGGACGCCAAGCGAACGAGATCACGGATCTGACGCGGGACCTCGTGCGTTGGCGCTCCTCGGCCGTCGCATGGTGGTCGGAGGCGCTCGGCTCGGGCACCTCCCGCGGCGAGGCGGAGCAGCTTCACACCTGCCTCGAGGCCGAGCGGAGCGCGGCGGCGCACTGGCGAAATGAGGTTGATGCGATCCACCGGACTCTGTCCTGGCGCGTCACAGCCCCCCTCCGGTCGCTTCGCCGCCTCATCGGAAGCCGCGCATGACGGAGCACATTGCCGATCCGACAGCCAGCCCTAGCGAACGGATCCTCCGCCAGCGCCTGGGCGCGGTCGCCGAATTGCTCACCCCTGCGCGCGGCTCGCACCTCGAACCAACCAGTCCTGCGATCAGCGTTCTCGACGACCTGGTGGCGCACCTTCAGCGCGATCGGGTCGACCTCGCCGAGGCGTGGCTGCTCCTCACCGCACTCGCCGGAGCGATGCCCCTCCCGGGGGATGTCGTGGACGCCGGCCGGACCCTCGCGCTCGAACGCGGCTGGGCAGTGTCGATCTCGCTCCTGGAAAACGCTGCCACGCTTTCGCGACAACGGGGCACTGCCGATATCGAGCTCAAGATCGTCACGGGCGGCTATCTGGTCGACGTCGACCAGACCGCAAACACGGATCGGCACACTGGCATCGAACGCGTGGTGCGCGAGACCGTGTCTCGCTGGGCAGCGCGGCGCGAAGTCACGTTGGTCGGCTGGACCTCAAGTGGCGGTGGGTTCCGCTTCCTGACGTCTGCCGAGATCGATCGGGTTGTGGCGTGGGACGACACGCGCGCGTATCTGCACGCGCGCGAACGCTCCGGCCCGACGCATCTGGTCGTTCCGTGGAAGAGCACGCTGTTGTTACCTGACGTCCCGACGCCGCACAAGTGCCTCGCGCTCGCAGCCCTCGCCGAGTACTCGGGCAACTCGGTGGCGATGCTCGGCTACGACGCCATCCCCGTGCTGAGCGCCGACCTGCGTCCGCCACAAGAACCGGAGCTCTACACCAAGTACCTCACGGTGGTGAAGCATGCTCGGCGGGTCGCCGGCATCAGCCTCGCTGCCGCATCCGAGTTTGCCGGATTCGCCAGTGCGTTGTCCAGCCAGGGACTCACGGGCCCGTCCGTCTCCGCCGTGCCGCTTCCGGTAACGCCGGTCGCGAAGTCGGCAGTCGCAAGGNGTTCGCACCGGACGCCGNGTAGCCTGCCCCTGGTGCTCTGCGTCGCCAGCCAGGAAGTCCACAAGAACCACGTCGCGGTGTTGCACGCCGCGGAGCTCCTCTGGCGCCGCGGCCTGCGGTTCCGCCTCGAGTTCATCGGGCGCCACGGCTGGGACATGCGCGACTTCGACGGGCGGATCACNGACCTGCAGCGCCACCGGCGACCCGTTGCCGTGCGGCGGGGCGTCCGCGATGATGAACTCCAGATCGCATACCTGGAGGCTCGCTTCAGCGTCTTCCCGTCCTTGCACGAGGGCTACGGCCTGCCCGTCGCCGAGTCGCTCGCGGCAGGCACTCCGGTGATCACGAGCAACTTCGGCAGCATGAGCGAGATCGCTCTCGGTGGCGGCTGTCTGCTGATCGACCCACGCGACGACCAGGCCATCGCGGNTGCGATGGAGCGGATGCTGACCGACGACGAGCTCGTGGCAAGGCTCGCGAAGGAGGCCCGCAGTCGTCAGTTCCGCACCTGGGACGAGTACGCGGATGAGTTGTGGGAAGCATTGACAGCGCCGGGGGGGCGACCGTGACGGGGCACCCGATTCTCCGCATGGCGCTCGGAGCCCGGGTGGCCTTCCTTCCACGCGACCACAGGGTTGCGCTCAAAGAACGGCTCTCCCTTCTGGCCCACGTCCTCGGCAAGGACCGTGCCGCCCTCAAGCGGTCTTCCCTCTCGTCAACCCTCGCCTCACTGAAGAACGCCCGGCGATCGGAGATCTGGCTGGCGATGGCCGTCATCGGTTGCCGGTTCCCCGACGAGCGTGAACTCCTCGCCGCATCCCGGTCGGCTCAACTGGACGGTCCCGCGCAAGTCCTCCACGCGGCCCTGAGCCTGCTGGACACCGTGACGCGTCCACGCAAGGTGCGAATTGCCGAAGGCGAGACTCTCGTCGACATCCACCACACAGCGCACACCGACTTCTTCACCGGCATCCAGCGAGTCGCGCGGGAGTGCTCACGTCGCTGGCGGGCCGTCCACGGCGTCACGCTGACGGCGTGGACGGACGACTACTCGTGCCTGCGTGACCTGTCGGGGACCGAGATCGATCGCATCACCGTTGATCACTCGGCGCAAACCGCGACTCCTCACGGCACCGAGGAGGCTGTGACAATCGTCGTGCCGTGGAAGGCGCGCTACATCATCGCGGAACTGGCGGCAGAACGGCCGCGAACAATGCGCCAGCTCGCCATGGCCAAGTACACCGAGACGACCACGTTCGTCATCGGGTACGACACGGTCCCGCTTACGAGCAGCGAGACGTCGGCGGCGGGCATGTCGTCGGTGTTCGCGAGCTACCTCGCCGCCGCTCGGCACTACCGGGGAATCGCGGCGATCTCGGAGGCCGCCGCGCACGAGTACCGCGGCTGGCGGCAAATGCTTCAAGGGATGGGGATCGCGGGGCCCGAGATCCGTGCGGTCTTGCTTGCCGCCGAGTCTCTTGAGCCGAGCGCGGATTCCCTCGAGGCGGCGAGCGCGCGGTTCCTCGTCGGGGACCTTCCGATGATCTTGTGCGTGGGCTCACAAGAGCCCCGAAAGAACCACATGGCGGTTCTGCAGGCAGCGGACTCGCTCTGGCAGCTGGGCCATCGGTTCAGCCTTACCTTCATCGGTGGCAACGGATGGAACAGCGCGGGCTTCCAGGCGCGCCTCGCCGCCCTCCAGGCCCAAGGACGACCCGTCGAGAGCGTCCGCGGCATCGATGACGACACGCTTTGGGCGGCCTATCGCACGGCGCGGTTCACCGTCTTCCCCTCGCTGAGTGAAGGCTTCGGGCTGCCCGTGGCTGAGTCGCTCGCCTCGGGCACTCCGGTCATCACGTCGAACTACGGGAGCACGAAGGAGATCGCCGGCGAGTCACGCGGCGCGCTCCTCGTCGATCCTCGCAACGACGCCGAGATCGAGGACGCGATCCACCTCCTGCTCACCGACGACGTGACCTATGAGCGGCTCCGCAGGGAGACGCGCAACTACCGGATCAAGACGTGGCAGGAGTACGCCGACGAACTCTGGGCTTGGTTCGGGCACTGACCAAGAGCGGCCGAACCGTGCCCTCGTCCGTGCTCTCAGCGGCTCTGAGCGTGGCGCCAGTACTCGCCGGAGCCGGCAACCGATCGGATGATGACGTTCTCCCGGTCCGAGCGGGCGTACGGGACGAACGTGGAGAGCCCCGAGGCGTCGGGGGCACGATCGAGCATCTGCCGGTAGATGCCGTCCACGGCATGGCGTCCCGCCTCGGCGGAGGTCACGATCGCTCGCGCAACCGTGGTCCGATCGGTCCGGTGCAGCACGGACAGCCAAAAGGTCACCTCAGCCGAACCGGAGTGCCGGTTCAACGCATCGAGGTACACGACGTCGACCCACGCACTGTCACTCCCGGCGTGCCGGACAGCCTCACCAGACGTCATGATCCGGATCCGCATCGCCTGCACTGCCCCACCCGTGGCAAGGAAGCCCTGCCATGTCTGCCGTCCGCTGGCATCAGCGCTTCTGCCGAGGATCGAGAGGTATGCGGAGGTGATCTCGTTATTGCGCCGCTCCGCCGACGCCAGCAGGGCGTCGGCCGCCGGCTTGGCCGATCCCGTCCGGCTGACGAGCGAGGAGAACGTGGCGAGACCGCTCGGGTCGGCCGTCCTGCCGAGAAGGTCTTGGTAGAGCGCGCCGACGACGGCCCGGATCTCGGTCGTGGGAGCTCCCGAGAACGTGAACCAGTTGCTCTTCAACGAGAGCTTCTGGCGCACCTGGTCGCCGGTGAACGTCGTCTTGGTGCCCGACGTCGAGGTCACGACGACCGAGGTGACCCGCCCGCCGTCCGCGCCGAGGCCATTTCGGGTCAGGTCGATCGCCGCGATCGCCCCGGTGCCGAGCGCCGTCGCAATCGCCTCCATGGTGGAGGGAACCTCCCAGTCGTGGTTGGGGTTGTACGACGTCGGGTCCCCTGCGTCCACCACAGCCGGGAACGCTCCGCCGGCCGTGTAGCCACCCGTCGACGAGCTGAACTCCGTGCGCGCCGGTACACCGTTCTTCAGGCGCACCACGCCGGCCGTCCCGCTGATCGCGGTATCCGTCGAGGGCTGCTCGAGGGCCGCCCAGCTCGTGGTCTTGAAACCTGCACCGCCGTACACCTGGCACGCCGTGGTGTCGCAGGTGCGTGCCCCACTAGGTCGAGAGCTGGCCAGCGCGTAGCTGCGCGCGGCGACTGCCTGGGCGCGCAGGGCTTGCAGACCCTTGCCACCACCCAGCGAGCCCCACGACGCCGGCGACTCCCGCGGCACGACCCCGCGCAGGTAGGACTCGGTCGGCAGGTAGTTGATCGTCATCTGCGTGGCGCCCTGGGTGACCACGGANAGCGAACCACGGTAGGCGCGCTCACCTGTCGCCTCGCACACGCGCAGCAGGTTGTCGAGGGACGACGGNGCGGCGGTCGTCGTCACGCGCGTGGCGTTCGCGACGAAGGTGCCAATGGCCGTCCAAGCGGAGACGCAGCCGGTGCCCTTCTCGGCCTTGATCGTTCCGTTGGGCTGCAACGTGAGTCGCACGGCGGCCGCGCCGACGACGGTTGCATTCACCTTCAGACCGGGAGCGGTCACGACCAGCGCCTTGCCTTGGAGCGAGAGGAGCTCGACCGTCATCTCAGNGTTGNCGACGCNCCCAGACACCGTGCCACCGTAGAAATGGTCGAGGATCTGGGCCGANCTCCAGCCATAGGTCACCGCATAGCCAAGAGCGCCGTACTGNCCCATGCCGCGCCCGTGACCCCAGCCGTGACCCTGGATGTAGACCGGCGTCCCAGCCGCCTCGGCCGGAGCCGGGGATGCGACCGTGAAGCCCGCCGAGACGAGCGCAGCGAGGCCGGCGACGGCGGCGGCGCGCGCAACAAGGCGCCCAGAGCGCAATCCGATGGTCATGTTGGCTCTCCATGGTCGACTCCTGCCAGCATGCCACGGTAGTGCGACCGAAGGCGAGTCGCACCCACCGACTCTGTTGGCACACGGCCGGACCGGACTCGATAGGCTGGCCCATCGCGCCACGCCTTTCGGCGTCCGGTGCTGACGAAGGGAAACAGACACGTCCATGACCGCTCAGGCAGATGCGCGCGCGCAAGCGTTGGCCGTGGAACCGCTGAGGCCCGCCGGCTCGCAGAAGGGCCTCGCCACCGGGACAGTGCAGTCGATCCGCAACATCTGGGCCCATCGCGAGCTGCTCGGCATGCTCACCAGGCGCGAACTCAAGGCACGCTACAAGGACAGCATGCTTGGCTTCTTCTGGAGTTTGATGCGCCCCTTGATGATGCTCATCGTGTACTACGTCGCGATCGGCAAGTTCCTCGGTGCCGAGAAGGTGCCCGGGCGGCCAGGCGGGATCCCGAGCTTCGCCATCTACATCTTCACCGGCCTGACAGCGTGGCAGTTCTTCAACGAGCTCGTCCAGTCAGGCACCGGGTCGATCGTCGCCAACGGCGGGCTGATCAAGAAGGTGTACCTCCCGCGCGAGGTTTTCCCGCTGAGTGCGCTCGGCTCCGCGCTGTTCAACTTCGCTGTCCAGCTCGCGGTGCTGGTCGCCGCCACCTTCGCGTTCGGCGCACCCCCGAGCGGCCGGCAACTCCTCTACGTACCGTTGTCGTTCCTGGTGCTCGTCGTGTTCGGAACGGCCATTGCGCTGGTCCTCTCCGCGGTGAACGTCTACCTGCGCGACATCCAATACCTGGTAGAGATCGCGCTGATGGTGCTGTTCTGGGCGTCACCGGTCGTCTACTCGTGGAAGCAGGTGAGCAACCACTTCGGCAACAGTCCCCTCGGTCAGATCTACCTGGCGAACCCGGTGACGCAGGCAGTTCTCGGCTTCCAGCGGGCGTTCTGGGTCGCCGGACGAGACGAGCCGTTCCCCGCCGGTCTGGCCTCGCGGCTCAGCGTCACCCTAGCCGTGAGCGTGCTCCTTCTCTGGATCTGTCAGCGGGTCTTCGCCCGGCTGCAGGGCAACTTCGCTCAGGAGCTGTGATCATGTCGACCACGGTCATCTCGTTGGAGGACGTCTCCAAGCGATTCGTCATCCGCAAGGAGAAGTCGCTCAAGGAACGTGTCGTCAACTTCGGTCGCTCGAACCTGCACAAGGACGACTTCTGGGCGCTCCGGAACATCAACGTCGAGGTCAAGTCCGGAACGACCGTCGGTCTGGTCGGCGCGAACGGCTCCGGGAAGAGCACTCTCCTCAAGGCTATCGGTGGAATCATCCAGCCGACCTCCGGGTCGGTCCGGCTGCGCGGCCGCCTCGCGGCACTGCTCGAGCTCGGCGCCGGCTTCCATCCGGACCTGACCGGCCGGGAGAACGTGTACCTCAACGCCTCCATCCTCGGTTTGAGTCGCGCACAGACCGACCGGCACTTCGACGCGATCGTCGAGTTCTCCGGGATCGAACGATTCATCGATACACAGGTCAAGTTCTACTCGTCCGGCATGTACGTCCGGCTCGCTTTCGCTGTTTCCGTGCACGTCGATCCTGACGTCCTGCTCGTGGACGAGGTCCTNGCAGTCGGCGACGAGCCATTCCAGCGCAAGTGCATGGACCGGATCCGCAACTTCCAGGCCGAGGGACGCACGATCGTCCTGGTGAGCCACTCGCTCGACCAGGTCGCGGAACTATGCGATCGCGCCGTCGTCCTCGAGAACGGCGCGGTCGTGGCCGACGGCGTCCCGCGAGACGCGCTCCGGGTGCTCCGCGCGGAGTTCGACGCAACACGTCAGGTAGACGTGGCCCAGATGCAGGAGAGCACCGACGAGCGGCCGTCAGCGGTGCCCAAGGCCGAGATTACGTCGGTGACAATCCGCAACGGCGCTGGAACCCCGGTCAGTTCGATTCGGCCGGGTGAGTCGGTCCTCGTCAACGTCCTGGTGCGATCCGAGCAGCGAATCGAAGACTGGATCCTCGGCATGGGCATCGACACACCGCTCGGCCAGGCGGTGTTCGGCACCAACACCCGGCTCATGGGGATCTCCCTTCCACCGCTCGACGGGGAGCGGACGTACACCTTCAAACTGCCGCACCTGCAGCTCGGCGAGGGCAACTACTCGATCCACGGCGCGATGAGCCTCGCAGACGGCACCGAGGTTCATCGGTTGCGCGAGGCGGCGCCGCTCTCGGTGGAGTTCGACGGGCGCAGCGTCGGCTACGTCGCGGTCGAGACCAGTTTCATGGGCGCGTGAATACCGCGCGCGCATCCGAGCCACGGCGCGCGGCCGGAACGATGCCGACGCGGCAGGACGCGAGGTCGGAAGCGGCCCGAGCCGAGAGATGGGTCGCCCGTGCGCTGGTGGCAGCGCCGGACCGCATCTTCCTTGTCCTGTTCTGGGTCTCTCTGGTCGTGACGGTCACAATCCTGCTCGGCGCCTTTCGTGTCTGGCTCGTGGCGCCAGGCGCCGCCGTGCTCGTCGCGGCGACGTGGCGCCTCGCGCCGCGCGCGCTGCCCGCAACTCGCGCCAACGTCTGGTCCGCTTTCGCTGCCCTCATTGTCGCAATCGGTTGGATCGCAGCAAACGCGCCGTTCGTCTCTCGCTTCATCGTCGTAACTCGTGATCCCGGGTTCCTCACCCTCGAAGGGATATGGCTCTCGCAGCATTCCGCACCGGAGATCCCCGACCTCAGCGCGACCGCCGTCGCCGCCGCCGTGCCTGGTGCACAGGCCTCGACCGGCGCCTACTTCCCCGCTCACGGCCTGCTCTACGCCCAGGGAAACAAGTTGCTGCCCGGCTTGCTCGCCATTGCAGGGTGGGTATCGGGCGAGCGTGGCGTGATGGTGGGCAACCTGGTGATCGGCGCGGTCGCGCTCCTGTCCGTCTTCGCGCTGGCACGACGCGTGACCACCTCGCCATGGGCCGTGGTGCCGATGATCGCGCTGGCCGCGTCGATTCCGATGGTCGCGTTCTCGCGCTCGGCGTATACGGAGCCGCTCGCGCTCGCTCTGCTCTTCGGCGGTCTGACCGTCGGCTGGTCCGCTCTCGAGATGCGAAGTCCGTGGCGAATCGGACTCGCAGGTGCCATGGTCGGCTCGACCGCGCTCGCGCGCATCGACGGCGGTCTCTCGGTGATCGGCTTCATCGCAGCGGTCAGCCTTGCAGCAGCAGCTGCGACCCTGCCGCGCCCGAGAACAATGTTGCGTCGCGGATTCGGGCTTGGCGTCGTGGCTGCCGTGGCGCTCATGGGCGTCGGGCTGCTCGACCTACGCATTCAGAGTCCTGGGTACCTCCATGACCTCTGGCCTCAGATGAGCAGCCTCCTCGCAGCCACTTTCGCCATCGCGTTCCTCGGCAGCGCCATCGCCCTGCCGAGCTTCTGGGACCCTTTGCGCCGTTGGATGCTGCGGCGCCGGCGCTGGATCGGTCGAGCGCTTGCCGCCGGGGTCGTCGCGGTCGGTCTCGTCTTCCTATCGCGGCCTCTCTGGGCAACCCCACACCACATCGCCGCCGGCTCTGTGTACGCGCACCTCGTCGCCGCTATCCAGAATCTCGAAGGCCTCACGCTGGACCCGACGCGCAGTTACGACGAACAGGGCATGAACTGGCTCTCTTGGTATC
>JGI24132J36420_10000975_pt1 | contig 13223 bp, 12 predicted proteins | sample BarGraNGADG00212_3_FD_36420 | JGI IMG/M metagenome (IMG submission 36420) | reverse complement strand
TCTGTAATGTCGTCTATCTGGCCCAGGCCTTCTGCAATGGCGCAGGTCGCGAGCTTGATTGCTTCCTGGACGTCCGTGTCAAACGTGGTCAGCCCTTCCCGGCGCACCTGGAACATTGTCATCTGATCTATGATCTCTGACGCCCGGAGTGCTATGCGGTCAAAACTGGCCGTCGCTATCGGCGTGCCCTTGTAGGTGTTTGTGTAGTCCGTGCTCACGATGTATGCGCTGTGTGCCATCCGTTTGTCCTCCCTGGATTACGCTGTCTTCACAGTCAAGGCGTGGGTACCGTAGGCCAAAACTTCACCGGCTGCGTTCAGTTCCACCACCATGATCGTGTCGTCTCCGACCGTGTCCGGGGTGATATCTGTGCCCGATACAAACGCAGTGTAATCTGTACCAGGGACGTCCCTGTACAGAACCGCTACGGGGTCGGGGCCTGTCTTGAAGGCTTTGGTGTTACCGGCTGTGCCAATGGCGCCAACGGTTACGGTGACTAAACTGTCACCGAGGGCCGTTCCGGCTACGCTGGTTAGCGTTAAGGCTACCAGTTTGGCTGTGCTCGCTGCGGTCTCAATCTTGCGAAGCAAAACCTGCTTTGAGTCTCCGGCGATGTAGCTGATCCCCTGATAGTCCAGAATCTCACGAATCTGGGTCTTGGTCAGGCGGTCATAAACAGAAAGCGCGTGCTTGCTGTTGTCTACGGCATACCCGTCTGTTGTGAAGTGTGCTGTTGCGGATCCCTGCGGAACCGCGGCGACGCCCTCAATAAAGGGTACTGCGGGCCAGTCTACTGTTGAGTCCTGCACGGGTGCATAAATTCTCGGCATGTCATTTACCTCCCTTATCTTTGGCCGGGTGATGTGATCTTGCGGCCGGGGTTTCCAGCTTGCTTACCGTTTTGGTAAGGTCTGAAAACTGATTGAACGCATCCTCTGCAGGCGCTTCCTGCTCTGCAGGTGCCTCCGGGGTGGCGTCTTTTATTGCCTCAATGGGCAAGGTGGCTTCCTGGGGCAGCTGGGTGGCCTGTGGCGCAAGTGCAGGGGCCTCCGCTTCTACGGAGTACCCCTTGCTCTTGAACCAGTCCAGGTTGCTCTGCTTGTCAGAATGCCCGACTCCATCTTTGAAGGTTACCCCTGCTGAGGTACCGTTGTAGTTTGTTACGGGTGCGGATATTTTAGCCATGCTGGGCCTTCCTTTCCTGGGTCTTAGATGAGCTTGATTCTGCGGAGTACGCCTGCGCTGCGGGTGGCTTTGACGGCCATGGCAGAAATCATTTCGACTTCGCCTGTCTTTACGGCTCCGGGGAGCTGCAGGTTAGGCAGGTACTGCTCTACCAGGGTGTTGCCGTCCGGGCTTACGCCATGAACGCCATCCAGGGCGAGACGGGCTGCGAAGATGGATGTTTCGCCGTTTACGGTCTCGATGATCGGTGTGCTGGTTCCGGGCTTGTCACCCAGGCTCATGATCAAAGAGGGGCCCCAAGTAAGGACCTCGTCGCCGTAGTTGGATTTGCTTGCCAGGTTGATTCCGGCGCGGTCCATGACGCTCTGGAAAGCAGCGAACATGTCGCTGTTCATTACGTACAAAGTCGGAGAGCCGTCCAGCTTAGCGCGCATGGAGCGGAGGGTGTCAAGAAACACTTTCCAGTTTGTGTCCATGTCTGAGCTGGATGAAAGGTCAATAGCTGCGGCCGGGATGATCTCTGTCGAGGATCCGGTTACCGCTTTGTCCAGGCCATCGAAAGCGGTGGCATCTACGCCAGAATCGCCGTTGATAAACATGTCATGAAAAAGGGCACGGGTTGCGAGGATCTTCTGTGCGAGTTGAAACTGCACGTGATCAACGACCTGCTTCTCGTTCTTGATGATGACGCGGTCAAGCTGGAAGGCTCCACCGAAAACCTTGAGATTAACCGTGAACGGTGTGGTCTTGGCTTCCTGGGCTACATACTCGGAGTTGATCGCTCTGGTTGCAGCTGTAGGCAGCGTGGTTACGCGGTTATAAACGTACGCCATTGTGCTGCCGCCCTGGGGCTTTACTGTGTTGTCGAAAGGAAGGGAATCAAGCAAGGCGCTTTTTCTGAATTCGTCAATGACGAAGTTCGTGAGCTTGCTCTGGGATAGTGCTTTTGCCTCTGCTAATGTGATCATGGTTTATCCTCCTGCTGGTTATTCGGGAGGGCGTTATTCGGCCTTCCCGTACATGGTGCCCATTATTTCGTCTCCCACTGTGGCTTCGGTATTTGCGGGGGGTGGGTTCCCCTGGTGCGTACCGGATCTTGCTCCGGCCGTTTTTCCGGGTGCTGCTGTAAAGGCCCACTTCTCGGTTTCCTTCAGTGCTTTCAGCTGGTCGTCCACTCCGATAAGGTTTTCCCCGTCCAGTCCCAGCTTGGTTGCGTCCAAAAGGGCGCGGACCGCTTTGGTGTTGACGGCGCCTTCGGCATGAAGCCTGGCTTCGAGTGCGTTGTCGATTTTGATCTGCTTCAGTTCGGTCTCGTACTTTGTCGCGGCCTGGGTGTTAGCAGTCTGCAGTTCCGTGATTTTGGCTTGGAGGTCCTTCGGGTCGACCTTCTTCAGTTCCTCTATCTGCTTTTCACGGTCTTTGACGGTCGCTTCCAGGGTCTTCTTGGTCTCGTTCACGCCATTAAAATCTGTGCGTGCTACAAAGTCCTTACCCACCTGGTCAGATACCTTCTTGTCGATGTCGTCTGTGTAGGTGTCTCCGAGAATTGTTTTCAGCCACTCCAACATAATAGTCTCCCTCTTGCCGCTTTCCTTGCTGCCCTGGTCTCCCAGTGCTCCGGCCAGTCCCGGTTCTGCGGTGCCCCTATTTTGTCCCGGGGGCTCCGGGTAATTTATAACCTCGGCTCGTTGCCGTTGTTACCGTGTCGCTCGTACTCTGCCTTGACCGGGTTCTCCCTTTTGTTTTTGAAGGCGGCCTGGATTTCCTGCAGTTTGGCCGGGGTCAGTTCGTTGGTGTCTTCAAAATAACTCGAACGAAGAAAAATGTTCGCGCTGGTTGGCGGGTATGCCTTGGTTGCGTCCTGGGTGTATAAATCCACCAGGTAGAAGGTGTCCCCTTCCTGCACAATATACTGGCCGGTACCCTTGTTCATCCAAATTGTTAAAGTGTCTGCTTTTACGCTCATGTCCAGTCTGCCTCCGTTAGCCATCGGAATGTTTTTCCCCAGGGTGCTTTTGATGCTTCTGTTACCATTCCGACCTTAATTCCTCTTTCATTTAACGCCTTTACAAGCTCTTTGTCGATACCCTTGTATTTCAGATCGTCCGGGCCGTATACAAAACTCTCGATATCATCCAAGGTTACCCCTCCATGCACCTGGTTTTCGATGTAGGAAGACCCGGAATCGTGAAGAAGATCTTTTATTGTCGGGTGTGGTTTTACTTTTGCTATGTCCGCCATTTGTTCTGTGTCATATGATCCCCAGCAAGGCGTTACTTCGTCTACGTAAGAGGGTGCGTACCCCATGCCCAGGCTATCACCACACGTGAACGTTGTCCTGCCCCNCACACTCGATTTGTATTGTACCGTGCTGTGACCATAAGACCTCGGGCCATCATCCTCGAAGTCCGCGGCGAAATCATCATCAAACTGGTACCCGTAGTATTCAAAGTCGCGTCGGTCTATGACAGTGTGCTTTGTACCGAACAATTTACTTGAGGCTTCCCGGCGCTCATCCGGGTCATTCATTCCGCCCGAAGTAACGGACACTTTTTTGCCCAGGTCTTGTTCGTATTTTAGTTCGATCTGTGTTTTAAACTTGCCGTCTGTCATTACCATCTTCATGGTCTCGGAGTTAATACGGGACCGGCATACGCTTTGATCTATGGCCTTCTCTGTGTATACTCTGGCCGCTTCCAGCGGCTTGGCATCTCTGCCGGAGTACAGTTTTTTGATATTTTTATCGCGGGTGGCTTCAAAGTTTTCAAGTGTGGGCGGGACCTTCCCGTCTTTGAGGTTGTCCACGCCCTTGATACCCCTGGCCTTGCGCTCTGCAGCCCGTGCTGCCGCCTCTGCCGCGTTCTTCTTGGCCTCGGCTGCTCTTAGCTTGGCTTCTGCCGCATTGCGTATCTTGGCTTCTGCGGCGTCCTTGATGGCCTTCTTAGCTGCGGCCGCTTCCTCTAGCTTCTTGGTAGCTTCGGTTGCTGCTTCTTTGGCCTTCTCAAACGGCGATGACTCTGCCATCTTGAAGTCTATCGGGTCTATCTCAAATCCCGACTCCGGCAGTTTATAGATTATGGCGTCNTACCCCTTTGCCTTCATTTGGCGGGCCACTTCTTCACCCACATCCCCGTGGTATGTCGCGGAGGCTTTTCCCGTGAGTTCTTTGAAGGCCTTCTCTCGGGCAATTGCCTTTGTGGAGCCTTCGATAACCAGAGGCTTCTTGGTCACAATGTAGTATGACTTTGCGTCTGAAATGCCCGCAGTCTCCGGCAATGCATGGAAGGCGGTGATTCCGTCCGTAGGGACGCTCTTGCGCGGGCTACGCCATACTTCGTACGTACCGGGTTTCCCGAATCCTGCCGGGTGTTCATAAGATACCACCTTGCCCGGCAGTTTATCTGCAGGTGCTGCGGTGGCCATAAGTTTTGCTTTGGCCGCGGCTTCTTTGGCGGTGACAGCTTCCTCGTACTTTTTCGCGGCAGCAGCTTCTCTGAATGCCTTCTCTGCGTCTTCTGCCTTGAGACGTTCGACGGCATCCTTGAGCGCGGCTTCCTTGGCCGCTCGTTCGATTGCCTCGGCGTCCCTGATCTTCTTGGCCGCTACTTCTGCCGGGGTGGGCATCATGGCCTTCTTGGATTCACGCCATAGGCGGGTGCGTTCTTTGCTGGCTGCCCGGAGGGCTTCCTTCTTGGTGGCTGCCGCTTCTTCGGCAGTCCACTTGGCCAGGATGGCCTTGCCCTCGGCTACTTTGGCAGCTTCCACGGCTGCCGCTTCAGCGGCCTTGGCTGCCTCAGCGATGCGCTTGGTTGTTTCTTCTGCCGCTACCCTTGCTTCTTCTGCGAGGCGTGCTGCTGCCTCTTTGGCGCTTTCCAGGGCGGTGGTCTTGCTTGCTCTCCATGCGCGGGTGCGTTCCCGGCTGGCTGCGAGCGTGGCTTCCCGCTTTGCTGCAACTAATTCCTCCGGCGTGGGTACCTTGGGTACCGGCGCTACAGGTATGACCGGCTTTGGTGTATGCACAATCGGGGGATGCGTGCCCATGCCGTATACTTTTTCCCGGTCATACATGCGTGCCAGGTCGTTGTCCAGGACGTGCTGTCTCTGGGTTGCTTGCCAAGCCCGGACCCGAGTGTCTGCTTGGGCCGTGTCGGATCCGCCTTCCCGGAGGGTGTTTGCCTTGCGCTTCCATGCCCGGATCATGCGTTCGTTGTATCTCTGCTTCTGCTCGGCATAGTAGGTCGCGGGATCGTACTTCTCTTTGGGCAGCGCTTCACTGACCCCTTCCACAAACGCATAAAAACTGTGACGGCAATTCCAGCCGCACAGTCCTGATCCGGTCCCATATCCTGTGGCTTCTGCGAGGTTGCGGTGCTTTCCATCACTGCCGGTTATGCAGTATATCCCGCCTTGCCAGACGGCGTGCTCAGGTCGGGCATCGCTGTGACTGGTTACCTCTACCAGATCGGTCCCTAATACCTGGGCATTGGCGAGGCTGACCTGGGAGGTGGCCTGGTTTACCCCGGTCACCAGCGCGCGCCGTACGGCGGCCTCTACGCTTGTCCTGGCCCCGCTTGCGTAGTCGAAGGTGTGAATACCGTCGTCTGCAAACTTCTGAACGGTCATGTCCACCGCTTGGTCCTGGGTGAAGGCCCCGCTTTGCACGAGCATCTGTGCCTGGTCCATGTATTTATTCAGCTGCCCGGCTGCGTTTGTGGCCATGGTACCGGTCATGCGCTGCAAGGTGCCCATGGTTCTCTTGAGGTTGGCTTCCATGACTTGTCTGAAGGCGGGGCTTGCAGAAAGCGGGATCTTGTGTGCAGGCTCTCTGCCGGAGGCCAGCATAGCAGACCGGGTTGCCTCGTCTACTTTGTTGCTCTTGATTCCGGCTGCAGCAAACATATCGTTCATCTCAAGCTGGGACCTTCCTGTCTGGGCTGCGATCCTGCGCGTTATGTACGCCTGGCTTTCCCCCATTTGCTTGAGCTTTTCAATCTCCCAGGCTGCTGTGTCCGTGGTGTACCCCGCCTTCTTGATTCGGCGTGCGATGTCTGCCTCTATATCAGTCTGAAGGTCTGCGTATATGTCCTGCATCGGTGCGGATACACCGGCCAGATAATCGGGTGTTAGCATGGCGGCCCCTCTCTTTGTGCAATATGCATAAACCCCCCGGACGGATCGCGCCGGGAGGCTTGTGCATTATGTCGCGGGTTTGCTGATCGTGGCTTTGCTGATCGTGGCTTTCCCGAATGCCGGGGGCGTTGTGTCACCTGCTGCCGGAGGTTTGGCCGGTGCTGTGACATCTGCCGGCGCTGCCGGGTTTCCTGCGGGTGCCGGGCCTCCGGGGATTACGTCCATCGGGAAGTCCAAAGGCGGGGGCACCATCAGTGCATCATTTTCGGCCACTATCTCTTTGGCCTCTTTTTCCTCGTACCCCTCATACTCGTGCAGGTATCTCCATAGCGGGAATTTGCCCTGGGTAACGAGTGCCTGCATCCGGGTCCGCTTGGCGTCGGTGTCTTCGATGATGCTGTCGTCGAAGTTGATCGTGGTCTCGAAGGTATCGGTTATCCCAGATATCTCGGCTATTGCTTTGCACATGCCCTTGAGTGCTGTGTCCAGAACCTGTTCGTTCTTCTTGAGATTCTGGAAAAGTTCAGACTTGGCACTTATGACTTCTGTGGCCGTCTTCACGTTGCCTGCCTCAAAGCTGTATCTGTCATTGCCCAGGCCCGTCTTGGAGCTCAAAAGGTTCAGGAAGCGCTGCAGGCCCTGGTCGTGGTCGGTTATCCGCAGTTCCATGTTGATCTCTTTGAGTTCCTGCTTCGCGTCGTCCATTTTCAGGCCGTAGAATTCCGTGTCGTTATCATCGAAGGCCATCCAGGTCTCGTCGTCTTGCTGCATCATCTGCAGCATGCTCTGTGGTACTATGATGCGCTTCTTGCCCAGTCGAAACTCGTTGCAGTAGCTGTCGTATATCAGGTCGACACCTTCCAACAAGTCCAGGCTGTTCGCGTACACCGAGATTCCCATCGGGCTGCCCAGGTCGATGTTATTTGCCTGGTTAGGCATGAAAAACTGAAAGCGCGGGGTGAGACTGTTGGTATCGTATTCCAGTGCCATGTCCCCGAACAACAGTTCGGTTTCTGGGTCGACTGGTTCTTCTTGGGGCGCGGCTTTTGTTGCCGTGCCCGGCGTTGCGTCTTTCATGACCGGGAGTGCCTGCATAAGCGCGTTACCGGTTGCGTCCAGGGGTATCAGTTTGTTGGTTATTACGTACTGCCCGTCTTTCAGTTCGTGAATATTCAGGTATATGAATTGCCGGTTGCAGAACGTCTTGATGCTGGCAAACGCGCAATCCTGGATAGTGTCCCCGTCCCAGTTTAGCGGGTAGATCATGTCTCCCCGGACAAAGTCCATCAAGACCCCGCCTGTCCCGTCGTCGTGTTCTACCAGTGCGCCCATGCCCAGGGCGTATGACACTTCGACTAATTTGTTCGCCTGCACCCGGAAATCGTTAGCGAGCATGGCCGCGTCGACCTTCTCTTGCACCGTTTTGTTATCAATGGCGAGCTGGACCTTCTCGTTCATAAGCAGGTTGGCGTGGTCTTCGCAGACCTTCTTGCCCATGCGCAGCGACTTCCTATGGCGCTTGATTTTCTTCCTGCCGTTGTACTGCAGGTAATCGTGAAACTTGGCGTAGTGCCCCTGGTACCAGGCGCGCCAGACCACCATGTGTTCGTATACCGCGTTCTCCGGTATCGTGTAACCTAACCCCTCCAAAACTGCCCTTACATCGTATTTCATCTTCCCGACTCCCTTCGTGCTTTTACTTGATCTGTGAATAGCCCCATTTGCTGTATGTCCTTCTGGTATCTCTCGGTCGTGTATTCGCAGGCGTCCAGGCTGTCTATGTTCATGATGCCATCATCCAGGCGGACGTCTTCGGTTATAATCTTCGGATCCCATACGGCGTCCTGCAGGGCCCCGATCAGGTGGGTGCAATGCCGCATGACCTTGTATCGGTCCTGGGCGATGATGCTGTTGTAGAAGTCAACCCGGCCCGTTATCACGCCCTTCAGCGCGTTCTGGATGTCCACTGGCAGTTTTGCCTGGAAGGCCGCGAGCTTCAGTCCCTGGATGAGCGTGGTCTCGGCGCTGTCGCAATAAACCACAATCGCTTTTACCTTCGGGAACCGTTTCAGCAGGCGTTGGATAAATGCTACAAAGTCTTCCTCGAGCTGCTTTGGCGTGATCTTTTCCTTCTTGTAGTACTCGTCCACCGTGATCACCTGCTGAAAGCGCGGGGTCAGGGCGTTCGCTATGAAGGCGTGTGCTGATTGGTTGCCTCCAAAGTCTACCCCTACGGTCAGCAGTGCGATGTCTTCCGGGTCCTTCTCTTGGATATATGCTTCTGTCTGGTCTGCAAACTGCCGGTATATCAGTCCTTCAGCAACGCAGCGATCTCCCAGGATGTCCCTCTTGTACCACACACTCTCCGGGTCGTACTGATTCTTGATCTCGGCCTTGCGTTCGTCGCTTATGGAGAGATTGTCGTCCATGGTGAAATGCTCATAGTTGGCGATCCCCTTGGCCCGGTACGGGTCGATGAAGTCTGTGTAAATCCAGTGTGTCGGGGATCCGGGGTTAAGGTCCCACAAGATCTGCCGAACATAAGCAGCCAGCTGTCTGCTGAATGCCGTCTGGATAAAGCTGACATGGTGCTGGTTGATCTCTGTGGCTATCCACATTCCGTAGCTGTTTCCCAGTATTTTCTGGAAGCTGTTTGCCTTGGCTGCTCCGGCGAATACTATGATCTTCTCCCCGGTCTGCGTTAGCACGATCAGTGCGTCATTACCCTTGTATTTGCCCCAGTAGCAGCGGTTCCTGAACAAGTGCTCGAGTCCGTACCCGTTGCAGTCCCCTATGTTCAGTTTGGCGTTGGCCACTGTAGATCCCGAGGCCAGATGGATGCGGTCTTTGCAAAGTTCCAGGTGTGCAGCTGCAGCGATGCAGTGATCTATCGTCTTCCCGCTACGGACGGCCCCTTCTGCGATGCTGATCGTGGAAGTCCCGCAGGCCTGGATATATAGTTTGTGTTTCATGGAAAAAGGCGCCCAGGCAATGGTCGCCGTTTTAGTTTTCATCTTTATCCACCCTCAACAGGTCAGCCAGCGGTGCCAGGTCTTCTACGCCCTCCCCGTGCTTGTTGTCCCGGTCTTCTCCCCTGCGCCACATCTCTGGCTTGCGGTTTTTGAGCCAGATGATCTGGGCGGTAACATCCCCCACTACGACTTTGCGTATCTTGGTGACTTCTGCGTCCTTGTCCACCTTCCCGTTCACTATCCGGGTTACCGTCTTGGTCTCGTCATACTCGAAGCCCAGGGCCCGCTTATAAAGTGCGTTCTCTACCCGGCGATCTGCTACGTCTTTGCCCTCGCTTAGGGCCAGTGCGATCTCCGGGTACTTCTTCTTCCATTCGTACAAAGTCTGCGGGCTAATCCCGATATTATGTGATATGTCCTTGTCGGTCAGCCCGTCTTTGGCCATGCCTTGCAGCTGCAGACATCCGTCTTCAGTGATCCATTGCAGGTACTTCCCCGTTGACTTCTTACGCGAGGAGGCTATCGCCATCTATCTCACCATCTTCCTGGTCCCACTCGAAGGTTACGGGCTGGCCGTCCCGGAGGCCGGTCACATCGTTGCGCTTCGTTGTGTTCTTGTATCTGCGGATTATCCCGTCACAAAAGTGCGGGTCCAGTTCTATCGTGTAGCACCGGCGCCCGGTTATCTCGGCTGCGATCAAAGTGCTGCCCGATCCCCCGAAGAAATCAAGCACCAGGTCCCCTGCTGTGCTGCTGTTCTCGATTGCCCTCACGGGCAGCTCTACAGGCTTCTGGGTGGGGTGTATCGTGCCTGTCTCTCTGGATACTTCCCATATGTCGTTGGCTGCGCCTTCCTGGTAAAGGGTCAGACTGCCTCCGCTTGGTAGGCGAACGTAGCGCAGCTTCTTGCCCTTGGGCGCTTTGTCTGAAAGGTAAACCTGGCCGCCGTTTCCATCTGTGCTTATGATGCCGCCTGTCAGGGTTGTGCAAAGTCCTTCTTTGGTGCGCACTATGGCCTTCCAGACCGTGCGTTGGCTGCGGTCCCCGTAAAAGGTCGCGTGCTCTCCGGTCTTTTCCATGTAGAAGCAGGGTTCGTGGCTCCATTGGTAGTCTGCGTGTCCCAATACCGGGACCGGTTTCGACCAGATCAGGTATTGCTTTTCAAGCAGGCCCACCGCCTTGAGCGCGTCTTCAAACTCCCGGCGTGTGCTGCTTGCGTGCCAAATATAAAAGGCTGCGTCTGGTTCCGTATACTTGAATAAAAGTTCAAACGCTGGCTGCAGCAATTCGCCCAGCAAAGCGTCCCCGGTCAAATCGTCGTTGGCCATCATGTCGAAGTTCCCGCTCTGGGTCTCGTATGATACCCCGTATGGTGGATCCGTATGCACCATCTGTGCTTTTTCGTCTCTTATTAGCCTGGCTACTGCTGGCCGGTCTGTGCAGCTGCCGCATAAAAGGCGATGCGGTCCTAATTGCCAGATATCCCCCGGCTGGCAGATGGTCTCTACCCGGGGTTCCGGCACACTGTCGATGTCAGCTGCGTCTGGTTCCGGGGTTCCGTTCATGGCCATTAAAAGGGCCTCTATATCTTCTGCAGAAAAGCCGGTTAATTCGACGGGTACCGCGTCGCCCATGCTCTCTATCAAATCCAGCAGCATCTTATCGTCCAAGTCTGCCAGTTCAGAAAGCCGGTTGTCTGCGAGCAGGTCTGCCGTTTCCTCGGCTTCGCTTGCATACTCTTGGTATTCTATCGGGGCTTCTGTCATGCCTGCCTGAAGGGCTGCCAGGCGCCTTCCGTGGCCCTTGACGATCAGTCCGCTGCGCTTGCTTATGGTTATGGGTGCGCGCCATCCGTTTGCCTGGATGATGCCGCCCAACAGGCGGAGTTGGTCCCGGCTGTGCTGGTTCGGGTTTCCGGGATTCGGGGCTGTCGTTTCCAGAGCGACAATTGTGTCAAACGCACAAAACACCGGGATCCCGTCTTTCGTCGTGGTCCTCGGTGTTGCCTCAGAGTTGTAACCTATTTTCAGTGCTTTGCTCATCTTTGCCCCTCTCATGGGTGTGCCGCCTCACTTGTATGTTCGGGGTGCCCCTCGAAAGGAGGATCAAACGCGAGGCCCGATGCACTTTTAAGTTACACCGGGCCGCCGTTACTGTCAATGTGTCTTTGTCTGTACCTCGACGCGGGCTTTTCTCTTCCAACAAATGTGCCGCTGATATTTTTACCTTAAGGTTACCCTTGCCCGTGATATAGCGCGGTTTCTCTTCCAACAAATGTGCCGCTGATATTTTTCCCCTATCTTTGGGCCACCCTATCTCGGGCCCTGTCCAGGTACCCCGGGTACATTATGTCTATCCAGGGCTGCGGCCATCCGGCTTCTTCTCTCATGGCTATCCAGAGAATCTCCATCAACCGGCTTTTGTTTTTTCTGTCCTGCTCCATTGTCTCTGCTGCGTTCATGTCTCCCCTTCTTCCTGGGCCGTCTTTATCCGGGCCTTGATTGATGCCATGAAGTTGTCCTGGTCTTCTGCTTTGCCCGCCAGAGAGAGCATCATGTCCTCGTCTATCGTTCCTTGCGCTACCAGGTGCTGTATGATCACTGTCTTTGCTGCCTGCCCTTGCCGGTACAGCCGGGCGTTGGCTTGCTGGTACAATTCCAGGTTCCAGGCGGGAAGGGTAAACCAGATAACCTGGTTCCCTCCATCCTGCAGGTTGAGCCCGTATCCGGCGCTGGGATGTGCCAGCATAAGCGGTACCCGGCCTGTATTCCAGTCTGCTATGTCCTTCTCATCGTCCAGGGTCCTGGCCTTTGGGTATTTCGCCTTAAGCCGGGCGAGGTCGTGCTTATACCAGTAAAAAACGAGTAGCGGGTTCCCGTTGGCTGCTTCTATCAGCTCATCCAAGGCCTCTAGCTTGGCGTTGTGGATCTCTGTCCACCCACCCTCGGTGTTGTATACCGCCCCCTGGGCGAATTGCTGCAGCTTGCCTGTCACGGCCGCTGCTGTGGCTGCAGTTATGGTGTCCTGGTCAATGGTCAGCAGGTAATCCCGTTCCAGCTTCTTGTATTGCTTCGTTTGCTCCGGGTCAAACACCACCGGGGTTGTGATCGGCAGGTATTCGGGCATGTCCAGGTAGTCTTCTGCTTTCATGCTCACGCACAAATCCTGCAGGCTTTTGTCTATTGAGCCTTTGGCCCAGTCTTCCATGTTCCAGTCGTAAACTACCCGGGTTGAAGGGTTCATGCGTCCTGGCTTGAAGAAGCCATTCCTGTATGCCGTGAAAGTCTTCCCCAGGCGGGCACCCTGGTCCAGCAGATACACCTGGCTCCAAAGATCAAGGTACCCGTTTGGGTTTGGTGTCCCGGTCAAGCCTACCACCCTGGTTGCCAAGGGGCGGACCTTCCGCAATGCCCGGAAGCGCACAGCACTCGGGCTCTTGAAACTGGACAGTTCGTCGATCACGATCATGTCAAAGGGCCAGGGGTTCTTCTTGCCCTTGTAGAGCCCTACTAACCAGGCGACGTTCTCCCGGTTGGTAACGTATACGTCTGCTGTGGCCTCCAAGGCCTCTAGGCGCTCTTTTGCGGTGCCTAGCACTCGGGAGACTGTTAGTTTGCTTAGGTGATCCCACTTGGCCGCTTCCCGGGTCCAGGTGTCCAGGGCCACCCGCTTGGGGGCGATCACTAAAACCTTGCGGATCTCGAACCGGTTATACATCAGTTCGTTGATTGCCGTCAAAGTGATAATCGTTTTCCCGAGGCCCATGTCAAGAAAAAGGCCTACCGCTTCCTGGTCGAGGATCCTGCCCATTGCGTAGTCCTGGTACCTGTGTGCTGTGTATTTCATTCGTTGCTCCCCTTGCTGCATACGCTCTTTGGGTCTTGCCAGCAGCTATAAAGCCAATGCTTGATTGTCCTCCGGCTGTGGTACTGCTTA
>JGI24132J36420_10000974_pt1 | contig 13224 bp, 14 predicted proteins | sample BarGraNGADG00212_3_FD_36420 | JGI IMG/M metagenome (IMG submission 36420) | reverse complement strand
GCCAAGCCTCGGCCGCCATGTCCGGCACGAACTACTCAGCTCGCGTCGGCCGCGGCGTCCGCTTCGCCTGCCGACGCCGGCTCCGCCCTCTCCGGAGGCGATTGCATCACGAGCCCGCGCCGCACCGGGAACAGGTGCAAATCCCACCGAGCGACCACCAAGCCCCAGATACCGCGCGGGGCAACGGTCGCCATGACGACGGCGATAGCGCCGAGCAGCAACATGTACGTCTGGCCGTGCTGGCTGAGGGTCTGCTGGAGGGCGAAGAAGATCACCGCCCCGATGAGCGGACCTTCGATCGAGCCGAAGCCGCCGATCACGACGATGAAGATGGCGAACGCCGTCCAGGTGATGTCGAACGACGCCGATGGCTGGATGAAGAGCAGGTTAAGTGCGACCACCGCCCCCATGGCTCCGCAGCCGAAGGCCGCAATCACATAGACGATCAGCTTGGACCGGAAGACGTTGACGCCCGAGCTCTGCGCCGCCAGGTCGTTGTCCCGGATGGCCGTCAGCCCGAGGCCGATCTTCGAGCGCAGCAGGAAATAGACGATCAGGACTGAGCCGACCGCAACGGTCAGCCCGACCCAGTAGGTGCCCGGGATCCGCGTTTCGAACGGGATGCGGGCAGCCGAGATGATCGTGATCCCCGACCCGCCTCCCGTAGCCTGGATGTTGGACACGACGATCCGCGTGATCTCGGCGAACACCCAGGTACCGATGGCGAAGTAGCCGCCTCGGAGTCGAAAGAGCAGCGGGGCGATGGGCAGTGCGACGAGAGCCGCCAGCGCCGCTGCGCCGATGACCGCGACGAACGGGTGCAGGTGGAACTCGTCGGCGAGGAGCCACAGCCCGTAGGCGCCGATGCCGATGTAGGCCTGCTGACCGACGGAGATCAGTCCCGCGAAGCCACCCAGCAGGTTCCACATCTGGGCGAGGGCGACCAGCCCGAACAGCGTGACCAGCGTGCGCGAGGTGCCCACCTGCGACCACAGCGGGACCGAGGCGAGGACGGCGACGATGATCACGCACACGATGAGCACGTACAGGTGCATCCGCTTGGACCGCGCCACGCGGAAAGCGGGGATGCTCGGACCTCTTCCCGCGGCGACACGGTCACCCGCGTCGAGGCTGGAGCTCGCACTCACGTGGTCACCGTCCGGGCGAAGAAGCCGCTCGGCCGCAGAGCCAGGACGAGCAGGAAGACCGCGTGACCGCAGAGGATCCCCCAGCCTGCGCCGAAGACCTGCGCGCCGAGGACCTGCGCCACACCGAGGACGATGCCGCCCATCAGCGTGCCCCAGATCGAGCCCATCCCGCCCATGATGACGGCCTCGAAGGCAAAGAGCAGGTTGAAGGGCCCTGTGGTCGGATCGAACGTGGTGCGGATGGCGAGGGCGATACCGCCGATGGCCACGGTGACCAGTGCCACCGCCATGGCGAGCGCGTAAATGTGCCGGTTGTCGATGCCCATCAGTTCGGCCGCTTCGCGGTCATCGGAGGTCGCACGGAATGCTCTCCCCAGTTTCGTCCGGTTCAGGAAGAGCTGCACCGCAGTGATGATCGCAACAGCGGCGATAAACACCAGTAGCGGATACCAGCCGATGGCAAGCTGGTTGGAGATGTGGATGCTGGCGGTCTCGACGGCACCCGCGTCGAGACCACGCGAGTCGGCCGTGAAGCCGAGGAGGAGCCCGTTCTGGATGATGATCGACAACCCGAATGTGACCACGATCGGCCGGGTGTCGTCGGTGCCCAACGTGAAGTTGAGCAGACCTCTCTGAAGCACGTAGCCGATACCGAACATCAGGGCGATGGTCAGCAGGCTTGCCCACAGCAGNCCGAAATGCGCCGACTGCACCAGTGCCAGCGCGATAAAGGCGGCCAGGATGCCGAGGTCGCCGTGCGCCAGGTTGACCATACGCATGACGCCGAACACCAGGGCGAGGCCGACCGCGAAGAGGGCGTACAACCCACCGAGAAGGATCCCCTGCAGGGTTATGTTGACCCAGTTCATGCCGTCACATCCCGAAGTAGGCTGCCGAAATGTCGTCCGAGCNGAGCTCGCCGGGCCTGCCCAGGAGCGAGATCCGCCCCTCGAGGAAACAGGCTACGCGGTCGGCAACGGTGAGGACGTGCTGGACGTCCTGCTCGACGACGAGGATCGTGGTGCCGCGCACCGCCAGCTCCACCATGGCTTCGTAGATCCGCTTGATGACGACGGGCGCGAGGCCGAGCGAGACTTCGTCGAGCAGCACGAGGTGCGGGTTCGACATCAGCGCCCTGCCGATGGCGAGCGCCTGCTGTTCCCCTCCCGAGAGGCTTGCCGACTGGCGCTTCGACAGCGGTTCGAGGAGCGGAAAGAGCTCGTAGACCGACTCGAGGTTCCAGTCGCCCTTGCGACCGCCGTACGCGCCGATGTGCAAGTTCTCCTCGACGGTGAGGCTGGGAAAGACCCGCCGCCCCTCGGGGACCATCGAGATGCCCATGCTCACCCGCTTGTGGGCGCTCACCTGGTCCACCGGTTCCCCCTCGAACAAGACCCTTCCGGAACGGGGACGCAGCACGCCGGCGACCGTCTTGAGCATGGTCGACTTGCCGGCGCCGTTGGCGCCGATGACGGCGAACGTCTGTCCTTCCTCGACGGTGAGCGATATCGAGAAGAGCGCCTGGAAGTCGCCGTAGAAGACGCTGACGTCCTGCAGCTCGAGGAGGCTCATACCGGCGTGCCACCCATATAGCAGGCCTGCACCTCGTCGCTACACATGACGTCCTCCGGTTCGCCTTCGGCGATCTTGCGGCCGAAGTTGATGGCGAAGATGCGGTCGACCGAGGCGAGCAGCGCGTGCATGATGTGTTCGATCCAGATGATCGAGACGCCCTCGGCGTGCAGGTCGCGGACGGTCTCGATCAGCTCATCCACCTCGGCCTCAGTGAGTCCGCCGGCGATCTCGTCGAGCAGAAGGACGGTCGGGTCGCCGGCAAGCGCGCGGGCAAGCTCGAGGCGTTTCCGGTTGAGAAGCGTGAGCGTGCCCGCGCGTTGGTTAGCCTTGTCGGTCAGCCGCGTCAGCTCAAGCGTCTCCACACAGCGCCGATAGCTGGCACGTTCACTCATGCCGCGGGCGTACGATGCGCACACGAGCACGTTCTCGAATACGCTCATGTCCGAGAACGGCCTCGGGATCTGGTACGTACGCCCGATGCCTTGGCGACAGCGGTCCTGCCGCGGCACATGGGTGACATCGCGCCCTTTGAACACGACCCGGCCGTCGTCGGGCCGATGGACGCCGGTCATGAGATTGAACAGAGTCGTCTTGCCGGCGCCGTTCGGCCCGATGATGCCCAGTGCCTCGCCTTCGTTCAACTGCACGCTGAGATCGTCGATCACCAGCACGCCGCCGAACGACTTCCTGAGGCCCGCCGTCTCGAGGACCACCGTCACGACGGTTCACCGTCCCGTATCACTCGGGCCTCGTAGAGCTCGCGAACGCGCGCTGTGCGCGCGGTCGGGGTCTGTAACGTCGACTCGATCACCTCGTGATCAGGCGTATGTCAACGCCGTGAGCTTGCCGGTCTGCGGAATGGTGACGTTGAACGGCGCCTGGGCCGCGTGCGAGGTGTCCACCAGATTCAACTCGAACGGGTACGTCGTGCCCTTGACCCACTGACCGCCGACCAGCGCCGTGCGACAGACGTTCTTCACCGGGTTCAACGGCGCGCCCGCCTTCCACGTGACGTGCCCGGCGATCGTCTGGATGTCGGTGTCGGTGATGGCCGTGAGGATCGACTGCTTGTCATCGACGTTCGTCGTGCGCTTGAGGGCGTCGGCGACGACCTCGAAGACCGCGTAGTGAAGCAGAGGCTGCGCCCACTCCTTGCCGGTGCGCTTCGTCCAGTCGTCCGCCAACTGCTTGCAGGTCTCGCCGCTGAGCGAAGACGTGAACGGGTGGCTCGGCGACCACCAACACTCGGTGGTGAGGCCGTAGCCGATGGGGCCGATTGCCGCCAGCTCGTCCGGGAAGAGCAGAGCCTTGCCCACGGTTGCGGCGACCGGCTTGAAGCCTTGCTGGTAGGACTGCTTCCAGAAGTTGACGAAGTCCGGCGGGATGAACACGCCGCTCAGGATGTCGCAGCCGGCGGCCTTGAACTTGGTGATCTGGGGCGTGTAGTCCTGCGCGTTGTCCGGGAATTTCCCGCCATTGACGAACGTGTAGCCGGCCGCCTTCAGCATCGGCGGTTGGCCGGTCTTGGGGTCGGACCAGCCGTTCCCGTCGGCGTCGTTCGGCCACATCTCGCCGACGCGCTTGTTGGTCGGCAGCTTGTCCCACATGCCGGTGAACACGGCAGTGACGTCCTCCAGGCCCCAGAAGAAGTGGTAGGTCCACTGGAAGGGCTTGTCGGGCGTGGCCTTGCGGCCGAAGAAGTACGGCTGCCACGGGCAGTCGTCGGAGACGCACGGCACGCCCAGCGACTCGGCCATTGTGGCCACCGGGTTCACAGTGTCCGGCGTGGAGGCCACCATCATGACGTCGACGCCGTCGTTGGTGATCAGGTCGCCGGCTACCCTGGCGGCTGTGGCAGAGATAGACTGCGAGTCCTTGACGATGAACTCGATGGGATGCGTCGTCCCGTCGGCGGTCTTGATGCCGTTCTTGACCGCCTCTTTCCAGCGCGTGACGCAGTACTCGTCCAAGGCGCCGAACGTGGCCAGCGGACCGGTGAGCGGCGAGACGAACCCGATCTTGATGGTGCGGCCTGTGGCGCCGCCACTGCTGCTGCTGCTGGTCGTGCCGCCGCCGCAGGCCGCCAGGACGCTGCCGGCGCCGCCGACGCCGAGCGCCGCGCCGGCCACTCCGGCCACTTTGAGGAAATCGCGCCGCGTGACCGGGGTCCTGCCGATCCCGGCGCCTTCCGGCGCTTCTCTTGACTTGCGGTCGTCTGAGCTCATGCCGCCTCCTTGCTTTGGTTCCGCGGTCACCGGCGACTCCACAACGAGCCGCACAGACCAACGAGAACCCCCCCTTGGGTCCTTGCTGGACCCGGGCCGATGCGCACCTCGGTGCGCGCGGAAAGCCCGCGCCGACGACGAGGACTCCCCAGCCCGGTCAGATCCTGTCTCTATGGTGTGCTTGCACCTCCGATGCTATCCACCATACGGACATTCCTCCCACGATACGGGCATCATATAGCCGCCGGCATCGCTGTCAAGCGCTCATGCCCCGCGCGCCCAGCTCGGCTTGGCTCACCTTCGAGCAACGCATGAAGGTCGCCCAAGGGCTCACCCAGAACCCACGGGCTCCGGGGACAGCTTGAGCCGCTCGATGACCTCGGCCACCGTGGCTGGTTCCAGCTGCATCGAGCGCGCGATCCTCACGAGGCGCTCGACGAGCTGGGCGTTGGACGTCACCGGCACGCCCGGCTCGAGGACGAGCGTGTCCTCCAGACCGGTGCGCGCATTGCCGCCCATGGCGAGGCCGATGGTGGTCATCGGCAGATTGGCCTTGGCCACGCCGATGACCTGCCAGCTCGTNCCCTCCGGCAGCTCGCGCACCAGGTACGCGAGCAGCGCAGGGTCACCCCTCATGCCGCCGCGCACGCCCATCACGAACGAGACCTGCAGCGGCTCGACGAGCAGCCCCTTGTGCACGAGGTAGAGCATCATCTCGAGATGGCCGGTGTCGTAGATCTCCACCTCCGGCTTGACCCTGAGCTCGATCATGCGCGCCGCGAGCTCCATCATCTGCTTGGGCGGGTTGCGGAACTCGCCGGTCGCGAACGTCATGGTGCACGGGTTGAGGGTGGCCATCGCCGGCCGCGACTCGACCATCTTCATGCGGTCCTCGTACGTGAAGGCGAGGCCGCCCGTGGACAGCTGGACGATGCCGGGGCAGGTGGCGCGCACCGCTTCAACGGTGCGCCGCGCCACGTCGAGGTCGACGGTCATGTTGCCGTCGTCGTCGCGCAGGTGGATGTGGATGACGGCCGCGCCGGCGTCGTAGGCGGCCTTGGCGTCGGCGGCGATCTCGGCCACGGTGCCCGGCATCCCCGGGTTGTCCGCCTTGGTGGCGACGGGGCCCGTGAGCGCGGCGGTGATGATGGGATTCGGCATCGTGCGCCTCCTCGGAGGTCGTCTACGTCGTGGTTGCCGTGTCGGGCGGAGCCTTCTTGGCCGTGAGCGCGGCGATCAGGTGGTCGGCGAGCCGCGCGTGGGCGGCTGTGGCCGTCTCCTCGGTCCAGGGCAGGAAGCCCTGCCCGGTCTTCATGCCGAGCTCGCCCGCGGCGACCTTGTCGCGCAGGATCTGCAGCGGCCCGGGCGTGCGGTCGATGAACGGCAGGATCTGCTCGTGGATGTGGAGGGCGAGGTCGAGGCCGCCGAGGTCGGCGGTCTCGAGAGGACCCATCACCGCGAGCCGCAATCCGAAGCTGTTCTTCACGCAGAGGTCGACCGTGTCGGCGTCGGCGATGCCCTGCTCGACGATGGACATCGCCTCGCGCCACAGCGCATGCTGCAGGCGGTTGGCGACGAAGCCCGGGGCGTCCTTGTGGACGCGCACGGGCAGCTTGCCGGCGGCGCGGAGGACGTCCATCGTGCGCTCCACGGTGACGGCCGATGTGCGCTCGCCTTGCACCACCTCGACGAGCGGGATCAGATACGGCGGGTTCCAGAAGTGCGTGCCGATCACGCGGTCGGCGCCGACTGCCCTGGGCGTGTACACGGCCACCGGCATGGATGAGGTGTTGCTGGCCACGATCGTGCCGACCGGCGCCTGCGCCGTGATCTCCTCGACGAGCCGCACCTTCAGCGCCACGTCCTCGGGCGCCGCCTCGAAGACGAACGCGGCGCCCTCCAGCGCGTCCGCGAGGCGCTCGTGGACGGAGATGCAGGCGAGCGCCTCGTCGCTCAGTCCGAGCCGCTGCAGGTTGGCGGCAACGCGCTCGTGGACGGTCGCCAACGCCCCTGGGGCCGGGTCATACACGGAGACCGGGTGGCCGGCGCAGGCGAAGACCTGGGCGATGCCGTGCCCCATGAGGCCGGCGCCGACGACCGCTACCTTTTCGGGCGCGGCGCCCATCACAGGGGGCCGCGCCGGCAGATCAGACCAGGGCCCGCGGGGCAGGCCAGGGCGCCGCGAGGGCGCGGGCGGCGGCAGGGGTCGTGCTGCCGCCCGCGCACTTCACGACTGTCAAGCGCCTGCGGATGCCGCATGGCCGTGGAGGGCGGAACGAATGTCCCGGAGACCCCCGTCAGACATCGCGGGGCTCCGGGTAGGGGATCGCCACGAGCATCGAGGCGGGGGAGTTGGTGCGGTTCTCGATCGAGCGCGACTCGTTGGGCGCAAGGTAGCACGAGTCCATGCGCTTGAGGGTGACCTCGCCCTCGGGGGTGATGACCGTGACTTCGCCCTCGAGCACCAGGTACACCTTCTCGACCGGCGTCGCGTCTTCGAAGGCGCCGCCGCCGGGCAGGAAGTGCGAGAGGCCCATCCAGAAGTTGCGCGTCTTGCTGACCTCGAAGCCCTGGAGGCGCAGGCCGAAGCACTCGTGGTGCTTGGGAGCCTCGTACGGCGGGGCCTCGTCGTAGCGTGTGACCTCCATCACCCCTCCTTGCCGGTGGCTAGACGGAACTCGCCCGTGGGGTCGACGATGGCGACGATGCGCACGATGCAACCGTCGCCCTTCTCCCAGCGCCACGGGAACGCGGCGATGGTGACGCGCTTGCCGGTGACTTTGTCGATGTCGGCGCCGCAGACGTTCTCGAAGCCGACCATGCCGTTGCCGAGGATCAGGCGGTGGCAGGGCTCCCAGTCGGGGAAGTCATCCTGGATGGGGTGGCCTTTGAGCTGCTCGTACTCCTTGACCACGCCGGGAAGAAGTGGGCCGGGGCCGTGCCTGCCGATGGCGGTGGCCAGCGGATGGTCCAGAGCCTGCTGGTCGACGCCGACGCCCTTGGCGCCCTTCTCGAGGAGGTACTCGACGGCGCTCGGCACGAGGCCCGGCGAGTAGGCGAAGTACTTCTGCGAGTCGCCGTAGTACTTGTGCCAGCCGCAGTTGATGATGACGAGGTCGCCGGGCTGGATCTCGGGCGTGGCCTTCTCGAGGTCCTCCCTCGTGATCGGCGCCCAGTTCTCAGTCTTGGGCGCCGAGAGGACGACCGCCGGGCCAAAGTACTTGTACAGCGGCACCTGGTCGGTGTACTCGGCGCCTTCGATGACGTGCGCCGGAGCGTCGGTGTGCGTCGTGCAGTGCATCACCGTGGTGATCTTCTGGCTGAGCACGCCCGACTTGGCGTGGTAGTGCATGCGCTCGATCTTCACGTCCTCGAAGTACGGCCACAGCGGGGCGTTGTGGCCGAAGGTGGCGCTCAGATCGTAGAACTCGAGGCCGGTCCCCGGATCATTCGGTTGGTGATCCATTGCTCCTCCAGTGGGTCGACGATCGGTCGACGGGTTGTCCGCATAGCGGAACGNTACTGCCGTATCGTGGATACGCTACCCACGCGATGAAGGCGCTGTCAAGACGCACCGCCGTTGTCGCGGCCCTGCGCTCAGTCGCCGTTGAGTGCGCGCTGGACCTCGTCGCGGACCCTCACGAGNGCGCTCGCGACNCGCTCCTCGTTGCCTTCCAGGCGCCCGGCGGGCATCGCGACGGTGATGGCCGCGCAGGCACCGGCCTCATCGCGGATCGCGGCGCCGACGGCCGAGATGCCGAGGCTGTGCTCCTGGTGGTCGTAGGCGACCCCGGTGGCACGCACGATGTCCAGCTCCTTGAGGAGGGTCTCGCGGTTGACGTTGGTGTGCGGCGTGAAGGGCTTCACTTCTTGGGCAGAAGCCGTTCCGCCTCGGCGTGCGGGAGCTCCGCGAGCAGAGCCTTGCCGCAGGCGGTGCAGTACAAGGGGAACCTATCACCGACCTCGGCGACGACGCGCAGCGAGCGCGACGACACGAACTGGTTGGTGAACAGCGCCTCGTCGCCGTCGAGGACGACGAGCTCCACGGTCTCATGGAGCTCGTGGGACAGGCGCTCGAGGTACGGCGCCGCCTCGTGCCGCAGGTCGCGGCGCCCTGCGGCGGCGATGCCCATGAGGCCGGCGCCGATGCGCAGCTTGCCCGAAGGCGTGACGCGCATGAAGCCCTCCTGGCAGAGCGTGCCCACGATGCGGTAGGCCGTCGACCGCGGTAAGCCCACACGATCCGCCAGCTCGATCGACGTCAGGCCGTCCGGCTCGGCCGCCAGACGGCGAAGCATCTGGGCGGCACGCGAGAGCACTTGCACCCCGTCACGCCGCTCTGCCACTGCCCTCTCCTCCGTCGCCGCCGACCACACCCCGGCCTCAGAGACCACGGGCGGGGTCGCCCAGCACGTGCACCAGATACTCCACCAGCCGCCGGCGCGAGGCGTCCGCCGCCTCCTCGCTCCACTCCTGGAAGCCGCGCCCCGATTTGAAGCCCAGATCGCCGGCCCCGACCTTTTCCTTGAGGAGCGGAGACGGCTCGCCGGAGGCCTCCAGGTGCGGCAGGATGTAGTCGTGGATCGCCAGCGTGAGGTCGAGACCCACCATGTCCGCGTTCTCCATGGGCGCCAGGGTGGGCAGGCGGAGACCCGGGCCGAAGCGGATGCTCTCGTCCACGGTCGCGGCGTCGGCGATGCCGTGCTCGACGATGGAGATGGCCTCCCGCCACAGGGCGTGCTGCAGGCGGTTGGCGACGAATCCCGGAACGTCCTTCTTGCAGTCGATCGGGTGCTTGCCGGCCCTTCGCAGCAGATCCATCGTGTGCTCGACTACCGCGTCATCGACGTCCTCGGTGCGCACGACCTCGACCAGCGGTATCAGGTACGGCGGGTTCCAGAAGTGCGTGCCGACGACCCGCTCCTTGTGCTTGGTGAGGGCGCCGATCTCGGCGATGCTCATCACCGAGGTGTTGGTGCACAGTACCGTCGCGGGCGGGCACACGCCGTCTAGCTGCTCGAAGACATCCTGCTTCAGGGCGAGGTCCTCGAAGACGCACTCGATGACGAAGTCGGCCCCGTCCGCAGCGTCGCGGAGGTCGGTGGTCGTGCGCACGCGGCCGACGGCATCCTCGACGCCGTCGGCCGCGAAGAGCCCGTTCTCCGCAAGGTAGGTGAGGTTACCGGTGATGGCTCCGGGGGCACGCTGCAGCGCCTCCTNGAACACGTCCTGCAGCGCGACCTCATGCCCGGCGACGGCGAAGACCTGGGCGACGCCGGTCCCCATCATGCCACCACCGATCACGGCCACGCGCGCGGTGTGTTCAGTGTCCACGTGAGCTCCTTCTGCCGGCGCCGGTCAACCCGCCGTGCTGCCGCCGTCGACCATCAGGATGTCACCGGTGACAAAGTCGGACGCGGCGGACGAAAGGTAGACGGTCGCGCCGATGAAGTCCTGTGGATCGGCCGCGCGACCCCACGGGATGCGCTGCATGAAGATCTTGTAGAGCTCCGGGTCGTCGAGGACCTGCTGCGTGAGCGGCGTCCAGAAGATGCACGGAGCGATGCAGTTGACGTTGATCTTGTACTTCGCCCACTCGGTGGCGAGCTGCTTGGTGAGCAGGTGCACGGCGCCCTTGGCCGTGCCGTAGGCGGAGTAGCCGCCGGGATGGCCCAGCTCGCCGCGCACGGAACCGACGGTGATGATCTTGCCGCCGCCCTGCTTGATCATCCTCTTGCCAACCGCCTGGCAGCAGATGTAGGTACCCTTGACGAGGGAGTCCATGACCTTTTGCCACTCGTCGAGAGGGAACTCCTCGGCGGCGAAGCGGTTCGCCTGACCCGCCCCCGAGACGAGGATGTCGACGCGGCCGAGCTCGTCGATGGTCTTCTGGACCATGGCCTCGACGCTGTCGGCGTCGGTGGCGTCGCACGAGATGGGCAGCACCTTGGTGCCGGCCTCGCCGATGTCGTCCGCGGCCACTTCGAGGTTCTCGGCGCGGCGGCTGGTGATGACGACATCGGCGCCGAAGGAGGCCAGGCCCTTGGCGGCCGCGTGGCCGAAGGCGCCGGACCCGCCGGTGACGATGGCGACCTTCCCGGTCAGGTCGAACAGGCCGCGCATCTTCTCGAGACTCCAGATCTCACGTTCCATCGCGCCTCTCCTCTCGCATGAAGTCGGATCCACTCGTCAAGACCGGGGTCGCCGTCGGCTGGTCCAACTCGAGTGACAGAGCCCGGCGAAGGTGCTGTGCAGCCCCCAGCGACATCTGGTCACTCCCGCTGTGCACGCTCGTGGCCCCCCTCCGCAGCACGGTCGCCCGCCGCGGGAGTGCCCGCGATGCGGAACAGCGCATCCATGATGCGAACATGATTGCAGGTGACCCCCAGGCAGGTCAAGCATTCCCGAGAGCCGCCGAGACCGGACGAGGATGCCGTCAGACCCTGGCCGTCAGACCCCCATCGACATAGAGGATCTGGCCGGTGACGAACGCGGCTGCCGGTGATGCCAGGAAAAGGACGGGACCGACCACGTCGGCCGCCTCGGCCCACCGCCCCATGGGGATGCTTGCGCGCAGTGCGGCCGCGAACGACTCGTCCGCGAGGACGGATCGCGTCAGGTCCGTTTCCACGAACGTGGGCGCCACGGCGTTGACGCGGATGCCCAGCTCGGCCCATTGGGCGGCGAGCGAGCGCGTGAGNGAATCGACGGCGCCTTTGCTGGCCGAGTACTCGGCCTGACCGAACGTGGCACCGAATCGCCCGCGTACCGACGAGAGGTTGACGATCGAGCCGCCACCCAGACGCGCCATGTGCGCGCCGAAGACCTGGCACGCGATGAACGTGCCGGTGGCGTTCACGTCGAGGATACGCCGCCAGTCGGCGACCGGAAGGTACTCGGCGCGCATGCGCATCGTGACCCCGGCGGCGTTGACGAGGATGTCGACGCGCGGAAAGGCCTCGAGGACTTCGTCGGCCGCGCGCCGCACGGACTGTTCGTCGGTGATCTGCACGGCGACCGGGATGGCGTTCACGCCCAGGCTACGGAGGGCCTCGGCGGCCGCGGCGGCGCGGCCGACGTCCAGGTCCGCAGCGGCGACGTGAACGCCGTGGTCGGCCAAGCCCAAAGCGATCTCGCGACCGATCCCGCCCATCCCCACGACCACCGCGTGCCTGCCGCCGATGTCGAACACGTCCATGCGTCACTCCTCCCGCCGGCCCTCGCGGGACAGGGCCTGTACCGTCACACGTTTCCGAGCTCCCGCTGGATCTCGTCTCTCAAAAGGAGCAGCGCCGCCACCACGGGCTCTTCACTGGCGTGGAAGCGAGCGGCCGGCATGGGCACCGCGATCGACGCGGTGCGCCCGTCGGCGTCGCGGACGGCTACGGCTACGGCACAGATCCCCGGCCGCAACTCCTCCCTCTCGTACCCGAGGCCGCTGGCCCGCACGTCGTCCAGCTCGCGCAGCAACGCCTGCCGCGATATCCGCCTGCCCTCAGGTGTGGGCTCAAGCCTGGCCGGCAGCCGGCGCCGCAGTTCGTCCGGCGGAAGCTGAGCGAGCAGAACCTTGCCACTCGCCATGCTGTAGGCGGGAAAGTGGGCGCCCACCCTGGCGATGGCCATCAGCTCACGCTGTGGAGCGGCGTGCTGCGCGATGAACAGCACCCTCCAGTCGTCGAGCACGGCGAGGTCGACGGTCTCGTTGAGGTCTCTCGAGAGGCGCTCCAGGTACGGTTCGAGGACGGCGCGAAGGTCGCGACGGCCGATCGCCGCCAAACGCAGAAGGGCCGGACCCAGGCCGCGCTGCCCGGTGGCTGCGTCGACGCGCACGTACCCCACCTGCTCGAGGGCGCCGCAGATGCGGTGCACGGTGGTCTTCGGAAGATTCGTGCGAGCGGCCAGGGCGGCCAGGCTCTGGCCGCCTCCCGACTCCGCGAGTGCCTCCAGGACCGCCGCTGCCCTGGTGACGGCCTGCATGCTTCCCTTGCCCGGGCTTCCCTGTGGTGACTCAGTCACCGCTTGCCCATCGTCTGACCTCGATGAGGCACAAGTTGACGGCCAACGCATGCGAGCGCCGAATCATCATGCGGCTGGGAGCAAGCAGGTTGACGCAGCCGCCGCGGTCAGAGGCCTCGCCGGGGACACCAACAGGGTCGTAGGTGGCCGCCGACTCAAAGGAGTGCACCGTTCCCGGCGGCACTCCTTGTCGCGCTGTGCGACTGCCAGAGGTGGCGTCACGTCGTACCCCTTCCTGACGAAGTCTCTCCACTTGACCG
>JGI24132J36420_10000973_pt1 | contig 13228 bp, 11 predicted proteins | sample BarGraNGADG00212_3_FD_36420 | JGI IMG/M metagenome (IMG submission 36420) | reverse complement strand
CTGCGGATCAGTCCCTTCACTATCTTTTGCACCCATCATCCTGTTAATCATCGATTGAAGATCCTGATCATCAAATGAATATTGAGAAACAGCCGGAGCTTTTTCAGGAGGAGCATAAATTTTCTTTACAAATTCAAAATATTGTTTTGCAATAAGTTCATCAGCCTCACAATAATCAACTGTCATAAGTTTTTCCGCTGATAACCATTTAAAGGCAATATGTTCTGTTAGTAACGGCAACTCATCGAGGGTATCGCATATAAACGGAATAAGCTTAATATGTTTATGACCATAATCATATTCAACTGGTAAAAGAGTACCGCAGATAATTATATCCATAGACAACTCTTCAGATATTTCTCGTATAACACACTCCTCTTCACTCTCACCATCATTTATCTTACCTCCGGGGAATTCCCATAAATAAGGATGATCGCTTTTTTCACCATGTTGTACAGTGAGCACTTCGTCTTCTTCATTCCTGATGATAGCGCAGGTTACATTTATCATAATAACCGGTTATGTTAAAAGATCCTCATAAAGAGGGATCACAAGAAGAAATTCATATCTATTCTCCTGAAAATAGATCTTACAGGCATAATGGTCAATACCATTTGTAACAATAATATACGGGACTTTTAATCCCATATTATAACAGACGATCTGGTCAAAAACCTTATCATCTATTCTGATATCAGGCGCTTTGCATTCAACTATCATTACAGGCTCTCCTGTCCTGTTGTGGACAAGAATATCCACTCTCCTCTTTAATTTATTTAAGCTGAACATGACTTCTATACCTATAAGGCCTGAAGGATATTTTCCTTCCTGAATAAGATACTGTACAAAATTCTGACGTACCCACTCTTCCGGTGTGAATTTCACATACTTTCGCCTTAAAGGATCAAAGATCATTTCTGAATTCTCTTTCCCCGATATCTTAAAGGAATATTGCGGCAGATTTAACTGTTTCAACTTAGTTTTGTATTTTTGACGTCGTAATATGTTTGTTCATTCAAAATCAAAACATATTACAAATATATTGAGATAATTTTAACTGATCTGACAAGATGAAAACCAAAGAGGAAATTGTTAATAACTGGCTTCCAAGATATACGGGGAAATCTCTTGATACTTTTGGTAAATATTTCCTTCTTACAAACTATCTGTATTACGTTGAGCTTTTCGCAAAGTGGAATAATGTACAGGTAGAAGGAAAGGATAAAAACATGCCGAGCGCCACTGCTGATGGTATCACAATNATTAACTTTGGGATGGGAAGTCCCAATGCTGCAACGGCAATGGATCTGGTCAGCGCAGTTAGTCCAAGCGCTGTATTATTTCTCGGGAAATGCGGCGGGCTTAAAAAGAAGAATAAACTGGGTGATTTAATACTTCCTATTGCTGCCATCAGAAGCGATGGAACTTCAAATGATTATCTTCCCCAGGAGGTGCCTGCATTACCGGCATTTAAGCTCCAGAGTGCTATTTCTACTACAATTAACCGATATAAAAAAGAGTACTGGACAGGTACCGTATATACCACAAACAGAAGGGTTTGGGAATATGATGACAGGTTTAGAAAATACCTGGTAAAGACCCGCGCTATGGCAATCGATATGGAGACCGCAACTATCTTTACAGTAGGCTTTGCCAATGAGATACCAACAGGGGCATTGTTACTGGTTTCGGATCAACCGATGATTTCAACAGGTATAAAAACTGAAGCAAGTGACCGCCGTGTGACAAAAAAATACGTTGAGATGCATCTTAAGATCGGAATAGACGCATTAAGGGAAATAAAGGATAATGGCATCTCAGTGAAACACCTCAGATTCTGAAAATGGCAATCACCTACGAAGAAATAATTTCTGATCTGAAAAAACGGATTTTTAAACCGGTTTACTTTCTTGCCGGTGAAGAGCCTTATTATATTGATCTGATCACAGATTACATAGAAGATAAGCTTCTGCCTGAAGCTGAAAAAGCTTTTAACCAGGTTGTTTTCTATGGAGAAGATACCTCTGTCCCTTCGATAATTGAGACATCCCGCCGGTTCCCAATGATGTCAAGCCATCAGGTAGTGATAATTAAGGAGGCGCAAACACTCAAAAAGATAGAAGAGCTGATCCTGTACCTTGAAAAGCCACTATTGTCAACAATACTGGTTATTAATTATAAATATAAGGTAATTGACAAAAGGACCAAGCTGTTTAAAGCACTTGAAAATCATGCTGTATATTTTGAATCGGGAAAACTCCGTGATTATCATATCCCCCCATGGATTGAAAAGTATCTGATGACTAAGGGTATAAAGACAGATCCAAGTGCCAGCGCCATGCTGACAGAATACCTGGGCACAGACCTCCATAAAATTGCAAATGAACTTGATAAGCTGATTATTACGCTTCCTGAGGGGAAACCCATAATTACCACCTCTATGATCGAAAAGAATATTGGTATCAGCAAGGAGTATAATAATTTTGAGCTACAGAAGGCAATCGGTGAAAAAAATATTCTAAGGGCAAACATGATTGTTCATTATTTCAATAATAATCCAAAAAATAATCCCATAACTCTGTCTATCGCCTCTCTTTTCAGTCTCTTCAGCAAGCTTCTTCTATACCATTATCTCACAGACAAGTCAAAAAATAATGTAGCATCAGTTCTGAAAGTCAATCCTTATTTTGTAAAAGATTATGAAACTGCAGTTTCTAAATACAATGCTTCAAAAACCGTTCAGATAATCAGTCTGCTTCGTACATACGACATGAAATCAAAGGGCTTTGGCGATCTGAGCAGCGAACCGGGCGACCTGTTTAAAGAGCTGATATTTAGAATATTACATATATAACAGGCGGCAGGTAGCAGTAAAAGTAAAAAGAGACCTCTAATTAATTAATTCATATCGGGGGATTCGGGGAAATCAGCCCACATTCTGTACTTATTTTTAAAATTTCTTAAAACCCTCTTCCAGGTATCATCGACTTTATTATTCATGATAATTTCGTGTTTTACCTTCGCAATTACCCATGAGTTTTCTTTAAGTTCACGTTCAAGCTGACCCTTAGACCAGCCCGAATAACCAAGAAAGAATCTTATCTGGGTATGATTAATTGACCCTTTCCTTATCAACTCCCTGATTGTATCAATATCTCCTCCCCAGAAAATATTTCCATCAACCAAAACGCTTTTGGGGATCTTATCTCCAAGGTTATGCAAATAATGAAGAGTATCAGGCGCAACCGGACCGCCCATACTTAAATACTCACCCCATCCTTCAAATCCGGAAATAGCATCGCAAACTTTAATTTCGAGATTCTTGTTCAGAATAAAGCCGACCGATCCTTCAGGTGTATGATCGGTAAGATATACTATGCTGCGGTTAAAGAATGTATCGGAAAGGAAAGGTTCAGAAATAAGGATCTTGCCCTTTTCCGGTATCTTGTCTTCAGGTAATATGGTAAATAAATCAAGTTCTTGCTCCATGGTAAAATAGTGATCAGCCAATTTACATAAAATTAATTAAATGTTATAAAGTCATTTTGCCTGAAATGATTAATTTTAGCGTATTGATTACTTATCAATTAAAAATCAATCATAATTCTATTTTTAATTAAATATTGTAATATTTTTAGCCCGAATTGTTAACCAGATGCCACATAGAAGTAAATTACGAATAATAGGGAATAAAGTCGTTTTAAATATCCGGGAGCGGATGTGCGAAACAGCTGAAGAGTTACTGTCGAGCGAAAAGTTCAGATTAGTTCTGGATCATTGCCTTAAAAACCTTTGTGAAAAAAATTCACCTCTGCTTGAAATATTTGAAAAGGGTAATTGTAATGAAGAATCAGTTAACGACTTTGTAAAGACACTTACATTGCTTGTAAAGTATGAAAGCAATGTTGTTCCTCATATCTTTGATAAGTCACTGCCATTCCTGAGAGATCTGCGCCTGGTACACAGCTTTGTGGAATATCTTTATGATTACTGGAGACATTTTGACCGTTTCATTATAAACGATTCCGAAGGTGACAGATTGGATAAAAGGCCTTATCGTACTTTTAACGAGACTATTGAGCAGCTGACCCATCTTATAAGGACAGTGTACAGGCATATACAGGAGAATATTACAGGAAGCCATCCCAATGTTTACAGGCAGGTGCCGGCAGGTGCAGAAATGGCGGTGATATCTCTGCCAAAAGAGATTCCATATCCGGTTGAAAAATACCGGAAACTGAACATTGTGCCTGTCATCCGGCAGATGCTGATCTATCCTCCTCTTGTCATCCAGCAACCGATGAACAAGAGAACGGGCCAGTTTAAAAAGATACAGCAAAATCCTATTGATCTTATTGAATTAAACCAGGACGAGTGGATCTGTTATCCTGCAAAGGTTGGTAAACTGCTGATAATGGTTTATTTCCATATTGATTTTTTCGACCTTGGTTTTTCAATGTGTAACCTTTTTCAACTGGCTGAAGATATTGACCTTGAGAAAAAACCTGATGCACTCTTTATATACGGNGCGCCTGGTACCGTTCTTGACGGACTTTCAAAATATTCCACTGTGTTTTATGATGATGATGAAAACGGCATATTTGTGGGTGCAATACCGGGAAGACCGGAATTCGGATATTTCGGCTACCTGAAGAAGATGGTACTGACTCTTCATAATTCAATAGTTATGAAATCGGGTAATATGCCATTCCATGGTGCAATGGTGAAAATCCTTCTACAGGGTAACAAAGAGGCAACGATACTTCTTATGGGCGATACCGGAGCCGGAAAATCGGAAACTCTTGAGGCCTTCCGTGTCCTTGGCGAAAAACATATACGTGAACTAACAGTTATAGCTGATGATATGGGGTCAATCGAGCTTGATGAAAAAGGCAATCCTATTGGTTACGGAACCGAGATCGGGGCATTTCTGCGTCTTGATGACCTGCAGCCAGGATATGCCTTCGGACACCTCGACAGGTCAATTATAATGAATCCCAGCCAGGTAAATGCAAGGATTGTGTTCCCTGTGACAAGGTTTGAAACAGTAATTCAGGGACATAAAATAGACTATATCCTCTATGCAAACAACTTCGAAGAAATAGACAATGAACATCCTGTAATTGAGAGATTTGATTCGGTTGAATGGGCTCTCGATATTTTCAGGGAAGGTGCGGTGATGAGTAAAGGAACTACAACATCAAGCGGATTGGTACACTCATATTTTGCTAATATTTTCGGCCCTCCCGAGTACAAAAATGTCCATGAAAAAATAGCAGCAAAATACTTCGCCTCTTTCTTTAAAAACAATGTTTTTGTAGGACAGATGCGTACCAGGCTGGGCATTCAGGGTTATGAATCATCGGGACCAAGAGAAGCTGCATTAGAATTACTCAGGATCATCGGAGTAACACCGCAAAACCACTGAAGATGNTAAAAAAACTAGTATTTTTCAGGGACAGCCTCTTTCATCATTNCATAAACTGNATCAAAAACATCTTCNGCACTTGGCTTGGAAAAATAGTCGCCATCAGTTGTATATGCCGGCCGGTGTTCTTTTGCAGTGAGTGTCTTTGGAGAGCTGTCAAGATAATACCATCCCCGCTGTTTCTCAAGTACTTCCTGCATCATGTAGGCTGTTGTGCCTCCGGGGACATCTTCATCGAGAAAAAGTACTCTGTTGGTTTTTTTAATTGATTCAATAATAATCCTTTTAGTATCAAAAGGAACAAGCGTCTGAACATCAATAAGTTCCACCGAGATATCATGTGCGGCAAGCTGTTTTACAGCTTCAACTGCAATCTTGACCGTTGATCCGTAAGTAATCATTGTCAGATCGGTACCTTCATTTAGAATTTCCGGAACGCCAAGCTGTAAACGGAACTCACCGATATTATCAGGCATTTTTTCTTTGAGCCTGTATCCGTTAAGCGGTTCGATGACAATTGCAGGATCGTTGCCTTCGAGCAATGTATTGTAAAAACCTGCGGCTCTGGTCATATCACGGGGCGCGCAAACATAAACACCTCTGACTGAATTTATCAGCATGCTCATTGGTGATCCGGAGTGCCATATACCTTCAAGCCTGTGTCCCCGTGTGCTTATGATCAGAGGAGCAATCATCCCTCCAACTGTTCTGTAATGAGTTGTTGCAAGGTCATCGCTTAAAGGCTGCAAGGCATACATCAGATAATCAAGATATTGTATCTCTGCTATTGGTCGCATCCCTCTGAGCGCCAGGCCAATTCCCTGACCAAGAATAGTTGCCTCCCTTATGCCTGTATCGGTTATCCNGAGTTCGCCGAATTTNTTCTGCAGTCCTTCAAGTGTCTGGTTTACTCCTCCGATTTTGCCGGTATCTTCTCCGAAGGTAACAAGAAGAGGATATTTTGTGAAAAGCTTCTCGTAATTATCTCTTAAAATCTGCCTGCCTGGTACCTCAGGTGAATTTTCAGAGTACACGGGTGCTACAGGTTTTACCTTCAGAACCGAGGTAGGAGAATCGTTATAAAGGAAAGTATCATAACTTTTAGCTGCATCTTCATAATTACGTTTTAACCACCCGTGAAGCTCCTCTTCGAGATTTTCGGCTTTATTGCATGATTCGCATACATTTCTCAGTATTTTACGGGCAGCCACAAAGTTATCCTTTCTGATCGGAGAGAGAACATTTTTAAGATCTTCGGTTATTTTATCAACTGTCTTCTCTTTAGACTCTTCCTGACACTTGCATGTCCGATCGAGGATAATTTTAACTAATGCATCCCTCTCAATCTTAATGGGTTCCTGGAACATCTCCCAGCTTTTTTTTCTCGACTCCCGCGCTTCGGTTTCTGCTTCTGATGCTATTTTATCAAGCTCCTCTGCCGAAGCAATGCTCTTATCTAGAGCCCATTCCCGCATTTTTTTTATCGGATCAAATTCTTCTTCCCACCTGAGTCTCTCCTCACTTTTATATCTCTCATGTGATCCGGATGTTGAATGCCCCAGAGGCTGTGTAACTTCTTCAATATGAAACAACACAGGAGTATGATCTCTGCGGCAAATCGCTATTCCTTCCTCATATAGTTTGATAAGTCCCGGATAATCCCAACCCTTTCCTTTAAGTATTATTATACCAGGTCGTCCGGGTTCGTTTTCAAATCCTTTAAGGATGTCGGAAATGCTGCCTTTTGTAGTCTGATATTTTTTGGGAACTGAAATCCCAAAACCGTCATCATAAACCGAGATTGCCATTGGCACCTGCAATACGCCTGCTGCATTAATTGCTTCCCAGAAGTGACCTTCCGATGTGCTGGCATCTCCTATCGATCCGAAAGCAACTTCATTTCCTTTATTTGAAAGAGTCGTAAAACGGTGCAGTTCTTTGTTCTGCCTGAATAGTTTTGAAGCATAAGCCAGTCCCAGCAGACGAGGCATCTGTCCGGCTGTAGGTGAAATATCGGAAGAGGTGTTTTTCTGTTTTGTAAGATCGCGCCATGTCCCGTCAGGATTAATATTCGGTATTGAGAAATGGTTATTAAATACTCTCCCTCCGCTGCCCGGGTTAATATCTCTGTTGGTGTTACCATAAAGCTGGTGAAAAAATTCAACTGAGCTATAAAGCCCCATTGCCATCATCCATGTCTGGTCGCGGTAATAACCTGATCTCCAATCTCCTTCTTTAAACTGTTTTGCCAGGGCAATCTGTACTATCTCTTTTCCATCCCCAAAAATCCCAAACTTGGCTTTACCGGTAAGAACTTCACGACGTCCAATAATACTTAGGTTCCGGCTCAGGTTCGCCAGCCTGTAGTCGGCCAGAATAATCTCTTTGTTTAAATTACTTTCGGATGGTTGATTATTTTGCTTCATTATAAATCACAATTTCGTTTTCTTTCTTACTGACATTAAACAAAATTTACCTGCTGTTGTTTAAAATATAAATTGAAATGATGATTATCTTTGGGGCGAACCAGATACAGGTAAAGTTACAAAATATTAAAGACTATAAAACATGTTGCTTAAATTACTGATAATAAGTGCAATATTATTGATAATCTCTTTTGCAGGACTTGGTATTACCATGTTACTCAAAAAACAAGGTAAGTTTCCTGACACCCATATAAGCCATAATAAAGAAATGAGGAAGAGAGGGATCACCTGTGCGCAGCAGAATGACGTTGGCTGTAATCCTGCCGATGATTTTCAGGGATGTTCAACTTGTGGAGTACGAAGGGTGTAGGCTGCATGCGACAGACAACAGGCGACGGGCTAAAAAATCCCTTTCCGGAGAGGCAAAGGGTCAGTTTATTTTTATTCTGTTTCTGAGATATTCTTTTTGAGGTTTTCTGATATCCAGGTTTTAAATTTACCACTATCATCCGAATAGATAAGGTATCCATCAAGCTTATTTTTATTAATGAAATCGATAGAGTTCTCTTTACCCATAACCATACAGGCAGTTGCAATACCATCGGCTGTAGCGCAATCATCTGCAAGTATAGTAGCGCTAAGCAACTGATTTTTTGCCGGATAACCTGTTTTTGGATCGATGGTATGAGAATATTTAACTCCATTTTCTACATAAAATTTTCTGTAGTTACCGGATGTTGCCAACGACTTATCCTTAATCCTGATTATTGCCTCGAGTTCATTTCCGGGTAACATATTATTATCTTCCGGTTTGTCTATACCTATGCGCCATGGAGTACCTGCTTTATCCCCTTTTACTCTTACCTCCCCGCCAATCTCAACAAGGTAGCTTTTTATTTTTAACTTGTCAAAATACCTGCAGATAACATCTACCGAAAAACCCTGGGCTATTGCATTGAAATCGAGACTAATATTTGGATCAGATTTTACTAATTGTCCATTTATCAGCGACACTTTTTCCATACCAACGAGTTTTAAAAGACTGTCGCGTTTTGATTCTGAAAAATTTTTGTGTGAATCCGGACCAAAGCCCCATGCTTTAACCAGCGGGCCGACAGTAACATCAAAAGCACCTCCTGTAATTGCAGAAATATGTGCGGATAAATTAAATACTTCAACAAAAAACGAATCAGGAACAACTGGCTCATTGCGGTTGATCTTTGAAAGGATTGATGAATCCTTGTAAAGCGATAATGACATATCAAAGTCATGCAAAATTTTTTCCGTATTCCGTTTCATTGTAACAGGGTCGGGTTTGCCTCTGTTCTCATAAACTATGCTATATGTAGTACCCTGGATAAAACCTGTAAAACTATCGTAAACAGACCTTGTTTTTCTGCATGAAGGAAAAACCAGGAGAATAGCCAGAATTACCGGCAGCAACTTATTTTTCATTTTTTTGATTTTAATGTAAAAATACCGATAAATTGAAGAATGACCTATATACCGAAATCATCAAATGCGATATTTTCAGCAGGTACACCCAGATTATCGAGCATTTTTATAACAGCATTATTCATAACAGGAGGACCGCAGAAATAGTATTCAATATCCTCAGGTTCATCATGTTTGCTTAAGTAATTATCAAACAAAACCTGATGTATGAACCCTGTATATCCTGTCCACTTATCTTCAGATAAAGGTTCTGATAATGCCAGGTTGAAAGTGAAGTTTGGAAATTTCTCTTCGATAGCCCTGAATTCATCCTCATAAAATACTTCTCTCAATGACCTGGCGCCATACCAGTAAGATACTTTACGTCCGGTTTTAAGAGTATGGAAGAGATGAAAAATATGGGATCTTAGCGGAGCCATACCTGCACCACCGCCTATATAGACCATTTCACTGTTTGTATTTTTAATATGGAATTCCCCATAAGGACCTGAGATGACTACTTTATCACCCGGTTTTCGTGAGAAGATATAGGAAGAACATATTCCCGGAGGTACCTTCTGAAAATCATTTTTTAGCTTATCAAATGGTGGTGGCGCTATTCTGATATTCAGTTTTATAAGGTCTTTTTCAGCAGGAAAATTAGCCATTGAATATGCGCGGAATGTTTCTTCTGTATTTTTAATGCCAAGATCCCACATGTGTAAGCATTCCCAGTCATTTCTAAATTTTTCCTCTATTACAAAATCCCTGAAACTGGTTTGGTATTTCGGGACATCAATCTGGATATATCCTCCCGGTTCAAAATCCATCGATTCACCGTCGGGAAGCTTAACGACAAACTCTTTAATAAATGTTGCGACATTTTTGTTTGAGATAACCTCGCACTCCCATTTTTTTATTCCCATCACTGCCTCAGGTACTTTAATGTTGAGATCTTCCCTTACTTTTACCTGGCAACCTAGCCGCCAGTGATTTTGCTGTTCTTTACGGGTAAAGAAACCGGTTTCAGTGGGAAGAATTGATCCGCCTCCTTCCATTACCTGGCATTTACACATACCGCATGTTCCTCCTCCGCCACAGGCAGAAGGGAGAAAAATTCCATTCCCTGAAAGTGTGGAAAGCACGTTAGCACCAGGGGAAACTGTAAGTTCACGATCATTTATCAGAAGGTTCACATCGCCTTTTGGTGCAAGTTTATCCCTTGCTACCAGCAGAACGCTCACAAGCATCAGAATGACAAGGAGAAAAACTATAATACTATATAAAATTGTACTTCCTGTAGTAATAACTAAAACCATAATTCTTAATTTTCAATTAGAGTTTAATTCCCATAAATCCCATAAAAGCAATTGCCATAAGTCCGGTAAGGATAAAGGTTATTCCTAATCCTTTCAGCGGGGCAGGGACATTACTGTACCTTAATTTCTCCCGTATAGCTGCAATACTGACAATAGCAAGCATCCAACCTATTCCTGATCCGACCCCGAACACAGTAGCTTCTGCAACGGTCTGGTATTCACGTTCCTGCATAAATAAAGCTGCACCAAGTATTGCACAGTTAACAGCAATAAGGGGGAGAAAGATACCAAGGGAATTATATAATGCCGGACTAAATTTTTCAATTATCATTTCAACAAGCTGAACCATTGCAGCAATTACTGCAATGAAGACCATAAAAGTAAGGAAGCTGAGATCAACATCTGCAAATCCTTCTCCCAGCCATGCAAGAGCACCCTTTTTTAGAACATAATGCTCCACAAGGAAGTTGACCGGCATAGTAATTAATAGTACAAAGACTACCGCTACACCAAGACCGATCGAAGTCTTAACATTTTTTGAAACCGCAAGGAAAGAGCACATGCCTAAGAAGAAGGCAAATATCATATTATCAATAAAAATTGATTTTATGAATATATTTAATAAGTGTTCCATAATTCTTATCTCTATTTATTATCAATCAGGCTTTTATCTCTGCTGCGCTGAAACCAAATTATCAGGCCAAGAAGTATCAGGGCCATAGGTGGCAGGATCATCATCCCGTTATTTACATAACCTGTGGAATAAACTCCCAGCTTTCCCATTACCGGAAAACCATAGATAGTTCCTGATCCAAGAAGTTCTCTGAAAAAAGAAACGATAATCAGTATCATGCCATAACCGGCGCCGTTACCAAAACCATCGATAAATGATGGCCATGGTTTATTGGCCATTGCAAAAGCTTCAAGGCGCCCCATCAGAATGCAGTTGGTGATTATCAATCCGACAAAGACCGACAGCTGTTTGCTTACATCAAAAGCATAGGCCTTAAGTAATTGATCAACAAGTATTACCATTGTTGCAATTACCACCAGCTGAACAATTATCCTTATCCTGTCCGGAATATATTCCCTTATTGCTGCAATAACCAGGTTCGATACTGCTGTAACAATAGCAACCGATAATGCCATAACAATAGCAGGCTTGAGTTTGACTGTCACTGCCAGAGCTGAACAAATACCCAGAACCTGAACAGTGATAGGGTTTTCCTTACCAAAAGGTGCTGTAAAGAGTTTTAAATTCTTAGCCGAGAACATCGGCTCCTTTTCCTGATTGCTCATATCTTAATTTCTGTTTTTCAAAAGGTAATCATTATACTTAACCATACAATCGAGAAGCATCTTTTCAAGTCCTTTACTTGTTATAGTACCGCCTGAAATAGCATCAACACCATGAGGATCATCTTTCTTTGCTCCGCCCTTCAGGACTTTTACAGAAACAAGTTTATCTGCCTCGAAAAGTTTCTTCCCCGGGAACATACCTTCAAATGAACTGGTATTTATCTCTGCTCCCAGACCCGGAGTTTCGCCCTTATGATCAAAAGTGACACCATATATAGTATTCATATCCGACTTCAATGATACATAGCCGAAAATCGGCCCCCAGAGACCTTTTCCTTCAACCGGAAGTATTATAACCTTTTCACCATCATCGGGAGAAGCTTTAAATACAGGAAGACTCTGCTGTTCAAGAGGTTTTTTCTGTTCAATATTCATCACAACCCTGAATGCATCAACCCCCTCAACAATATCTCCCTTTGAATTAAGGACAAAGCTCTCTTTTATATACTTACTATATAGTTCTTCCGCATTGCTGCGGTCAGCCGGAATATTTATTGACTCCAGCATACTCTTCTTCTTTTCAATCTCCAGGTTCTTTTCCTGGGCAGGTTGCAGTAATGTTGCGGCAAGCGACAGCAAGGTTGCCACCACAACCACCATTACTGATGAAAAAATGAAAATATATTTGTTACTGAACTGCTTCATTTTACTTAATTATTTATTGCTGTTTTAGCTCGTTTGAGTCTTCTTGTTATACTCGATTGAATGACAAAATAGTCAATGAGAGGAGCAAAAACGTTCATTAAAAGGATAGCCAGCATAACACCTTCGGGATATGCAGGATTTATTACTCTGAAAAGAATCGCTAAAACCCCGATCATAAATCCATAGACCCATTTTCCTTTTTCGGTCTGGGCTCCTGAAACAGGATCGGTAGCCATAAATACAGCGCCAAATGCAAAACCTCCCATTACAAAATGATAATAGAAAGGAAGTTCCATATAAGGGTTTACACTAAATGCATTCAAAAGCAGACCCATTCCAAGACCTCCGATAAAAACACTGACAATTATCTTCCAGCTGCCTATGCCGGTAATTATCAGTATCAGGGCCCCTAAAAGAATTGCAATTGTGGATGTTTCCCCAAATGATCCAGGAATTGTTCCGATAAACATATTCATAAATGACGGCAACTTTGTCGTTTCACCTGCGGCGCAAAGTGCAAGAGGAGTTGCCCCCGAGAAGCCGTCAATTATGTTTTGCCCTTTAGTCAGTCCGGCAGTCCAGACCTTATCTCCTGTCATCCATGCCGGGTAACTGAA
>JGI24132J36420_10000961_pt1 | contig 13302 bp, 9 predicted proteins | sample BarGraNGADG00212_3_FD_36420 | JGI IMG/M metagenome (IMG submission 36420) | reverse complement strand
TATCATTTTACTTAGGTTTTAATAACATGTTAATATAAGCTTTTATTTCAGAATTTTCTGGTCCATTCGTCATGCCACCGTTCAATTACAACTTTTGTCTGGGTATAAAATTCCACAGCATGAAGCGACTGGCCGTGCAGATCGCCAAAAAAACTTTCTTTCCATCCACTGAAGGGGAAGAAAGCCATAGGTGCAGCTATCCCGATATTAATCCCCACATTTCCAGCCATTACATCGTGCCTGAATTTTCTTGCGGCTGCACCGCTTCTGGTAAATATACAGGCCGAATTTCCATATGTGCCGGTATTGATCAGTTCAATTGCATCATCAAGCGAGCGCATATTGACAATACATACAACAGGACCAAAGATTTCTTTTTTATAGAGTTCACTTTTGGTGTCAACGCTTCCGAATATTGTCGGACCGATAAAGTATCCTTTTTCATATCCGGGAATTGATATTTTACGTCCGTCGAGCAACAGTTTTGCCCCGTCATCAACACCTTTTTGAATCAGTTTTTCTATACGTTGTTTGCTTTCAGATGAAATAATAGGTCCTATATCTGTCCCCGGAGTGAGGCCGCAGCCTGTTTTTCTTTCTTTGGCTGCATTAATGATCTTTTGAGTAAATTTCTCTTCAGAATTTCCCACGATTATCACAATTGAAGCAGCAAGGCAGCGTTGTCCTGCACATCCAAACGCGCTGTCGGTTATTATTCTGACAGTTGTTTCCACATCTGCGTCAGGCATTATTACAACAGGATTCTTTGCCCCGCCCTGGGCCTGTACTCTTTTCCCGTTAGCTACTCCCGTCTGATAAATGTGTTTTGCGACAGGAGTGGAACCAACAAAGCTGATTGCAGAGATCAATCTGTTTTCAAGAATAGCGTCAACACTCTCTTTCCCTCCATGCACCATATTCAGAACTCCTTCCGGTAAGCCAACCTCTTCAAACAATTTGAATATGAGTGTCATAGTCATTGGAACTTTTTCAGAAGGTTTTATAATATATGTATTTCCGCAGGCGATTGCATAAGGCATGAACCAGAATGGGATCATAACCGGAAAATTAAATGGTGCAATACAAGCTCCTACACCCAACGATTGACGTATATAAAATTCATCTAATCCGGTTGCGATATCTTCCGAAAACTCGCTCTGTAAAAGTTTTGGTATCCCGCAGGCAACTTCAATATTTTCAACTGCTCTGACTATTTCGCCTTTCGATTCAGAAAGAGTTTTGCCACACTCAGTCGTGCATGTTTTCGCTATCTCATCGGCATGTCCTTCGAGGATTTGTTTCATTTTAAAGAGATATTGAATACGCTGAGTTGCCGGTTTGTTGCGCCATTCACTCCATGCTTTGCGGGCTGCATCAGCTGCTTCGGTGACATCTTCAGCTGAGCCTGAAGGGACCTTTGCAATGGATTGTCCGGTTGCGGGATCATGAACATCCAGAAAATGGGCAGAATGACTTTCCTTCCATTTTCCGTTAATATAATTTTTTATTATTTCTGGCATATAAGAAATTATTTGTGATTATTGAAATGGATCAATCTATAAATAATATTTTTGCTTCTTTTTGTTATTAATGTATTCTTTATAAGCACTTTTTACTGTATCTATTTCTGCTACTTCAGCAACTGCAACCTCCCACCATCCATAACCGGGCACTCCTTTATAAAGATCTGTTTCAATTACTATTACAGTTGTTCTTTCCTGCTTTTTAGCTTCTTTTAAAGCATTTTTAAGAGAACTTATGTCGTGAGCTTTAATGACATGGGCTCCCAGGCTCTGGGCGTTTTGAGCAAAATCAACAGGAAGCATTTCTCCGGTTAATTGCCCGGAAGATTTGTCGCGGTATCTGTATTTTGTCCCAAAACGTTGCGAACCAATGGATTGTGAGAGAGCTCCAATGCTTCCAAACCCATTGTTGTTCAGGAGAATGATATTGAATTTTACACCCTCCTGAATAGATGTTACGATTTCATTATTCATCATAAGATAATTACCATCTCCGACCATCACATATATTTCGCGGTCGGGACAAGCCATTTTTGCACCAATGCCGGCAGCACATTCATATCCCATGGTCGAATATCCATATTCGAGATGGAATCCTTTAGGATCGGTTGTTCTCCAAAGCTTATGAAGATCGCCCGGCAGACTTCCTGCAGCACAGAGAACCACATCTTTTGGCCCGGCAAAGCCATTAACTGCCCCCACTACTTCAGCCTGGGTAACTGGCACTGAACCTGTTTCCCTGTAAAATTCAGAAACCTGTTCATCCCATAACTTATTGATTGAAGTAGCGTGTTCCCTATATTTTTTATCCACTTTATAATTTGAAAGTGAGTAAGTTAATTCTTCAAGACATACTCTTGCATCGGAGGTAAGGGGAAGGGAGCTATGTTTATGTGAATCAAAATCTGTTATGTTTATATTGATAAATTTTACATCGGGATTTTGAAAAGCTGTTTTCGAAGCGGTAGTAAAATCGCTGTAACGGGTTCCAATTCCGATTATAAGATCGGCTGCTTCGGTGAACTCATTTGCACCAGGTGTTCCGGTAGCACCAACAGCTCCAAGGTTTGAAGGATGATTATATGGAAGGGAACCTTTTCCTGCAAAAGTTTCTGCAACCGGAATTCCGGTCTGTTCAACCAGCTTTTTCAATTCTACAGTGGCTTCACTGTAAATAAGTCCGCCTCCGGCAATAATCACAGGTTTTTTTGAAGCAGTAATCATTTTTACGGCTTCATTTAGAAGGGTCAGATCAGGCCGCGGGCGGGCAATCTTCCAGACCCGTTTCCGGAATAGTTCCTGAGGAAAATTGTATGCTTCAGCCTGTACATCCTGGGGAATGGCTAATGTGACCGCTCCGGTATCGGCGGGAGATGTTAATACCCTCATTACCTCAGGCAATGACGTAATCAGTTGTTCAGGCCTGTTGATCCTGTCCCAGTATTTTGAGACTGGTTTGAAGCAGTCGTTGACAGAAATGTCCTGAGTTTGAGACGATTCCAGCTGCTGAAGGACCGGAGCAACATTCCGGCGGGCAAATATATCTCCCGGGATGATGAGCACCGGAATACGGTTGATGGTTGCACAGGCAGCACCTGTTATCATATTAGTTGCTCCGGGCCCGATTGAGGAAATACAGGCAAATGTGCTTAGTCTGTTTTTCATTTTTGCGTATGCGGTAGCTATATGAACCGATGCCTGTTCATTACGCGTCATATAATAACGGAAATCGGGGTTTTCCATTAATCCTTCACCAACACCTGCAACAATACCATGGCCGAATATTCCCAGGCAACCGGCAAAAAAGCGATTTTCAACTCCGTCCCTTTCAACATATTGGTTTTTAAGAAAAAGTATAACAGCCTGTCCAACGGTCAAACGATTTGTTTTCATTTATGTCTTCATTTTAAATATAGAAACAGAATTACTTTATTCCTGAAAAAAATTCTAAAATCCGCCATTGTCATCAATAAATTTCAGAGCTTCATCAAGTGTGGGATTAAAATTTGAGCATCCTGGTTTGGTTACCAGGATAGCACCGCAGCCATTTCCCATACGGCAGCATTTATACCAGTCCCAGCCATTCAGATATCCATAAATAAATCCGCTTGCGAAGGCATCGCCTGCTCCGAGTACATTTACGACTTTTACGGGAAATCCCGGAACGTCAATAACACTTCCGGTATTAAGATAAACAGTTGATCCTTTGGCACCGCGTTTTACAACCAGAGCTTCGATGCCAAGAGCCATTATTGCTTTTATTGACGCATTGATATCGCCGCGTATTTCAGGAGCTGAAATTTGCTGATTTTTGATTTTCACCTGGTTGGGATCTTTAAGCATAGTTGCCATCACCTCCTCTTCGGTGCCCAGTGCAATCCTGCAATTTTTAAGGTATGAACGTGTAGTTACACCAAACGACCTTGGATCGTGCCACTGATCGGCTCTGAAGTCAAGATCAATAAGTATTGGCACACTGTTTTTTACAGCTTCCTCTGCAGCAAAGAATCCGGCCGATCGTGAAGGTTCTATGTTAAGGGCTGTTGCTGATATTTCAAACAGACGGCAGCTGGCTATATTTGCATTAATTACATCATCAATATCTACTTTTGAATCAGCACAATTATCGCGATAATATACCAATGGAAAATTATCAGGGGGTTGAATGCCAAGAACTACGGCGCTGGTCCGGGACCCCGGCTTTCTTTTTATGAATTTTGTCTCAACGCCTTCTTTATTTAGAAAATTCAGAAGAAAATCGCCAACCTGATCGTTTCCTATTGCAGTTAATAAAGCAGATCTCAGGCCAAGTCTTTTTGTCCCGACTGAAATATTCAGGGGAGATCCTCCTACATAAGCATTGAAAGCCTGAATATCAATAAACGCAGCTCCAATATTGGCAGAATAGAGATCTATCGATGATCGCCCGTAAGTTATTACATCATATGTTTTATTCTTCATAATCAATATTTTAATCTTCTCTTCAATTATTATCACCAGTTATCTTTTCAGCTATATTTCCCTATTTCCCGATTTTTTTATTTCTTTATTTCTTCGTCATTCATCCTTCTCGTTACCAGAGGAATTCTTGGGTCCATTCCTTTCCATGTTCCATATATCCATTTATGGTCAGGATCATCGGTATTGCACAAGCTCTGGTCGCTACCTGCAAGAAAATTAAGATAATAGACATTATACCCATGACCGGCAATAACAGGATGATAACCTCTGGGAACAAGGACTATGTCATTATTATGGACCTCCATTATTTCGTCAAGGGAGCGGTCATCGGTATATACTTTCTGAATGGCAAATCCCTGCGGCTTGTCGATTTTGTAAAAATAGATCTCTTCGAGGCTTGCTTCGAGCAAATCACCTGTAACAGGATCAGTTTTTCTTGTATCATGTTTATGGGCGGGAAAGGAACTCCAGTTACCTGACGGAGTATATACTTCAACAGCAACAAGACGGTTGCATTCTGATCCGGGAGGTAATATCCTGTTAATCTGACGGCTGGCATTGTCGCCTCCACGGAATTCAATTTCCATATTGACCACATCGTCGGGATTTATCAGACGTGCAGGATATATTTTTTCTGCAGCGCACCAGCCACAGGCAATGTCGAGATGTTCTCCGGAAGGTGTAATGCTGAATTCGCTGTTTTTCGACAGATAAAGTGCATGGGGAAGACCTTTGAAAACATCTTTCCGACCATTTTTTGTTTCCCATTTCCCTTCAGATGTGACCGCTTTAAAATTTCCTCCAAGCAATACAAAAAGATATTCATAATTACCTGTAAAGCCTGACCACTCATCACCACTCTGCATAGACCGGGCTTCAAAATTGAGGTATTTCCATCCGGCATCATCGGGAGTAATACTTTGGTAAGCCTTGTCTGACGGAGAAGCATTTGCCAGCAACTGGCATTTTTTATCTTTTAACATATCAGATATTTTTATTTCCATTCAGGAACAGGCATTTTGCCGACACAAATGATTCAAGCGCATTTATGTATTCGAGTCCTGGTACTATCATATCAAATTGCTCAGGTTTATTCCGGAAAAATTCACGATGAACTCTTGTCCATATAAGGCGCATGTCGGTAGCGATGTTTACTTTTGTCACACCCAGTTTAATAGCTTTCAATAGTTCTTCATCTCCTGCACCTTTGGCATCAGAACTTAAATTTCCTCCTGCCATGTTTATACGGGCTACCTCCTCATACGGTACTGAGGAAGCTCCATGAAGCACCAGGGGAAAACCTGGCAGCTTCTTTTGAATAGCCTCAATTATTGTCAACTGCAATCCGCCGCCACCTGAAAACTTATAAGCGCCATGGCTTGTACCTACCGCTACAGCAAGACTGTCACATTCCGTTTTTGACACAAAATCAAAAACATCTTCAGGATTGGTATATAAAGCCTTCTTTTCATCAGCGGAGATATTACCTTCAACTCCGCTTAATACACCAAGTTCAGCTTCCACTGCGATTCCCTCTTTATGTGCAGATTTTACTATTTCCCTTGTAATTCTTACATTTTCGTCGTAAGGTTCATGAGAAGCATCTATCATTACAGATTGATAATATCCTGATTCTATTGCTTTTATACAATGATCCGAATTTCCATGATCAAGATGTACGGTAAAGACCACCTCGGGGTAGATATTTTCCGCAGCTGCTATCATCCCTTCAAGCATCTCCGGATGCATGTAATTCCGAGCGACAGGAGTTATCTGAATGATCACGGGCAATTTTGCCTTAAGGGCGCCTTTGAACACTCCGTGTACCTGTTCCGCATTGAAAATATTGAAAGCACCGATTGCAAAATTACCATATGCTTTATTATACAGCTCTTTTATTGGGACCCTCATAACAATGTCAAAAAAATATCTTTCAAAAAACAATGATTCAGTTTCGGTGAAATGCTTTTACCAGAAAAAACAATAGAGTAATGCCAGGATTCCACAGATCCCGATAGCAGCAATATTAAAAGTCATTGAAGTTTTGAATAATCCTTTAATTATTGTAATACTTCTGATATCCTTCTTCTTTAGTTTGTTATTCAGGATTAAGATTAGCCCGGTCAGGATAACCATGACAATAGGGACATAAACAGCCTCAAGCGCAAGATCTTTGAGTGGTTGAACGAAAAATGCAGCAATAATTCCTACCAGCATTGCAATAGCGATTAATTTTATTCCCAAACCAACTATTCTCCTCCCTGAAGTGTCGTCGAAAACATTGTCAGTTTTTTGACTTTTATCCAACAAGCTTATTCCGACCATTACAAAAGATAAAATAATGAATACATACCCGATCCGAAGAACAAAAGGCATCTCGGGGAAAAGAATTTTCATTACTAATCCGAGAGGAATAGTCAGCAATGCTGTCCATAATGCTGCTTTAGATGAAGCCTGTCGCCAGAAAAGCCCGCAGAAGAATATCAAAAATTCCCCGGGGTAAATGAATCCTGTGTATTCCTGGATATATTGATATGCCTGGTCAAGAGTCTTAAGTTGAGGTGCCACTATTGTCGATATGAGCAGAGCAATAAATGCTACAATTGTTCCGGTTCTGACCATCTGCTTTTCAGTTGCATTTTTATTTATAAAACTTTTATAAATATCGATTGTGAAGATCGTTGCAGTGCTATTAACAATTGAACTAAGGGAAGATACTGCAGCTGCAGCTATTGCTGCAAAAGAAAGCCCGGTAATCCCTGCAGGTACAATGTTTCTTATTAACCACGGATAAGCTTCATCCGATTTTCCCAGTTTTGCACCCAGGGCAAATACTGTAATTCCCGGGATGACCACCAGGAGAGGAACAAGCAGCTTAAGGTATCCGGCAAAAGCAACGCCAAGCTGAGCTTCTTTTAAGGTTTTTCCGGCAAGTCCACGCTGGATAATAAATTGATTAAATCCCCAGAAGCTGAGATTAGTCAGCCACATCGACCCCAATACCACTCCAAGGCCGGGAAGTTGAGAAAAAGCATCTTTAAGTCCACCCTTACCATCTGGTACAAACATGGTTCCTTTTGCAATAACCATATGAAATTTCTGAGGTACCTTTTCCAGGAGCTGTTCAAAACCGGCAATAACACCATTCCCATCGCTTAAAGCATTGAGGGCAAATGCAGTTGTTATCAGCCCCCCTAATATTAAAACGACAACATTTATAATATCTGTCCATGCAACAGCTTTCATCCCTCCCCAGAGTGAGTACAAAGCTGAAAAGGCTGAAAAACCGATAATACCATAAATCATCGGAATACCAATAATTCGTTCCATTGCCAGTGCTCCCAGATAAATGACAGCAGTCATATTTACGAAAACATAAACCAGTATCCAGAATACTGCAAAACAGGTGCTGACTTTATTATCATATCGCTGCGAAAGAAACTGTGGCATTGTAAAGATCCCCTTCTCAATGAATACCGGAAGAAAAAACTTGGCCACAANAATGAGTGAAACAGCTGCAATCCATTCATAAGCTGCTATAGCCAATCCAATTGCATAGCCCGAACCTGACATTGCGATAAAATGTTCTGCCGATATATTAGCAGCAAGTAATGTGGAACCTATTACCCACCATGGTAGTGAACGACTGGCTAAAAAATAGTCCTGGGAAGTTCTTTGCTCTCCCTTCTTTTTACGGGAGACCCATAATCCGACCAGAACAATAATTAATACATATCCAATAAATATTATCCAGTCAATAACGGCAAACTGTTTCATATACACACTTTTATTTTTAAAAACAGAGATAAGTTGTAAATAAGGAACCCCATTCTCTTATATGGATAATCCTGTCAAATTAATGACATCCATTTTATTAATCTGAAGATTCCCGGTATAATGTCGGATATGGACGGGAATATCCTTTAACAGCATACCAGATTATCTGATTAAAAACATCTTCATCGATATTGTCAACATCATCAAGGTTTTGTTCCAGGGATTTTTTTGCCCAGTATAATTGCTTTCCATCCAGGCTTATAAGGGGAGGGTTTAGCTGATCGAGCGGGATATTATTTTTTAAAGCCTTGTATGGAGTGAAATCCGGTTTGCCTGTAAAACAATCATCCATAGATTCAGCAGTAAGATCAAGTTGATTCATTGGGGGTATTGCAAGGATATTTTCAATTGTCCTTACCATATTTATCTGGGAATAATAAGTTGAAACCACCTTGCCCCGTTTAGTATATGGACTTATGACCATGCCTACTGTGCGGTGTCCGTCCACATGATCAAGCCCCGCCTGAGGGTCATCTTCAGTTACAAAAATGCATGTTTCATTCCAGAATTTACTACCCGATATTGCTTCAACGATTTGCCCAAGAGCAAGGTCATTGTCAGCAACTGCAGCCTGTGGTATCGGCATGCCTGGACGTGTACCTGACGTATGATCGTTAGGTAATAACATTATTATAAAATTCGGAAAATTATCATTTTTTTCAAATTCCCTCAGTTCTTTTATAAATTCTCCTGCACGGTATTGATCTGACACTTTATTTGGAAACCCTATATAAGTAGGACACAAGTAGGGGATGAGCTGGCTCAGATTTGCCTTTGAATGGATCTTTATTTTATTCGTACCATTCAGGAAATCCTGATAAATATCAGTAAATGTGGCAGATGGAGGATCAATGAGAGCATCTGCAAACTCTCCATAATTGCGAAAAGTTAATCCATGATTCAACACATTATCCCAGATAAAGCCTGAACTGGCATAAGCTAAAGCATCATCGCCATCATAAGGATAACTGCGGGAAAAATCACCAAAGGACTTTTCGAGATAATCAGTAACATATGCTTCATCTGTCCATTGATGGCCGTCAGCGCTTAAAACACCACTGCAGTTGAAATTATCAAGTAAAACAAATGTTTCAGCAAGCTGGTGATGATTTGGTGTGATCTNCCNNCCGAATTCCACAAGACTTGTATCACCATCCCCTTGCGTCATATCGCCAAAAACCTGATCATAGGTACGATTCTCTTTAATGATGTAAACAACATGTTTAAAGAGTGAAGTCTGGTTTGGCAGTTGAGGTACCGGAACTCTCTTCATGCTCCCTGACGCAGAAGCTGATTTTTTCAGCATTTGTGAATAGGAATTATTCTGATGAACAACAGAAGTCATTTGTTCAAGTTTACGGTTGCCGGGGACAGGAATTATTGACAAAGTTCCCATGTGATCATGAGAATTTAATCCGGCACGATCACTCCTTTGATTTCGCGATCCGATACCCTTCACATTCGCTATATAAAGTGTTTTTCCTGTTTTATTCAGTAGAACCGAACCGGGATACCAACCCGTAGGAATAAATCCGAGGATCTTACCCGGAGACTCTGTTTCTATCACGCAGATAGCATTTTCTGTACCATTGGCAACATAAAGATATTTTCCATCCTGAGAAATTGCCAAAGCATTGGGTGCACTGCCAAAAGGGATATCTTTCTTTAAATGAACTGAGATTTCATCAATTACCTGATCGGTGTTCGTATTAATAACGGAGATTATATCGCTGTTGGCACAGGCAACATATAATTTTCCATTATCCGGGCTTAACACCATCCCGCTGGGATGCAATCCCACTTCAATAACTTTTTTCTGTATCTTCAGGTCTAAATCCACCACTGAGATTGTTCCGCTGTTCGCGATACCCGTTTTTGGATCAACAGATATCCGGGTCCCTGAAGAATTGTATGTAGAATCCCCTTCATTTGGCTGGCGGCCGCCCCAGTTGCTTACATAAGCTTTAGACGGTGAGGCAATTAACACATCATAAGGTGCAATACCAACCGGGACTTCAATTATAGAGGTATCTTTTAAAGTAACAACAGCAAGTGAATTATTTCTGCTAAGTGTAACATAGATTTTATCTTCCTTTTTATTTAAAACAAGCCCACCCGGGGCAGGGTAACCCCCGATGGATGGTTTTGGTAATATTATACGGCCGCTCCACTGTAAAATATTACTCTTGTCCATCGTTGCGACGCAAATGCGGTCTCTTGCGTCAGTCACAAACACATGTTGACCATCGGCAGAGAGACAAATTCCCGTAAAAGAGGCGCCACTCTGTTTGAATGGAAGAGACTGTAAAATAGTTCTGTCGCTCAATCTGATCAGTACCAGGTCAGCTTTGTTTTTAACAAACAGGAAATTTTCATCAGGAGAGAGAGCTAAATCCACAGGTCTGCCGGGGACATAAACCTGGAGGCCGGCAGGATTTAATAGTTGATTTGTTGGGACTAAAATGCTTCCGTCAGATTGTATTCCTACTTTCTGATTATTATTTCCATTTNGATTTTGTAAATTACATCCTGTTATTAAAACAAGTGCAAAAAACATGTCTGTAATTAAAAATTTTATTTTATTCATTTCATTAATCTCCTTCTATAACCAAAGATATGAAAATGAATTTATGTACAAAATTCCCGACGTTCAAATAATATAAAAACAGATTTATTTTAAAAACATGCACCCCTGGTTGAGTTATTCTTATAAATTTGGCTAAAAATAAATTTAACTCAATTCATTCATTACGAAATAATGCGGTCCGAAAGTTTCAACTACAAAAACAAAACACAATTGCCCGGTGATTGCACATGAATTGAACCCCGGATATTAAAACATAAAAAGATAATTCCCCATTTAACCTTAAAATATATTAATATGAATTTGAAAATTGATTTGAGATTTTACAGAAGTATCTTGTTTTTGGTTTGTTTCCTGATTATTTTACCTCAGGTCTCTCTTGCACAAAACAGCAACCCGCCCGGCGGCCCCAACGAACCCGTTCGTGTTCTGAGTGATAGTATCAGTCTGGATGTTCATGATGGTCGTCTCAGGCCCGCAATTGGTGTGGAAAATATTCAGGTACTTCGTTCAAATCGAACACACCCGGATTTGGCTGACAGTTATGGCTGGACTTATAACCATGCTCCGATGCTTGCCTATTGGAATGGTAAGTTTTACCTTGAGTATCTGAGCAACCCTTTTGGTGAACATCTCGCTCCGGGGCAGACACTTGTTGCCACGTCAACTGACGGTCGTAACTNGGATATGCCCAGGCAAGTTTTTCCCATCTATCTTCTTCGGCCCGGACCGATATCAGGTTACGAATCGGGTATGGCGATGATGCATCAGCGTATGGGATTTTATGTTGCTCCAAATGGGAGGCTTCTTGTACTGGCTTTTTATGGAAAAGCACCAAATGTCATGGGTACCGGAGGTATTGGTCGGGTAGTACGAGAAGCTTACAAAGACGGAACCTTTGGTCCCATTTACTTCATCCGCTACAGCATCCTCGGTGAACGGAATGAGAGTAACACAACGACATTTCCGTTTTATGCACGTTCAGACGACAAAGGATTTGTAGATGCCTGTGATGCATTGCTTTCCGATAAATTAAAGACCATGCAATGGTGGGAAGAGGACAGAAGTACAGATGGTTTTTATACTGTAGCAGGATATCAGGCTCCTTCTGTTTATCACCGGAAAGATGGCATTGCAGTTGTAAACTGGAAAGCATCGATGGCGGCGCTTTCATCGGATGAAGGTAAGACCTGGAGCACACCTGTCCGGATTCCAGGCATTATAACTGATGGGGCAAAGACCTGGGGTCAGCGGACTTCAGACGGAAATTATGCCCTCGTTTACAATCCGACCACTTACGGTTCACACCGTTGGCCCCTCGCTATAGTTACAGGTAATGATGGCATTTTGTTCAATAACATGCTGGCGATNCATGGTGAGGTTCCTCCGCGTCGTTATATAGGCCGGGCTAAAGATTTCGGCCCGCAATATGTCCGTGGCATTTCCGAAGGTAATGGCACTCCTCCGGGCTCCGACATGTGGGTTACTTACAGTGTNAATAAAGAAGATATATGGGTCAGCCGGATTCCGGTACCGGTCCGGTACAGAGTNGATGGGCCAGTGGAGGAACTATTTGACGGACTTGAATCCGGAGGCAGNATCCCTGACTGGAACATTTATAGGACCAGGCTGGCAACAGCCGGAATTGTGAACTTTCCGGGTGATCAAAACAAAAGCCTTGAACTAAAAGACAGTGATCCTTACGACTATGCCAAAGCTGTGCGTGTGTTCGAAGAAAGTAAAGCTGTAAACATCGCTTTTAAAGTGTACACACGGCAGACTCAAAATGGACGCCTGGAAATCGAAGTGCTTGATCATGCCGGGCATCGGCCAATAAGAGTCGTATTTGGAGAGGACAGTCACATTTGGTTTAACAATGGCGCCGACCTGATTGATGGAGGAAGATATGATGCAGACAAATGGTATAACATTGAAATTATCGTCAATGCTACCAATGGGAAATATGATCTTTTGATGGATGGTAAGATGATAGTTAAGAGGGCTGTATTGGGAGAATCCGTATCCACTGTTGAGAGACTCTCATTCCGGACCGGAGCATATCGAACAGAACCGACCCGTCAGACAGACCGCTATGCTGGTGGAGATTTAACTGATCCGGGCGATCCATCTCCGATATCAATATATTATATCGATGATGTTAAAGTAAAATAGATTAGCATGCTTCTCTTTGATCTCTCAAACACTTTTATTTGCCTTGTACCTAAGTCTTTCATAGTTTTATCAGAAGTAAGTCAAAAAATGACAAATTAATTTCCTGAAAAAATGAAAAAACATTTCTTCATTTTATCATTTAATGTATTGGTTCTAGTTCTATCTGGCCAAAATGCCGATAGTACCTGGATCGTAAATAATTACACCAAAATAGAACGGCAGATA
>JGI24132J36420_10000955_pt1 | contig 13344 bp, 17 predicted proteins | sample BarGraNGADG00212_3_FD_36420 | JGI IMG/M metagenome (IMG submission 36420) | reverse complement strand
GGAACATCGGGGCGGGGAAAACCGCGCTCACGGAACGCATTGGCTCGCGGCTGGGCTGGCGAACGGATTTTGAATCCGTGGCCAATAATCCCTACTTGCCGGACTTTTACGCTGATATGCGCGCCTGGTCATTCCACCTGCAAATCTATTTCCTCGGTCACCGCGCCGACCAGTATCTCGAGGCGGTGCGCGACCCACGCCCTGCCATCCTCGACCGGAGTATTTACGAGGACGCCTACATTTTCTCGCGTGCTTTGCACCATATGGGCAACCTGGCCGAGCGCGATTATCTGGCCTATCGCAAACTGTTCGACCTGGTGGTGGGCAGCCTGCCGCCGCCAAATTTACTTGTGTATCTCAAATGCCCGGTGGAAGTGCTGATGGCGCGCATCCAACGCCGCGCCCGTAACATGGAGACCGGCATTTCCACCAGTTATCTTTCTCTGCTCGATTCATTCTACGAAGAATGGCTGCGTGCCTTTGACGTGTGCCCCGTCCTGACCATCCGCACCGACGACTTGGACTATGTCAACCAGCCCATGGCGTTGGAAGTAGTGGTGGAACGCATCCAGGAGCGGCTGGGCGGTAAGGAAGAGATTGACTTGCGCGGCGGCAAGTAGACCTCGTCAGGTTTTGGAAAACTCAATGAAAAACTGGAAGCCCATTTTGCTTGTCGCTGGCATTTTTGCTTCTCATCGCTGCTTTTGCGGTCTACGCGGCGAGGATCGCCTAATGCTAACCGCCGGCGAACATCCTGGCGCAATTCAGCCCGGAATAAGTCAAAGGCTTCCGGGAGAGCTGCAAACTGGATTCCCCGCTGACCACCCAATTCAGTGGTTTCCTGGCGCTGTTCATTCCGGGAATTATCCTGTTTTCGTCCTACTGGCTGTTGACGCAGCCCAGGGTCAAGAACCGCCGCGCCGGTCAGTTGAGTGCGTTCCTGTTGCTGTTGATGTTCGATAGCCTGCTGGTGATACTCTATGGCCTGCTTGGAGCCCCTGCGCCGGGGATTGCTAACGCCCCGGCAGCCTGGGCGGTGGAAGCCATCGCCGCACTTGTTTTCTTGTGTAATCTGGCTGCCTTGGCCGGCAGAAGCGGGCAGGAGACCTGCAACCTGCTTCTGGAAACCCTCAAGCGATACCAAGTCGACGCCTCCCAGTCGGATGATATTACCTTGGTGGCGATCCATACTGTGAAAAGAGGATAGTTTTGCCTAATTGTGAGCATCTTCCCAGAGGAATTCATTGTAAAGTACGGGAGAGAAAACGATGCCTGAAATAATTGACCCCAATGATTTTTTACCCCGCTACTACCAATTGGCGAACATTTTGCGCGAGCAGATTTCGAATGGCAAGCTCGAAGCACATCAACCTATCCCTTCCGAGCGTCAACTGGAGACAATTTATTCGGTGAGCCGGACGACCATCCGGCAGGCGATTGACCTGCTGGTGCGCCAGGGCTTTTTATTCCGTGAGCACGGCCGGGGCACTTTTGTCTCGCCGCAGAAACTGCAAAAAGGAATTTCCGAACTGACCAGTTTCACGGAAGATATGAAGCAGCGCGGACTTATTCCAGGACAGAAGATACTGGAGATTGGGTATGTTCAGCCGCCCGAAAAGGTTCGCCAGCATCTGGAGCTTCCGGAAGGGTCCGACCCGGTATTGCGCATCGAGCGTTTGCGCCTGGGGGACGGAGTGCCCATGGGACTGCAAACATCCTATTACTGTTTGCCAGATGAGCAGACGATTACGCAGGAGGAGTTGGAAGAGGTTGGTTCGATTTACAGGATCCTCCAGGAGAAATTCCATCTTATCCCAACCGAGGCAGACGAAACCCTTGAAGTGACCCTCGCCACACCTCGCGAAGCCTCTCTTTTGCAGATCGAACCGGGCAGTCCCTTGTTGCTCAGTGAACGCACCACTTATTCCCAATCCCGCCGCGTCATTGAATTTGTCAAAATCCTGTATCGGGGGGATCGCTACCGTTACCTTGCCAAACTAACCCGCTAAACCGCAGCATGCACGACAACTCAGAGGGGGAAACTGGCCTTCCTGTATCAAGGAAGGCTTGACTTTTTCTTTTCAGCGTGCTATTATAATAGTATAAAGTGGTCATGTGGTCATTACCACTTCATGGTTCTCTATGGTGAAAAGGAAGTTGTCTGTGAGCACCATTGACGATATGCAAATCCATCAAATTGTGCAGCGCGTTCTCGAGCAGGTGATGGGGCTCTCGCAACAGAGTCCTGGTCCGGTGCAAACTCCCGCCGCGGCGGGAACGGCTCCCAGGTCCGGTGCGCAGACGGGGGTTCGCAAAGTTGTGGCAATTGGGGCTGACCACGGTGGTTTTGAGTTGAAAGAAACCCTTAAAGCTGACCTGAGCGGGATGGGCCTGGATGTCAACGATGTTGGCACTTATAGTAAGGCTGCGGTTGATTACCCGGATTATGCCCACGAAGTGGCAAAGCTGGTGAGTTCGGGGAAAGCCTGGAGGGGGATCGTGATTGACGGGGCCGGAATTGGGAGTTGCATTGTTGCCAATAAAGTCCCTGGGGTGCGGGCGGGAATGGCCTATGATTACTCGTCGGCGGTGAACGGCCGCGAACATAACGACACAAACGTCCTGACCCTGGGCGCAGGGCTGATTGGCGTGAACCTTGCGAAGCAGATTGTAAAAACCTGGCTATCCACCGAATTCGGCGGAGAACGCCACGCCCGGCGTGTTGAGAAAATTTCCGTGGTTGAAAAGCTTTATTTGAAATAGAGGCATTGCTATGGTGACGGAACCCAAAGTAGTAGAGCAACTGGTAGAAATAATCACCCATGAGGTGCTTGCCGCCATGCTGGAACAGCAAGAAAAGGCCAAGGTTCCGGAAGGCGGACATTGCAAGTTTACCTGTGCCGAGTCGCAGTGTGTGAGCACCTGCTTCGACCGGGCCGGGAATGTGGTCAGNGCGGGAGCCGAGCGGNTTTCTTCCACGATCGGCGTTATCCCGCAGGACTTGAACCTGGCAAAAATGATTGACCATACCCTGCTTAAACCGGATGCCACGCAGGAACAGATTGCCCAGTTGTGCTTTGAGGCCCGCAAGTACGGATTTGCTTCGGTGTGCATTAATCCCACCTGGGTGGAACTATGCGCCAAATTGCTGGAGGGTTCATCGGTAAAAGTGTGCACGGTGATCGGCTTTCCGCTGGGAGCCACCTCTCCGGAGGTCAAGGCTTTTGAAACCCAGGTTGCGTTGGGTCACGGCGCGACCGAGATCGACATGGTGATCAACGTTGGAGCCTTGAAAGCGCGTGACCTGGAACTGGTTGCCAAAGATATTCGCGGCGTGGTCACGGCGTCTCACGCCGGAAAGGCGATTGTCAAGGTGATTATTGAAGCCATTCTCCTGACTGACGAGGAAAAGACCATCGCCTGTCTGCTCTCGAAGGAAGCCGGAGCAGACTACGTGAAAACTTCCACCGGCTTTGCCAGCGGGGGAGCCACCGTACATGATGTCGCCCTCATGCGGCGGGTGGTCGGTCCGGAAATGGGTGTGAAGGCGGCTGGCGGCGTGCGGACTTACGAAGATGCCGAGAACATGATCAAGGCCGGGGCCACCCGTATCGGCGCAAGCGCGGGCGTGAAGATCATCCAGGGTCCCAGCGCCGAACCGGCTCCCGCGGCTCCTGCCTCTGCTTCCGCCAGGAATTATTGATTTCGGGAGAAGTGCCATGTTGATTGCCAGAGTGATCGGAACGACCGTCGCGACCATCAAAGACGAGAAACTTTTTTCCCGGAAACTGCTCATCGTCCGCCAGACGGACGAGAGCGGGAACCCGGTCGGGAAGCCATATGTAGCCGTGGATACCGTCGATGCGGGCATCGGTGAACTGGTCCTGACCTGCGCGGGTTCGTCCGCCAGGCAGACGGCCATCACCAAGGATTCACCCGTCGACGCTGTCATCATGGCAGTTATCGATTCGCTCGAAGTGGACGGCAAAGTGTCGTTCCGGAAATCATGAGCCGACTGGTAAAGAAGGATATGCACGATGGGCCTCGATAAAGATCTCGCCTCCATCCAAGAATCACGTGACCTGGTCAATGCGGCGCATGAAGCCTGGAAGATCTGGAGCCGGGTATCGCAGGCAGACGTTGACCGGGTCTGCACGGCCATGTCCATCGCCGGCGTGCAAGCCGCGGAACGTCTGGGACGGCTGGCGCTGGAGGAGACAGGATTTGGCGTTGCGGCCCACAAGAAACTTAAGAATGAATTCGGGTCGCGCGTTGTCTGGGAAAGCATCCGGGACCTGAAAACGGTCGGCGTGATCCGTCACGACCCCGTCCGCCGGTTATACGAGATTGCCTGGCCAATGGGCGTGGTGGCGGCCCTCATTCCTTCCACGAATCCAACCTCGACCACTTTCTTCAAGTCTTTGATTGCCATCAAGGCGCGCAATGCAATTGTCTTTTCCCCTCATCCTTCGGCGAGGCGCTGCACCTATGAGGCTGCACAAACCATGGCCCTGGCGGCCGAGAACGCTGGCGCCCCCAAGGGTCTGATTTGCTGCCTTCAGCAGATTTCCCTGCCGGGCACCCAGGAATTGATGACTCACCCCCAGACGGCGGTCATCCTGGCGACGGGTGGGACGCCCATGGTACGGGCGGCGCACTCGACCGGGAAACCAGCCTATGGCGTCGGTCCCGGGAACGTACCGGTCTACGTGGATCGTAGTGCGGACCTGGAAAAGGCTGCCCGTTATATTGTCGCTTCCAAGGCTTTCGACTATTCCACCATCTGCGCTACCGAACAGTCCGTGGTTGCCGATCTGCCGATTGCCAGCCAGCTGGCCGAGCTGATGCGTGTCGAAGGTGCCTACTTTACCGACCCACACGAAACCGATGCATTGCGCACGACCGTTTTTCACCCGGACGCCAGTCCCAATACCGCGGTAGTGGGCAAATCTGCCCCCTTCGTGGCCGAAGTGGCTGGCTTCCGTGTCCCACCTGAGACACGCATCCTGGTCACTCCGCTCTCCAAAACGGGCAGGGAAGAACCGCTCTCCCACGAAAAGATGACTACCGTCTTGGGCTGGTACGTGGTTGACGGTTGGGAGCAGGGCTGCGAAAGGTCCATTTCGATCATTGAAGCGGGTGGCCTCGGTCATACCCAGATCATCCATGCCAGGGATGAACAGGTCATCATGGCCTTTGGTCTGGAGAAGCCGGTCTTCCGCATCCTGGTCAATACCATGGGCTCGCTGGGTGCCATCGGCCTGACGACCGGTGTGATGCCCTCGTTGACTCTGGGCTCGGGCGGCGTGGGAGGTGCGATTACTGGAGACAACGTTTCTGCATATCACCTGATCAACATCAAACGTCTGGCTTATGAGACGATCGCTCCTCCGTTGGAGGCGTTATTGCCTGGTGAGAAAACGGCCAGTCCGACTGCCGATGAAATGGAACGGGTTGTCCGGCAGGTTGTCAACGAAATCCTGGAAAGCAAGAGAACCTGAGAAAATCCAAATTTCTAGTTTAGAAAGGAAGGTACAAAATGGCTTTAGATCCCTCTTTGATCGCTCTCGGCATGGTCGAGACGAAAGGCCTGGTTGGCGCAGTGGAAGCTGCGGATGCGATGGTCAAGGCTGCCAATGTGACCTTGATCGGCTCCGAATACGTCGGCGGCGGATACGTAACCGTGATGGTGCGCGGTGACGTGGGCGCTGTCAAGGCTGCCACCGATGCCGGCGCCGCGGCGGCCAAGCGTGTCGGCGAACTGGTCTCGGTTCATGTCATTCCTCGCCCGCATATGGACGTGGAGATGATCCTGCCGAAAACCAGCAAGGGCAGCATCGGCGGCCGGTCCACTGAGCCGAAAACCAAATAGTTTTCAGGCTTACGGCTCGTGGCCGTGACCGGATAATCACCAGACAATGAGAACCTTGCTGAAATCCTGCCGCGCGCTCAAATAGTGCGTGGACGCCCGGTGTTGCCTGGCGATGCCGGGCGGTGATTTCGGAGAGAAGGAGAAACAAGCATGGCTGATACGTTTTCGCTGCGTTGCTATTGTTATCTGGACAAGATGCAGCCGCAATATGCATCCTTCGTCGGAACGATCACGCAGGGCGATCTTCCAACNGAAGGCATGGCGGCTTTGTACGTNGAGATGGCGCCTGGAAATGAAGTTTTCCGNGTGGTGGATATTGCCGTAAAGGCCACCGAGGCCCGGCCCGGTGCGCAGATCGTTGAGCGCGAGTTTGGGATGTTCGAAGTGCATTCTCTCCTTCAGGCAGCCGTCCTGGAAGCAGGTAATGTGGTCCTGAGCCGTCTGGGACTAAGCATGGCGGACCGTATCAAGCCTCAAGTGGTTTCGATCCAAGTCATCACGCGTGTTGACCCCTACCAGGCCCAACTCATCAACCGTTTCCGGCGCGGTAGCATGCTGGTGGCGGGTGAAACCATGCTGGTGCTGGAATGTGCCCCGGCGGCCTATATCAACATAGCCTGCAACGAAGCCGAGAAAACTGCCAGCATCAAGCTGGTGCATGTCTCCTCGGTCGGGCGTTTTGGCCGCATGTGGCTCTCCGGCACGGAAGCGGAAATCCTGACGGCGAAGAATGCGGCTGTCCAGGCGCTGGAAAGTCTGGAAGGCCGGGAAGGCGTCTAAGCCGCGGGTGGTCACGGCTCGAGAGGAGCAGCTATGCCAAAAGAGTTCTATACCGAAAGAGATATCGAGGATATGTTCAAGCGCGGTGTGATGTCGCTGAACGTTACCGAGAATGTTGTGCTGACCGAACTGGCTTACGAGAAAGCCAACCAGCTGGGGATGCAGCTGGTGCGAAGCCAGCCCGACAATTCTCCCAGTNNACCCGTAAGGCCTTACATTGCGCAGAAAACAGCTTCGGCTGCGCCGACTGCTTCGAACAGCCTATCCGCTGAACAAACGGAGAGAGACCTGCAAACGCGCATCCGCCAGGCGGTTGTCGCCCGCATGGGGAACCAGGTCGATTCAGAGCTGCTGGATGTCATTATTCAACGCGTGCTGAAAAGCACGGGAGTGAAGTAGGCAAGATGCAGTTTGGCAGAGTAAGAGGCAGTGCGGTGTGTACGATCAAATACCCGGGCACGCAGGGGTTGAAATTGCTCGTTGTCCAGCCGCTGAACAAAAATATGGAACCTATCGGCGTGTTGCAGGTTGCGGCCGATATTGTGGACGCGGGTGCCGGGGACCTGTGCGTGATGGTGCGGTCACGCGAAGCGGCCCTGGCCATGCCGGAGGTCAAGTTCGTGCCGGTCGATCTGGCTCTGGTTGGCATCGTGGATGAGTTGGCGGTCCACCCGGATGGGGAGTTCGATTTCACCCTGAAACGCGGCAGGAATCATTTTGCCTGAGAGACCGGGATGATTCTGGGAAAAGTAGTTGGGACTGTGGTAACCACGATCAGCCACCGGGATTATAAGAACCGGAGGCTGCTGATTGTGCAACCATTAGTGTTGGAAGGGGAGTCATCTGACGAGGATTTTATCGCCCTGGATAATACCCATGCCGGGATTGGCGACACGGTACTGGTGAACCGGGAGGGAAATGGAGCCCGCCAGGTGCTCAAGAATCCGGATGCTTGCATCATTTCCGTGATTGTGGGGATTGTCGACTCAGCCTATATTGAGGTTTGATCCCTGAAATTCCAGCACGCCCAACACCCCCATATCTTTGCCTCTATCACGGGAATTCCCAAAGACCCAATATTATTCAGTTTCAATCGTTATGGTAAACTATATCCAATCAATATTCTACTTTTTGGTTTGGAAATGGAAGGCCATATGGTTTCATATGATGATGCGAAGGTAACAGCTTCTACTTCTGTCAATATTGAAAATCAAGAAACCAGGATAGAAAAACTGCTTATCGAGACAGGACAAGAAAAAATCCGTCTCTCTTCCTGGAGTGGAGGCGAACTTCTCTCTCGGCCCCCGGTTCTCTCTGAAGCGGAGCTGCTTGAATTGTTACATCAAGCCATTCATGCGGGAGTGCTGCCTCGCAATTTTATCGGGAAATTGCGCGAGAGAAATGAGATCTAGATAGAGACTCGAGCGCTCTGATGTCGCTGATCCCTGCCGCCGGGCTGTCCTATCCAGGTCCGCTAGGCGGTTTTTGGTTTGAGAGCATGCAATGAATGATTTTTACGGTCTCCCCACTGGCATTCTGGAAAATGAACACATCTGGATGGAATATCTGACCACCGGCGGCCCGCGCATTGTACGATTTTCAGCACACGGGGAATCGAACTTACTGGCAGAACTGCCAGACTTCTTTGTTGAAACAACGCTCGGACCTTTTTACTTCCGCGGCGGACACCGGCTTTGGCGCTCGCCTGAACTGATGCCCGATACATATTTGCCCGACAACGGCAGTTTGGTAGTGGAAAAATTGAACGATGGTGTACGACTGACACAACCCGCAGAGACAGATATCGTCAAGAGTGTGGAAATCCGCCTCTTCCCGGACCGTGCAGCGGTTACCCTGACCCATCGGTTGTGCAACGCCGGTTCGAGGGCAGTGAAGCTCTCTCCCTGGGCAATAACAATGTTCCGGCTGGGCGGGACGGTCATCCTCCCCCAACCGGTTGGGAATGCCGATCCACAGGGTTTGCTGAATAATCGCATTCTGGCGCTCTGGCCGTACACGCGCATAAACGACCCGCGTCTCGTTCTGCGTGACGACTTTTTTCTGATCCGCGCAAATCCGAACTTGCCTCCTGCCAAAATTGGGTACTACAACCCATATGGTTGGCTGGCTTACTGGCTGGACGGTCTCCTGTTTCGCAAGAAGTTCGACATCCATCCGGGTGAAGAATATCCTGATGGCGGCTGCAATGCAGAATCATTTATCAATGACCGGTTCGTGGAATTGGAAAGTTTAGGCCCTTTGACAAGGCTTGCGCCTGGATCATGCACGAGCCTGATTGAGACGTGGGAGCTGTATGATACGTTGAATGTGCCGTTCATCCCCGATGAGATACGTGAAGTAATAAACAAGATCACAAGATAGAGATTTTCCGGGAATCGCCTTGGCGATGGGGTAATTCCGCACCCCCATAATTTTCCCTCTATCACGGGAATTCCCAAAGGCCCAAGGTTAATTATGATGCAATAAATCAAAGCAGTAGTACAGGGTACTGTGTAAATATTTGAACCCAAATTGTCGTTTTTTTTTTCTGCTTTTTGGCTGCTTCAGTTCAGAAATTATTGCAAGGAGCAGTATAATCGTTGCAATTCGCTAAACTTTTACGAGAGGAAACCAGATGCGTCCAGATTGGGATTCTTATTTCATGAAGATTGCGTATGCCGTTTCAGAGCGCAGTACCTGTGATCGGGCCTTTGTCGGCTGTGTATTGGTGCTTGATAAACGCATCCTGACCACCGGATTCAATGGCTCCCCGGTTGGGCAACCGCATTGCGATGAAGATGGTCACTTAATGGTGGACGGACATTGTATACGCACCATCCATGCCGAGACGAACGCGATCATACAGGGCGCCTTGCATGGGGTTTCGACGAAGGGTGCTACCTGTTATGTTACACATCTTCCCTGCATCAATTGTACCAAGGCATTGATCAATGCTGGCATCACTCGTCTGGTATACAACGTAGTCTACCGCACCGACGAATATGCAATGAATTTCCTGAAGGCGGCGAACATCGAGATTCATCAGGTAAACTACTCTCCTGATTTACAGAATACTGCGTGAATATCTGAACCCAAAATCTGTTATTTTCGAGCCCTTCGATACGGGAAAGTTCATAGATTTATGCATGAAGCAGTAAAACAGGGAGATAATTAACCATTCTTTTCGAAGGATTTTCAGGGTACTGCACAAAGATGTGAACCAAAATTGCTGTAATTACCTGAATTTTGATCGTTCAAGGTTCAAGTATTAATGCAAGGAGCAGTAATTTCCAAGCATGCCGCAGGGTTATCCAGCGTACCGTAACCGAGCTGTCCTTCTGAAGTCCAGGCGGCGAACTGGTTATCAATCCAGAGTACCAGCCCAAGCGGTGGCTCAGGGGAGATTGCAGTTTGTAGGATGGTTTCACCGTCTATTTTGAATTCAGTAGTTTCGCGTAGCCATTGTATGGAATATTCGTGCCATTTGGTAACATCTACAGATATCTCCGCCGCGTCTTGCCGGACAGTTTGGCCTGCCAGTTTCCGCAAGAGACGGGAGATGGGTCTCAAGGCTAGGAAAGGCAATGCGAGAAGCGCCGGCGCAAGCAGCAAGAGCGGGACGCGCGGCGAGTTGATCGTCCCGGCGAAAAAGCCGTGGGCGGGGATTTCGTCGCGGAAAGATAGCCAGTTTGGCGGGGAGGCATGAAAAAACCAGGCGGCGTTCGGCAGGACCGGTAACCGTCCCGCTGCACCGCCGAAACCGAGCGAAAAGCAGAATGGATCGTTCCACAGCCCGAACCCCCATGTGCCGGGAAGATTCGAGGCGGAGACTTTGGCATACAGGATCAAGGTCCAGGGTGTTGCGTGGTGGAAATGCCTGCGGGATAAGGCAAAATAGTCGTCGAGCTGGGCTAGGCGATAGGCCCCCCGCACTCCAGCGGGGATATCCATTCGCCAGCCATTATCTGTCCGGTTCACCGAAGCGCCGGGGGTGCAGCGGGGTTTCAGTCCAATTTCCATCCCTTTTATTATACGGGTATAATAGCCTTCACGGAGAATTCTATGGAGATTACTTGGTACGGACATTCCTGTTTTCGACTGACCGAACGCGGTATGGCGACGGTTGTCACCGACCCATTCGACGCTGAGACGGTTGGTTACGAGCCGCTTAAGCTCAAGGCCGATATTGTCACTTCCAGCCACGATGCACCGGGACATAACTGCCTGAACACGGTGAAGGGCTACAGTCACGCGATCACCGGGCCGGGCGAATTCGAGATTGGCGGCGTCTTTATTACTGGCGTGCAAACGGATGGTTCGGGCAAGAAAGCGGCGGACGATAAACCGCGTAATACGTTGTTTGTGTTCGATTACATGGGTATCACGGTCGCACACCTGGGTGACCTGCGCTCGGTTCCGACTCAGGCCGAAATTGAGGCGCTGGGGACGGTGCATGTGGCGCTAGTCCCGGTGGGCGGTGGCACCGGGCTGAACGCGGCCAAGGCCGCGGAAGTGGTCAGCCTGCTGGAGCCGAACATCGTTATCCCGATGCACTTCTATTCCCAGGAGGCCAAAGTGCAGCTCGACAAGCTGGACAAGTTTATGAAGGAAATGGGTTTGCACGAGGCTGAAACGATGCCAACGCTTAAAGTCTCCAAGTCATCCCTGCCGGACGAGACGAAAGTGATCGTGCTGGATTACCAGCGGGAGTAGCATTGTCTTGATTACCCTTGGGGTTGCGGTGAGCATTTACAAGGTACTGCGTAAATATTTGAACCCACAGGGTACTGCGCAAAGATGAAAACCTATATTGCCAATCCCTGTATTGTGATCGTTCAAAGTTCACGTATTTATGCAAACAGCAGTATATTATCATTTTTTCCCTTCTTTTTGGCTGCTTCAGTTTAAAAATTTGTGCAAGGAGCAGTAAAGATGGCTGTTAAACTCGTTCTGACCTGGGATATTGCTCCTGATCACGAACAGGATTATTTTGAGTTCGTTATCAATGAATTTGTCCCCGGTGTTCAGCGATTGGGACTCAAACCGGCGGAAGCTTGGGCGACTGTCTTCGGAGATTATCCGCAGATCCAGGTCAGCATCCTTGCTGAAGATCTACTGGATGTGCAACGCGCCTTGAATTCGGATAGTTGGACCCAGTTGCAGGACAAACTCTTTGCCTTGGTGCAGAATTTCTCGTACAAGATTATCCCGGCGCGCAGCGGATTCCAATTTTAATTTTCTAGAGAAACCGGGTGATACGAAGAGCGCAGGGTAAATAAATACGTTCTTCGTTTTTAATATTATTCAACCCGTGAGTTTCGTGCAATTCGTGTCATAAACCTAACTTCCTTTAGACCCCCACCATTTTTGTATGACTGAATTTTCCGACAGAATTCTGGACTGGTACGCCTGCCATGGACGGGAACTGCCCTGGCGCGGTCACCCGAACCCTTACGCTGTGTGGGTCTCAGAGATCATGCTTCAGCAGACGCGCGTCGAGGCGGTTATTCCATATTTCGAGCGCTGGATGGACAGTTTCCCGAGCGTTCAGCACCTGGCGGTTGCATCCGAGCAGGAGGTCCTTTCACTCTGGGAGGGACTCGGTTATTACAGCCGGGCGCGTAACCTGTTTAAGGCTGCCAGGATTGTCGTGGATAAATACGGGGGAGAATTGCCGCGCGATTTGACGGCTCTGCGCAAGCTCCCCGGCGTTGGGCGGTACACGGTCGGCGCAATTGCTTCGATGGCCTTTGGACTGGATGTTGCCACTTTGGATGGTAACCTACGGCGAGTTTTTGCACGAGTCTTTGATGTGGCCGAACTTGCCGATGCCCCGACGGGTGAGGAGATCCTGTGGGCGCTGGCCGAGAGACACCTGCCGAAAGGTCGCGCCGGGGATTACAACCAGGCGCTGATGGACTTGGGCGCCAGCCTCTGCCTGCCGCGTAACCCAGCCTGCCTGCTCTGTCCGCTCAGTGAATTGTGCAAGGCGCGGGCGCTCGGCCTTCAGGAACAACGCCCGGTGCTTAAGCCCAAAGCCGATGTGCCGCATTACACCGTCACCGCCGCGGTTCTGCAGCGGGATGGTAAAATCCTTTTGGCGAAGCGCCCGTCGAAAGGACTGCTGGGTGGCATGTGGGAGTTCCCCGGAGGCAAGGTTGAGAAAGGCGAAACACTCGAAGCCTGTCTCGCTCGCGAAATCCGGGAAGAACTTGGTGCAGAAATTCATGTAGGCGAGGCATTTGGAATTTACCGGCACGCATATACCCACTTTCGGATTACCCTGCATGCCTTTCTATGTGAATTGACGGATGGCGAACCAAAGCCGGTTGAAGCTGCCGGATTAGCCTGGGTTGTCCCGGCCGAACTGAGCCTCTACCCGATGGGTAAAGTGGACCGCCAGATCGCAGGGCGTCTGCAATGAACGAAGATGAGTTTCGGATTGCGCGCAAGCGTATGGTCGAGGAGCAGATAGCCGCCCGCGGCGTGCTGAACCCGCGACTGCTGGCCATTATGGAATCTGTGCCGCGCCACCTGTTCGTTCCTGCTGACGATTTGCCCTGGGCTTATGCGGACGGTCCGCTCCCGATTGGCTACGGACAGACGATTTCCCAGCCTTATATAGTTGCCTTGATGACCGAATTGCTGCAAGTCGAGTCCACCCACCGTGTACTGGAAGTCGGCACCGGTTC
>JGI24132J36420_10000947_pt1 | contig 13410 bp, 18 predicted proteins | sample BarGraNGADG00212_3_FD_36420 | JGI IMG/M metagenome (IMG submission 36420) | reverse complement strand
CCTTATGAAAGTATAAATTTATAGATAGCTTTCATCTATTAAAACTTTGCGCAGAGTTCTTATCGAAAATTTAAATAAGAACATCAGTATCAGCAAGGATCAATATCTTATCTCCTTTCTTTTATCAGATAACTCTTTCAGAAGTGCTTCGCGTATAGTTATGGTCTTTGCTGTCATAAGTAACATATGTTTAAACATATATTTAAATTACGCATTCACCAAAATTAATATCCCTCACCCCCCATTTAGTACCTCCAAATGCTCCACATCATCATCCACCCCCAGAAGTCAAAGCTCATAATCCTCCCCATCAAAGACAACTCCAGAGAGCCCAACTTCTATGGCACCCTGATACTCAAACACACCCCCAAAGGCGCACGCGTGGGGAAATTCAGGATAAAGCAGGGCGACAAGGAAGACTTCAGGGCGCCGGAGGAACTTATAGAACTTTTGCGCCTTGCTGATAAGATACTTATCGCTGAAGGGGATGAGGCGAATGAGGCTGGTTTTAAGGAACTCCTCACAGCGTACCAGCTGGATTACGGATATACGACTACATGCCGCCTTTGTCTTCTTGCGGGTAAATTTACAACAAATAGTCCCATCCGATTCCACAACGAATCGGTATGCGAGGATTGTGCAAAAAAAGAATTGATCAAGGAAGCAAGATCTATTAAACTGGGAAGCCACGGCCAGGAAAGACTCCTACAAATCCTGGATAAGACAAAAAATCTTGACAGGGTTCTTGCAATGTTAAGCCCGGGAAAACTTGATTCGGGATTGACAAAATTCGATAGAATGGAAGCATGCATTGTGAAAAGATCGATAAAAGTAAAAGACCTGCCTCTTCATNATGAATTTAAAAAACTGCTTCTTCTTGGGATGAAGGAACTCATGCCAGTCCAGGCGCTTTCCGTAGATGCAGGACTCCTTGATAGAAAGAACCAGATAATCATTTCTGCCACAGCAACGGGAAAAACACTTGTTGGAGAACTCGCCGGGATACAGAATATCTTAAATAAGAAAGGAAAAATGCTCTTCCTTGTTCCTCTTGTGGCTCTTGCCAACCAGAAATATGAACAATTCACGAAACGATATTCTTCCATCGCCACAACTTCCCTGCGTGTGGGAACAAGCAGGATAGCAAAGAATATGAAAGGGATCAGGACAACACTTGCCTCAGACATAATTGTCGGAACTTATGAGGGTGTTGATTTTGTGATCCGTTCAGGAAGNGCACACTCACTTGGAGAAATCGGAACCATCGTCATTGATGAAGTACATACGCTTGAGGATGAGGAAAGGGGACACAGGCTCGACGGTCTTATTGCGCGCCTGAAATTCATTGCACCCCATGCCCAGTTCATCTACCTGTCAGCCACAGTGGGTGAGCCGCGCTGGCTTGCCGAAAAATTGACGGCGGGATTGATCGAATTCGAGGAACGTCCAGTTCCCATAGAGCGCCATCTTATCTTTGCTCCTGAATATGAAAAAAAGCGGCTGATAGAGCGGCTTGCACGACAGGAATATGACAAGAGATCCTCAAAGGGTTTCCGGGGACAGACCATCGTTTTTACTAATTCACGCCGGAATTGCCATATGCTTGCAGAAGGGCTTATGATCAAGGCGCTGCCGTACCATGCAGGACTTTCTTATCCTGAAAGAAAGAATGTGGAAGAACAATTTGGCAAGGGACAGCTGCCAGTTGTTGTTACAACTGCAGCGCTTGCAGCAGGTGTTGATTTTCCCGCATCCCAGGTGATATTTGAATCTCTCGCCATGGGAATAGAGTGGCTGACAGTGCGTGAATTCCAGCAGATGCTTGGTCGTGCCGGGAGACCCGATTACCATGACCTTGGGACTGTTGTTCTACTTGCTGATCCTGAAAGGAGATTCGGGAAGGGAGATTCGGAAGATGAGGTCGCATTCAGACTGCTGCGAGGCGAATTAGAGCATTTTGGCGTGGATTACGGAGATGATGAGCAACTTGAAGAGACTCTCTCTAATATCGTAATTGCCCATTACCTGGAAGATCTTGGAAAGATCAATGAATTACTCCTGGGAAAGGGCGACCTTGGTTGGCTACTTGGAAAACTCAAAGAATATGGATTTATCGAAAAAAAAGATGGCGGCTACCGCCCCACGAAACTTGGTTTTATCGTTGCGTCCCACTTCCTGAGTGTGGAACAAACTTTCAATATCAAGAATGCGATACTTGAGGAAAATAAGCCGCTTGACATCGTTACCGGGCTTGAAACACTTGATTCTGTATATTTCAGGTATGCTTCACAATTATCTGATGCACTTGGAACCGACATACCAACAAGGGTTTTTGGTGCAGGTCTTGATATCGTTGTTTCGGCAGATGGTTTTTCAAAGCTCAAAGAGAACCTGCGCCGCATCATGTTTAACTTTGTTCGTGAATTCATGTCATGCACATGCAAGGATTCACCATACTGCGGCTGCCCGGAGAAGAAATTTTCCAGAAGGGTCATTGAACTGTGCGCGCAAGGGAAATCACCTGACGGTGTGATTAACGAGCTTGAAAAACAGTATGGAGTTTATGCGTATGCAGGGGATGTTCTGAATTATCTTGACCAGGCTGCCAGGAACCTTGAGGCTGTGGAATTGATCGCGGGGATCTATGGCAAGAAGGATATCGTGGAGAAAGCCAGGGAGTTAAGGGAGAGAATGGAGGGGTGATATGAAAAAGATAGAAACGGGCAGAGCGAATATTGTTTTAGAGAATCACATAAAAATTACAGAGAAACACATAGATGAGTTTGGCAATGATTTTGAAAAACTAAAGAAGGATTTTATAGATTTCCATCTTCTGGACGATAATTGTTTTCCTGTTGTTGTTCTTGAGGCAAAATCAGAAGATTAAAGTCCTCTTGATGGGAAAGAGCAGGCAGGAGTTCATATCAATAAACTTCAATCTCTAGTCCCGTTACTTTTGATATCTCCAGGAAATCCCTATCTCTGGAAATGATCTTATCTGCCCCATTCGTGATAGCAATACCTGCAATAAGTACATCCAGTGTGTTAACAGTTTTCCCAATGCTTAAAAGTCTTGCCATAATTTCACTTGATTCTTCGGAAGCCATAAGATCAAAATTAAGGATTGTGATCTCGGAAAAGAATCTCCTGAACAACATCTCCTCTTTTTTCGCTTTTTTATGTTTTATACCTGAAAAGATTTCAAGATAAGTTATTGTGGTCGTTACAGCGTCTGAATTCTCTGAAATATCAAAAGATTTATTTTTGCCTTTAAAGTAATCAATTAGAACACTCGTATCCACTACTATCATTTCCTTTGCCTCGCAGCCGCTCTAATTTTCCTGCAATCTTCCCCGATCTCATCCAGTACTCTGCTATTTTTGAGAACTCCAAAATATTCGCCAATATCTGATTTTCTTCTATTTGTCAGCCTGCCTATCATCGCTTAAGCTCTCATTCTCTTTTTTCATGGGGAATGTCATGCGCCACATTTTTTAGTGTTAACATCAATATTTTTTATTATATTCACCCCATCAATTTGATCTAAGAACATCGATCAACTTTAGCATTCCAACCATGGCCATTACAGCCAGTAAAGGAATTGTCGCAATAGTAAGGGCTGCGCTTAACCAGGAGAATACATTAATCAGATATACTATGTTAATCCCAAAATAGTTCAATGTATATATTGCCACAACAATGATTATTAGACCAGGAAGCATGTTATTGATATCGGTTTTGCTGGGTGCTGCACCTGCCCCCAGCGTAAATACAAAGTAAAGGAACACATATGTTTTCCAGTTAAAAAAATCCAGGCCCCTGATAAAAGAAAAGGTACCATCTATTAGTAATCGTAATTCTGCAATTATATCAAAAGAACCCGGAGGAAAATCAAAATGCACTCCAAAGTAGCTACTTATAAGCAACAATATTGCCGGACATCCTATCAATGGGGCGATCGCTATGGCAGTATTTCCAATCAGAGGTATCTTTGGGGCAGTATATTGTACTTGCCCTAATGTATCCCCCGATGGAATTACACTAAACTTTATTATGCGCGAACCCATAAGCAAAGCCACCATTGCATGACTTAATTCGTGTGCTATGGTTCCTGGCAGCATAAGAATTACATACAAAGTCTTTGATCCAAACGCCAGGGATCTATGCAGATATTCTGAGATCAGATAGAGTATAATTGCCTGGAGTGGTATGATGTACATGTTTAATTTACCAGGGCAGCATATGTATTGATTATATAAATAATTGAATGAGGAAGAAATGGATAAATAAAATGGCAATAACTTTAACCGATGAAGACCTGATGTATCTTAATAAAGAACAAGATATGCAATTACGTTCCATCAGACAAGCGATTGATGCTTTGAAATTAAAAAGCGATACCGTATTTTGTAAAAAATGTGGTCACATGATGCAATATTTCACAGTGGGAAATGCAAAGCTTCTCGAATGTGTTTTCTGTGGAAATAGGATTGCTCAGATGATCCAGTTATGAGACTTAATCATGCACCAGTTTTAACTTTCTTCGAATTGAAGCGCTTCAGGCAGAGTAAAATTCCCAACATAAAGAGCAGCTCCGATCACAATGCCTTTTGCTCCGGTTTTCTTGATAATTTCGATATCCGTTAGTGTTGTTATTCCACCAGAAGCTATCACAGGTATTCTCAGGGCATCCACAAGCTCCTCAGTAGGCACTGGGTTGACTCCTTGAAGCAGTCCTTCGGTATTGATATCAGTGAAAAGAATGCTTCCAGCCCCGAGTTCTTCAAACTTCTTCCCTAATTCAACTGCTGTAAACGCAGATTCCTTCGCCCAGCCGTGTGTGGTGACCTTTCCATTTTTTGAATCAAGAGCCACAACAATTCTCTGTGAGCCAAATTCCTCAGCAAGTTCTTCAACAATCGATGGTTTTTTTATCGCAGCAGTGCCCAAAATTATCCTGTCCGCGCCCATGACGAGGAGATCCTGTGCATCCTTTATGGACCTTATTCCTCCCCCTACCTGAGTCTCTACACCCGATCTTTTCACAATAGATGCAATTATGGAGCTATTTGAACGCAACCCATCAATGGCACCGTCAAGGTCGATCAGGTGAATTACTTTTGCGCCGTCATGTATCCAGTGCATGGCAGCAGCTACAGGATCGTCGAGGGAAATTCTCTCTGTGCCAGGAATACCCTGAATAAGGGAAACACATTTTTTATTTTTGAGGTCAATTGCAGGGATTATTTTGAACATATGAACTTCTCAAATTTTTCCTTCTTTGCCCTACAAATAGGACACAGATCAGGCGCCTCTTCTCTTGCGCATAGATACCCGCATACCTGGCATCTGTAAACTTCTACCATTTCTCCACCTCCTGCTCCTTTTTGTTCTTTTATGGAAGGATAACCCTTAATAAAATATTCCTGCGGACGCCTCTCAGGGACAGGATCATGTGGTTTTCTGCCCGCGATCCATTCATCATTCACATACAGCGTGCACAGGCAACATCCGTATTCGGCAATATCAGCATCCCGGTAGTTGCACGGGCAAATTATATCCATATCATTAGCAAGTGTTCCGCTTGCAAGGCGGCACGGACATGATGGATAACCATATCGGTGCTCGTTATCCCATATGCCCTGAAGAATGTCATTAAGTTCAAGCTTATTTGGATTGAACTTATAACCCTCCTCACGGGCTATTTTATTCATCGAATCGAACATCTCTTCTATTGTTCTCATAAGCCAAGCGCCTCTTTCAATTTATCTTCATAGAAGCCAACTATTATTTTTTTACCTATTACTATCGTGGGAAATCTCATGCTTCCGCTTATTTCCATCATTTCAGAAAGCACTTCTTCTTTTTCAACGCCATCCAATTTATCAACGTCCACATAATCGTATTCGATATCATTCTCTTTCAAAAATCTCTTTGTTGCACTGCAATGAACGCATGTGCTGAGTGTATATAGCATTGGTTTTATTATATTCTTCTTCATGGTCCGTGCATCTCCCTGTGTTCTTCAGTGATAGCATGATGTTCATCAGGTGGCGTAACTTCACAAATATCAGGCGCGCCTTTTTCCCGATAATGGAGGTTCCATTTCTTGCATGCCCACATCTGGAGCTTATTAATATCCTCAATGCTCATATGCCTGAAACGTCCCTGCATATTGAGGTAATCTTTCACAGATTTCATTTTGCCGGGTTTATAGGTGACCTTCTTTTCACCATTCTCGACTTCGTAAAGCGTCCACATGCCGCTTTCAACAGCTCTTTTTGTGACCTCAACAGTCTTAGCCGGATCCATCTTCCATCCTGGTATGCATGGCGTAAACATATGCAAGAAACGAAATCCTTTCATGTTTTTTGCTTTCTCTACTTTTCTTATGAAATCAAGAGGATGTCCTATCGAAAGGGTAGCATAATAAGGAATTTCATGAGCAACCACAATATCCCCTAAGTTTTTCTTGAACCGCTGGTTTCCCTGTATCTTTGAACCCACAGGTGTAGTGGTAGTCCATGCTCCAAAAGGCGTTCCACCGCTTCGCTGGATACCTGTGTTCATATATGCTTCATTATCAAGGCAGATATAAATGATATCTTCGTTACGCTCAGCAGCGCCTGACATGCTCTGCAAACCAATGTCATAAGTTCCTCCATCTCCCGCAAATCCGACAACAGTGACTTTTTTTCCCTTCTTTTCAAAAGCCGCCTGCATGCCCGTGAGACAGGCGCCAGTATTCTCAAAAGCGGTATGGAAAAACGGAACTCTCCAGGCGCCAAGCGGAAAAGTACTCCCGAACACAACGGCGCAGCTTGCGGGCACATATACAGCCGTATCCTTTCCCAAAACCCTGATTGAATTCCTTATTGACATAGCGACTCCGCAGCCAGGACATGCTGTGTGACCTGTCGTGAAAAGGTTAACATCAGAAAGTTCCTTAATAGTTATCATACCGTTTCACCCCTTGTGTTGTGCCAGTTTACCTCTTTTATTTTTTCACCTTTTGCTGCCCTGGATGTCAACTCAAACATTTTGAATATCTGCTCTTTTGTCACATCCCGTCCTCCAAGTCCTGCAAGATGATTTATTACTGGTATGGTCATACCAAAAAGCGCCGAGCAGACCTCATTATAGACAGGTCCACCGCCATGATATGATATTGAGCGATCAAAAACACCAAGTGCATCCAGATTTGTTACTACTTTTTTCAAATCCTCCGAAGGGAATGGCCGGAAAAATCGAAGTTTGATAATGCCTACTTTTTCACCTTTCTGCCTCAGGTCATCGACAACTTCACGGGATGTACTTGTGACAGTTCCCATTGTGATCAGAGCGATCCTCGCGTCATCCATTCTGTATGTATCAACAAGCCCGCCATAATCCCTGCCGAATTTCTTAGCGAATTCGTCATTTACTTCTCTTATAACATACTTTGCAGATTCAAAAGCCCCGACAGTCTGCCTTCGTAATTCCATAATATACTCGGCTGGCATGAAAGTCCCGATCATGGCAGGTCGTGACGGATCAAGAATAATATCCGGTTCATAAGGAGCAAGGAAAGAGTCTACTTCCTCCTGCAGCGGGATTTCGACCGGCTCAACCGTATGCGTAAGTACAAAACCATCAAGACATGGCATAACTGGTAAAAGTACGCGTTTATCCTCAGCGATCCTGAAAGACTGGATGATCATGTCCAGAGCCTCCTGGTTGTCTTCTACATAAAGTTGCAGCCACCCGGAATCACGCGCGCCCATGGAATCATTGTATTCACACCAGATACCAGGAGGACCACCAAGCGTACGGCTGGCATTTACCATAACTACCGGAAGGCGTAGAGGTGCTGTTGCATAAAGCATCTCATGCATGAATGCAAGTCCCTGTGAAGAAGTGGCTGTAAAAACCCTTGCGCCTGCAGCAGACGCTGCTGCTGCTGCGCTCATGACACTGTGTTCGGATTCCATAGTAAGGAACTTTGTATCAACTTCCCCATCATTCACAAAATCAGCGATATGTTCAATTATTAGCGTCTGCGGAGTTATTGGATATGCCGGAACTACGTCAACCCGGCACAGTTTTGCACCTATTGCTACAGCATGATCTCCAGTAATTACTTTCTTCATACTCGTGCCCTCACCATTTTTATAGCATCAACAGGGCATTCATTGGCGCATATGCCGCATCCCTTGCAGTAATCATAATTTGTCATGAGGTCACCACGATCTGAAATCCTGACAATTGTTCCTTCGGGACAATAGAACCAGCAAAGCAGGCACATAGTGCATTTTTCTTTATCTCTCAATGGACGGTATGTCGCCCAGCCAGAAACCTTATTTTCTATAAAACTCCCCGGACCGATCAGACCAGCTTCTGTTTTACCTTCTATAAGGGCAGCACCGATAGGAATATCCTGGTATTTTGGCAACCATTGTTTCTTTGCCTCAAGCTTTTTCACGCCTCTGCTGGTTCCAAGGATCGTTTTTTCATAGGCAGTCCTTGCAGTAAGTGCATTTCGCTCACCTGCCCTTTCGCCCAGCTTCTCGCCGAATTTTTCCTTAATGGAAGCTTCCAGGGATTCAATCTTAATAATTCCCGTTGCTTTTGCAAATGCGCCCAGAATTGCTGTATTTGTGATAGGAGCTTTCAGAATTTCAAGCGCAATGGATGTTGCGTTGACTGTCGCTGTTCGAACGCTTATACCAAGGTCAATGTCATCAGGTTTTTCTTTTGAATTAATAATTACCATGCCATCCGGTTTTAACCCTGAAACAACATCTATGGTATCAAGAAGGGAATCGTCAAGCACGATCACACAATCGGGTGTATAAATTTGCGTCTTGCTATATATTTTTTTATTATCTATCCGGGTGAAGGCAATAACCGGAGCTCCGCGTCGTTCAGCTCCAAAAAAAGGAAAGGCTACGGCATAATTTCCTTCATTTACCGCAGACTCTGCGAGTGTCTGGGCAGCCATGACAGCACCCTGGCCGCCCCTTCCATGGAATCTGACCTCGAACATCCTATTTATTCACACCCTCCGGGAAGAAGGACATTTCCNCAGTCATTGCATACGAATCTTGGAAGACCTTTCTTGAGCATTTTGACGGGTACGGGATAGCCCCCTTCCCAGATGGGAAGATCAACCCGCTTTGCGTGTTCCATGCATAGCCCTTTGCCGCACATTATGCATACAGAAACAGCTTCTTCCTTTGTATCATTTATAGCACATTCATAACATCTCAACATGGTCATCACCAGTTCTCCTTTAGAGCTTCATGACAGGGTGGGCATATTATTCTTTTAAGTTTCTCGATATCCTTTTCAAGTCTTACAGGATAGTCGCCTTTCCAGACAGGTGTTTCCTCATATTTTGCATGTTCCATGCAAACACCCATTCCGCATACGATACAAACTGCCACTGCGTCAGTATTTTTTCCCATTTTAGCGCAAACGTAACATTTCATATTACTTTCACTCTCCTTCACTTGCCATTAATCCTTCATTTATCAACAAGTCACTTCTGACTGCATGGGTAGATTCTAATTTCTCACTCAGGATCTGACGTATGACCTTGGCCAATTCATTCAATTTGATCCTTGAGCAGGTCTCACCCCTTGTTATACCGCTTACGATCGCAACTACGGTGCCCTCTGTGTCAGGTTTTTTAGGTTTTACAAATTTTGTCTTGATCCCTGCTTTTGCAAAATCCTCAAAATCTATTGGATATTCACAGGCAACGACAGTAGGGATATTTATATATTTTAAGAACTTCCTTGTTTTTGAAATTATATGCGAATTGACATTTCCCATGTTTAACAGCAAGATCTTGTGCCTTGCTATCTGTTCAATTTCTTTTGCAGTCAAACCAAAACTAGTTCCATAACCTTTTGATATTGTAGAAGCTCCAACGTCATCCATCGGAACACCAGCGCCTGCTTCCAGCACAAGGACACTCACCTGGATGCTCTCCCTGCGAAGACCCTGTGTGATCTCGCATACAGGTTTCGTTATATGCCGGCGTCCAGGCGTCATGGCGATAGCCACAACATCAGGTCTTGCAGCTTCTGACAGGGTTCCACGCTGGGCAAGACCGCCGCCTCGCCCCAGCCCCATCGTTTCCCTGCAGTCAACTAATTGCGTTTCTCTTCCGAACATATTTATTTCTTTATAGAGAGTGTGGTTTCCCAGATATCNGCGTGATCTTCTTCATCTGAGAGGATCTCTTCAAGCATGAGCCTGGTCGTGGGGTCATTTTCCTCGATGGCAAGNTTAATATGCTCTTTATATTGTTTGATCGCTGCATTCTCTTTTGCCAGGTCATCCTGCATCATTTTCTTGAGGTCTCCTCCTTCAATGATGGGCTCAGGTTTCTTTATGGGAGTCCCGCCAAGATAGACAATGCGCTCTGCAAGCTTCTCTGCATGGTCCATCTCATCCTTTGCTGTAGATTTGAATATTTCAAGGATGGCTGGGCTTTCCATACCCTCTCCCTCATAATGATGTTTCATATACTGTATGATCGCGGCCAATTCGGCTTCTCTGTCCTTATTTAATGCATCTATTATTTTCTGGCTCATTGTATCCTCCAAATTAAATATTTATTATATCTCATTGATAAATCAATGAATGTAAATTTATGATTATTTTATTGTCTTCTTCTTCCGCCCATGCAACCATGACCGCTGCTATGACCACTATATTCTTCATTTCCTTCCATTATTTTCAGGGCTCTCCTGCATATTGCGACACCCGGGGCGCCAGAAGTTATAAAAATGACATTCATTGTTTCCATTATTTCTTCTTTTGTAGCGCCGTGGTTTAAAGCGCTTCTCATCTGGGATTCGCAACAGGCTTCACATCGCTGTGATGCCATTATTGCAAGTGACATCAATACCTTAACTTTTGCTGAAAGTGCGCCATCTTCCTGTATGCCGTCATCGCATTTCTTATAATGCTGGAACATCTCCGGATTCATTTCACTCATCATGTTCATGATCTCCGGCGTAAATCCCATTTTCCCCTCTATGCTTTCTATTACTTTCCTAGGTTCCATATTTATTCTCCAATGGTATATTCGTTTAAAGTTGATTTAATCTTTTTCCTGTAATTTTNAAAGGATTTTCTTAATTATTTCTTATTGAAGGTCAATTACTTTCTTTAAACCGTCTTCTGCTTCTATTGCAAGCTTGCTGAGTTTATCATAGCCAGCAAGTGTACTTGCTGTGCTTAATGCTACAGTTGGCTTATAGAGGGATATCTTTGTCTTTCCTTTATCGGAATAAACTATTATCTTACAGGGAAGTATCAGCCCCGCCTGTTTATTTATCGAAAGTCCTTGATGAGCAAGACCCGGATTGCATACATCAAGAATTATATAGTCGTCTGATTCAATCTTTAGCTTTTCTGCAAGGATCTTTTTTACATCAATGACACCCAAAACACCCCATTTGTTCGCCTTGAGGTCTTCTGTCAGTTTCTCGACAGCGGAGTTCACATTCAGTTTTGTTTCTTTTGTGTAATCTAACATCACTTCCGCCTCCTTACTAATAATTGTCTTTCAAGTGTTATAAAAGATGTGGTTCATGGGTTCATGCAACAATCTAATATGCATTGCTGTCATTTATCTGCTGAAATTATGATCCGTCTTGGAAAGATCGCTTTTGCCAATTGTGATTTCCCGTATTATGCCCTTGAGCGGGGAAAAATAGAGTCTAATGACATCGATATAAAAGAAGCTCATCCAGTTGAACTTGCACGAATGCTTTTCAATGAGGAACTGGATATCAGCCCCATCTCCTCGATCATGTATGGGAAACGCAAAGATCTTCTCATACTGCCAGGGCTATCCATAACCTCAAATGATTTTACAAAGAGCGTGTTGATATGTTCAAATGGGAAAATAAAACTATCTGATTTTGAAGGAAAAACGCTATGCATTCCTGAGACCACTGCAAGTTCTGCAACACTTATCAAGATAATTTTATGGATAAAAAAAATAAATGTAAATATCAAGCAATGCCCTGGGACGGATATTGACCGGATGCTGGAGCAGGGAGACGCTGCTCTATTAATCGGGGATAGCGCCATCCATGCTATCGGGAAATATCAGATAGTAGCAGACCTGGGAAACGTTTGGAAAAATCTCACCGGGAAAAAAATGGTTTATGCTCTATGGGTTGTCAGGGAAGATTTTGCGAAAATGCACCCCGATAAAGTGAGATATGTAATAAAGACATTGCTTCGATCCAAAGATTATGCATATAACAACATAAGTGAAATCGCAAGTTCCATAGGAAAGCAAAAAAATATCGACTGCAATTTCATGCGCGAGTATCTTCATACATTGAACTATGATTTTGATAAAGAGAGCGTGGAAAGCCTTGAACTATATTTTAAATATGCAAAGGAGTGCAGGATCGTGGAAGATGTAACATTAAGATTTTTCGATAATAAAACAATATAATATTTCCAAAACATTCAATAGCTTTTAATGAAATGTATTACCAATGACCTCCGAACTCACTTTCTTCATTTCAGCTTTTACAGCGATCTTTTCGATCGTAAATCCTGTCAGTGGAGTAATGGCTTTTGTTTCAATTACATCTCACCTCAAAAAAGAGGATAAGATCTACGTCGCAAAACGTTCTGCACTTATTGGCTGCATAATTGCGATCATTTTTGCGATATCCGGGAATCCCATAATGGAATTTTTCAGTATAACAGTGGACTCGCTTCGCGTTGCAGGCGGGATCTTGCTTTTCCTTGTCGCCATTGATATGCTTTTTGCAAGGACTACAAGAGAAAGCATTACATCTGAAGAATTATCAGAGGCGGCCCATAGGGAAAACATTTCTATTTTTCCCATGGCCATGCCGATGCTGACAGGACCTGGCGCTATAACTACAATAATCCTGTATGTTACCAAAGGATCCGAGGAATATGCTATTGACCCTAATACTGTGGGTTTGCTTGTAATTGCAGCAATACTCTTTACATTTATTATTACTTTCTTTATTTTCAGGTTTTCAGAGCGTTTTTCAAGAATAGTGGGAATGAGTGGTATGATGATATTGACGCGTCTTATGGGTCTTTTCCTGGGTGCAATAGCAGTAGGGTTTATTTCAGATGGGATATGGAATATTTATCAAATGAAGTTGCTTGGTTGATGTGGAAAAATGAATGTTCTGATAGTTACCGGGAAACTGGCACAGAACACTGCAAAGAGATCTGCAAATGATAAAGCTGATGTTCTCGTTCTTGATATAGAGGTCGCAGCATTTACAACTCCTGCTTTGCTAAGACGCTTTTTACCTGAAAAAAAGTATGACCTTATTCTCATACCTGGTATGTCGTCAGGTGATTTTTCAGGACTTGAAAAAGAGCTAGGTATTGCGATAAGACTTG
>JGI24132J36420_10000946_pt1 | contig 13411 bp, 9 predicted proteins | sample BarGraNGADG00212_3_FD_36420 | JGI IMG/M metagenome (IMG submission 36420) | reverse complement strand
TCTCTACGCCCGCCACCGAGCCACCCGCCCGCGGGGTCCTTCCACATTACTGCCCCGGGTCGGGAAAAGACGCGGCGATTGCGCCGACTTCGCACCAGTTCAGCACTGTGCTGCCGAAAGCTTTCAGTACCGCTGGTTCTCGCGAGCGCAGCCCACACCAATCAACGCCAGACGGCTCGATCTCAAGCCCGGCTGGACGGGCACAGATCCGCCACCACGCAGCGCTCGCAGACCGGGCGCCTCGCGTTGCAAACACGCCTTCCGTGCCAGATCAAGAGGTGCGGCAAGAGGCGCCAATGCTCGCGCGGGACGAGGCGGATCAGGTCGCGCTCGATCTTGACCGGATCCTGCTCGCGGGTCAGGGCGAGCCGTTGCGCCAGGCGGCGGACGTGGGTGTCGACGACGATGCCCTGCGCCTCACCGAGCTCGGCCGCGACGGCATTCGCCGTCTTCCGCCCCACTCCCGGTAGCCGCACCAGCTCCGCGACGCCGCGCGGCACGCGGCCCTCGTGCTCCTCCACGAGCACCCGCATCGCGCCGCGGATGGAACGTGTCTTCTGGCGGTAGAAGCCGCTCGCAAAGACGTCCTGCTCCAGCTCCTCGGCCGCGACCGCGAGGTAGTCCTCGGGGCGGCGGTACTTGCGAAAGAGGCGTTCGGTGACGCGGTTGACGTTCACGTCGGTGGTCTGAGCCGAGAGCATCACCGCGACGAGCAACTCGACGTCGCTCGAGAAGCGGAGCGCGATCTTCGCGTCGGGGTACTCGGCCGTGAGCCGCTCGATCAGCGGCCCGATCCTTTTATTCGCTGCAGCAAGCCGGCGCCTGGCTTCGACCGTGTAGTCGCGCGGCGGCACCGGTACTTCAGCCCCCTGCGGTTTGGGCGACGAACCGCGGCGGCGCGCCCGGCAAGTCCATGCCGGCGCAGACGACGCCGTTCGCCGGGCAGTCCGAGCAGATGCGTTGAGCTGGAGTCGGCGCGAACTCGCCACGGGCCACCCGCTCGATCACCGCTCCGAGCTCGCGCTCCAACTCGGCCATCTCGCCGGCACGGAAACTGGCGCTGACGACCGCGTCCGGCTGCTCGAGGAAGGCGTATGCGACCTCCACCTCCTCGTAGCCGGCACGCAGGCAGGCGAGCGCGTAAACGAGCCGCTGCAGGCGGTACTCGCTCTCGACGATCTCCTCGGCGGGACGATCGAGCAGGTTGGTCTTGTAGTCGAGCACGAAGGCCTTCTCCTCAGCGAAGGAGACGACGTCGAGGAATCCGTTCACTAGCACCTCGTCGAGCTCGAAGACGAAGTTGAGCTCGGTCGCGAGCCGGGGCAGTCCGGCCACCCTCTTTGCCAACTCGGAGTCACAGTAGTTCGAGACCAGGCGCCCGATCCGCTCCAGGTTCTCGCTCGTTACCGACGCGTGGCGCGAGCGCACGCTGCGTTCGAGCTCGCCGGGAGACGGCGCTTCCGGAGCGGCCAGGTCGATCGTCTCGAGCAGCTCGTGCACGGCGCTGCCGAGCTCGGTGGCGACCAGACCGGCGCCGTCTGCTCCGGCGGCAAGCTGCGCCAGCGGCTTCATTCCGCAGACACGCTCGGCAAAGTAGCGATAAGAACAGCTCTCGAAGCTGCTGAGCGAGCTGTAGGAAAGCCGGCGCGGTTGTTGCAGGGGTGGCGAAGGAAGCGGCGCGAGTGGCTCGAGCGGCGCGGTCGAGGAGACGGGCTCGACGGCCGCCGCCAGACCCTGCTGGAAGAAGGAGAGCTGGGCGCCGGGGTCGATCTCTTCGCCGGCGGCGGGCGCGGGCNGCTCGGTCTGAGGCGCAACACGATCGANACGCACGAGCAGGCTCGATTCGCCGCAGGCGATCTGCAGGGGCTCCGTCCCCTCCCCCTCCAGTACGTCGGTATCGAGGCGTTCGAGTATCCATCCGATCGGCGTCTGGCCGTCGGCCGNGCTCTCCGAGTCGATCGCCCCGGAGACGATCAGGCGCTCGATCGCACGCGTCATCGCGACGTAGTAGAGGCGCCTTCGCTCGGCATCCTCCTGCTCGGCGTCGAGCTTGCACAGCTGCTCGTAGCCGAGCGCGGGACGGCGCCTGGCGCCGCTCGGGTCGGCGACGCGGAAGCCCAGGCGCCCGTCGGGCAGGCAGAGGATCTCGTCGGAGGAGGGACGAGGTTTTCCGCGCCCGGCGTCGGCGACGACAACCACCTTGAACTCCAGCCCCTTGGCGGCGTGGATGGTGAGCAGTCGCACCGAGTCGGAGCCTTCCTCCTCGGCCGGCGCCTCCTGGGCCGAGGCTCCGGCGGCGCCGAGGTCGGTGACGAAGCGGACGAAGCCCTCGATGTCGGGCCCGCGCAGCTCCTCGAAGGAGCGCGCCATCCGCGCCAGCTTGCGCACGTTGGCGTAGCGCTGGCGCCCGTCCCACTGCGCCAGTAGTGCCAGGTCGTAGTCGTGCTCGCAGACGATCTGCTCGCAGAGCTGCTCGAGCGATAGCACTTCCGAGGCGGCGGCCAGACGCTCGTAGCGCTGGCGGAAGGCACGGAAGAGACGCTCGTCGCCGGCCGCGAGACCCGGCGGCAGGCCGCGTTCGAGCCCGCAGAAGAGCGGACGCCTGGGCGCGGCGCGCCTGAGCAGGAAGAGGGCGTCGTTCGAGACCCCGACGAAGGGCGAGGCGAGCACGGTGCAGAGCGCCTCGTCGTCGTAGCGGTTGTGGAGTAGGCGCAGATAGCCAAGCAGGTCGAGCACCTGCTGCTGGCCGTAGTAGCCGCGACCGGTGGCGCGGTAGGTGGGAAGACCGAGACTGCGCAGCTCCTGCTCGTACAGCTCGGCGTCGGTTCCTGCCGCAAACAGGCAGACGATCTCGCCCGGAGCGGCCTCGCCGCTTTCGACCAGCTCGTTCACACGTGCGGCGATGTGGCGAGCCTCGGCGCGACGCCAGTCGTTCGCGGAGCCGTAGCTCGCCTTGTCGGTCACCAGCAACTCGACGGCCGGGCCCTCCAGCGGGGCAAACTCGGTCTCCGCGGCCGTCAGCGGCCGGTAGCCGGCGCCGAAGTCCTGCGCGAAGAGGTGGTTGACGACACCCAGCACCTCGGGGCGAGAGCGGTAGTTGAGCGTCAGATCGAGCACGCCGCCCGACTGCGAGCGGCGCTCGCGAAAGACGTCTACGTCGGCGTGGCGGAAGCGGTAGATCGACTGGAACTCGTCGCCGACGAAGAAGAGCTCCTCGACCCCGGCGGCGCCGGCCGCCGACGCCACCCCGACCTCGCCCGCGAGCAGGTCGATGATCTCGCACTGCAACCGGTTCGTGTCCTGGAACTCGTCCACCATGAGCGAGCGGAAGCGCAGACGCTCGCGCTCCAGCACTCGCGCGTCGCTCTTCAGGAGATCGCGCGTGTAGAGCTGCAGATCCTCGAAGTCGAGCGCCGAGGCGGCGTCCTTGGCCGCGCGGTAAGCGCGGTCGAAGGCCTCGAGCAGCTCCTGCAAGAGGTCGCGATCGTGCAGCGCCAGCTCGTCCCAGGCCGTCTGTTCGAGCGCCGTCCTGGCCTGCTCGTAGCCCGCCGTTCGCTCGCAGCGCCTGACCTTGAAGGCGGCCAGATGAAGAAAGGCCTCGCTGCCCGGATGCGTGTCGAGCAGCTCGAGCAGCTCGCGCGCCAAGGTCCGTGTTTGCTCGGGTGCCTCGTCATCCACGGCGAGCGCCTCGGCCTCCGTCCTCAGGGTGGCTTCGGGCTCGCTGCGCGGCGACGCTCCCGAGAGCTCGAGCTCGAGCGCGCGCCCGGCCGAGCGCAGGGTCTCGTGCGCCGAGATGATCATGCGCTCGAGCCCGCGGCGCCCGTAGGAGACGACGAGCGTCGTCCGCTCGGCCTCGCCGCTCGCGCAGAACTCCTCCAGCGCCGCCACGAATGCCTCGCGCCCGAGCACCAGCGACTGTTCGGCGTCGAGCACGCGGAAATGCGGATCGACGCCGGCCGCCACGGCGTTCTGGCGTAGTAGCCGGTTGCAGAAGCCGTGGATGGTCGAGATCCAGGCGCCGTCGAGCTCGCGGGCGAGATCGGAACGTCCCCTCTCGTGCAGGGCCGCGCGGATGCGACTGCGCAATTCACCGGCGGCGCGATCGGTGTAGGTGATGACGAGCAGGGATTCGACGGGCAGCCCGCGCTCCACCACCGAGCGGCAGAAGCGCTCGACCAGCACCATCGTCTTGCCGGTACCGGCGCCGGCCGAGACGAAGACCAGCCCGGAGGCCTCGATCGCGCGCTGCTGCTCGGGATTGGGACTGCGCAAGCTCATCTTCTCGCCACCCGGCAAAGCGGCGCGAGCCGGCACCAGCTCGGGCAACGACCCCAGTCACGCCGGCTTTCATCTGTCTCGTTCGGACGCACGTCCAAGCCAAGCGGATCGTGGCGCACATCACCCGAGCGAATGCGCCCGGCGAAGGAACGCGCGGTCGCGGTCGCCCACTCGACCTTGGCCCAGAACTCGTCCTCTTCGAGATAGTCGCTGGAGACGAAGCCGGGCACGCCGTCCTCGCGCGCCTCGGCGCGCAGGAGCCCGCGCGCGGGCCGCTCGCCCGCCAGCGCCCGGTAAACGCCCCCCAGCGGCTCGACACCGATCAAGTCTCTGAGCACCAGCAGATAGAGCGGGAGCTGGAGCTTGATCTCGGCCTCGATCTGGGCGGCCGACTGGGCCGTCCTGCCCGACTTGTAGTCCTGGACCAGTCCACGGGCGGCGAAGGGGTCGAGGTCGATGCGGTCGATCTTCCCCGAGACGGTGAGATCGCCGAGGTCGAGGCCGCGCTTCAACTCCGCCGCAGAGCGCTCGCTGCCGAAACCGACCTCGAAGCGCTTCGGCACCAGCGGCAGCTGCGAAGACGCCTCGCTCCTGATGAACTGCTCGAGGTCGCGCCAGAGCCCGGCCTCCAGCTCCCGGAGCTCCAGCTCGTCGAGCTCCAGCCGCACCTGGCCCGCGATCGCGCCCGACAGGCATTCGCGCATGAACTCGAGTTGCTGCTCGAGCCTGCTCTGCTCGACCCTGTCGGCGCCGAAGCGCTTCGGCAAGCCCGAGAAGAAGCGGTAGAGAGCCTGGTGGGCGACCGAGCCGCGCAGCTTCGCATCGACCTCGCCGTCGATCTCGCGCGGCGAGACGATCCGCTCGACGAACCATATCTCCGAGCAGGTGCCGAAGGCCTCGAGCTCGGTGACCGAGAAGGTGCCGCGCGCCCGCAGCTCGTCGAGCACCACGGGGTTGACGAGCTTCGAGGGCCGCTCGAGGGCGTTCAGCGCGCGATCGAGCTGCCGTTCCCAACCGTTCGCCCGGGCGAGTGCTCGCGCCTCCGCGGGCTGCGAGGAGGCCAGCGCGGCCAGCGAGCGCAGGCGCTCGCGCTCGTTCGGCGCCTGGGCGGCCTCGTCCCAGACGAGCTTCGAAAGCGAGCGACGCTTCGTCCAGCGTTCCACCTCGGCGGCGGGGAAGAGCTCGCGCAGCTCCTCCCAGAAGGGGCTTGCCTGCCGCGGCGAGCCGTCCTCGCTGGCCGATTCGCGCACGAGAGAAAGCCTTTCGTGGGCGCGCGTGCAGGCGTTGTAGAAAAGAAAGCGGTCGCGCTCCAGCTCCTCGGCCGGCGGCGGCGTTGTCATCTTCTGCTCGAGTTGCTCGCGCGCCTCGTCGTCGAGTAGCCGATGCTTGGAAGAGCGGCGCGGGAAGCTGCCTTCCTCCAGCCCGATCAAAAAGACCGCCCTGAACCTGCGTGCCCTCGTCTGCAGTAGATCGCTGACTACAACACGCCCGGGCTCATCGGCCGAGCCGATGCGAACGGGCGCGCGCTCCAGCGCGGCCACGAGATCGTCTCGCTCGAGCGATTGACCACTCAGCTCCTGCCAGCCCTCGAGCTCGTCCAAGAGGGTGCGAACGCTTTCGAAGGCGCGCAGATCGAGGCGAGCTCGTTCCGAGGCGGGCGGGCCCTCGAGGCCGTAGGCGCGCTGCAACATCAACGCGGCAAGCTCCCGCACCGCCTCGAGCGGCGCCTGCGCGTCCGCCAGCAGCTCCAGATCGGCCAGCTGCCGGCCGTTCCTGAGCGCGGCCAGCTCCGATTCGATGCGACCCGGGCTGTGTACCGCGCGGCCACGCAAACGCCCTTCGAGGAAGTCGGCGGAAGGTCGGGTCACCTCCGAGTAGGGAGAGCGCACGAAGGAGAAGAGATCCGAGCGCTCGCCGCCGAGCCAGGCGAAGCGAAGCAGTCCGGAGAGGGCGTGCCCGTACGGAATCTGAGCCAGCTTGACCCGGCCTTCGAGCACGTACGGAAGCCCGTAGGACGAGAAGGCTGTTTCCAGCGAAGCTCGCCGCCTTTCCAGCGACGGGCAGATCACGGCAATCTCCTCGGCCTCGACTCCTTGTCTGAGNAGAGCCAGCGCCTCCTCGGCCACGAGCTCGAAGGCCGCGCGCGAGCCCGAGGCCTCGAGAAAGCGAACGGCGCCTTCGATCGGCGGCGCGACCGCTTCAGCGGTCTCAAATAGCCTGCGCTCGATGAAGGCCAGTGCCGGGTGCGCGTACTCGCTCGAGCGCGCCGGCAGCTCGGTTATCCGTCCAGATGCGCGACGAGCAAGCTCCTGCTGGGTGCGCGCGAGCGCGGCAAAGGCAGCCCGCCCAGGCTCGTAGGGGAGCGCCACAGTGACCTCCGCGCGGGCGGCGAGCGCATCGAGCAGGCGCCACTGAGCGCCCGTCAGATCCTCGAAGCCATGAACGAAAAGCGGGCGCTCCGGGGGCCAGGCGTCCGGCTCGGCACTCAGGCGCTCGGCGATGAGCCAGCGCTCGAGCTCGCGATCGGCCAGGCCCAGCTGCTCGAGCCGATCCAGGTAGAGCGAGTAGAGCGAGCCCAGCTCTCCGGTCACCTGTCCCGGCTCGATCAGTGCCGACTCGAGCTCAGCGAATCCCTCAACGAGCGCATCGAGAAAACCGCCGAAGCGAGCCGAGCGCGAAAAGGAGCTCAGCTCGGCTCGATCGAGGAGCGAGCGGACGAGCAGGCGGCGCTCGGCATCACTCAGTGCGCCTCGCGCACTCGCGCCGTCGTCGAGCTCTCGGAACAGGTCGTCGAAGGTTCCAACCCGGCCGGCAAATAGCGCATCCGATCGCTTCAGGAGATCCCGCTGCAGGCGCGCGATATCGCCGGCGTTCGGAACGATCAGGAAAGGGTGCCGATCGAGTGCCGCCGAGAACTGCTCGAGCAGCCTTTCTACCTTGCCGGCATTGGCCGGTCCGACGAGAAGGTTTAGCGGCACCGGTTCATCGTAGTCCGCGCCTGTCGAGCGCCGGGCTTCATCTCGTCACGGGGGCTGAATCGCGGCCAAACGAGATGAGGGACGGTTGCCCGCCCCTCATCGATACCTGCAATAAAGCTCTTCTTTAGGCAGTAACGCTCTTGGGGCGGCGACCACGACGGGCGACCGCATGCCCGGGCATATCCTGGGCACAAACCTCACAGAGGTCGGCCTGCTTCGCGCCGCGCCGCGCATCGGCGTACGTCAAACGAAGCGTAGACCCCTTACCCTCGTCGATCTCTTTGCTGCAGCTATCACATACGAGCACAGTTTTTCGAGCCACGAAATCCTCCTACTTAATTGGAACAACACGTTTATCGTAGCGAAAACGACCGGTTAGTAAAGCCCATCCTTTCTCTTACGCGAAAGCCGGGAATCCTACGCAGAGTGGTTTACGCGCTTTCCCTATGGCAAATAGGCATTAGGAACTAAATCGATCTACGCATTTCTCGAGCCCTACCCATTGCGAACGACGCGAAACCAAAGAAGCGAGAGATTCGGCCCGCCAAGATCGCTACGATGGCGCCGTGAAGAAACGATCACTAGCCGTACTGGAAGGCGACGAGACCGGGCAGGAGTTGCTGGAGCAGACGCTGCGAGTGCTCGCGCCGGAGACAATCGGTTTCGAGCTCGAGCTACAGCACTTCGATCTTTCACTCGCCAACCGGCGCGCGAGCGCTAACGCGGTCGTCTCGGAAGCCGCGGCCGCCATACGCGCGCTCGGCCTGGGTCTGAAGGCACCGACAATCACGCCTGAGAAATCCGGCGACGTCGGCTCCCCAAACCGCATCCTGCGCGAGGAGATCGGCGCCCAGGTGATCGTCCGTACCGGCCGGCGCATCCCCGGTGTGGCTCCGATTACGAAGGTTCAAGCGCCGATCGCGGTCGTGAGAATGGCCGTCGGAGACGCTTACGGCGCCGAGGAATGGCGCGAGGGCGAAGGCGACGCCGAGGTCTCATATCGGAAGGAACGCATCGAGCGCCGCGTCTGCCATGCGGTCGCCGAATTCTCCTTCCGCGAAGCCGAGAACATGGGCGCAACTGTTTTCGGCGGTCCCAAGTTCACCGTCAGCCCTGTTTACGAGGGAATGTTCAAGGAAGAGCTCGACGCGGCGGCGAAAAGGCACCCCGAAGTCACCTACGAGCCGCAACTGATCGACGCGACCTTTGCGCTCCTGCTCGGTGTCGAGGGTCAATCGCTGGTGATACCGGCGCTCAACCGCGACGGCGACATCCTCTCCGATCTCGTATTGCCGATGTTCGGATCGATCGCGGGAGCGGAATCGCTGGTCGCCGCGCTCGATGAAAACTACGTTCCCGTGCGCCTGATGGCCGAAGCGCCGCACGGTACCGCACCCACTCTGCTCGGTAAAGACACGGCCAATCCGCTGGCCATGATCCTCGCTGCGGCGGCGCTTCTCACGCACGGCGACGAGGCAATGGAGGCGGCCGGAAAGGCGATTCGCCAGGCTTGCCTCGACGCCGTTCAGGCCGGCGTTCGCAGCGCAGATCTCGGCGGCACCTGCAGAAGCAGCGAATTCGCCACCGAGGTCATCGCCAGAGTGCGCACGCTGCTCTCGCTTTGAGCCAAACTCACCCCGCGAGCTGCCCCTTGTTCTCGCTCGGGCCGACGTTTTCGGACCGCTCCCGGCGCTGATCGAAATCAGCACCGTCGAAATCGATCAGGGCGATTTTGGCTTGCCGCAAACCGGCATCAGGACTGAGATCGGTTGCCACTGTGGAAGGTGTGCTTCTTTCCGCTAGAGTCAGCGCCGTGAGGATTGGAGTGCCCAAGGAAACGGCCGCCGGCGAGGCGCGCGTTGCGCTCGTGCCGGAGGTCGTCGCCAAGCTGACCGGGCAGGGGCTCGAGGTCGTAGTCGAGAAGGGCGCGGGGGTCGCCGCCGCCTTCACAGACGCGGCCTACAAGGAAGCCGGCGCCACGCTCGCCGGCGCCAAGGAGGCCCTCGGCGCCGACATCGTCGCCAAGGTCGCCAAGCCGAGCGCCGCCGAGATCGAGCTGCTCAAGAAGGACGCCGTCTGATCGGCTTCTTGCAGCCGCTCACCGACAAGGAGGGAATCGACGCGCTGGCCAGGCAGGGAGTCGTTGGCCTGGCGATGGAGTCGGTCCCGCGCATCACGCGCGCTCAGTCGATGGACGCACTCTCCTCTCAGGCCACCGTCGCCGGCTACAAGGCCGTGATCATCGCCGCCGACCGCGTCCCGAAGCTCTTCCCGATGTTGATGACGGCAGCCGGAACGATCGCGCCGGTCAAGCTGCTCGTGATCGGAGCCGGCGTCGCCGGACTACAGGCAATCGCGACGGCTCGCCGCCTCGGCGCCGTCGTATCGGCCTTCGACATCCGCCCGGCCGTCAGGGAAGAGATCGAGAGCCTCGGCGCCATGTTCCTCGACCTCGGCGTCGTCGGCGAAGCGACCGAAGGCGGCTACGCGAAAGAGCTCACCCCCAAGCAGCAGAAGCAGCAGCAGGCCGAGCTCGAGAAGCGCATCCCGGATTTCGACGTCATCATCACCACCGCCATGATTCCCGGTCGCCCGGCGCCGAAGCTGATCCCGGCCGACGCGGCCGAGGCGATGCGGCCCGGCTCGATCATCGTCGACCTCGCCGCCGAGAGCGGCGGCAACTGCGCGCTGACCGTCGCGGGCGAGATTGTCGAGAAAAACGGCGTCACCGTCGTTGGCGAGACCAACCTGCCGAGCGAGATGGCCTTCCACTCCAGTCAGCTCTATGCGCGCAACGTCGCCTCGCTGCTCGGGCTGCTCGTCAAGGACGGCGAGCTCAAGCTCGACTTCGACGACGAGATCATAAGTGGCGCCTGCGTAACCAAGAAGGAGACAAAATCGTGAGCGGTAACACGGCCGTATTCCTGGCTGAGCTGACGGTGCTGATCTTGGCGATCTTCCTCGGTATCGAGGTCATCTCCAAGGTGCCGACGCTCCTGCACACCCCGTTGATGTCAGGCACCAACGCGATCCACGGCATCGTGATCGTGGGCGCGATCCTGATCACGGGCGCGAACCTGCATTCAACGCTGGCTCAGATCGTGGGCTTCTTCGCCATGGTTCTCGCCAGCGCCAACGTCGTCGGCGGGTTCGCGGTCACCGACCGCATGCTCGAGATGTTCAAGGGAAAGTAAGCGAGTGAGCGCCAACCTAACGACACTCGCTTATCTGCCGACGATCGTCGCGTTCATCCTCGCGCTCAAGTTCCTCTCCTCCCCAAAGCACGCGCGGCTGGGCAATCAGCTCGGCGCCGTCGGCATGGCGCTCGCTATCGCAGTGACGCTGGCGCAGAAGCACTTCTACGGCCTCGGCTACGGAATCATCGCGATCGGCGGCGTGATCGGAGGAACGGTCGGCTGGGTCGGCGCGCGCAAGGTGAAGATGACCGACATGCCGCAGATGGTGGCGCTGTTCAACGGCGTCGGCGGCGGCGCGGTGGCCCTGGTCGCACTGGTCGAGTTCCACGAGAAGGCCGGCCTGCACGGTCGCATCATCTGGAACGAATCGGGCGCGATCATCATCTCGGCGCTGATCGGAAGCATCTCCTTTGCCGGCAGCATGATCGCCTTCGGCAAGCTGCAGGGCCTGGTCGGCGACCGCCCGATCGTCTGGAAGGGTCAGAGGGTCGGCAACATCCTTCTACTGCTGATCGGAATCACGGCGGGAGCGATCATCCTCGGCGGCCACAGCTACCAGCTGATCTGGCTGCTTCTGATCGAGATCGCNGCCGCGCTCGCCTTCGGNGTTNTNTTCGTGCTGCCNATCGGCGGCGCCGACATGCCGGTAGTGATCTCTCTGCTCAACGCCTGCACCGGCCTNTCNGCCGCGGCAGCCGGCTTCGAGCTNCGNCAGGACGTCCTGATCGTCAGCGGNATGCTCGTCGGCTCCTCCGGTACGTTGCTGACGCTGATGATGTGCCACGCGATGAACCGCTCGCTCGGGAACGTCATCTTCGGCGCCTTCGGCCAGATCCAAACCGCCGGCCCGGGCGGCGCCTCGAACGAAGGCTTGACGGTTCGCGCCACCACCGCCGAGGACGTGGCGATCATGCTCGCCTACGCGCACAAGGTGATCATCGTCCCGGGCTACGGGCTCGCCGTCGCCCAGGCGCAGCACGACGTGCGCCAGCTCGCCGATCTGCTCACGGCGCGAGGTGTCAGCGTCGAGTACGCCATCCATCCCGTCGCNGGGCGCATGCCGGGGCACATGAACGTGCTTCTGGCCGAGGCCAACGTGCCCTACACGCAGCTCAAGGAGATGGACGACATCAACTCGGAGTTCCCGCAGACCGACGTCTCGCTCGTCATCGGCGCCAACGACGTGGTTAACCCGGCCGCCCGCACCGACTCCTCCAGCCCGATCTACGGCATGCCGATCCTCGATGTAGACAAGTCCAAGGCGGTCGTGGTGCTCAAGCGCTCGATGAACCCGGGCTTCGCCGGAATCGAGAACCACCTCTTCTACGAGCCCGAGACCTCGATGCTCTTCGGCGACGCCAAGGACTCGATCCTGAAGCTGATCGTCGCGGTCAAGGCCGTCTAGAGCGCCCCTAGAAACGACTCTCTGCATCGTTCTGGCCGCCCGTGGCGTGTTGTTGGTTTGGCGCTCTTTCGGCACTTCGAGGTGCGTTTCTTGTTTCTTCGGGTCAGTACTGTGGAACGACCCCGCGGGCGGGTGGCTCGGTGGCGGGCGAAGAGAGAAGTGCTGCAGGAACGAACGGGGTGTCTAGCTCGAGTCCGCGAGATACTCGAGATTAATCAATCGACCGAACGAGCTTCGGATCGCTCACGTCTGTGTTGTCGATGACGACGTCGGCGACGTCCCGCGGAGTGCAGCTACTGAAGTACAACTTTTGGCCCGGGATGTAGCGCTTGCGATAGCGCTCCCGAACGTCTTCCGCGCCTCCTATCAGCTCCCGATCGCGCGCCTCGGCACGGCGAACGATCTCGTTGAAATCCGCGTGAACGAAAATCGAGAAGTCCCAACACGACGCAAGCTCGGGGCGAAGGAGAAAGATGCCGTCGAAAAGGAGGATCGCGTCGAGCGTGGCTTCCTCCTCCGGCGCCTCGACCCTCTCGTCCACCCGGTGATCGAAGAGTGCGCGCCGGTAACGGCGCGATCCGCCCGGCCCGAGCGGATCGAGCAGCACTCTGCGCACCGCCTCGTAGTCGAAGGAGTCGTAGAAGTAGCCCTCCGGCGAATCTGCGCCGCGGCGGTAACGGAGCTCGCGCGGATTGTGGAAGTAGTCGATCCCGGAGCGAATGACCGGTCGCTTCTCAACCAGGAGCGTTGCCAATTCGTCCGCGAGCATCGTCTTACCGGCCGCGTCGGGCCCGTCGATCGCGACGCGAACGGGATGAGGCCTCTCCAGATCGAGCAAGAGCCCGTCGAGCAGCTCGAGCAACTCCGGGCGCTTCATCTTCCTAGCCGGTNCGGCGCCGCAGCGTCGAGGCGCCGAGCGCAAGGCAAAGCACCGTCACGCCGACCGTGACAGCGAGATCGAGCACGAAGCGCCCGTCGAAGACGCCGAGCGCGGTCGCGCGATGGAGCGCGTCGTAGGCGTAGGTGAAGGGAAGCACATCCGAAAGATGTCGCATCCAGCCCGCCATCTGCGAGCGCGGCGTGAACAGACCGCAGAGCAGGATCTGCGGAAGGATGAGGGCGGGCATGAATTGAATCGCCTGGAACTCGGTGCGGGCGAAGGCGCTGACGAAGAGGCCGAGTGCCATGCCGAGGATCGCATTCGAGATCGCCAGCAGCACGATTGCCCAGGACGGTCCCTTGGTATCGAGCCCGAGGAATCCGAAGGCGACGGTCGAGACGAGAATCGCCTGCACGGCAGCCACGAGCCCGAAGGCGATCGCGTAGCCGGCGAGGATGTCGAGCTTGGCCAGCGGCAGCGCCATCAGCCGCTCGAGCGTGCCCGAGACCCTTTCCCGCAGCATCGTGATCGAGGTGACCAGGAACATCGCAATCAGCGGGAACATGCCGAGCAGCGGGCCGCCGATCTGCTGGAAGACCTCGCGGCGGTCGGCGAAGAGCTGCTCGAGCAGGAAGACGAGCGCGACCGGGACGAAGAGAAGCAGCGCCAGCGT
>JGI24132J36420_10000944_pt1 | contig 13431 bp, 7 predicted proteins | sample BarGraNGADG00212_3_FD_36420 | JGI IMG/M metagenome (IMG submission 36420) | reverse complement strand
GCCTGGTGTGAGGACTGCAGCCCCTTCGCCTGGACGAAGGAGGAGGTCCAACAGGTGACCCTCAAGCGACGTTATTCTGACTTATGCAACTAGGTACTAGTCGCCTTCCCTGCGCGTCTTCCGGCGCTCCTCCGCCAAACGTAGGCGCTCAGGCTCAGTGAACATCCGCTCCAGCAACACCACGGTGAAGTCCTGCAGGTCTTCTGCGTCCTTGGTCGACAACGAACCCCTGTGTGCCCCGTCATTGCCGTCCTCTTTCACAGCCGTGGATAGATCACGTAGCGACTCGGAAAGGTGATCGTGGTCGAACAACCACTTGAGTCGGCGGCCAAGCGTGCGGCGGATGGCGATGTTCAGCCCATCAGCATTCCCCTCCGGCAGGAGTGGCCCGGTGGCGAGGTCAACGCAGAGGCGAAACATGGTGCTTGCCGCGTTGGGGCAGTCGACCGTGAGACACACCGCCCCCTCGTCAAACGCCGCCTTGATCTCCTTCGGCACGTATTCCGGAGCAGACACATTGACAACGTCTCTGAGACTGATGTGGCGTTCCACGTTCACGAAGGGGTTGATGGCTCCATCCAGCTCCAGCAGCCCAACACGATGCAGGGTCTTATAGTCCCCGTCTACGTATTCGCTCAGGACGAAGACGGTCGACTTGTGGCAATGCCTGCAAACCGAGAACGCCTCATACCAGTTCTGCCAGCCGTAGTGCTGGTCCACGATCACTGCGCTGAGCACGTCGAACGTGATGCTGTGCGCTCCGCAGCGCGGACAGTCGGCGACGAGTACGCTCACAGGTCCCTCCGGCTCTTACTACACATGGGCGATCGCCCGATCTCTGGACCCTAACGCATGGCTGAGTGGTTGTCATGGGCAGCGTCCGAGCGCCAGCGACCCACCAGCAGAGTAGTGGCTCGCCAAGCCAGAGCGGTGAAGGCCCCGAGGCGGCAGAGCCCCGGCCTTCTGCTGAGACAGCGCGCAGCCCGCCGGCTCAGTGGCTGCCGCCGCGAAGCCGACGCCACACCTGAGACTGTCGCCCGCCCGCCTCGAAAGACCGCCGACATGCGCCGACGGGCTGGTGTCAGCGCCGGTCTCAAGCTGACCCGTCGAATGTCCCTGGATGACCTCGTGTAGTCGCCACCCGCTGCGAGAATACGACTGACCGCCCGTCCTACATCGTCAGATCGTCAAGGAACTCCGACGCCGGATTCACCCCCGTCACAAGCAGATGGTCCCGTGCGCGAGTGCAGGCAACGTAGAGAAGATGGCGTTCCGTGTTGTAGACCTCTTCGAGATCGGTGTCGTCGGTCACCGTCTCGATTCGTTCCTGCAGAGGAATGACCTCGTCATCGCACGCCATCACGACAACGGCGCGGAACTCCAGACCCTTTGCGAGATGCATCGTACCGACGGACACTCGGCCACTGCTCGTCTCAACGTCCTCATCGAGGACCTTGAGCGCCAGTCCGGCAGCCTCAACTGACGCGCGAGCCCTGTCGAGCTGCGCGGGAGAACGCACAATGACCCCCACTTCGTGAGGAAGCAGGTGCTCGCGAATCCGCTCGGAGAGCCACCCGCTCACTGTCTCGATTTCGTGTTCAGCGGAGTCGAGAACCAGAATGATCGGCGCCGGTCCGTTGAACACCGACACCGTCCCGCCGCGTTCTTCAGTGTTCCCATCCACATCGGACAGCTCGGGTCCGAGCAGCCGGTCTGCCTGCTTGCGTATCTGGTGTGAGGTCCGGTAGTTGACTCGCAGCGTGCGGGAACGTCCACGGATATCGACGCCGAGAGCCTTCCAAGAGAACGGTTGCTGGAAGATGCGCTGGCCGAGGTCGCCGGCAAAGAACAAGCTATTCGGCTTGCCCGCTCCGAGTCCCGCGAGAAAGCGCAACTGAGCGACGCTCACGTCCTGCGCCTCATCGACGACGACGAAATCGAACGGCGAATGCACCCCTGCCGCAAACCGAGAGGCCAGCTTGCTGAAGATCTCGGAGTAGGTGACCAGACCCCTGTCCTTCAGCTGGGATCGGACATGACTGAACACAGTCCACAGCGCCGCGCGCTGCTGCTCCGGCAGACGCGTCTTTCTGCCCAAGCGCCTGACGTCGCGGTAGTCCTCCCAGGTTGCCAGCTGCCATGCGTCGACGACGTGCTCCCACTCGGTCATCAGGAAGTGCGGGCTGAACCTGAGCCCATCGGCCTCTGCCGCTCCTTCCGCCAGCAGTTCCTTGATGACGTCACGTGAGGCGATGTGCGGAGTTCCGAACTGCGACTCATAGAGCCGCCGCCCCGTCGCATCCATGGCATGCACTTCAAGCCGTTCACCTATGCGCGGCTCGTTGCTGATCAGTCGCCTCAGTTGCCCCCTCAGCGAATTCGCCAAGGCATCGGAGAACGTCGTGAGGAGCACCCTGGCATCAGGATTGGCGCGAGCCAGAAACACAGCCCGGTGAAGTGCGACTACTGTCTTCCCGGTGCCGGCTGAACCGGACACCCGTGCGGGACCGCTGTACTCCCGCTCGACCCACTGGCGCTGCGCCGGATGAAGGAAGATGGTCCATTTCTCCCACGGGTAGTCCAGTGCGCGTTCCAGTTCTTCGATGTTGTTCATCACGCGGAAGCGACGCGACGCATCTGGGTGGTCGAAGGGGTCGGAGCCCGCGGCAATCGCTGGAACAACCTGCGGCTGCCCGCCCGTGGCGATCTCCAGCAAAGCTTCGGCTGCTTCAGCCGGCAGATGGTCGGCCAACTCCAGCACAGTGTCTTCGTTGGCAAGGCGCACATCGGGTAGCCACTCGAAGGGAACACCGAAGCCCAGCAGCTCATCGTCGGTCAGGCTAGCGAAGAGGAACGAATTCGGCAGCTCAGGTTGCTCGGCTTCGACGTAGCTTGGGATGATGATTTCCCTGACGGTCTCACGCACTTCGACCAGCTGCGCGGCCCCGGTCTTCGGATGCGTCTCCAGCTTCCGCCGCTCGGCCCACTGGTAAGCAGGGTCATGATGGTCCACGTAGCACAGCAACAAGCTCGCGTTCGTCACGTGCACGATCAGCCGGATGTCCCTGCTCACGCGGACAGACCAGAAGTTCGGATCTCTGGCCTTGTCGAGCTTGTGGAACTGCATCCCCGGATTGGCTGGGTTCATCTGCAGGTCGAATGCTGTGGTCTTGACCGCCTTCTGCTCATCGCCGCCAAGTCTTGCGAGGCTGTCCGTGAAGGTGTCGGCGATGCGAAACTCCATCACTCCACCCGAAACACTTTCATCACTTCGTCGCCGAGGTGGTTGATGACCTTGACCGCGATGCGACCCGACGTGGGCTTATCGAAGGGACGAGAGGTGTCGCTGTGGAGCGTCTCCCAAGCCTCCTCGTCAATCTCCGCTTTGAGTGTGGTCTTGAGCGACTTGTAGGGATCGTTCGCCCCGAGGAAGTAGGCGTGCCGGACGAAGAAGCTCTCCTCGTTGTAGTCGGTGTCGATGAACCAGCAAGCGATCCCCTCGGCACCGTCGCTGCGCACTTCTCCGGTATTCGGATGGAACACGTCCACGCCGTTGATCTTCACCTTGGTCTGACCATCCTCGGCATCCAAGATGTCGATGTCCGGCTCGCCGAAGATCACGAAGAGGTTGCCCTTGCCGGTGTTCTTCAGGTCGTCAGCCATGTGCAGGTCAGCATTCATCCGTGCTTTGAGCACTGGAATGCGACCGAGCTTGTCGAAGTCCGATGAGTGGGCGTCGTAGTTGAACGCACAGGTGATCAGCACGTCGAAGTCCGCGTCCCCAGCCTCTCGTGCCGCAGCCACCAGATCGGGACGTGATACGGTGCCGAATTCCGGGCCAATGAAGATGGCGGCCCGCTTCTCGGTCCCGGAATCCGGGTCACCCTCGACGTACCTTCCCTCCGCGCACACTAAGTCTCCCGGCCAAGGCGCGATGGACATGAAGGTGACCTTGTCGTCCTTGTGAGCCTGCTGCACCCCGGCGGTCTTCAAGTTCTCCAGGATCATCTCGACGAAGCCCTGCTCTTCACCATAGGCGGCGTCCGACTCCGAGGTGCCGTCAATGAGTTCGTCGTTCTCATCCACGCCCAGCACGCGGTGCGGCGAGAGGCTTTCGACGGTAAATGGCCCGGCCACGCGGACCGTCTTCTTGTCGTCGTAAGGCTTGTCGTAGAGATACTCGAACTCGGCCTTGGAGGCGATGGACTTGTCGATCTCCTGCTGCCGGGCGATGCGGGCCTGCCACCAGTCAGCGTGCAAGTTCTTCGCCGCGTCCGGCCACTTGGCGTCCGCGTCGCGAGGAATCTCCCACTCCTGCCAGGTCTTCTCGAGCGCGGCGTTCAGCTTCTCGCGCAATGGCTCCAGCTTCGCTTGCCACTTGTCCCAGATGACATCGATCTCCGCGTTGTTGGCAATGGACTTGAGCGTGATGTGCGGCACGCGCTCATAGACGAAGCCGTGTCGTATGCTCCCCTGCACCGGCTGTGAACTCGGAGCGGTACGGGTGACCTCGGCTTCCTTGAGTTGGCCATCGCGGGAATCGGCCAGCAGGTAGTACGGATAGCGCGCACCCATGATGCGGGCACGCGCCAGCGCCAGGGCAACGCGCGAGGTGTCAATCGTGATCCAGCGGCGGCCCCATTGCTCGGCGACGGTGGCGGTGGTGCCGGAACCGCAGGTCGGGTCGAGCACAAGGTCGCCGGGGTCGGTGGCCAAGAGGAGGCACCTTGCCACAATCTTCGCGTTTGTCTGAACCACGTAGACCATGTCTGGGATGTTGCCCGCGGTGTCATCCCATACGTTTGTGAACTCGATCACAGGTGAGTCTTCAACGACGTAGAATTTGAATCCCAATCCTTGTCGATCAGTCGCCGAAAGGCGATCCGCTCTCTTCAGCCTGAGAAACTGCTCCTCGTCTCCTCTCCATCTGCGGTTCTTACGGGGCCAATACTCGACACCCTCGAACGAGATTCCAAAACGTTCTCCCGTACCCTCGACATCTTGAATTCTGAATATCCGAGTTCCTTCCGAAACGAGCCAAGGCGCTCGCTTCTCGTCCGTAGTTAGCGGCCTCTGCGTGCCGTCTGGGTGTTCGCCCCATAGGGCCAGCTTGCGCGGATCTTCGGTAGACCCTTCGTTTGCTTCGCGGGTTCGATATGCCTTGCGAGTCTTGCACGCGTCGATGTTCTTCGAATACCAGAGGATGTAGTTGAAAGCGTTCTTGATCGTCTTGCTTCGAGGCGCAGCCTTCTTCCAAACGATTGTTGAGACATTGTTGGTATTGCCGAATACCTCATCGAGCAAAGACCGAACGAGGTGGACGTTTTCGTCACTGATCTGGACGAAGATGGAGCCAGAGTCGGTGAGCAGATCGCGGGCGACGGTAAGGCGGTCGCGGAGGTAGGTGAGGTAGCTGTGGGTGCCGTCACGCCAAGTATCGCGGAAGGCCTTGACCTGTTCGGGCTCGCGTGTGATGTGGTCCGCATTGCCGTCCGTCACTCTGTTGCTGGTCGTGGACCACTGGAAGTTGCTGTTGAACTTGATGCCGTAGGGCGGGTCGAAGTAGATGCACTGCACCTTGCCGCGCAGGCCCTCGCGCTCGGCCAAGCTGGCCATGACCTGCAGAGAGTCACCGAGGATGATGCGGTTCGACCAGTTCTGGTCGTGCTGGTAGAACTCGGTCTTGGCGCCCTCGTCGGGCAGCCCGTTGAAGTCAGCGAAGAGGTCGGTTTGGAAGTCGGGCCTCTCGGATTTCACCTTCTCGCTCTGGCGAAGAAGGTCGTCGATGAGCACCTTTGGTTGAACCTTCTCCTGGATGTACAGCGGCGGCGCGTGCACCACTAGGTCAGACCAGTCCTGCTCGTCCTTTCCCCGCCAGACCAGCTGCGGGTCCAGATCGCGGTTGCGGCGCTCATACGCCATGCGGATCGGATCTTGCTCATCCTTCTTCATCACCGACTGGAACTCGACCGTGGGGATGTTCTTGCGCGGAGCCTCGTCGTGCTTGAGAGTCTCGACGGTCTTTTTCGTCGTCTTCTTGCCGGCCATGGACTCCCTCTATTCCGCCAGCTGGGCAGTGACTGAATCGATCATCTTGTTGAACTCCGATTCGACCTTGGCTTCAAAGTCGGCCTCGATCTGATAGACCTCAGTGAACTCGGCGAAGGCCCACCGACCGTACTGGCCGTGGTTGTTCACGCCGGGCACCCAGTACGTCTCCATCGTGGACTTCTTCTCTTTGGCGTCTTCGCGCCGGTAGCCTTTGATCTCGACGATAAGGTGCAGCGGGTCCTCGTGACCGTCGTCCACGAGCACGATGAAGTCGGGGATGTAAGTGCGCGCCTGAGAACCATATCGATACGGCACATCGAGGCCGAGATTGTGGTTCTTCACATAGGCACGGACCCGCGGGTGAGACTCGGCCACACGACAGAACTCAGCCTCCCAGTCGCTATCGAGGATCACCCAGTTGATGTGGCAACGGCGCGCGTCGGTCTCCCAGCGGTCCACTTTGGACGTCGTGAAGTTCACGTGCATCGTGGAACCGGAGGGGTTGTAGGGGTCGAGCACAGCCTTGACAGGGCGCTCCCCCACGAGAGCGCGAGTTATCCCGGCTGTGATGCGCTCGCAGGCCATGTCTGCCAGTTCCTGATACATCAGCTGCGCCGGGTAGGTGCCGCCTTTGCACACGAGGCAGTCGTCGAGCCATTGTCGCGTGATCCGCTTGAGCTGCCCGAAGAGGTGCAGCTTCGGGTCTTCACCTGGGTCGCGCCACTTGGTGTAGAGCAAGCGGCTGGCGACGTGGAAGATGATGGTTGAGCGCCGGAGGTCTCCGGTGTGCACGAGATTGAGGTCGACTCCCTCGCCGATGATCCCGGCGTTCAATGTGCGCGAGGGACCAACGAGTTCCGGGGTAAGCTCCAGAATCGAATCGTCATTGAACTCGGCCGTGAGCCGCTCCTCCGGCAGTTCCACCCTGTATCCTTGAACGTGCGGGAACCGGATCTCAAGGCGGTCGCGTTCGGGGCGAACGGCCATGACGTGAATGGTCTCGCGCGGAGGCTGCGGGGGAGCGATCACCGGCTTCGCGGTGAAATCGAAGGGAATCCCGAGGATGTCTGCATACTCGACGTCGAACAGACCGTCTTCGTTGAGGTCGTAGGACTGACGCCGTAGGGCGCGGCCGATCACTTGCTCGCAGAGAAGCTGCGTACCGAAGGCGCGCACGCCGAGCACGTGCGTCACGGTCCTCGCGTCCCAGCCTTCGGTGAGCATGGAGACTGATACGACGCAGCGGATGGAATCGCCAAGACGCCCTTCTTGCCCGACTGTATTCATAACCTCTCGCAGCAGGTCCTGATCGGTGATGTTCTCCGCTTGGGTGGGGTCGCCCGTGCGCTCGATGATCTCGCGGCGGAAGCGATCGATCTCGTCGGACGCCATGGCGCGGAAGCCCTTGTCCAGCGCATCGCCGGATTCGAGTTGCTCGCTATCTATCAGCAGCGTCCGCGGCCGCCCGAGCTGATTGCCGTGTTCGTCGAAGTTACAGAACAGCGCCAGGCGGCCGTTCTCAAGGGTCGTCGAACCGTCCTCGTTCTCCCGGTGGAACCCTGAGATGTAGTCGTAGACCAGCTTGGAGATGGACGTGTTCTGGCACACGATGATGAAGCAAGGCGGAGCGTGCATCCCGGCCTTCTGCCAGAGATCGAAGGTCTTGTCGTAGTGCCCGTAGAGGGCCTCCAGAGCGGTCTGCAGTTCGACGGGCAGGCTGAGCGGATCAAGAGTCTTGTTCTTGCCACGGCCCTTCTTGGGCATCCGCTTTCCGATGCACTCCCAGAGATTACGGAACTTGGGCATCTCCCCGCCGGGGATGTTGTCCGCCACGGGCACTCGCGGCAACTTGACGATGCCGCACTCGATGGCGTCCATCAGCGAGAAGTCGTTCATCGTCCAGGGGAACAGCGTGCCCTCGGCGTATCCGGAACCGCGGAGGAAGAACGGTGTCGCCGAGAGGTCGATGACGCGAGTGACGCCCAGCTTGCGGTTCACGGCTTCGAGGCCGGAGATCCACATCCGAGCGGCCTCGTTGTTCTTCTCCGCTTCCCTCTTCTCGTCGCCCTTTAGACCGCTCGGGTCTTCTTCTCCTGGTTTCTCGCGATAGCAGTGGTGGGCTTCGTCGTTGAGGACGAGGATGTTCTTCATGCCCATGAGGTCCGGCATCACCCTCTGGATCATCTGGCCCTCGGTTTCGCGCGTGTCCAGCGCCGGTCCGCGCCCCTGCAACAAGGAACGACCGCCCTTCGAGACATCTATCCGTTCGCGTGGCTTGAAGGCGTGGAAGTTGGTGATGAGGATCTTGGCGCGCTCAAGGTCCGGCAGCATGTCGCCGGGCACCAGCTCGCGGCTCTCGTAGTAGCTGTACGGGTCGTTGGGTTGAAGCACGCGGAGACGATCGCGAATGGTCAAGCCGGGCGTGACGACAAGGAAGCCGCGGGTGAACCTGCTGCTCTGGGGCCTGCGCACCGCATTGATGGTCTGCCAGGCGATGATCATAGCCATCACGGCGGTCTTGCCGGTGCCGGTGGCTAGCTTCAGCGCGAGGCGCATGAGTTCCGGATTCGCGTCTCTGTTCCCATCCGCGATGTGGTCAAGGAACGTCTTGCCCGTCTTCCCTGATTGAGGGGCGACCTCCGTCAGCCAGATCACGGTCTCCAGAGCCTCTATCTGGCAGAAGAAGGGCTGGATGTCACTGAACTTGTGATGCCGCCAGTGCTGCAGCAGGCGAGCAGTCTCGGGCGTGACCTTCCAGTCATTTGGGTTGGGTATTGCCCGCCACTGCTCGACGTGGCGGCGCAACTGGTTGATGAGGGGGGTCGGATCGTATTGCTGCTCTTGAGTCGAAAGCCCTTTGCCTTCGTCGAAGATGATTTGCTCTTGNTGAGCGGCGGCTTTGCGCTTTCGCGGCTTTGGGATGGGCGTGATGAACTCAGCGGACCGGCGGGAGTTCTTGATCTGCTGCGTCGGTTGGCCGTCCTCGTCAAGCTCCCAGTGCCGGGCGGGATACTCGTAGGGGGAGTTGAGAATCGGGTGATCAAAGAACGGATTGCTCATGCTTGGTGCCCCCCTTGATGCGGCTGTCAGCGCTCAGGCCACGCCTCGGCGAGCTACCGAACTGTCGTGACGGTCCGAAACCCGATTCCGCAGTGGCAACGACATCGCACGAGCAAGCGATGGATGCATGACTGACCCGTGAGCCCCGCAGTCGCAATGCACACAACGCATCACGCATAGCCTATGCTCTTCCGCGCGGAGCGTCACCCATCAATGGGAGGGCACAGGTCTGAACGACCTATCCGATGCTCGGAAGTGGCGTTCTTGCAGCCACGTCCCAAGTCTCGCCGGCGGCCTGCCGACGCAGCTTCGGTCTCGTGAGCTCAGGAGAGATGCCAGTCCGGCAGACGTGGTCACCGTGGGCAGCTTGGCGTCCATGTGCGCCAGACGTCGGCCGTATCTAGGCCGCGGGGCGCAGTTCCCCTACTACCACTCGCAGCAAACCCAGTGGAGGCCGCCGGCCAAGCTCTGGGAGTTAGACGTCATCACCAGAAACTCGAACGCGGGCGGCCTGAAGACGAACGCGAATCTCATCGTAGATTGCGATGTGCATCTCCTCAGCTACCTCCAGTGTCAGCGCCAAGGCATAGGGAACATCCTCCTCGAGGCTCCCAGCATCGGCTTTGCAGCTGACCTGTATCTTGATGCTGCTTCCATCAACGTATGCGGCAGCGGCCTCTCCGTCGAAGACTTCATGCTGCAGAGTCCCTCTCTGGGTCGCCTGCCAGTCCCCCTGGCTGCGTCTGAGCTGCAGTGGCGTATACGCGTCGTGCTCCCCCGCCGGCCGCTCCGGGTCGGGGTGGAACCAGAGCTGTGCGCGGCGCCAATGCTGATGCCGCGGATTGACCGGTGTCATCCAAGCTAGCGTGGCCGTGAGTCGACGCTTACCGCGCTTGCCGCTCAAAGATGAGGGCAAGGGCACCTCGTGGATTTGTCCTGCGTCTGCCCGTAGGATCCCGCACCCAATGGCTGTGACCCGACGAGGCGTGCACGACGTCACGCGATCTACTTCAATGCAGCCGTAGCCAAGGAGGCGCGAGACGTACTCATTGAAACCACGCCTGCGCTCCTCCGTCATGAGAGTGCTTCGCAAGACGTCCTGCGCATTTCCCCACTCCGCACTATGTGCAAGTAGGGCCTTTACTAGAATCGAGGGTGGAACGGAATCCAAAGCATCGCCGTCCGGACCCGCTCTAAGGTCCTCGACCACTTCGTAGAGCAGAGCGGCAGCGCGAGAAGCGAGTGCGGTCGCGTTGCTCGTTCCGGAGGTGTAGCGCGTCTGATCCAAGGTGCCCTCAGTGGCACCCGGGCAGGCAACCTGCTGACCGGGCAGGAGACCGCCCGTGTACACCTCGAGCACCTCGGGATCCTGGGCGTCCAGCCGGCCACGAACCGCCACCCGTCCGCCCGGCGCAAGAAGGTCCGGCTTGATAGCGCGCCGATGGCCCATGCCTTGCGCGTTGATCGGGCTGGGAAGCCCCGTGTCGGCGAACGGAGACTCCCACCCCGGCGGACATGCGTCGTCCCCGTGGTCATGGTGAACGGCACCGATTGTGAGCACGTTGACGGCTTCAGCGGGAGAGAGTAGCCGGCGGTTTCTCGCATCTGAGGCGATGGCGCGAATGACAGCTTCCTGCCTCCTCGGCAGATCAAGAGCGCGATACTCTGAGGCTGACACATCGAGGGCGATGACGCCGTCGTGATTGCCCGCGCTCACTACGAACAGCACTCCATAGCGCCAAGCTAGCCAGTCAAGCAGTCGCGCCAAAGGGCTCATGGCTCTGTCGAAGGGTCTGTCTTTGATTCCGATAGAGAGATTGATGATGGCCACACTGGGTGCTACCGGCATCTCATTCCCCATGCCCTCAAAGAGGCGAACGACCGCCCGATGGATCAGGTCGATCACGAGCTCATCGGCGGGTGCACTCTCCTCGCGCCGTTCCCTCCAGTCGCCAGCGTCGGGCTTCAGAATCGGTCGCATGTAGATTGGCCGACTCAACGCCAGAGCTTCCGCCCCCAAGTCGCCGTTCACAATCAGAGATGCCATGGCCGTGCCATGCACGCGCTCTCGCGCACGATAGTCGGCCTCGTAGCCATCTGGATCGTCAAGAATGACGCCGTCACCCAACCGGCGATGTGCCTGAAGTGGGAGCCCATCAAACAGCGCCACCACGGGAGAATCGAGCCGATGGCGAGTCGCTTCACCGGGTCCGACCGAAGGGCCGATGTCTGCTGGCGTAACGGCGATCATCTGACCGGCCGCACGGAAGAACTGTATCTGCTCGCACACCACTAGTTCCGCGTCCAGGGTCGCACTGCGAATCAGGGCCTCGATCTCATGGATCGGCAGCTGGGCAAGGATGGCGTGATACTCAATCTCGGGTATCGTCGACTCACTAGTCACGCTGCCCTGCAGGGCCTCAATCAGACCTCTGACACGGCTGGCGGCGGCAGCCCGTCGCTCATCGTCATGGAGATACCAGAGCTCAATCTCGGCGGGGATGGACTCTTCCCCACGGTCGGCCCGTTGCTGCCAGTCGGTGAGGACCCCCGTCTCAATCAGCCGATCTTCAACGCCCCACGTTCGAACGCTGAGCAGCTGATCGAAAAGCTCACCCCAAGCCCCGCTACCCCACGGCAGGCTCTCTCCGCTCTCCCAGCGCGCACGAAGCGCGAGCATCTGCCTCAGCGCCTCATGGTCCGAGAACACCATGAACAGACGCCCGCGCAGAGTCTTGTCAGGGCGCCGTTCACCCCGACCGTTCACGGCGAAGAAGTCGTCGTCCGGAGGAATGTCTTCCAGCTCGTACTCTCCGAGCCACTCCATGCCACGAATTCGTTTGACCGCCCGGAAGAAGTTGTCCACGGGTCCAACCGTCTCCAGGACGACTACTTCTTCAGCGACAAGACCCGAGGCGGAGGCGCTGAGCTTGGCTCGCCGAGTGTCAAATGCCGTCTTGAGCCGTGCAAACTGCGGGGCAAGTCGCGTGATCTGGCGCGCTCGGTCAGGACGATGTGTTCGAGACATTCCGCCGGGAAGGCGGCGACGCCGTCCCGGCAATCCAGGCTCGGGCAGGATCAGAAGCGGGCCAGCGACGTCAGCCATCAACGCTACCGAGAGGCATGGGAACGCTCGCGCGACGTTCCCACTGCTCCAGGCGCTCTCTGACGATGGCCGTCATGTCGTCGTCAGGTAGCCGAAGAACGTGCTGTCTTAGGGCATCGAGGCTGAACTGCTCAAGTTCCGAGAAGCTCAGTCCCTTCAGCCGCCTGGCCAGCGTCGACGGGGCGTAGCCTAGTCCCATTCCGCTACGTTCCTCGAAGCGGTCAAACCACTCCCGAGCGGCAGCCTGAGATGGACCGGGGAGCTGCAATCGCAGCTGGAAGCGTCTCCACACCGCGCGATCGAGTAGCTCGGGGTGATTGCTCGCCGCGACGACCACCACCGTACTCGGAAGTGCGTCAATCTGAAGAAGGAGAGAGCTGACCACCCGCTTGATCTCGCCCGTCTCATGAATGTCCCCTCGCTCCTTCCCAACCACGTCCAACTCGTCGAAGAACAGCACGCATCGGCGCGTTCGTGCTTCGTCGAAGAGGCGCGCGAGTCTGACCGCTGTTTCGCCGAGATAGCTCGCGATCACCGCTTCGTAGCGCACAACCAGGAACGGGACAGCAAGCTCCGTGGCGAGCGCCTCCGCCAAAGTCGTCTTGCCGTTACCTGGCGGACCGATCAACAACACTCTGTGCCTGGGTTCAAGGTTGTATGCCTGCAGGAGCTCCGCGCGGCTCTGTTCCTCAATCAGTTCACGACCGGCCCGCTTGACCTCACCAGGTAGGACGAGATCCTCAAGCCTGCGTTCCGCGACTTGTTGGTGAAACGGGGAAGGGCTTGACCCGTTTCGTCGAGGGGCTGGAGAGACAACCGACGATGCGCCGCCGTTCGCTGCCAGGTACGCGGCCAGTCGGTCCGCCAGAATATCGTGATGCTTGGCGCGCTCCTCCGTGATGAGGGCGGCCAGTGCCTGTCGGAACAGCTCCTGGTCCCCGCGTGCTCCGCCCTTGACCAGATCAAGTAGCAGGTCTGCCCTGGCCATTACTCTCCCCCATTCGAGACACCGCGTACTGTGTCACAAGTTCACATTCCGTGTCAGCAAGACTACCAGCGTCCCCACACGGGACGAAGCGTGCATGCTGCCTCTTGGGCTCGATCACAGGTCATCCAAACCTGCAGCACTCGAACAGCTGCTGGCAAAAAGGCTCCGGCAGCACGAAAGGCGACAAGAGAAGGTCGAGGAGGCAGGTCTCCCTTCACCTTCTTCG
>JGI24132J36420_10000942_pt1 | contig 13436 bp, 15 predicted proteins | sample BarGraNGADG00212_3_FD_36420 | JGI IMG/M metagenome (IMG submission 36420) | reverse complement strand
ATGCAGAGGGGGGGTCGAAATTGCGAGGCCCCCTCCCCCTCCCTTTCAGGAGTCAGCGGAAAGAGGCCAAGAGGCAGCAGAGACTTTACGATGCACGCCATGAACGTTTTCTTGCACAATCTCGTTCATTGCATGATCAATCTCTAATGCTTGATCACGATCGGACAGTTCATCAGAACTTCTTGTAATTCTTGCAAGCAAAGAGGACGTGCCATGCCCTGCCTGCACATCAAAGTTGTACCACTCAATGAACTGTTCAAAAGGATTGAAAGGATTGTCAACAGTAGTAAGCATGTACACTGTACGATCTGTACTATTGCTCATTGTGCTAACCTTCCTTCATAAGAGCACTACCTATTGTAGTAGCAGGTATGCCCAGTTGTGTAGAGATCTCTGCCTGTGTGTAGCCCAATGCCTGCATAGATAGGGCACGTGTTAGCATGACCTTACTCATAACAGGGTTGATGCGTGGCAGGGCCAACGCTTTGACTTTGTCTGGATCCGTATGCCTTAGGATCTCAGTAAGCCGGTTGTTAGTAATGGCGCCTGCTTGAATAGCATCCCACTCAGACTTGGTAATCTCAATCTTCTGTTTCTTGGCATCCAAGGCATTACGTGCATCTAGTAGTGCACGACCTTGAACCTTCTTGAGTTCAGAAGACGACATTCCTGGATTGTCATCTAACTTAGCCTTGACAATCGACTTGCCTACGAGTTGGGCTTGACGCTCAAGGGGGGCGTTTCTCTGGGCAGTATTTAGCTTCTGCGCCAAAGAGGCCACTTCTTTTGCATAGGCGGTCTTTGCAGAAGGACTGTATGGGGTTGATTTTATATTTAGAGTCTCCTTACGTGCAGTGTTGGCTAGGGCTTTGAGACGATTAGCGTGATCAGCATAGACTCTCTCTATGACTTTCCCGCCATTAGAAGACACAAGAGTGCGCGCATCAGGAGTCTCTGCCATCCTTGTAGACATCACTGTCTTTTTGATGGTGCGTTCTGTGACTATTCCTGTACGCTTGCTTGTAGTCCTTTTCGGGTACGTCTTTCCCGAGTACTCGTACACCTTTTCGCCTGTGACAGGGTTAATGCCTCTTGCGCCTGACAGTTGCTTTCGCTGATCAACACGCACTTCAGAAGCGGCTCTTGAGATTAGAGTTGACGCCCCGCCAGCAGAACCATCAGGTTTCGCCTGATACTTGGCTTTCAGTTCTGCAATGCCATGATCTTTGGCTGATTGCTTGTAGTTGAGCTCCTTCTTCTCAGCGTCAATCACTACCATGGAATGGCGAACAGCACGAGCAAGTTCGGCGTGTGTGGCGCCCTTGATGTTCATGTCTGTGATCAGATTTGTGATGTTACCCATTTGCTGTTGGGTGCCATCACTAGTCATGACCTTCATGCCTTCATACTTCGGGTATGCCCTCTTTGGATCAAAGTTTCTGAGCCCATCAAGAGAATCCGAAGTCTGAATAGAGTGCAACCCACGTGGCTGATTGGGAATGACCACAACGGTGTCACCGTCAAAATCAGCACCAGAGAGTTTCTCAGCAACACTTGGGTGAATGCCGACAGCAACCACAGCGTTGCCTATGATGGCTTTGATCTTCCTGCTTCGGTTGTTGACCACCAGTTCCGGAATCTCGAAGATCCCACCATGGGGGTATCGAATGAGAACGACATGCGTGCCATCTGTGTAGTTCGGCGCGTAGATCTCATCTGGCTTGAGGCTGCTGAAAGGCAGAATGACGTGCGTCTTCTGACCAGGAAGAGCGGCTGCTTTGAGATGCATGGCTGCTGAATCAGCACTGTCTGCCAATTCCTCAAGCATCTTTCTCTTGACCGCCGGATTGGTAAGCGACATGATCTCGTCAAACTGTAACTTCTTGCGCTCAAAAGTCATCGCCAATTGCTGCTTGGCTAACTCTGGCTTCTGCTTAGAAAGCATCTGAGACGCAAGATTACGAGACCACTCATCCCAATCAGCCTCATCGTTGACGATGTTTATCGCTGAGAGTTTCCTCTTTCCAGAAGCATCGATGTAGTGAGACTGCCGAACAATAGACCCAAAAGGAAGATCCTTGTCCGACTTGAGAGGCTTCAGTGCTTCGAGTTTGTTGCCTGTGTCATGCTTTGGCGTGTTGAACTCGATGTCGATGCCCGCGGGAAGGTCATCCTTGTACATGGCCATGCCCTTGATGTAGTGCGTGCCATCAACAGCAACACGAACCTGCTTGTAGAGCCCGCCGCCAAGAGACACGTCAGGAACACCAGGACGGATGAAGAGGATTCCATCTGCTTGATCGCCACCTTGTTCCTTGTAGCGAATGGCCAATCGCTTGGAACTAAAGTTGGTTGGCGTCGAGTTAATGGACTCGAAAGTACGCCCTCCATCTTCAGAATAGGACGACACCTGCTTCATCAAGTGTATCTGACTCGTGTCCTTGACAAGATCCACATAGGTTGTCCCGGGAGGTGCCAAGACCTTGATGATGGTCTTCTTACCTGTGGTCAACTGGTCTGTCTGGATCTTGTGGAAGGCGTAACCCTCTTCCTGCAGCACAGCAACTGCAGTAGCGAGTTTCTCCTTACTGATGCCCAAGTGTGTTTCCACACCAATGCCGACCTGAATCGCACCCAAGTTCTGAATGTTGTCACGCAGCATGGAGGCCGTTGTTGCAAGGATGTCGTTCTTCTCTTGCAACGCTGGGTTCAAGAGACTACGAACAGACGACTCAGGAATGCCCATCTTGGCGCCAATTGCCACATTTGAAAGCGATCGTGGAGGCTCTCTGAGTCGCAGAGCCATGGCAACATTGGCCTGACGTTGTTCTGTCTTTGCGATGGTCTTGAGCGCGCGAAGTTGGGTGGTGGTCAACTCATACGCCTTGGCAATCTCCGATTCGCTCATGCCATCTTGGTGGTGCTGTTCCACCGTGTCGATGAACATGCGATTGCGCTGGTGCGGAGTTCTTCCACTTCCCCAAGGGTACCGACCCGAACGATGGAGAACGCCGATGTGCGCAAGAAATTCCTCACTCATTACAGGTCCTCCTCTCGCATGGTGTTGATCCGCTTGTCAAACGAGATGATGCGATCCATGATGTGCAAGATCTCATCAACCTCCGGGATGCAGAGTTTGACCTCATCATTCTGATAGATCCGAAGTTCAGCCGCAATCTCACTAGGCTTGACCCGGTACTCCAGGCAGAAGAACGCCATGTACACCATCAATTGGCGCATCGAAGTGGGTGTGATCCCAGTCTTCAAGTCGCTGATACGAAGGCAGTCCTTGCGGAACGAGATCGTGTCAGCAGTGCCAAACGCGTTGGGCGAGTAGTACAGCACCTGTTCTGGCACCATACGAAATCCAATCCCATCGTTGACATACATGTTGATCGTCTTCGGAGTGCGAGGGAGTTTGACTCCCATTCGAATCAGATCACGCGCCAGATCATGGAGTGCTGTGCCGCGTTGTGCCGCCATGTTCGCGACGTAGGCCCGGTCCAGCTTCTCATCACTGTAGTTGACCCAGTGATGCTTACTAGCACTGAGAAAGGCGTGAAAGCCTTCCAACTCTGAATGCCTCGTGAAGCGCATGGAGCACATCCTGTTCGTTTTCGGGGCAGATCATCGCGGAGAAAGACATGTTGTTCATGAGAGTGATGTAGTACTCTTGGTTGGGCTGGCACACCTCGTGAATGCTTCTCTTCACTTCCAGTGTTGCCCAACGATTTTTCCAGAGCACCAACAAATCAGGCACGCCCTGCATGTACGACGAGTCATTCTTGAGAACCAAACACCCAGGAAGCATCCCACCAAGTGTGTCGATGACATGCTTCTGGAAATTGCTCTCAAGCGGCTTTCTACGCATCTGAGCCTCCGAAAAGGGAAAGACGAGTTATGGACATCTCACTCCTTCTATTACATGCCGTGTGTGCGAAACTACTGAGTATTAGTGCGGATCGAGAAACTCAAAGTGGTGCCCCATGTAACTGGTTCTCCACAAACTCTGAGCAGTCAGGAGAACTAATTCCTCCAACCCGCCGATGGCTTTTGCGCATTCCAGGCTATTCTCGTAAACAACCCCGGTTCGAACCACTCGGATTCGACGAAAATCAGTAGGCGTGGCGTGTCCTTGCTTAGTCCATCTGACTGCGAACCAACGAGGCTTCCAGACCAGGTTGCTGGCACGATTGTTATAGTGGTCCCCGTCACGATACATAGGAACGCAATCGTATGGGGCTGGATCGAAAAAAGTTGTTGCCACGAGGCGATGGACTGCCCGAGCATGGTTGCAGCCTCCTCGCCTAAGAACCACTTGCAGGATTCCATGCCCGTTGTCGTAGATTCCGAGCTGTTTTCCGGTGTCAGCATTACGAATTCGCCCTTCATCACTCACCTCATATGGAGGAAAGTCCTCTATCTTACCCCACACTTCCATCTTGCCTCCAGACTTCTCGGTCAAAAACCCACTAATTCTCGCCAAAACTCTTTGGTAAACCCACTATGAGTATTAGTCCTATACTAATACTTGATTCGATCTCTGAGAAAGTTTTTGACGATTTTAGTGGGTTTTTGACCGAGATCACGTCGCAAACCACTTTTCGGCGGCTTTTCTCTCGTTAAAGGACTTCTTCGTCCCTAGTGCTTTCAGGATCCCCGCATCTATAGGAGATCGCGAAAGCAGGAGATAGTAGTACAGATCTACGTAAGGAGTGTTAAGCCGGTCAATTCGCCCCTTTGCTTGCTCGTTGATCTTATACGAGTAATTCAGAGACCAAAACACAACCGCGTCAGTGTCAACGCAATTCCACCCCTCAGCCCCGGCAGTGTACTGGACCAGATAGACCCACTTCTCCCCTGTAGGGACTGGCTCATGCTTGTGACCGTTCCACTCAGCCGTAGGGACGCCAATGTTGGTCAACGTCCTTAGCGTTGCCAACTCGTAGTCGAAGTTGTAGAACACGATCAGGCGAGGGTGAGTCTCGTACAACTTCAGGACCGCCCCAAGCCTGGAGATGTCGTTGTTGACAACCCTCCTCATGGCTACGAACATCTGGCTGACATCCTTGAGCGGCTTCTCGTTGAACACATCCCAACGCTTCTTGGTAACTAGGTCGTACATAGCCTCGTCATACTCGACGGTGACGTGTTTGACATGGCGCACTGTGTGGCGTTCGTACGGCATCTCGACCAGTAAGCCACCGCGCAGCCTCTCGAGTTTCCTAGTGGCCACATACCGATCCACAACCGGGAACTTCCTGTACTGCTTCCAGACGACATGCTCACGTGTGAACTCTGTCTTATTCTTGTAGTACCCGTTGGCTACGAACACGGGTACATAGTCCATCCACGTGTCTCCTGGCGTGGCACTAAGGATGATCCAGCTATTGTTCTTGGCGATCTTGTAGAAGGCTTTCACCCATGCGCCAGAACCCACCAACCGCTGCTCGTCGAAGATGAAGTACGCGTCCTTAACATCCTCGTACTGTCTGATGTTGTTCCAGGAGTCAACGCGCATACTAATGCCAATCGCGTCCCTAGTCTGCGCGTCAGTAGTCAGTCCTATCTTGGCAGCCTCTTCCTCCCAGTCAAGATCATCGCGCTTCTTGGCAGTAGTGATGACATAAAGAGGGAGGGGGGTCTTTGGCGGTTCCCAGTCGCCGACACCATTTACCTTGACCAGACCATGAGCGATGTGGACGTAGAAGTAGACCAGTGCTACACGCGTCTTACCAACGCCAACGCCCCCTCGAAGGATGCATCCGTCGTGCAGTTCACGAATCGCCTTAAGTTGATGCGGCTCGAGTCCAGTCATGGCAAGGTACCTCCTTAGATGTCGCCGTTCGCCGCCTCCGGGTCAACACGACCAGGACAAAAGTAGGGGCCATAACGCAGCACGGGGCTGTCCCAAACGTGTGGCAGATGATAGCGGTGGTGTATTGTTCCCAACTCGCAACTCATCTTGGCCCAAGCGTATTGCGTTTTGCCGTCGGTCCCAACAAAACTCGGCATCACTGTCATGACGATCCTTCCTAATACTCGTAGGAAAAAAGAGAAGCCCTGTGATGGGTTCCTCCTTCTCCCGCTTATGCGGCGGGAATTTCGAGACAGATGTCTCTGTAGGTGACGAGCATGGAGAAGTGCGGCGGCGTGAAGCCGACCATCGGGTACGAAAGCTCCTCCAAGAACTGCGCATCCCCGTCGTCGAAGAACACGATGTAATTCGCGATCTCCGNGATNTCNGGGAAGTGCACAATCTCGAGGAACTCTCTGGCGTCCGGGGTCAACTTGACGATGTTGGCAACAACTTTGGTCATGGTGGTCCTTTCTGAGGGGTCTCATTAAGANCCATGTATACTATGCGACTGTCCACTTCTTCACGAGGACTGNATCAGACCGTCGGCAGTCCGTGCACGCGNNNCCCTCTGTCCAGACGTCAATGCCACAGCGGATGCACCGGTAGTGCATGAAGCGCCAGCTATTGTCCTGAACGGGTTTGTTCTCGGGATGAAGTTCCTCTCGGGAGATGCGTGCACACGTCTTGCAGATCCCTTTCCCGCTCATAATGCGCGACCCAGGGTAGTCCGCTGCGAAAGCCCGAGAACCACGCATCGGATGGTCACAGGACACGCAGCGGGGAAGGGTGGTCACAACGTCTATGACAGTCATTTCTTGTCGAGCCATGCCAAGCACGTCAAGCACGTGGTGATCTCGGGGTATTTCGCAGTCACCACGTCAACATCGGGGTCCATGTAAGCAACGCGAGCGCCGCACAACGCATGGTTGCTATGCGCCGGGCACTGGGCGTGCACGATAGGCGTCTTACGGACAACGTCAGACACACTCATGATAGTTCCCTTCAGTAGTGGCTCGGCAAGGGTGGGCAGTTTACTTCAACGTCATACCCAGGACGTCCAGCGGTTAGGCCATCAGTTGCCGATGATCGGAATGTCGGCCCACTCGATCTCGAGGAGATCTTCCTTGATCGTGACACCCAGGGTGCCCAGGTAGGCCTTGATGCCCGACTTCTCTTGGGGGGTTCCCGCCTGGATGGCCCACATGTAGGGGTTGATGATCACGTCGGCGTTGATGATCTCCATGTAGTCCAGGGTCTCCACCTCGGACTCGCCGATCGCTCGACGCCCACGGCTGTTGATGACCCAGATCTTCGGCGGACGTACCTTGTAGCTGACGGCGACCTCGAGTTTGGCTGTCTGGTCGTCACCCTCCTCGCGTCCGTCACGCAACTTGACGTTCCAGCCGTCCCTCTTCATGGCCGCGGCCACGTCCAGAGGGATCGCGATGTTGAAGTTCCGATCGCCAGCTCGGTTATACATGTCCTCCTTGCCGGCGAAGTTGGGGAACAGGATCCGCACGTTCTTCATGACGACGGGCTGCAGTTCACTCATGGGGCACTCCTTCTTCTAGAACTTCGGCGGCGGACAAGTCAAGGTCGATGACGGCTGCCTCCAAGGCGACCTGCTCGTAGGCCTCGATCTGTTTCCTGAGATCCGACGCCACGGGCTCGATCTTCAAAGCCTCGACGAGACCCAGCTCGATGGCGCTGGAGAGCATCCCGTGGTCGCCGTTATTGTTCCTTAGGACGATTTGGAACGTGATGTCTCCACGGCTGTTGTAAAAAGCATTACCAACAGTCACGACCTCGTGGAAATCATCACGCATGAGAACAGGCAGGTGTTTCGTGACCCTCATGACTCTCCTCTGGCTAGTTACGAAAGGAAGATGGTTGCGTCGCAGAACTTGTCTAGTTGCTGCCGAGCCTCATACACGAGAGTCTCGAAGAAACTGAGATCGATGTCGTCCTGCAACTTCTGTGTCTTGACTACCTCTGCTTCCTTCCAAAGGTAGTTCTTGGCGCCGGTGGCGGAATGAAAACGCACCCCNTCTTTGTCGACGCGTAGAAGAGACCCTCCACCACAATCGGGCAGAATGGGAACAAACATGCCCGCACGGCCGACGAAGTGCTTGTTGTCTCCGTCGTAGTTGAACATCGGCATTTCCACCCCAAAGTCGAGGTAAAGCGCCGTACTGACAGTCTTGGTCTCGCACATGTCTTCGAACTTGATGGGGTCGCCCGTGAAGAGCGTCTTGTAGACATATGGGTGCTGGAACTGAGCCCCAACCGCAGTCCAATCACCGGGCTTGATCTTCGAACTCGCCGCCCACGCATACTTCGCGATATAGACAGCGTCATTGACGAGGCAGAACTTCTCGTACGTTGCCTCATGCTCGAAGTCATACCCATAGCTCCTTCCGAAACCCATGACTTGCTCGATGATCTCAGGAGTTGCATTTGGGATCTTGATGGAGTCCGTCTTGATATGGGCAACAACAAAGCCCTGCTCTTCGACGAAATGCATCAAGTCAATCATGAAGAGAGCGCCCCGCTTGGCAACTATGTTGTCGATATTACGCGGATCCCGGAAGGAATTGTCGAACTTAGCGCTCGTCAGACCGTAAACGATGTTGATCACGATCTTCAGAGCGTAGGACAACGCTTCCGCTTGGGCCTCATCAGAAAGATGCCTGGAAAGTTTCCCCCCGAGCATTTTTTTGGCTTCGTCATACTGATGGTGCTTGATGGCGATGCGAGCGGCTTTCAACTGGGAGAAGTTCTTTGTGTACTCCCCAAACATGTCCAACTGCTCGATACTTGTGGGATGCATCGACGCTACGTCGAGCAACGCCACGTTCTCGTACATGCCTGGCTTTGCCCTAACGAGACCGCCTTCTCCAACGATCTCGTCCCTATACGTTGACGTCCCCATGTCGTACCTGTAGCCAGGGAACATCTCCGCAAGATGGGTATACTTGAACTTGTCCTGCGGTCGCCGGTCATCCCCGAACACGATCTTCGAGGTGTGCTGCTGCGTCGTCGAGTTGACCGACAGACCTGAGAGATCAGCAAGGATCTGCCGAGCAACAAAGTCCTGCCAGCGGTCAAGAAGCACCGCATCGGTCGCATTCACATCATTGACGCAGTAGTCCTCAACCTGCTGCCAAAGGGCCGGGTCAACCGGAAGATCCCAAGGCAACTCTGACTCCACATGTGTCAGGCCCAACTCGATCTCAAACTTCTTGAGGGACTGCTTCTTCGACGAGAAGTCGTAGATGTCAGCGTACGAGATGTTATAGGCCTGCGCAAAGTACGCGCCCGGCCCGTGGCCATTGATCAGCTTCTGGCTGAGTTCGTAGAGTTGATGGTTGGTGTAGCCCATGTACGCTGCGTACAGGATATGGTTGTCATACCTGCGGCAGTTGTACCCAATAAGTTTCAACGCAAAGAGCGTCTCTACCTGCTGAGCGGTCGGGTTGACCATGCGAACGACGGTCTTCTCGCCGCTGTACTTCCAGCAGATGATGAAGAGGTTCGGAAACACCTCCAGATCGAAGATGACCAAACGTTCGTCTTTGGGCAGGCTCTTCATGGACTCGAGAACGTTCTCCGACTTGAACTGCATCGTCTGAACGCTCTTAACACAAAGCATCGCCTGGTTACTGCTGCTGTTGGCGAACGACAGGATCCTCGACCGCAGGTCTATGAGGTCGTACTCCAACCCCGACTTGTAGGCGTCATCCAGAATCTGGTGGATGAAGTCGATCGACGGCTTGGTGCTTGGGTGGATCTCCTTTCGGAGGTTGCGCATGACGAGGTCCCGAAGAGCACGTTCACTCTTGATCGTCTCTTCAGAAATCACTTTCTTCTCCCTTACGGGTAGTCCCTCGCGAATCGTTGCCACTGGCACGGAGTTACATCTGCTAACCCGTCGTCGGAGAGAGGCATCGCCGTTGAATACCTTGATCTCGATGCCGCTATCAAAGACTCGGGCAAGATCAGAGGCATCCCCTTCATAGGTATAGTGAAGATGAATACCCGCACCGCCCTTGCTGAACTCAGCGTAGGTGGCTGGCCACGTAGAAGCTGCCTCGAGGTTTCGCTCGGAGGATTTGTTGCCATCAGCGTCCTTAAGGTCGAAGTCAATGATGATGTGGTTCGTAGGAACCTTGACGTAGTGCTCCCTCGACGTGTCGAGATCCGCCAACGTGGTGGTGACGTACTCCCACTTCTTGGTCGGCGTCCCTTCGGCATTGGAGTACTGTGCAGGTTGGGCGCTCAAGAGGTCGTCCATCAGGGACTCGGTGTCATCCATGACAAGAGAGAATGTGCGTGCATCCTCTCCGACCTTCACCTTGAAACGCTCGGCCTTGAACCCCGAGTACCAACTGCGCACTCGGATGCCGTCAACCTCGAATCGCTCGTCGAAGCCGCTGAAGTAGTTCTTGAGTTCGTCCCTGAACTTGTGACGTGCCAGGCGGTACTCGATGTTGGACTCATCGCAGAACACCTTGTAGAGCTCGTAGGCCTGAGACAGGGTCGTCCCATCCTGCGACTGNAAGGTGATGTACGTGTCCTCGATGAAGTTGAAGAATATGTCTGTCTGCAACATCATCTCTACNGGCTTGTACCCCGCGTAGTAGTTCTTNCCCATCGCGAGATATGTGTTCAGGCAGTGCTGGGCAATCGCGCCGAGTTCGAACGACATTTGTGAAACNTATGCCGCGTACTTACGAGGCGAATGTGTCTTACCTGTCGGACGGACATCGATCAGGCGCCGGATGATTCCCGACTTACCATCCGAGATCTTGACAGGCTTGTTCGTACCCATGAGAAGCATTGCATTGCTGCGAGCCGTGTATGACGGCCTGTACTTCTCATTCATCGTCATCTCCTCGTGAGAGATGATCGAGTTGAGCTTGGTGTTGTCCTCGATTTTGCTGAGGTCCCCGTCATGTTGGATCGCAACCAGGGGATTGGACTTGAACGCCTCCGTGGCGAATGCGTTGCTAGTCCCAGTCAGAGCCTTAGCCTCAAAGGCGGTGTAGTACCCGTCGAAGAGTGCCTGCACGAGGTTGAGCCAGGTGGATTTGCCTGTCCCGCCCTCGCCGTACAGCACGAAGAACTTCTGGATGTAGCGTGCGTCCCCGGCGATGATGGAGCCAATGGCCCACTCCAACTTCTCCAGTTCCTCAGGTGCATACAGAAGTTCAAACATCCCTTTGTACGCACTGATGTCTCCGCCTTCAAGGGCGTACGGAAGTCGACGACTAACGAAGTCGCTCTTCTTCACTGCCGAGTTGGCGAAGGTGAGGTGCTCGTCCAGCTGGGAATTGGCATCGGACAGGTGCCCCACGTAGTTCCGGAACTGCAGCCAACTGTTGCTGCTGAATTGCCCCATCAACTTGAGCGTGATGGGCCCGTCATTCTCCTTTTGGTATTCGAAGAGGTCGTCGTCAATGAGCCGCTGAACATCGTACTCGTCAGTGGACCACAGACCCTTTTCTTCGTCCCAGATTGCGTAGAACGACCGGCCTCGAACCATGAGGTCCTTCGATCGGATGACTTTGAAGTCTGGAAAGACCTCAAGGACCCCGTTCTTGTTGGCCTGTCGCTCAGCAATTCGATAGAAATCCAAGGTTACCTCCTCCCTACGCTAGTACTGGTTGTTTTCCAACAGGTACGCGGACATTTGGTACCAGAGTTCCACCTTTCGTTGATCCTCCGTAGCAGCCCGGAGAGGGAACACCCCTCCGATACCCGTTGGAGAATACGTTCGAAAGACGAAGGTGTCTAACGCCCTGGTTATCCTACTGGCGCAATACTTGTGCCACGCTGCGTCGTTGTACTCGTCGAAATTCAGGTTGTTGAGGAATTGCCAGATCCACTCGCCGGGCTCCCTAGAAGTCTCGAAGGAAGCCCGGCCTGCTAGAGCGACTAACATCTCCAGCACTGAGCACCCAAGGCCTAGCCAGTTGGCGTCGACCCCGTCGGTCCCCTGCTCGTCGATGAAATCGCGTCGGAGTTCTTTACCATCCTCCACACGGTTATCATCGTTCGGAACGAACCAGACAAACTCCCGAGAGTAGAGTTGCCTGAACAAGTTCCAGTATGAGTGAGCAGGGTTCCTGTTGCTTACCGCTCCGAATTTGGCATACAACCATTCGAAGTAGCGGTCATCAATCGTGCCGGGCACTACTCGTCCTGAGAGCCCCGGCTTTTACGTCCACGCCGCTCCATGACCGGGCCGGCGTCGAGACCCATGACAGTCTCACGGTAGGACCCCTCTTCGATGGCGATCTCGAAGTCAGCCTGGAGCCGGTTGTTGCGGACGTGAATCACTGTGTCGCCGCCATTACCATCGGTGTCGAACCCGTCGAGGTTACGAATCCCGATCGAACTCTCGACATCCTCGACGACGCGATCCTGCTCGTCAGCGACAACCCCATCGACCGGGTAGTACGACAAGGATATCTTGGTGTAGTTCTCCTTGTCGTACCCGAACTCCTCCTCAGAGATGACGTAGGGCTCGGGGTCCTCCATGTTCGGAGTGACGCCCTCGACCTCCTCCCGCAGAGCATCGAGACGCGCCTCAGCCATTCCGTCCTCGGCGTCGAGGTCCTCGTTCCTGTACCGATCGAATATGGTTCTTCCGGACGGCACAGCAGAGTCCTCGTGAAGCGCGTAGCCCTGGGACTGGACGTGCTCGTTGAGCTTCTCGAGCATACCAGGATCGACCTCTGCAGCAGCACGTGCACGACGCCTAGCGAGTTCGTGTTCCGGAGAATCCATGCTTTCGGGACGCTCTGTGTCCTCAGCGAAGTTGACGGGGTTCTGCCACTCCCCGATCTTGTAGAGGCGCTTGAGACGGTCTTCCATCTCCGCCATCTGCTTGTCGGCGTCGATCCAGGCCCTCTCACGGCCCTTCGACTCCCCGATCTTGAAGCCAACGAGCATCACCCCTGAGACGGCGGCGCCGATGGCTGCCCCGCAGAGGGCCCTGATGAGTACGATGTTCATGAGTTACCTCTCCTTTCATTGGGCTGGGCGTGGTGCTGCATCCCCTTGCGGAAGGAAACGAGCTCTGGGGCGATGAACGGCCGCTGAGTCAGGTGCGGCTTGGGGACGAACGCGGGCTTCTTGACCCACGCCCTGAGCGAAGCGACGGCCTCAGCAGCGCTGACGATCTCCATCTCAAGGATCTTGGCGTCGAGGTACCCCTTTGGGGGGCAGGGCTTCGGTGCGTCCATCAGGTGTCCTCTCCGATCATGGTGTAGACAACGCCGGCGACGTTGAAGTCGAGAAGGTAGGTCTGTTCCGAGGCATTCAAATGGTCCTCGGGCGAGGCCTCCAACTCATAAACACCGAAGTCCACGAAGTCGTCTCCGTGCCCCTTCGCCCAACCGACAACCGCACCAGTGGAGGTCTTCTCGAACCCGAGGGCGTGGAGAACGTCGTTGAGCAAGAGCCAACCCTGACGCTGGAACTTCTGGTTGGCGTACTCCTGCTGTGCCGTGAGGAACATGTGGTTGTAGTCGGAGTTGCGTTCCCAGTTCGGGTTGCCATGCTCGAACAT
>JGI24132J36420_10000941_pt1 | contig 13438 bp, 10 predicted proteins | sample BarGraNGADG00212_3_FD_36420 | JGI IMG/M metagenome (IMG submission 36420) | reverse complement strand
CGCCTGAGAGGCGTTTCGCAATGACAAATGAGGATTGCGACACAGTCTCCTTCGCGGGAATGACAATATTGTTGGTTTTATGCAGTTATGCAAAGCTCTCTGCCTGAGAAAAGAACAGCCCCCGGCTACCAGTATGCGCAGAAGTTCCCCGGGCTTGAGGGATGGAACGTTTTTAGGCATGAACCGCGCCCCCCGTTCGTATGTTTCTAATGTAGGTTCTCGCCCTTCTACGGATAGAAATTCGTGCAATTCATTGATGGCAATGAGCGCTGTAAAAAGTGATGGATCGTCAGAGAAAGCCAATTTCAGAGATGCGATGGCCTCTCTCATTTTTATAAGCGCTTCCTCTTTTGTAAACCCCTGGCTGACAACACCATTTTCCAGGCACAATGCCAACCAGTAGTCACCGCTTCTTCTTAAAATAGTCATGAGGAATGACATCCTTCAACCTCCTTAATTGCTGTTCAACTACGATTATAAACTCAATGTCATTGACTTAAGCACGACAGCTCCCCTCTTTCTCTAAAGAGGAGTTGGGGGAGATTTTCCGGAATGCCATAAAAATCCCCCTTTATCCCCCTATTATACCCTAAAGGGCACAAGATAAAGGGGGACTTGAAAGGTAAAAATCCTTAAGTCAATGACTACGACTATAAATTACCTCTTTTTTTCAGGGTTGTCCATGGTTAAGTTAGGAGTGAGGGGTGAATGTTGAATAAAACCGTGAAACGTGAATCGTGAAAAGTTAATAGTGAAAGTTGATGGTCTCGTAAAAAGTCCAAATATCGTCATACCGGCGAACGCCGGTATCCAGGAAACCATTGATAATACTGGATTCCCGCCTTCGCGGGAATGACAATATTGTTGGTTTTATGCAGTTATGCAAAGCTCTCGCATTATCAGTAAGTTCTGGATACCGGCCTTCGCCAGTAGGACGACTTTGATGGCGATTCCTGCTATTGCGACACAGTCTCGAATGCTGGGTATGCTGGGCCGGAATGACATAATCGCTGGTTTTATACAGTTTTGCAAACTCTATACCTTGCGCATAAAAAGCAGAAAGAGATGTGTAGTTTTTAAATTGAGCGTATTGCTTTTCTACCCGGTCACGATGTGAATCGCCTAATATCAATAAACAGAGTGGGGGATTATTCAATTGAGGATACAAATCATATTATTGCGTTACACTTTTTACACTATACCATAGTTGACCAACGATTTCTTTTAAGGCAAGAGAGGTTTTAGAAAGAGAACTAGTCTGTGGCGCGTATTTGACAAAAATATTTTCGGCAGATGATTCGTAATAATAATTAGCCGGAAGTGGCACTATATTATTGAAATATTTTTTGAATTCCTTCTCAGTTCTTTTTAGATGAGAGGCTGAAGTAACAAGCCCTATAGAAATATTTTTGTTGGCAAACATTTTATTGAGCTCCACGGCACTGGTCCACGTATTGATTGCTTTGGCTTCCACCCTGATTTTTTCCTTCGGCACTCCTAATTTTTCGGCCAGCTTTGCCATTACTTCTGCTTCTGAAATTTTGCCGGTTCCCTTACCGGAACAAACAAAATACTTCGCTCCTTTTTTATTATAAACTTCTATGGCGTGAAGAAGGCGGGCAGATGTCGCTTCAGTGGGAAAAGTATTATTTAAGGAATTAATATCCTGAGCGCCGCCACCCAGCACGACAAGCACATCAATATTTTGCTGGGCATCACTTTGGCTTTTAATATAGTCCTTTTCTAAATAGTAGCAAAGGTAATTGGCCACAGGAAAAATACTCGCTCCATAGAGCAAAACAATAGTCAAAAAAAGTACCAGGGCGCCGCTTTTTTTCTTGCCGCCAATCAGGCAAATGAAGAAGGCGATAAGCAACAATAAAATTACGATGAAAACGGGATCAACAAATCCTTTGAAAATTATATAGATATACTCCATAAATTTATCTACCTCCTGATTCCGGATATTTCAGATTATCAGCGTAGGGCGCGTCGCGTAACCTCGCGTCACCTTTAGGTGGTTAGGTCATTCCCCAAACGCGCCGTGTTTCGGTCTGATCGGGGATCCGACCCTACAACATGTATCCCCCCGGGCATGCGCCGGGGTTTCCCTGCGGGAATGACAATATTATTGGTTTTATGCAGTTATGCAAAGCTCTCAAAAGCTAAAAAACATCCTTTGTCCTAATAGCCTATAGCCTAAACCGCTTCAGCCTGCCCCTCCTCCTTATACAGCTCCGCCCTCTCAGTTACATTAACCAAATAAATGTAACATCTCGAAGGGATTGCTGATTATTACTAAAATCATACCCTGCTGTCAATGGATTAGTGCGCTTATTTTAGTTTTGCAGGTTATTATTGTTTTTGAAAATGCCAATAGATTAATTCAGAATAGATGGCCAATTTATTACGCACCTTTTTGCTCAGGCCTAAAGTCAAGGCAACAGACATAAAATTGAAAATTACGTTAACCAATAACCGCAAAAAAATTACCCCCTTGGCCAAATAATAATAAGGGAGATTGTGCCATTTTCGAAGGAATTGATACCGGGAGCGGTAAAATTCAATCCTCGATCCAACATTATGGCCGATGCTTTGTCCTTGCAGATGATAGATAAAAGCATCCGGCACATGATAAACGCTCCATCCTTTGCTGTGAAAGGCGTAAGCTAAATCAGTTTCTTCAAAAAAGAAAAAGTACCTCTCATCAAAAAAACCGGCTTCATCCAGTGCCTTTTTCCTGATCATCATGCAAGCGCCAATTGCCGAATCGACTTCAATAGGGAATGTGTGTTCATATCGTTTACTGGGATACCATTGCGGAAAAATATATTCCAAAAGAGAAGTATTAATCAATAGTGAAGGCAGTGAAGGAAAAGCCGCAACAGAGTTTTGTTTACTTCCATCAGCATTTAAAAGCTGTCCACACACGATCGCCNCTTGAGGATGCGTATTAGCAAAAGAATATAACTTGTTTATCGCGCCGGGAGTCAATATCGCATCGGTATTCAAAAGCAGGGCATATTTGCCCTTCATAATGGCAAACGCCTGATTATTGGCGGCGCCAAAACCCCTGTTGACCTTATTATAAAATTTGATTACTTGCGGATATCGCTCCTGTAGCATTTCCGTCGAACCATCTGAAGACGCGTTATCCACGACTATTATCTCGCAGGACAGATTATCAATTGTCTGATATATCGAATCCAGGCAGTTTTGGAGAATATCTTTCGTATTCCAGTCAACGATGATTACGGAGACAGCAATTTCCACAGATTGGTCTTCACCATAACGGTCTTTCATTTATTTTTTCCGTCTCGGCTGGCTTGTCCGAACTCACTTAATTTTGCGTATTTAAAAAATTTATTAACTGCATCGGTAACAGCAAGAGTAAGCCCCTGCCTGCCGTCCAGAATACCCAATCTTAAAAAATAATCCTGATTAAATGTAAAAAACGCGCGCATAAAAGCTGAAAATACCGACGANTGCTTCCCATCTTTAAAAGCCTCCTCGGCGCCCAGAGTTGAGTATTTATCAATTTTNTGAATGATCTTGCTTAAACTGCTTTCGGTAAAATGCTCAATGGGAACATTGAGCTCTCCAACAATACCCATCACTTCTACGGCCTCATGGACTTTAGCAGAGGTTATTCGACCTGTCTCTTTACGAAACAGCCGGACAACGCGATCCGGCCACCAGCCGGCGTGCTTGATCCATCGCCTTTGAAAATAATTCTTCCGGGGGAAGCTGAACCCTGCTTCCTTTACATTAGAATCAGTAACAATTTTTTTTATAATATCCGCCGTGTCCGGAGGAATACGTTCGTCGGCATCCAGAACTAATATCCAAGGCTGGCTGCACTTTTCAATCGCCGATTGTTTCTGCGGTCCGAAGCCGCGCCACTGCTCGTTGTAAACTTCACAATTAAACTCCGCCGCAATTTGCAAAGTGTAATCAGTACTTCCTGAATCCACTAAAATTACCTGGCCGGCAAAAGAAATGCTCTGCAGGCAAGATCGAATATTCTCTTCTTCATTCTTCGTTATTATAGCTACGGAAAGAGGAACTTTTTCCATCCAATACCCTCTATTATTTTAACGTCAACGATAATTCGGCTATTAATGCTTGCTGATTTCTCGCCGTAAATCCCGATAACATCCGCAGCATTATCTGTAATATTTTATGCATTTAAATTCAGCTCTGCATATAAAACATAATTTTCGCGCCGACGCAAACTTTAATCTTAATGGGAGTTAACGGTAATGTTGTTTTCCACTTCATCCTGCCTCAAACATCATAAGGATGGTTTACGCAACATCCAGAGAAACGATTAGCGAAATTATTTAAACATGATTTTTTCTTCTTTCTGTGTTAGAACTCGCCCCAATAAAACTAACAAATAAAGTTACTTTATGCAAAAAATTGCGGTGGTTATACCAAAATATGGTCTGGTTGGAGGAGCGGAACAATTCGCATCCGAATTGACCGAAAGACTCTCTGACCAGCCCGGCTATAATTTTCACGTTTTTGCCAACCAATGGCAAAGCGCTCATGCCGGTATAAATTTCCACCACGTATCGATTGTATCATTCCCCAAATTTTTGACCACAATCAGCTTTGCTTACTTTACCCGCCGTCAATTGTCCGCTGACAGGTTTTCTCTGGTGCACAGCCACGAAAGAATTTTTGCCGCCGATATCTACACTTTACATGGTGTGCCTCATCGATTCTGGATTCACTGTGTCCGTAAAAAAAAGATGAGTCTCTATGATCTGGCCACCTCCTGGGTGGAAAAGAAGCTGGTCACACAAGGCAACTGCCAAAAGTTCATTGCCGTATCCAACTTAACCAGAGATATTTTTCTTCAGGAGTATAATATAGATCCGCGGAGAGTCACTGTTATTCATCCGGGTGTTGATTTAAACGACTACGCGACCGCAGATAAAAAATTAATCCGTGCCGATATCAGAAAAGAATATGGCTTCAGTTCCGAAGAGCCGATTATTTTATTTGCTTCCATGAATTTCGAAATCAAAGGGCTTGACGCCATAATGCTTTCGCTCGCTCGGCTCAAAGCCCGGGGAAAGAATTTTAAGCTGATTATCGCCGGCAAAGGTAATGTAAGTAAATATACTCAAATGGCAAGCGGGGCAAACATTGCTGATGATGTTGTTTTCACCGGCATGTTGAGCAAGGAAAAATTAATCCGGCTGTATCTAGCCAGCGATATGTATATTATGCTCTCCAAGTTCGATACATTTGGCATGGTTGTTCTTGAAGCAATGGCGGCAGGATTACCGGTAATTATCAGCAGCAATGTCGGCGCTAAAGACATTGTGCAAGAAGGAGAAAATGGATTCATCATCAGTGATACATCAGATGCCGATTATATTGCCTCAAAAATCGGCCTCTTACTCAATGAAAACATCCGCAATTCAATGGCCCGGAGAGCCTTCGATACCGCGGCACAAAACACCTGGTCTCAGGTAGCGGCAAAATATAGTGAAATATACTCAAGAGTTCTTGCCACCCGCGAAAACAATTTATATCTCTAGAGGATATTCATGGATGTTTCGATAATTATTGTTTCCTACAACACGGCACATCTGATCGCCGATTGCCTGAAATCAGTACAAAATTCATCCGGTGAGGAAAAAGAAATATTTGTCGTGGACAATGCTTCGTCTGATAATAGCGTCGAACTCATTGCCGCGCGTTTTCCTGCTGTAAAATTACTTGCCAATAAAGATAATAAAGGTTTTGGTGCCGCGAACAATCAGGGGCTGCTGATCTGCAATGGCCGTTATATTATTTTTCTCAATCCTGACACAACGATTGCACAAGATACCCTGCAAAAGGCGGTTTCTTATATGGATCAAAATCAGCACATTGGGCTTGCCGGCGCCAGAATACTTAATCCTGATGAGACCGTCCAGGAATCAGTATCGTATAGATATCCTGGAGAAAAGTATACCTCCGGAGAAGTTGCCGGCCTGAAAGGGAACATTGCCTGCGTTTTAGGCGCCTTTATGATTGCCCGCAAATCACTTCTTATTGATTTACATGGATTTGACGAGGATTTTTTTCTTTATGGCGAGGATCAGGATTTATGCTGGCGGATACGCGAAAGAGGTTATTCCATCGGCTATATTGAAAATGCAGAAGTTCTGCACTGGGGAGGGCAGAGTGAAATCGGAACAGCGCCACCCGCGCTTTTTACAAAAAAATTGCAGGCGGAATTCTTGTTTTATAAAAAGCATTATTTGCCTTCAACGATTGAGTACATTAAAAAGGCACAGACAAGGAAAGCTTATTTTAGATTAATCACTTTAAAGATGCAGCTGCCTTTTGCAAGCAATAAAGAAAAACTGAAAAATAAAATGGAGTGCTACCAAATCGTTTTAGAAACGAATCGAGCTTAATATAGTCGCGCCCTGCGGACGTAAACATAACAAATCGGAAAGGCAGGGTTTGTGGTAGCTGATAAAAAATTGATCGACATGAGGACATATTCTTGTGCAAAAGACACGCTATCTTGAAGATTTAATTCATCAACGATTATTCCGGTTTCATCACTTATTGGTGGAAGGCATTGATAATGAAAAGGTTGCAAAATTTTTTTCAAGTTCGATGCTCGCGGAAGAATTTTGCCTTTTCTCTAACAAAATCCGTAACGGTGATGAATATTGCCGCCTTTTACACCAGCGGATCATTCATACCATGCAAAATAAGCAACCATTGCCTGTAGTGCGTTTTGCCGATGGTGAGTATGCTTTCTACAACTGCACATTGGGGTGTAATGGCCTGTATCAGCAGGCCGAATCTGTTGAAACCATTAAACGGGTCATGCCCCTGCATATTACCGCGATGGAGTATCTGGCCGGTCATGGACTGTTTGCGCCCCTTATTTTTCCAGGCAATTCGCATGCTGCGTCTCAAAATATTTTTTCTTTCCGGGGGAAAAAGCGCGATTCATCAAGCGCTGATTTTTTGGATTTTCTTCACACGAACCATATCAGTCTGAACGCGGAAAACTATGTTCCTTTTTATGTGGTCTATGCTTATTTGAGTTCGGCTGAATTTGCCGTTGCAATGAACGGAAAGAATATCTGTATCCTGAATTCGGAGTTCAACAAAGAAAGCTGCCGGAATTGGTTTGCCCGGTTTAACAGCTCGCCGNAATTGGAATTCGTGGAAATTCCCAAAGAATATGTGGCGACGCACTGGGAGGCGATCAAAGCACCGATCCTGGATANAATACCGGCCCGGACAGATTTATGCATCGTTGGCGCAGGCGTCGGCGCACTGCTGATTTGCAAAGATGTCGCGCAAAAGTATTCCATTCCAGCCGTTGATGCGGGTTACGTCCTAAATATGATGAATGACCGGATAGATAAATCAAATGGATGCAGACTATACACTATTCATAAATAAATCCGGATGTGACTATTCATTTTTCAAATAACTCGCGTGGATGAAAAGAATGCATTTCAAATTGTACTTCCCTCGTTGGTTTTGGCCAAACAATCTGGGGGATTCAATAATGTTATCTTCAGTTTTTAAAGCAATTAAAGAAACATATTCCCCATGTTTCTTGGAAGTCATTACTGACGAAACATTGGTAAATACTTTTCATAACGATCTTTATGCCGATAAAATTAGGGAGTCGCACTGGTGGGAAAAAGGGCTTCCTGAAAAAGTTTATAAAAAAAAGCTTACTAATTTTTTTATAAACTTTAAGGGACAAAAATCATTTGTTATCTGGCCGGATTGGCAGGAAAAAACTTTTAAGTATCTCTCTAAAAAACACAACTTGGACGAGTGTATTAATTCTCCCTATAAAAATATTATTTCTTACAACTTTGCCTCTCAGATAAGCGATGATATTGCCAATTTTCATGACTTAAGACCGAGAATTTATCTTACTCAAGACGAAACAAGTCAAGCCAAAAAAGAACTCAACAAAAATTCCATTGCTATTAATATTGCTGAAATTCGATATACCCAGAAACGAACCGATGGAGAAAATCTCAGATATAAAAGGGAAAGCTGGGAAACGCTTGTCAGTGAGATAAAGCATGCATTTCCATCACTAACAGTTTGTGAAGTAGGGCAGGATAAATTTGAAGGGATCGGAGACAAATTTATTCCTAACTGTAGTTTCAGAAAATTGGCGTCCCTGCTAAACGAAATGAAATTGGTGATCCTTTCTGATGGAGGGGTTCACAATGTGTGTAATGCCATAGATAAAAAAGTTATTCTATTTCAGGCCTATGAGTGGAATCCACCCGATTTATTTAAAATGCATAATGCAATATTTAATGAAAGCCTTCACGAAAAGTGCAGAAAACGATGTCACCTGTTTTCCGATATACTAAACTTACCTACGATGAGTACTAACTGCAATAAGAAATGCTATATGCTTGATCCAACAAAATTGGCATGTGAATGCATCAACTATTTAAAAGAAAGTCACGAAGGAACATCTTGTGGGTAAGATCAGTTCTGACCTGAAGTTCGAGAAACATCTGCCATAATTCTGATCGTTGCTGGACAAGCATGGAAAATGCGATCATAATATTCCACGTGGAGGGTGGGGAGCCGATTCCCCTGCCCGAAGGGCCCAACACGGAAGGAGTTTAGGTTATAAAAAAATCGATACACATGGGCTCTGCGCGAACATACATGGGAAGGTCGCTTTGACAGAGTTTTCCGGTCGCTTGGCATCTTAGAGAATAGCCGGACGGAGCAGAGTTTACAGCGAATTCTCATATCGTCTTATCGCCGCATCCAGTGTGTTTTTCATCAGCATGGCAATGGTCATCGGCCCGACGCCGCCGGGGACCGGTGTGATAAAGGACGCTTTGGCCGCGACTTCATCAAAGGCAACATCGCCGGCCAATTTACCGTTTTCCAGACGGTTGACACCGACGTCAATCACGACGGCTCCCTCTTTCACCATATTCGCTTTAATCATGTGAGGTTTGCCAACGGCAGCGATCAGAACATCGGCACGCCTGGTGACGGCAGGCAAATCTTTCGTGCGCGAATGGCAAATCGTAACAGTCGCATGTTGGGCCAAAAGTAACAGGGCAATTGGTTTTCCGACAATATTGCTGCGTCCGACTACAACAGCTTCCTTACCTTTCAGATCAATACCGGTACGGGCAATTAATTCCATGATTCCTCTTGGCGTGCAAGGAACAAATAAAGGGTTTCCGGAAACAAGACCACCTACATTGTAAGGGTGAAACCCATCAACATCTTTTTGAGGGTCAATGGCGGCGATAATTTTATCAGTATGAATATGTTTGGGCAAAGGAAGCTGTACCAGGATTCCATGAATTACCTGATCCGCGTTTAATTCGCTAATAATGTTTAACAGTTTAGCTTCACTGGTATCAGCGGAAAGTTTATACTCNCGGGATAAGAAACCNACTTCCGCGCAGGCTTTGGCTTTNCTGCCAACATAGACTTGTGACGCAGGGTCTTCTCCAACCAGAATTACAGCCAGTCCAGGCACAATTCCCGTTTTTTCTTTGAAATCCAGAGCCTCTTTGCGTACTGAGTGCCTAACTTCCTGTGCTATCTTGTTTCCATCAATAATTACGGTCATAAATCTTTTTCCTGCAATATTAAAATTTTCTTCAACTGTGCATTAAAAGCTTGGAGAACCTTTAGCAATTCTACCTTAACATGCTGTCAACCATGATAAAATAATNGAATTTGCAAGATTAAAACTAATACAAACTCAATGAAGACCACNAAATTTCAGTAAATTATTTGACNTGATATTCCTTGATAACCTTAATTAATTTATCCACTTCTGCCGGCGGAAGCTTACCATTATATATATAACGNCAAATTCTTTCTTTATCCAAAANAATTACATCAGAGCGATTTTTCAGCCCCCAGAGATTTAAAACNGTATTATCGTAGTCGAGCAGAATAACGCCACCGGTTTTTTCCCGCTTATTTTTAATCGCGCTTTTGTAAACAAAATTGGGCAACTTGCCGGCTTTGAGATTTGTAATATTAAAACTCTTATAACTTGTTTGCCGGTCGAGCTCATTATCTTTAATGAGGGCATTTTCAACATGGCGGTTTAAATCTCTTGCATCGGGATTGATATAAAAAACTGATAAAACCTTTCCTTTGAACTCCGGAGAATCCAGCGTGAATACATTACCCCGCGAATCCCTCAAGGAAAAATTGGGGGCCTTTTCACCGACTTTCAACTCAGTCGCATAAGCTGCGAGAGTGCTCGACATTAAAACAATTAAAACTGCCCAAATTATCTTTTTCATTTTTTACTCTGTTCCTCCCTTTATCGTCCCTCAGTTATCCTGCTTATTTAGTGTTTACGGCAAAGCATATGGGCATGCTGCGGAGCTTAAAATCGCCCTTGGATTATAGGGTAAAAAATAGGCACAGGCAAGCAAAAAGAGTCACTATATTTTTATCAATGTCATTGACTTAATGATTTTCACCTTTTAAGTTCCCCTTTATCTTGTGCCCTTCAGGGTATAAAGAGGGACTTTTATGGCATTCTGGAAAATCTCCCCCAGCCCCTCTTTACCCTGAAGGGCACGCGTAAAAAAGAGGGGCGCAGGATATTCAAACCTTCTTATTCATCAAGCGCCGAATTTCTGCAGTTTACCCGCATGGGCCAGAGCAACGCCCATCAGGTATTTCATCGGCATTCGACCTAAGCCCCCACTGAGGCAGGCGCGTTCGCCAAAACTTGTGGCTCCGTCAGGCCGGCAGTTCTTCGCCGAAAGTAATACGGGGACTGGATGCCAGCTGTGTCCGGACATGGCGGCAGGAGTGGAGTGATCTCCGGTAATCACCAGAACATCCGGGTTCAAAGCACAAATCTGAGGCAGCAGGGAGTCAACTTTTTCAATCACTTTTACTTTATCATCAAATTTACCATCTTCACCGCGGGAGTCTGTGGCCTTGATGTGCACAAAGAAATAGTCATAGTCTTTGTACTTTGCGCAAAGCATTTTAATTTCGTCTTCGATCGTCTCTGTGTCCTCGGCGATGGTCATTCCCAAAAGCCGCGCAATGCCTTTGTACATCGGGTAGCCGGCCACAGCCAGAGGATTAAGTCCAAAACGATCAACCATACTCGGGAAAAGCTGGTATTGGGCATAACCGCGCAACAGCATGGAATTTGCTTTATCTTCACCAGACAGGGCTTTAATAATTTTACCGGATAATTCATTAACGGCCGCTGCTGTGTTGGCAGCATCGGGAACAAGTGCTTGTGCCTGTGTGGGCGGCACACCCGTTTTCTGCGGATCGGTTTCGGTGATCTGCTCCGACCAACTTCCCCCTCTTAAAACAACGAGAGCCCGGTGTTCCTTCTCCGTAAGAAAGAAAACTTCCCTGGCAGAACTCAGGTGGATATCGTTCTGAAGCTTTTTACATAGCAGTTCATTTTTTTCCGTAGCCAGGCGCCCGGCACGTCTATCGGTGATCAGGCTTTTTTTATCGATAGTCGCAAAATTAGCCCGCATATAAAGATCGCCTGCGGCCATAGGGAATCCTAACCCGGCGGCGGATAGCAAACCGCGTCCGACATTCAATTTTACCGGGTCATAACCGAAAAGGGCAAAATGAGCAGGACCACTGCCCGGCGTTATACCATAACCTACCGGATCAAGAAGTCCGCAGGTTCCCGAAACGGCAAGACGATCCAAATTAGGCGTAGCTGCTGCCTCCAGCTCTGTTTTGGTGCCACCCGTTTGTGGCAGTCCACCCAAGCCATCCATTATTAGAAAAATTATTTTCTTGTCGTTTTTAACCACTAACTGATCGATCAATTCCGTGTCCATAATAACTCCTTTAGCATAATAGTCTCCAAACTAACCACCTTAATTAATGTTGCGTATCCTCCCCCGGCGGGGGATATTGGTGAAGCGTAATTCGTGAAGCGTGAAGCGTGAGCAATGTCCCCCGCTGGCGGGGGTAGGGGGTGGACGTTTTTTTGTACCTGTAATGCTTGTTGAATTTAATGGCTGGCAATACTTTAGAAACCTCCGTCACTGCGTGACACCTCCGCCAGCGGAGGAGACAAAAACAAACATACAACCTTAACCTCAAATTAACTAAAACAAATTTAAAAAAATTGCCATAAAAAAAGCCCACTCTTTTCAGAGCGGGCTTTTTTGTTAATCAAGTCTCATATTGTTATTTTATGTCGCGCAAACATCCACGGGAGCTTTAACTTCTTCCATTCCCATTGATTTAAGGACAATTTCCGCAATATCCAAAGCGACCATTTTCTCCGACATTTGCTTATCCTTGATACCATCAGAAAGCATCGTGAGGCAGAAAGGACAGGCCACAGCTACTGTGTCGGCTTTTACAGCGATGGCTTGATCTGTCCGCATGTTATTAATTCTGTCTCCGATATCTTCTTCCATCCACATCCTGGCTCCACCGGCACCGCAACAGAAACTTTTATTCAGATGGCGATCCATTTCGACAAGCTTCATGCCGGGGATAACCTTTAATATTTGGCGTGGTTGCTGGTAAATTTCATTGTAACGTCCCAGGAAACAGGAATCATGATAAGTAAACACCCCACTGACGGGATTCTTTAGTGTTATCTTTCCCTGGGCAAGCAAATTGGCGATGATTTCCGTATGATGAAAAACTTCGTACTTTCCATCAAAGTTGGGGTAATCTTTTTTCAAGGCATTATAGCCGTGCGGACAGGCTGTAATAATCTTTTTGACCCCGTAACCATTCATTACCGCAATGTTGGCCTGGGCCAAAGCCTGGAAAAGGTATTCATTGCCGCCGCGCATAGCTGAATCGCCGCAGCAGCCTTCCTCATTACCAAGTATTCCAAAACTTACACCGGCTGCCTGCAAAATTTTGGCAAAGGCGATGGAAATTTTCTTTCCGCGATCATCAAATGAACCGGAGCAACCAACATAGAAAAGATATTCCACATTGGGATCTTCGGCCAGGGTTTTTACACCCAATTCCTTGGCCCAATCGCCGCGTAAATGAGAACCGATACCCCAGGGGTTGGAGTTGTTTTCCATATTGCGGTAAGTCAATTGCAATTCGGGCGCAAAATCAGCTTCCGTAAGTACTTTATACTGCCGCATATTGACAATCTTGGGCACGTGCTCGATTGATGCCGAGCAGTGTTCCATGCAATACATACAGTTGGTGCAAGCCCATAATTCATGCAGATCGATAACTTCGCCGACAAGAGCTTTTTCGGGAGCGGCTGCCGCATCACCTGCGGCGGCAGCGGCGGCCACTTTGGCCTTAATTGCGGCGGGGGCTTTTTCCAGCCAGAATGTTTTAATATCCTGAACCATCTTCTTGGGTGAAAGGGGCTTGCCGGAAAGATACGCCGGACAACCATCCTGACAGCGGCCGCAACGCGTGCAGGCATCCGCGTCAAAGA
>JGI24132J36420_10000937_pt1 | contig 13456 bp, 6 predicted proteins | sample BarGraNGADG00212_3_FD_36420 | JGI IMG/M metagenome (IMG submission 36420) | reverse complement strand
CAATAATATCAAGCGATTCCGCACATTTTTTAATTGTCTTAAAATCACCTTCACCTTTTCTGCCAAAATGATGATTATATCCGATTACCAGGTGCTTGGTACCTATCTTATTCACAAGCACCTCATTAATAAAATCGCAGGCTTTAATATTGCTGAAGTGCCTGGTAAATTCAATAATAATGAGATGGTCTATTTTTGCATCTTCAAGAAGAATCTTCTTCTCCTCCATTGTTGTAAGGAATGAGAGGTTTGCCGGGTTTTGTTCCAGTACAAGTCTGGGATGAGGTGAAAAGGTAATAACAACAGCCTCTCCGTTTATCTCTCCTGCCCTTGCAACAAGGCAATCAAGAAGAGCTCTGTGCCCGCGGTGTACTCCGTCAAATATTCCCAGAGTAACAATGGGATTTACTAAATCAAGACTGCTATATCCTTCATGAATGATCATAACTGAGTATTATAGCTGCAAAAATAGTAAAGCACAGCGAAATGAGTCTATATAATGATTTTGTTTTTGTACTTTTATGGAAAGATTTCCTAATAATCAATCTATCATGACTTCTGCCAGTTTCTTCATCGCCGATCCATGGTTAAAGCCATTCACAGGCTCTATTGAAAAACGTATTGCAAAAAGTATTTCAAAAGAACAGCAGTTAATTGGAAAAGGGACTCTGATAGATTTTTCTATGGGACATTTTTACTATGGACTTCATCAAAACAACGATAGCTGGATATTCAGGGAGTGGGCCCAAAACGCTACCTGTATTTATATTACCGGTAATTTTACCGGATGGAAAGAGAAGGACGAATTTAAGATGAACAGGCTTAATCCGATGGGAGACTGGGAAATTATTCTTCCGTTGGCAGCTATGAAACACGGAGATCTCTTTAAACTGTCAGTTCACTGGGAAGGAGGCCAGGGAGAACGTATTCCTGCTTATGCCAACCGCGTTGTACAGGATGATAAAACCAAAATATTCAGCGCCCAGGTATGGCATCCCAAAGAAGAATATAAATGGAAGATTAAAAAATTTAAAGCGCCCGACACTGCTCCCCTGGTCTATGAAGCACATATAGGTATGGCCACCCCTTTGGAGAAAACAGGTACTTATCGCGAGTTCACGGAAAATGTCCTTCCACTGATCATAAAATCGGGATACAATACTATTCAGCTGATGGCTATTCAGGAACATCCTTTCTATGGATCTTTCGGATATCATGTCTCAAGCTTTTTTGCTGCATCCTCGCGGTTTGGAACACCTGACGAACTGAAGGAACTCATCGATAAAGCCCATTCGGCTGGAATAAGGGTTATCATGGATCTCATTCACTCTCATTCAGTTAAGAATAGTAATGAAGGACTTGGTCTTCAGGATGGCTCGCCCGGGCAGTATTTCCATTCAAACGAGAGAAGAAATCACAGGGCATGGGATTCATTATGCTTCGACTATGGGAAAGATAATGTAATCCACTTTCTACTTTCAAACTGTCGTTACTGGCTCGAAGAATACAAGTTCGACGGTTTCAGGTTTGACGGGGTTACAAGCATGATTTACTACGACCATGGCCTGGAAAAGAATTTTACAACTTATGATGAATACTTCGATGGCTCGCAGGATGAGGATGCACTTGTCTATCTGTATCTGGCGAATAAACTGATTCATAAATTTAAACCCGAAGCAATTACCATTGCTGAAGAAATGAGTGGGATGCCGGGAATTGCTGCTGCTATTGAAAGAAAGGGCTATGGTTTTGATTTCAGGTTATCTATGGGAGTTCCTGATTACTGGATCAAACTTGTTAAAGACACTGTTGATGAAGCATGGGATATGGGAAAGCTCATGTATGAAATAACACAACATCGTCCTGAAGAGAAGATAATCTCNTACTGCGAATCGCATGACCANGCAATCGTTGGCGATAAAACTTTGATATTCAGAATGCTGGGGGCTGAAATATATACAGGAATGAATAAATCATACCACAGTTTCAGTGTCGACCGGGGTATTGCACTGCATAAAATGATCAGACTCATAACCTTTGGTACGGCAGGAGGTGGATATCTGAATTTTATGGGAAATGAATTTGGTCATCCTGAATGGATTGATTTTCCAAGAGAAGGCAACAACTGGAGTTATAAATATGCGCGTCGCCAATGGCAGCTTGCAGAAAATAAAGAACTTAAATATTACTATCTCTCAAATTTCGATAAGGGGATGGTGAAGCTTCAACGTGATTTCAAAATACTGAATGACCTTACAATAAACAGGGTATATGAGAATAACGAGGATAAGGTAGTTGCTTTTACGAGAGGAGATTTATTGTTTGTATTTAATTTTCACCCATCCACTTCTTTCACTGACTATGGAATTCCCATAAAAGGAAAGTTCAGAATAGTTCTTGATAGTGATGATAAGCTTTTCGATGGTTTCAACAGAATTGACAGGAGTACTGTTTACCTTTCAATGAGAAAAGCAGAAAGGAGCATTATTAATGCCCCTTTGTACCTTTATTTGTATCTGCCCTCAAGAACAGCTCTTGTTTTTAAAAAAGAACCTGTCAGAAAAGCAACTGATCTTTAGTCAATCCAGCGCAGCAGGTAAAAATCCTGTTTATGAGGAAGATCTTTGTGTTTAGGATAGATTCGGATTCCGTAAAAGAATGACCCTGCTTTCTCAGGAACAAGTTTCACCCGGTAAAGACATTTCCCGTTTTTACAGCTGATTAACTTAAACTCTTCACTTCCAACAAATTCATGCTCTCCGTTTTTCCTTCTGCGTGTTATAATAAATTCAACGCCAACATTTTCTTTCGGGATATTCTTCACGTCTAGTGCAATCTCTGCAACATAATCCATGCCTGAGCGGTAAACATTTTCTCCTGCTTTTTCAAAACTATAATTCAGGACTTCAATATTATCCCATTCTTCCCTCATGGTATTTTTCCAGGCTGCCAGCTCTTTAGCTTTCTCAAAACTATTTTCTATCAGGTATTTATTCCGGCTGAAAAGTTTGAAATAGTACTTTNCATAATAGTCGTCGATCTGCCTCTTCATCGTAAACTCAGGAGCAATCTTNACCATAGTGTTTTTAACCAGACTCATCCATTCAACAGGAACTCCCTGATCATTAAATGCATAATAGGCCGGAACAATTTCAAATTCCAGCATATTATAAATAGTCTCAGCATCAATGTCATCCTGCAGGTCTGAGTTGGAGAATGTTGCTTTCTTCGGCAATGCCCATCCTGCAAATGCCCGATATCCTTCCACCCACCATCCGTCGAGTACGCTGAAATGTATTGTACCATTCATGACAGCCTTTTCACCGCTTGTACCAGAAGCTTCGAGTGGCCTGGTGGGCGTATTAAGCCAGATATCAACCCCTCGTACAAGATATTTTGCCAATTCAATATCATAATTCTCAAGGAATACCACCTTCCCGGTAAACTCGGGCATTTGCGATATTTCAAAAATTCTTTTTATAAGATCCTGGCCACCACCATCATTAGGATGCGCCTTCCCTGCAAATATAAACTGAACAGGTTTCAGAGGATTATTTACTATACGTGCCAGTCTGTCGAGATCTCTGAAAAGAAGCGTAGCTCTTTTATAAGTGGCAAACCTTCTGGCAAATCCGATAGTAAGGGCTTTTTCATTGAGGTGACTACTGATATTCAGAAGAGTACGGGGACTGACATGCTTATCAATCATGTCGGTTTGAAGCCGCTTCCTTATATTTGCAAATAACTTCTTTTTCAGACCTGTTTTGATGGCATAAATCCTTTTATCCTCTACATTATATAATCTTTCCCAAAGACTTCTGTCAGTCTGGTCAAAGTTGACATTACCGGTTAATTCCTTATATAACTCCAACCATTCAGGAGCTGTCCATGTAGGATGATGAACCCCATTTGTGACATAACCAATGAAAAGTTCCTCTTTAAGATAACCTGGCCACAATTTATTGAACATTTCCTGGCTTACCTCTCCGTGCAATTTACTTACACCGTTCACCTCCTGCGACATACGGGTTGCAAGATAGCTCATGTTGAATTTTTTATCAGGATCACCCTCGCAACGTCCCAGAGCCATCATCTCATCCCAGGAAATCATCAGCCTGCTGTGATAATGTGATATATACTTACGAAGAAGATCCTCATCAAATGCATCATGTCCCGCCGGTACAGGGGTATGTGTTGTAAAAAGGGTAGATGATCTGACTACTTCAAGCGCCTGATTGAATGTAAGATGCTGATCGGTAATAAGGCTTCTTAGTCTTTCAAGACTTATGAATGCTGAATGTCCTTCGTTGCTGTGATAGAGATCAGGTTTTAGTCCCAAAGCTTCAAGGGCTCTTATTCCGCCAATCCCGAGAATAAGTTCCTGCCTCAGCCTGTTTTCATTATCACCACCATAAAGGTAGTGAGTTACTGTTCGATCCTCAGGCGAATTATCATCAAAATCTGTATCAAGGAGTATAAGTCTGACTTTTCCCACCATGGCTTCCCAAACACGTATTCTGATTGTTCTTCCGGGCCATCCCAGACTAACAGTAAGATGATTCCCCTTAGCATCTTTTATAGGGTTTATTGGAAGACGCGAGAACTCTTCAGCTTCATAGATTGAAAGCTGTTCTCCTCTGGGTCCAAGTTTTTGTTTGAAGTAGCCATACCTGTAAAGAAGGCCAATCCCGGTTATCCCAAAATTCGAATCACTTGCTTCTTTCAGATAATCGCCTGCCAGAATTCCAAGTCCACCAGAATATGTCTTAAGACAGGGGTGTATCCCAAACTCCATGCTGAAATAAGCAACTGTTGGTCTGCTTGAGTCATCAGGACGATTTTTATAAACTACGAACTGGTCATAAATATTTTTCAGGTCTCCGACAAAATCATCATCTTCTTCAAGAATCAGAAGTCTTTTATAGTCAATCTTTTCAAGGAGCAGTTTAGGATTATGCTTTACATCCTCCCACNGGGATGGGTCCATCCTTTTAAATAATAATTCAGCTTCAGAGTTCCATGACCACCAGAGGTTATTTGCCAGTTCTTTCAGAGCAGCTAATTTATCAGGAACATCGCTCTGAACATAAATATCTTTCCAGACAGGAACCTGATGTGGTTTGCGAACATGTAATCCGGGTGCTTCAACAAATCTGGCAAATTCGCGGGGCTCTTCTCTTCTCTCACTGCTATGTTCAAGCGCATGCTGGTAAGCAGTATAATAATACTTTACAAGACTGTCCCACAGTGCGATCCGTGATATAGCATGAGCTTTCTCCCTGGCTTCATTTATTTCATTTTCATTCAGACCCAAGAACATAGACAAGAAATTTCTGATCTCATCAATAACCTTTCCTTCGTTATCATCAGTTCTTTCAATTACCGATATCCCATTACCGGGATTTTCAAAGTAGGTCTTAACCCACAGACCAAAACCTGACAATGAGGTTGTAACAGTAGGTATCGAAAACATAAGACTTTCGAGAGGGGTATATCCCCATGGTTCATAATAAGAAGGGAAAACCGAAAGGTCAAATCCAATAAGCAGATCAAAATAAGGAAGGTTAAAGATACCATCGTTTCCGTTAAGGTATGAAGGGGCAAAAATGATCTTTACTTTCGAATTTTTATCATTATAAAGTTTATTAGATGCGATCCTGTTTAAAACCGGATCAGAATGGTCATAATAGAGGCTGTGTGTTAGATATTTATTGCCCTGGTTAGCTGGTCCGTTATTGTAAAGAATATCCGAAATATCCTGACGTGGTCCTTTGTGATAAGCAGGAATAAGTAAGAATGCAACACATTCTTTTTCGGTTTTATTATTGGAATTCAACGATCCGAGTGAGTCAATAAAAATGTCAATCCCCTTATTCCTGAATTCATACCGCCCGCTGTTAACAATAAAAACACAATCATTGGAAAGAGGATAACCAAGAACTGCTTCAGCAACTTTCTTTAGTTTGTCTTTGGCNNTTTGTCTTANTTCTTCAAATTTGTCCTTAGCCGGGACAAATGAATCTTCAAAGCCATTTGGGGTAACAATATCAACGTTTTTACCAAGAAAATGACTGCACTCGCGAGAGGTTATCTCACTAACTGTGGTAAATACGTCAGCCTCAGCGGCTGAAATTTTTTCGAGTGATTGTTTTGCTACAATGTTGAATTCGCGTGCTACCTGGGCAGGAATATATTCCTCCATTTTGCCATAAAGCGGTCGATTATTACCGGCAATGCATCGTCCCAGCGCCGTTGCATGGGTTGTGAAAGAGGTGGCAATCCAGGGAGCATACTTTTTCAGATATAGGATCCCTGTTCCAGTCATCCACTCATGAAACTGAGCGATTATATTATGATACTCATGATAAAAAGTGGTAAAACTTTCAATAAGTTTTCCGGCAGCATATCCAAAGAGTGCGGGTTCAACGTAATCCCATTGCCCGGTAATGCTGTCGAGTTTATATGTTTCCCAGAATCCTGCAAAAATTTCATTCTGCTGTCCGAAATATGGGGTAAAATCTAAAAGTATAACTATTGGTTTCCCTGCAATGTTCCATCTCCCTGTCTTCACTCTTAATCCTTCTGAGACAGCTCTGTTCTTCCATTCAATAAAAAGTGAGTCGTCAGGAATAAACTCGGGATTTATCACATCTTCCCTCCAGACATCCGGTCCGATAAGAATAAAATTATCCCCAAGTTCATTTACTATATTAAGTGCTTTCGTTGAGATTACTGTGTGTATACCTCCTACTTTATTACATACTTCCCAACTTGTTTCAAAAATAAAATCAACCTTCATTATCGTACTAAAATATGTTTCACAATACTAATCTTCAACTTATTTGCTCTTTTTCAATGTCTTAACTGGCCTTTTAGGGACGGTTTTCTTTTTTGTAACAGCTTTTGCTTTTGGGGGTACTTCAATACTTTTCTTTATAGGAACCTTAGCCAAAACTTTACTTGCCTGTTTTGCCGTTTTCTTTACTGTTTTCCTGGAATTCTTCTTAACTAATTTTTCAATCTCAAATGCTTGTCTCTCAATAATCATATCTTTTTCTATGAGCTGTGAAACAAGTTTGAATATCTGATCCTGTTCAGCTGATTCAGGAAAGTATTTTTTAAGTCTGATCTCAAAATCGCTGAGTACGTTCATATAATTCATGAAGGCATCATAAGGCGTTTCATAAGGATTGAAATATGCGTGTACTGCCCCGTCGGAAAAGAATTTTGTTGCCATGTAGTAAAAATGGTCGCTCGACTGGAGATATTCCCAGTCCTTTTTTATCTGAACATCTTCACATTTATTTACCTTTCCTGCCAGACTATACAATTTGTCAAGAGCAGCAACCTGCAGCTCATTCCCATGCCATGCGGTTATATCGCGTTCTTCATCTGCCCAGGAGATGGCAGATGGAATGTTTATTGCTGCAACTGGTTGTAATGCATCGGCAATCTCCGTAGGAGTCATAAATTTAAATGGTGTCTTCTTAAGAATGGCACCTGGCATGTGATAAAGAAAATCAAATATTCCTGTCTCTTTCCAGTTGTGTTCCCCGAATGTCTCGTAATCGAGAAAAATATTTAAAAGTTCACTTTGAGGTGCCAGTTTATTTATCCATGCAGCATATTTTTCAGCTGTCAGCGGCCACTTATTCCATTCCCTGTTTGAAAACCGGAAGGCAATATCATCACTTAATACAAAGTTTCGCAGGAGCACTTTCAGACGTGGGTTGATTGAATTACAATACAGGAAGTTAGGACTCTTCCATCCTAAAACATGTTTGGCTCCCTCTGTAAGTATAGATTTAAATCCCATATCTGCAACCCAGGAACCAATTTCATCTGAGTATATTAATTCAGTATTTCTGAAAGAAGTAGGCTCCACTCCGAGAAATTCTTTTAACATCTCTTTGTGTTTATTGACCTGGCGTTCAAACTCACTTCTGCTTTTAATCGAAACAAGTGAGTGGGAATTTGTTTCACAAAGAAATTCCACCATACCTGTCTCAGCCAGCTTTTTAAAAGAATCAAGAACCTCGGGTGCATAAAGTCTGAACTGACTTATTGCCAGCCCTGAAAGGCTAAACGTTACTTTAAATTTACCTTTATGTTTCTGAATGAGTTCTAAAATAATGTTATTCGCAGGGAGATAACATTTTTGAGCAATTTTTCTCATTATTGACTCATTCGAGAAATCATCATAATAATAATGATCATGTCCGATATCAAAAAACCTGTACCTTTTAAGACGGAAAGGTTGATGAACCTGAAAATAGAAGCAAATCGCTTTTTTGCCTGGTGCACTCATATTCTAATACTTTTTATTCTCAACAACTCTGTAATATATGTCTTTTACATGCCTGGCTGAATTATCCCATTTAAGTCGGATAACTTCTTCTTTACCATTTTTAATAAACATGTTAGCCAGTGCCGGATAATTAAGGATACCATAAATTGCATCGGCCATTGCATCTATATCCCAAAAATCGGTTTTTACTGCATGAGTAAGGATCTCAGCTACTCCCGACTGTTTACTTATAATTACCGGAACATTAGACTGCATTGCTTCAAGCGGAGAAATACCGAATGGCTCTGAAACCGAAGGCATTATATAAACATCGCTCATGTCGAGCATTGTAAAAACGTCAGTTCCTTTAAGAAATCCGGTAAAATGGAAACGATCTGTTATTTTTAGTGCTGCAGCCCTGCGCATCATCCTTTCCATCATGTCTCCCGAGCCAGCCATAACAAATCTTACATTGTCCATTACCTGTAAAACCTTATAAGCAGCTTCAATAAAATATTCAGGACCTTTCTGAAGGGTTATCCTGCCAAGGAATGTGACNACTTTTTCATCAAATCCTTTTTCAATTAAATGATTTTCAGAAATACATACAGGTTCAACAGCATTNTAGACNGTTTCGACCTTATCAGGATTAATATTGTATTTGTTAATAACGATATCCCTTGTAAGATTACTAACCGTTATTATTTTGGAGGCTGCATCCATTCCGCTCTTTTCNATNCGGTACACCTCTGGATTGACACTCCCTCCACTGCGGTCAAAGTCGGTGGCATGAACATGAATAACAAGAGGTTTTCCCGACACTTCCATAGCTGCAATTCCGGCCGGATAAGCAAGCCAGTCGTGAGCATGAATAATATCAAAATCATTTTCTTCAGCTATGACAGAGGCAACAACAGCATATTTGTATATCTCATCCAGCAGATTATTATCGTATCTGCCCGAGAAGTCGACTGTCCCATTATCATTTGCGTGAACATAGAGATTATACCCAGAGATTTCCGATCTTGTCATTTTCCAGAAATCTTCAGGATCAGTATAGGGAACAATTTTCGATGAGATCTCAATTTTTTCAAGAGGGCGCCTGAACCCTTTAAAATAAATCTGTTTGTANGCCACANGTATNTTGTTCGCACCAACAAGCCGTACGACAGACTGATCCTCATCTCCCCATGCTTTTGGTACAACAAAGATCACTTCCAGATCATCNAGGGTAGCCATGCCTTTTGTTAAACCGTAGCTGGCAGTTCCTAACCCGCCTGAGATATGTGGCGGAAATTCCCATCCAAACATTAACACACGCATATCTTCCCTCAGTTATTGATTTTTATACTTAGTTTCAAGAAGATCTATAATTCTAAGCACTTCACCCACACTCCAGGCTTGCGATATTGCTCCTTCCGGAGAATGCGGGGGATCTCCGTCATAGATTTCGGAAATTGTACTTANACCATGCTCGCTCATGACAGCTTCAAGACCATAAATTAATTTCTTAATTTTATTTACCCCTTGCTGTCCATACACTTTTAACCACCCTTCACAAAAAGGACCAAAAAGCCATGGCCATACCGTGCCCTGATGATAAGCATTATCCCTTTCTTCCTGATTACCTTTATATGCCCCATGGTATAGTTTGTTCCCCGGAGAAAGAGTTCTTAATCCCCTAATTGTAACAAGCTCTTTATCTGCAATATCCAGAACTTTTTTCATTTGTTCTTTATCAAGCATTGAGTAAGGCAAAGAAACAGCAATAACCATATTGGGCCGCACAAAAGTATTTTTACCTTCTTCATCATTAACATAATCAGCCAGATAGCCCAGCTTTTCGTCCCAGAATAAGTCAAGGAAAGATTTTTTTATCTGTTCAGCCAGATTTTCATATTCCCTGATAAACTTTTTATCCTTTTCAATCTTTGCCATCTCGAGAGAAAAGCAAACAGCATTATACCAAAGGGCATTGATCTCAACGTCATAACCCCTTCGGGGGGTCACCGGAGTTCCATTTACAACTGCATCCATCCATGTAAGAGATTTCCCAGGAGCATCAGCATAAATAAGTCCGTTTTCTCTCATGTGAATATTAAAAGCAGTACCATTTTTAAATGCATTTAGTACTGATTTGGCGGCTGAACCATATCTTTCCCAACCATCAGTTCCTCCCTGTTCAATATATTGCTGAACAGCCCAAAAAAACCAGAGTGGGGCATCAACTGAATTAAATGCAGGATTGCTTTCGTTTCCCATATTAGGGAACAGGCCATCTTTCATCTTCTCAACCTGAGTATCCATAACATCCCTGAAAAGAACGAGCTTATGCCTTGCTAATGCCAGACCGGGAAGAGAAATGAAAGCGTCACGACCCCATGCTCCAAACCATGGAAAACCTGCAATAATTAAAGTTTTTTCTCCGCGTTTTTCAACAAATTGCTGAGCGGCATTTCTTAAACAATTAATATAACTGTCTCTTGGAGTTTTACCTGTAACATTCTTTGTAAACTTCTGTTTAAAACCTGAAGTCTTTTCCTCGTTTGTGGAAGCGGAAAAAACTATTGTATCTCCTTCTTTTGCTTCAAATTCAAAGAAGCCGGGCGTAAAAAGATCTTCGGAAAAATCGTACCCCCGTTTTTGTTCTTCAATGTATTCCACACCAAGATACCAATCGGGTACATGTACAAATTCAACCTTTGTTGAAAACTGCATNTTNAATGAAGGNAANCCTTCATATAATTTCGATTTTATGCCATTTTCTACAGGTTCAACCTTTGTATTAGCAGTCAGGTTGGCATGTGTAAGCTGATGAATATTCCTGAAAGCAAGGAAAGGCCGTAGTTGTAATTTCATTGGTTCCGATGCTTCAAGAATAGTTATCCTCATAAGAAATTGCTCTTCATAATGAACAAGTAATCTTTCCTGCTTCAGAATTACCCCTCCAACCCTGTAAATTCTTGAGGGAATATTTTCAGTGTTGAAGTCCTCCATATATTTATGCCCTTTTGGACTGAAATAATCTCCTTTGTATTTTCTTATACCGGTATTAAAACTTTTATCTTTATTTACAACTGTCAAATCGAGTGATGAAAGCAAAACAAATCTCTCGCCTCCCAGTTCGTCAACCGGACATACAAGCAGTCCATGATATTTACGTGTGTTACATGTAACCAAGGTAGTTGATGAGTAAGATCCGGCCCTGTTTGTTCTGATAATTTCTCTTTCCAGTGAATACTCAAGGTTTACTACCTGACTCTTTTCGAAATTAATGTAACTCATATACTTCCTGTTTGTGTAGTAAAAAATAAGTTAAGTAAGATACTCTAAATTATTGAACCATGCAAACATGCCTCTTATATGCAAATAAATTTATTAAAAATTTAATAATCTGGTGCCGGAAAAAAAAAAGAATACCTTTGCATTTCAATAATTCAAAAAATTATCAATTAACATCTTACTTAATGAATACAAAGATCTTCCTTATTTTGTTCACAGTAATTGTTTTTACAGGATGTAAAAAAAACACGGTCCAGATATCCGGTACACTTGTAAATCCTGTGATAGGAGAATATATTTTTCTCGACGAACTGAAGTCAAATGAATTAGTTACAGTTGATTCAATAAAGGTGTCGGATAAAGGAANGTTTAACTTCAGAAAAGAAATTAAACTGCCTGCTTTTTACCTTCTGAAGATTAACAATAATAATTTTCTTACCATGCTCCTGGCACCGGGCGAAAAGTTAAATCTGAGTGCATATCACGATTCTTTGAATTATCCCGTTTCTGTTACAGGTTCTGAAGGAACAGAATCAATGGCGGAGTATAATAAAACTCTCAGAAAAACCATCACTAAATTAAGCGGATTAAACAAAATTTACACTCAATACATTGATAGTGCAAATTTACCGGCTGTCATGGAATCACTCGACAGTATGGCTCAGAAATATCTTACAGAGATTAACTCCTATACTAAAAATTACATTGACAAAAATATTAAATCGCTTGTCAGTCTTGTGGCTCTATATCAACAGGTTGCACCAAGTGTTTATGTACTAAACCCTGCAAAGGATTTAAATTATTTTGTAAAAGTAGACTCTTCACTTTCAATTCTTTATCCGGGATATGAACCGGTTACTTCGCTTCATACTCAGGTTATGGAGTTGTCTGACAGCAAAAAGGGACAACCAATAGCCGAGCCTGCTGCAGGAAAAGGTGCAGTGGCNCCTGAGATAACTCTTCCGACACCGGAAGGCGATACTGTTAAGTTATCATCCACAAGAGGGTCAGTAGTGTTGCTCGATTTCTGGGCATCGTGGTGTGGTCCCTGCAGAAGGGAAAACCCAAATCTTGTTAAGGCTTATGATCTTTATCATAAGAAAGGATTTCAGATCTATCAGGTGTCGCTCGACAAGACCAAAGATGACTGGGTTAAAGGGATACAGGACGATCAGCTTGGGAAATGGTTACATGTGAGCGATATTCAATACTGGAATTCAATAGTTATTCCTATCTATAAGATTGAATCCATTCCAATGAATTTTCTTCTTGATAAAGAGGGACGGATAATTGCTTCAAATCTTAGGGGCGAACAACTACAAACCAAGTTAGCTGAACTATTTAATAATTAAATTGTCTTATTATTTAAAGAAAACGGTAATCCTATTCTGAATGAAACGAATACTATTTTTATTGGCTGTCGTTCTTATTTTTTCCGCTTGCAGGCACAAGGGAACATTCTCAGTTAATGGAGTTGTAAAAGGAAGAACAGAAAAACACATATATCTTAACAGGTTAGATGTTAATACTCCTATACTGTTAGACTCTTCAAAAATAAGCAGCAATGGGAAGTTCAGTTTCAGGATAAAGGCTTCTGAAGGTGATTTTTATCAGCTTGGATTTTCTTCTGCAGATTTTATTACCCTTCTGGCTGAACCAGAGGAGAAGATTGAACTTTCATTTGAAGGTAAAAATCTTTTTGAAAATTATACCGTCANAGGATCANCAGGATCNGAAAAGTTACAAATNCTNGATCTGACGCTGAATGAAACAAAAAGNAAACTTGATTCACTNAGAACAATTTACAATAAAGCTTCTCTGGAACCCGGATTTGATGTTAAAGGTCCTGAACTTGAAACAGAGTTTAGTACATTAATTAAAGGACAA
>JGI24132J36420_10000933_pt1 | contig 13490 bp, 13 predicted proteins | sample BarGraNGADG00212_3_FD_36420 | JGI IMG/M metagenome (IMG submission 36420) | reverse complement strand
GGGAAGAGCGTCGGGTGCATCTCCATCCCGAGCTCACCCGCGCCGCCGAACAGCAGCGCCCACAGCGACCACGTGGTCGCGGCGATGATGCCGAGCGAGACGAGGGTGTCCATGGTCGAGGCGCCGTGCTTCGCGGCCCGCCAGGCGGCGCGGTGGAACGGCAGCGCGCACCAGGTGACAACGGGAATGGCGAGCGTCGCGACCACCCATTGCCAGCCGCGGAACTGCAGCGCCGGGATCATCGAGACGAGCACGACCGGTACCGCGAGCACGACGGCGAGACGGAGCCGCCGCTTGAGGTCCTCGCCGCGGTCCGGCTCGGGCGCCGAGGTGTCCTCGGGAGCCGGGTCGGCCGTGCTCGACCTCCCCGCGTCCCCTGCGGGGCCGCTTGCCAGGCCCACCACGGTCTTCCCACCGGCCGACCCGGCTCCCGCGTGAGCGGCGTGCGGCATCGCCCGGCGGGTGACCCGCGCGGTGTAGCCGGCGCTCTCCACCGCGGCGACCAGCANGGCGGTGTCGACNTCGTCGGTCAGGGTGACCCGCGCCGTCTCGGTCGCCAGGTTCACCAGCGCCTCGGCGCCCGGCACCTGGTTGAGCTTCTTCTCGACGCGTGCCACGCACGAGGCNCACGTCATTCCGCCGATCGTCAGGTCGATCGTGCCGATCGGGAGCGGCGGGGCGGTGTCCGTGCCGGTGGTGCGAGGTGCGTCGGTCATGAGTTCGCTCCGATCAGGCGATGACGGCGTAGCCGGCCTCGTTGATGGCGGCGCGGACTTCGTCGTCGGCCAGGGGTGCATCCGAGGTGATGGTGACGGTGGAGATCTCGCCGGCGTGCAGGTCCACGACGACGTTGGTGACAGCCGGGAGCGCGGTGAGCTCCCCGGTGACGGCCGTGACGCAGTGGCCGCAGGTCATGCCGTCGACCTTGATGGTGGTGTCCATGGGGGTGTCCTTCCGATGAGCGGTGCTGTGGATGGGTGGTGGGCAGTGGCGCGCGGTGGGCGTTGGCGCGTGGCCGCCGCTCTGCCGCGCTAGCTCTTGACCAGGCGCGCGATGGCGTCCGCAGCTTCGCGGACCTTCTCGGCGCCCTCTTCGTGCGAGGACCGGGCGGCGTTCACGACGCAGTGGCCGAGGTGGCCCTCGACGAGGCCTAGCGCGACGGCCTGCAGCGCCTTGGTCGCCGCGGAGATCTGGGTCAGGACGTCGATGCAGTAGACGTCCTCCTCGACCATGCGCGCGACGCCACGCACCTGGCCCTCGATGCGCTTCAGGCGCTTGAGGTAGTTGTCCTTGGATCCGGTGTAGCCGGGCATGTGTGCCTCCCTCGGGCTTGGCCGACGACGCGCTCGCGGCTCGGCGTCATGTCATAACCATACCCCTAGGGGGTAGGGGTGTCTAGGCGGGTGGGCTCCGGATCTCGCACCCTGTGGAGTGAAGTGGCACGCTCTCGCGGCGTGTCTGTGTCAGAACGCTCCACTTTGGCTGGCGGTAGGTACCGGCGACGTGCGCGGGCTCAGCCTGTGCCAGCCGCGGCCCGCGCCGCGGCTGGCAGCGCGTCGATGATCCGGCCGAGCGCGACCTCGTCGTGCGCGGCGGAGAGGAACCACGCCTCGAACACCGACGGTGGCGCGGACACGCCGGTCGAGCAGAGCGTGGAAGAACGGCGGGTAGCGGAACGCCTCCTGGCTGCGCACCTCGGCGTAGTTGGACGGCCCGCCCGCGGCGAACTCCCCGAACGCGATGCTGAACAGGCTCCCGGCCCGCTGGATGCTGTGCGCTACCCCCGCCGCAGACAGCGCCTCGCTCACCGCGCCACTCAGCTGGGCCGACGCCGCGTCCACCCGCCGGTAGACCTCGGCGTCGCACGCACGCAGCGTGGCGAGCCCGGCGGCGGTCGCCACCGGGTTTCCGGACAGCGTGCCCGCCTGGTAGACCGGCCCAAGCGGCGCGAGGCGGTCCATCACCTCGGCGTGGCCGCCGATAGCCGCGACGGGCATCCCCCCACCGATCACCTTGCCGAAGGTGAACAGGTCCGGCGCCCAACCCTCGAGCGCGCCCTCGAGCCCCCACCAACCCGCCGGCCCGACCCGGAAGCCGGTCAGCACCTCGTCCAGGATGAACAGCGCACCGTTCGCCCGGCACAGCTCCGCGAGCGAGGCATTGAACCCGGGACCGGGCGTCACGACGCCCATGTTCGCGGGGGCCGCCTCGGTGATGACTGCCGCGATCCGCTCGCCTCGCTCAGCGAACACTGTACGAACGGCGTCGAGGTCGTTGTACGGCAGCACGATCGTCTCGGCCGCGGTCGCCGCGGTGACCCCAGCGGAACCGGGCAGCGCCAGGGTCGCGACGCCGGAGCCGGCCTCGGCCAGCAGCGCGTCGACGTGGCCGTGGTAGCAACCGGCGAACTTCACCACGAGCTCGCGTCCGGTGAACCCACGGGCCAGCCGGACCGCCGTCATGGTCGCCTCGGTGCCGGTCGAGACGAGCCGGAGCCGCTCGACCGGGGGCACCCGGCGCCGCACCTCGGCTGCCAGGTCCGTCTCGGTCACGCTCGGCGCACCGAACGACAACCCCCGCGCTGCGGCCTCCTGAACGGCCCGGACGACGTTGGGGTGCGCGTGCCCGAGCAGCGCCGGGCCCCACGAGCAGACCAGGTCCACGAACTCGCGGCCGTCGACGTCGGTAACGTACGCGTCGCGCGCGGACGCCACGAAGAGCGGGGTTCCGCCGACGGAGCCGAACGCCCGCACCGGCGAATTCACACCGCCGGGCAGCAGGGCCCGGGCCCGGTCGAACTCCTCGCGGCTGTGCGGTCCGACGCCGTCGCCCGCGCCGCGAACCCAGGCCGAGCCCGCGTCCGCGGGCGCCGCCCGGCGCCCGGTCGAGCCCGCGTCGTCGGGCGCGGCCACGTGACTCACCCGGCGCTCCCGCCCGATCGCGGCTCGCGCAGCCACCCGGCAAGCTCGACGGCCGCATACGTGAGCACGATGTCCGCGCCGGCCCGCTTGATGCTCAGCACCGACTCCTCGATCGCCGCCCTCCGGTCGATCCAGCCATTGGCGGCGGCAGCCTCGATCATCGCGAACTCACCGGAGACCTGGTACGCCGCGACCGGCACCGGCGAAGACGCCGCGACATCGGCGAGCACGTCCAGGTACGCCATCGCCGGCTTGACCATGACGATGTCGGCGCCCTCGGCGAGGTCGAGCTCCATCTCGCGCACACCCTCGCGGCGGTTGGCAGGGTCCATCTGGTACGTGCGGCGATTGCCGGCAAGCGTCGACTCGACCGCATCACGGAACGGTCCGTAGAACGCGGAGGCGTACTTCGCGGCGTAGGCGAGGGTCGCGGTTCCGGTGTACCCGGCGGCGTCGAGCGCGTCGCGCACCGCCCCGACCTGGCCGTCCATCATGCCGCTGAGCCCGAGCACGTGGGCGCCCGCCTTCGCCTGCGCGACCGCCATCTCCTGGTACCGCTCGAGCGTCGCGTCGTTGTCCACCATGCCCGCGGCGTCGAGCACCCCGCAGTGCCCGTGGTCGGTGAACTCGTCCAGGCACAGGTCCGCCATCACAACGATCCCGTCCCCGACCTCCGCGATGACGTCCCGGATCGCGCGGTTCAGCACGCCGTTCGGGCCGGTCGCGCCCGAGCCGCGCGCGTCGCGCACCGCCGGGACGCCGAAGAGCATCACGCCGCCGAGGCCGAGGTCAGCGGCCTCGCGCACGGCCCGGACCAGGCTGGCCGGGCTGTGCTGGACGACGCCGGGCATCGAGCCGATCGGCGTCGGCTCGGCCAGGCCTTCCTTGACGAAGAGCGGGAGCACCAGGTCGGCCGGGGCCAGGCGCGTCTCGGCTACCAGCCGACGCATCGCGGGGGTCGCGCGCAGACGGCGCGGGCGGTCGTGGGGGAAGGACATGGACGTCACCTCTCGGCTTCGCGGTCGGCGAGTGCGGTGCTCAGGGCATCCATGATGCCCTCGTAGCTGGGGGTCGTGGCGACGACGGTCACTGCCAGCCCGCACTCGCGGGCGACCTCAGCGGTCCGTGGCCCGATGCAGCACACGATCGTCGACGGCGGCGGGTTGCCGAACACCTCGACCAGACGTCGGGCCGTGCTGCCCGAGGTGAGCACGACGGCGTCGATGCCGCCCGCGGTCAGCAGGGAGACGACATGCGGATCGGGGTCCGGGGCAGGGACGGTGCGGTAGGCGCGGACGCCGTGCGGTTCCCAGCCGAGTGCGCCGAGGCCGTCGATCACGGTGTCGTCCGCAAGGTCGCCCTGCGGGACGAGGACGGCCCGCGCATCCTCCGACGGGCGGGGAAACTCCGCGACCAGCCCTCCGGCCCACTGCTTGATCCGCGGGACCAGCGCGACCGGCACCCCGTGCCGGGCGAGCTCGCGCGCGGTCGCCGCCCCGACCGCGGCGACGAGGGCCGGCTCCGGCGGAGGGGCAGCGAAGGCCGGCTGAGGGGCATGCGATTCCCGCTGCCCGGCGGGGGGCGCGTCGGCGCTCGGCGCGCTGGCGCTCGGCGCGGAGTGGGACCCCAAGAGCACCGGCAGATCCAGCCCGGCAAGCTCAGCGCGCTCCGCCAGCGCGTCCACCGTGCTCAGACTGGTGACGACCAGCCACGCGTACTCGCCGCGCGCCAGCGAGGCGATGGCCGCGTCGAACGGTGCCCAGTCCACCGGCGGCTCGATCGCGATGAGCGGCACGGCCAGCGGCTCGGCACCGGCGGCGGTCAGCGCCTCGGCGAGAGTTGCGCCGCGCTTGGCGGTGCGAGGGATCAGCACGCGTGCGCCGGACAGGGCTGAGACGGCGGCGGCGGGGGGTTCGGTCTCGGCGGCAACGCCCCGGCCGTCGCCGTCGCGTTCGGTGCCCGCAACGTCGGGTCCGTCTCCGGCGCGCGTCGTCACGGTCGTTCCGTTCGGGTCGCCATCAGTCGCGCCGCCCCGGCGTCGAGCAGGGCCGCGGCGAGATCGGCGCCGAGGTCACGTGCTGCGGCGATCGCGTCGTCGCGGCTGAGCGCGACGCCGCCCTGGCGTGACGCGTCGTCGCCGTCCTCAACGGGAAGCGACCTGCTCGCGGTCCGGTGGATCCGCGCACTACCGTCCGCCGCCACAACCGTCGCGCTGAGGGCCAGTCGGCGGCCGTCGACCCGGGCGTAGGCCCCAACCGGGGCGCTGCAGCCGGCCTCGAGGGTGGCGAGCAGGGCGCGCTCTGCCGTCACCGCGAGCCGGGTCGGCAGGTCATCGAGCGCGCGCAGGGCCTGCGCGAGCGCGGAGCCCGGGTCCAGGTCCGCGCGGCACTCCACCGCCAGCGCACCTTGCCCCGGCGCGGGCACCATCACCGTCGGGTCGAGCGGCACGGTCGTCGCGTCCAAGCGCCCGATCCGCTCCAGCCCGGCGGCAGCGAGCACCACGGCGTCCAGGCCACCGTCCGCGACGCGACGCAGCCGGGTGTCGACGTTGCCGCGCAGGTCCACCACCACGAGGTCCGGGCGCACCGCGAGCAGCTGCGCGGCCCGCCGCGGTGAACCGGTCCCGACGCGCGCGCCGTCGGGCAGGGCCACCAACGGTCGGCCGTCCCGCGTGCACAGTGCATCGCGCGCATCGACCCGTGGCGGGATCGCGGCAACGGTCAGGCCGGGTGCCTCGCCGGTGGGCAGATCCTTGAGCGAGTGGACCGCGAGGTCGCAGCGGCCGTCGAGCAGGGCGTCGCGCAGGGCGGTGACGAAGACGCCGGTACCGCCCAGGGTGGCCAAGGACCCAGTGAGCCGGTCGCCATCGGTGCGGATGTGGACGGTCTCGATCTCGAAGTCGCCGAGCGTACGCAGGGCGTCGACGACGTGCCCCGTCTGGGTGCGCGCCAGAGTCGAGCCCCGCGTGCCGATCCGCACCTGGTCCACGGCGCTACCCCGGAAGTCCGGCGACGGTGGGCGCGAGCGCTCGCCCGGTGGCGCAGCAGTCGCTCGGGCAGACGTCCTGCCACGGGCCGAGCCCGGTGCGCGCCTTCCGCGGCGCTCCGAAGGTCCGCTCCTCGATCAGGTCGACAAGACCGGCGACGAATGCGGGGTCCGCCCCCGGCGTCGGGGTCCGCTCGACCATCAGCCCGGCCTCCCGCGCGGTGGTCGAGGCCTCCTCGTCGAGGTCCCACTTCACTTCCATGTGGTCGCTGACAAAGCCGAGCGGGACGATGACGACGGCCCGGGTCACGGCGTCGGCGGCCAGGTCGCGGATCGCGTCGTTGACGTCGGGCTCGAGCCACGGCGTGCCGGGCGCTCCGCTGCGGGACTGGTAGACGAGCGAGAACGGCACGACGCCGAACTCCTCGGCCAGGTCCGCGAGCACGACCTCGGAGACGGCGCGGTGCTGCGCGGCGTACCAGCCGCCCTCGCCGACGATGGCGCCGTCCGGCGCTGGCTCGTCGGCCGCGCCCCCGCCGTCCAGCGTGGCACCGTCGTGAGCGCCCTCACCCACCACGCCCTCGCGCGGGCCGGACAACTCCGCCGCGGCGATCGGGATCGAGTGGGTGGAGAAGAGGACGTGCACCTCGCGGGCCAGGTCGAGGCCGGGCTGCTGCTCGAGCAGCCTCCGCAGCGCTCCGGCCACGCCTGCGACGAACGGCGCGACGAACCCCGGGTGGTCGAAGTACTGCCGGACCTTGTCGATCCGCAGCTCCCCGGCCAGGCCGGTCCGTCTAGCGCGCCCGCCAGGTCCTCGCGGTACTGCCGGCAGCCCGAGTACGAGGAGTACGCACTCGTTACGACCGCGAGCACGTTGCGGTGCCCGGCGTCGTGCACCTCGAGCAGAGCCTGGGGCAGGTAGGGGTCCCAGTTGCGGTTGCCCCAGTAGACCGGCAGCGGGATCCCGCGCGCGGCCAGCTCCGCCTCGAGCGCGGCCTTGAGCGCGCGGTTCTGCGCGTTGATCGGGCTCACCCCGCCGAAGGCGCGGTAGTGATGCGCGACCTCTTCGAGCCGCTCGTCCGCGATCCCGCGACCGTGGGTGACGTTGCGAAGGAACGGGATGACGTCGCCCTGGCCCTCCGGTCCGCCGAAGGAGACGAGCAGCACGGCGTCGTACTCGGCCGCGGGCAGGGCGCGATCCTGGGCACGGCGGGCGGTGACGGCCGAGCCGAGGACGGGCGCCACCCCGCTCACGCGAGGACCTCGACGGCCTCCACGGCGGTGATCCGGCGGCCGGTGAAGAACGGGATCTCCGCGCGCACGTGCCGACGGGCCTCGGTGTCCCGCAGGTGCCGCATCAGGTCGACCAGCTCGGTCGGGTCCGCGGCCTCGAAGGCAAGCAGCCACTCGTAGTCGCCAAGGGCGAACGACGCGACGGTGTTCGCCTGAACCCCCGGGTACTCGCGCGCCTTCAGGCCATGGTCGCGCAGCATCGCACCGCGCTCCTCGGCGGGCAGCAGGTACCAGTCGTAGGACCGCACGAACGGGTAGACGGTGAGCCAGGCGAGCGGCTCCGTGTTGCGCAGGAACGCCGGCACGTGGTTCGCGCTGAACTCGGCCGGGCGGTGGACGCCGACGGCGAACCAGGTGCGCTCGAGTCCGGTCAGCAGGTTCGTGCGGCGCAGGACGCGCAGCGCCCGCTGCAGGTCCTCGAGCACCGGACCGTGCAGCCAGAGGATGAGGTCGGCGTCCGCGCGCATCCCGGAGACGTCGTAGATGCCACGAAGCACGACGCCGTCGTCGGCGAGCTGCGCCACAGCGGCGTCGAACTCCGCGGCCGAGGCCGCGTTCGGTCGCGTCTGGCCGTCCTGGCGGAACACCGCCCAGAGCGTGTAGCCGTGCGGCCCCTCGGAGGTGCTGGTCATGGACCTAGTGTGCTGGCGTTCCCGCGCGGCGCGAAATTGTGGCGGCGCAGGGTCAGGTCGTGCGCTGGCGCGGCGTCAGGTCGTGCGCTCGCGCAGTGTCAGGTCGTGCGCTCGCGCGGCGTCAGGTCGTGCGCTCGCGCAAGGTCAGGCCTGGGTGCGGGTGAGCATCAGACGGACCGCCCGCCCCGAGTCGGCCACGACGGCCGCGAGGCCCGTCCCGGCGATCCAGGCACCCGCGACATCGATGCCCGGACGCTGCCGGAGCTCGTCTCGTGCGGCGAGCGCGAGCTTGCGGTGCCCGGGCGCCGGGTACGGCAGGGAGCCGGGCCATTCGGTGCGGGCGAAGCCCTCGACCTGCTCGGCGTCGAGGTCGACCCCGAGCAGTCGCGAGGCGTCGCGCAGTGCCAGGGTCGCGAACTCGTCGTCGGAGTCCGGCAGGCGGGTCTGCTCCCCGGCTCGGCCGTAAGACAGCCGGATCACGTGACGCCCCGGTCCTGCCGCTTCGCGCAGCCAGTCCCATTTGGCCGTCGCGTGCGTCATGCCCTTCGCCGCGACGTCGGTCGCCTCGCGTGAGACCAGCACGCCGGTGCCGCGCGGGGCACTGTCGAGCTCGGGTGCCCGCAGTACGAAGGTGGCGAGGACAACCTCTGCCGCACCGGGCGCGCCGGGCGGACCGGGCGCACCGGGCGGTACGAGCTCCGCGAGCGAGGGGACCTCGGCGGAGAGGAGTCCAGCGGCCACCTCTCCCGGGGTGCAGACCATCACGTCGGCCGCGCGCAGGGTGGTGTCCCCGGCGTCGATCAGCCAGTGCCCACCCTCGCGACGAAGCGCGCCGACGGTGGTGTTGGTGCGGATCTGCACGCCCCGGGCACGCAGGTCGGCCGCCAGGGCGAGCACGAGCTCCGCCATGCCGCCGACGAGCGAGGCCGCGACCGCGCCGGGGGGTGCCTGAGTGCGCAGTGAGCCGACCGCCTTGCCGAGGGTGCCTTCCCGGGTGAGCGCATCGCGCAGACCCGGTGCGACGGCGTCGATGTCGACCTGGTCAGGGTCGGCGGAATAGACACCGCTGACGACCGGGCCGACGAGGGTACGGAGCACGCGTGAGCCCATCCGGGCGCGGACCAGGCGGCCGAGGCTTGCCGGCCGACCCCGCCAGTCGCGGGTCCCGATCCGACGCGGGAGCACGTCGTCTAAGCCGGCGCGCAAGGTCCCGACCAGGCCGACCGCTCGANGCACCTCGCGCGACCACGCACTCACCGGGATTCCGAGCAGGCCTGCGCTCGGCAGCGGCACGGGGCCGCGACGGGTGTACACCCAGGGGCCGACCGGCTGGGGCGTGACCACGCGATCGGCCAGTCCGAGGCTCTCCACGAGGCGGCTCACGGACGGGTTCCGGGTGGCGAAGGACTCGGCGCCGCAGTCCAGGGCGAGACCTGCCACGGTGTGCCGGGCGATACAGCCGCCGAGTCCCGAGCCGGTCTCGACCAGGCAGGTGCGAGCGCCGGCAACCGCGAACTCGCGCGCCGCGACGAGGCCCGCGATGCCACCGCCGATCACGACCGCGTCCCAAACCTCTCCGGAACGTGCGGGCACTCGACCGGGCTCAGACACCATCGTCACCGTGCACGAGACGGACGATACGGGTGAGCACGTCGGGGTTCGTGTCGGGCGGNACACCGTGACCCAGGTTGACGACGTGGCCGGGCGCGTCAGTTCCCCGCTCGATGACGTCGAGCACGTGCGCTCGCAACACCGGCCACGGGGCGCCGAGCAGCGCCGGGTCGATGTTCCCTTGCAGCGGCGTGCGGCCGCCCAGGCGACGGTTGGCCTCGTCGAGCGGCAGTCGGTAGTCGACCCCGATGACGTCCGCGCCGACGTCTCGCATCGCGACCAGCAGCTCGGAGGTGCCGGTGCCGAAGTGCACGATCGGCACGCCGAGGTCGCGGACATGGCTCAAGGCCTGGGCGCTCGCCGGCGCCGCGAACCGCTCGTAGTCGGCCAGCGAGAGGGCGCCGGCCCAGGAGTCGAAGAGTTGGACCGCGCTCGCACCGGCGAGCGCCTGCGCGCGCAAGAACGCCCCGGTGATGTCGGCGACCCAGGCGCCGAGGGCCGTCCAGGTCTCCGGGTCCGAGTGCATGAGCGTGCGCACGGCGAGGTGGTCGCGCGACGGCTTGCCCTCGACCAGGTACGCGGCGAGCGTGAACGGAGCGCCCGCGAATCCGATCAGCGGGGTGCTGCCGAGCGCGGCCACGGTGCGCTCGACCGCATCGGTGATCCGCTCGAACGGCGCCGGGCCGAGGTCGCGGAGCCGGGCGACGTCGTCGGCGGTGCGCACCGGCGTCGCCAGGACCGGGCCGACACCGGGCGCGATGTCCACGTCCACGCCGGCCAGGCGGAGCGGGACGACGATGTCGCTGAAGAAGATCCCGGCGTCGACGTCGTGCCGGCGGACCGGCTGCAGGGTGATCTCGCTCGCGAGCGCCGGGTCCAGGCACGCGTCGAGCATGGCGACGCCCTCGCGCGCCGCGCGGTACTCCGGGAGCGAGCGCCCCGCTTGCCGCATGAACCACACCGGGCGGCGGCTCGGGGTGCGGCCCCGGAACGCGGCGATCAGCGGGGAGTCCGCCGTCCGCCCGTCGACAAGCGGGTGCGACTCTGCAAGGGCCATCCGACGATTGTGCCGAACATTCCGACGGATGGTTGAATCGGCCTCACTGTGGTGCTGATGTCGCTGATCGCCAGCCACCATGACCTTGACCTCGATGTGTTGGAGCAACTGAGCGTCGGAGCCGACTCGCTCGGCGCAGGGGTCGTGGCGGACTGCCAAGCTCTCACGGGTGCCGTCGTGCTCGCGACGTGCAACCGGTTCGAGCTGTACCTGGAGATTGACGACGTCGCCCAGGTGGACACCACCGTCGAGCAGGTCGTCGCCCGGATCGCGCGAGACTCCGAGGTGCCGGTCGAGCGGGTCACCGAGGTGCTCGGCCTGGCCGTGGACGAGGAGGCTGCGCGGCATCTGTTCGGGGTCGCGTGCGGGCTCGAGTCGATGGTGGTCGGCGAGCGGGAGATCTCCGGCCAGGTGCGACGCGCGCTCGCGGCGGCCAGGAACGCCGGCACCGCCAGCCCCACCCTGGATCGGCTGTTCCAGGCCGCGCTGCGCTCGGCCAGGTTGGTCGGGATGCGAACCGGGCTCGGCACGTCCGGGCGGTCCGTGGTCTCGGTGGCCTTCGAGCTCGCGCACCCCGCGATGCCGGACTGGTCTCAGGCGCGCGCGGTCCTGGTGGGTACCGGCTTCTGCGCGGACTCGAGCCTCGAGGCGCTGGTCGCGCTCGGCGTCGCCGAGATCGCCGTGTTCTCACCGTCGGGGCGGGCCGAGGCGTTCGCCTCGAACCGTGCCGTGCACAGCATCGACGCAGCCGGATTCGCGCAGGCACTGGTGGAGGCCGATGTCGTCGTGGCGTGCTCCGGCGGGAGCGGGAAAAGCCTCACGGCCCCGATGCTGCAGAGCGCGCGCACCGGGACGACCCGACCGCTCGTCGTGCTCGACCTGGCGCTGCACCGCGATGTCGACCCGGTGGTCGCTCAGCTCCCGGGTGTCACGCTGATCGACCTGGAGGCCGTGCGGGCGGAAGCGCCGGGGGAGCAGCCGGACGTGCTCGGGGCCGCGAGCGAGATCGTCGAGCAGGAGGCCGCGGAGTTCGCTGTCGCGGTCGAGGCACGCGAGCTCGACCCCGCCGTGGTTGCCCTGCGCCAGCACGTCTTCGACATCCTGGACGACGAGATCGCGAAGGTCCGTGCGGCCGGCGACCCGGTGGCCGAGGAGACCGAACGGGCGCTCAGGCGCTTCGCGCGACGGATGCTGCACACGCCGACGGTGCGCGCCCGCGAGCACGTGCGATCCGGGGCGAAGGACGACTACCTCGACGCCCTTCAGGCCCTCTACGGCATCGACGCCCGCCCCCCGGTGGACTGATCCGCCGGTCCGGTGGAGTGCCCCCGGTCCTGTGGAGTGATCTGGCACGCCCGCGCGGCGTGTCTGTGTCAGAGCGCTCCACTTTGTGGCGGCTGAGCCTCAGTCCTCGAGGAACTGGACCAGCTGCTCCGCGGCGCCCGTGTAGCTCGCCGGGGTCATCGCGGAAAGCCGCGCCGCGACGTCGTCCGGCAGACCCAGACCGGCGATGAACTCCCGCAGGGCCGGGCCGTCCACCGGCCGTCCCCGGGTCAGCTCCTTGAGCCGCTCGTACGGGTTCTCCATCCCGGTCACGCCCGCGACCGAGGCCGCGCGCATCGCCGACTGGACCGGCTCGCCGAGCACCTCCCAGTTCGCGTCGAGGTCCGCGGCCATCGCGGCCGGGTTCGCGTCGAGCCCGGCGAGGCCGCGGCGCACGTTGTCGATCGCGAGCAGCGAGTGGCCGAATGCGGTGCCGATGTTGCGCTGCGTGGTGGAGTCGGTGAGGTCGCGCTGCAGGCGTGAGGTGACGAGCGTCGCGCCGATCGTGTCGAGCAGCGCGCAGGACAGCTCAAGGTTCGCCTCCGCGTTCTCGAACCGGATCGGGTTCACCTTGTGCGGCATCGTCGAGGAGCCGACGGTGCCCTGGTCGCGAACCTGCGCGAAGTAGCCGAGCGAGATGTAGGTCCACACGTCGGTCGCGAGGTTGTGCAGCACCCGGTTGAACCGGGCAACGTCCGCGTACAGCTCGGCCTGCCAGTCGTGCGACTCGATCTGCGTGGTCAGCGGGTTCCAGGTCAGGCCGAGGTGCTCGACGAACGCGCGCGAGATCTCGATCCAGTCCGCCTCGGGCACCGCGGCGAGGTGGGCACCGTACGTCCCGGTCGCGCCGTTGATCTTGCCGAGGTACTCGGCCCGCTCGATCCGGCGCAGCTGCCGGCCCAGGCGGTGGGCGAGGACGGCGAGCTCCTTGCCGAGCGTCGTCGGCGTGGCGGGCTGGCCGTGGGTGCGGGCCAGCATCGGCTGCGCGGCGTGCTGTCGGGCTAGGTCGGCGATGTCGGCGACGAGCGCCCGGGCGGCGGGCAGCCAGACGTCGACGACGCCGCCGCGCACCATGACGGCGTAGGACAGGTTGTTGATGTCTTCGCTCGTGCACGCGAAGTGGACGAGCTCCCCGACCGTTGGCAGCGCGGTGTCCTGGTCGAGCGCGGCGGGTGCCGCAGCCAGCCGGTCCTTGAGGAAGTACTCGATCGCCTTGACGTCGTGCATGGTGACCTGCTCGATCGTCGCGAGCTCCTCGATCTCGGCGGCGCCGAAGGTCGCGACGATGCCGCGAAGGTACGCCTGCTCGGCGCCGCCGAGCCGGGGCGCTCCCGGCACGATCCGGCCGTTGCAGAGGTGGATCAGCCACTCGACCTCGACGTGCATGCGCGCTCGGTTCAGGGCGGCCTCGCTGAGGTGGTCGACGAGCGGCGCGACAACGCGCCGGTACCGGCCGTCGAGCGGGCCGAGCGCGATCGGCGGGGTGATCGCCGCGAGGGACGTGCGCTCGGCTGGCTGCGTGATCGCCGCGAGGGACGTGCGCTCGGCTGGCGGCATGGACTGCGGCGCATCGTGCTCAGGCATGGCTCCAGTGTTCCACGGTGGCTGTGCGGGCGGGCGATCGGGGCATCCCCAGGTGGGCGTTGTGATTTCGCCTTCACACCGGGC
>JGI24132J36420_10000931_pt1 | contig 13546 bp, 10 predicted proteins | sample BarGraNGADG00212_3_FD_36420 | JGI IMG/M metagenome (IMG submission 36420) | reverse complement strand
CGAAGAGCGCAAAAGCGAGACAGGTGAGCAAGAAAGCAACCGAGAAGACCGTATAGCCGAAGACTCCGGCGGAGGAGACCCCGTAGCCGGAGAGAGAGCCCGAGACAGCGAACCAGAAGGGAAGCGCGTAGGGGCTGGCAACGCTCATCGCCGCGCCGGTGGCAAAGGCCTGCTCGACCATCACTCCGTCACTTTTCGGAGGCCGCTTTCGCCTCGCGCTCGACAGGGCGCGCACTCCCAGCCAGAGCAGGAACAAGCCTCCGACACCGCTCGCCGCGAGCTGAACGCCGCCCGCCTCGGCCAGAGCCGCCGCGCCCGCGAACATCAAGCCAATCCAGACGGCATCACCGGCCAGCGACCCCAGCTCGACAGCCAGCGCAGCGCGAAAACCGTTCGAGAGACCGCGCCTGGCCGTCTCTGCCAGTACCGGGCCAGGTGCCGCGCAATAAGCGAGCGCAAGCAGCATGGCGAAAAGGATTAACCTCATAGAGGTTACTATATCTAGCTCACCTGAGAGGCTCCTGAGTGCCGCCTAAGCGTTCGCCTCCGGCTCGGAGCGGCGCATCGATGCCGCNGNGAAGACGACCCGACTCCGGGGCGATTCNTTTTTGCCCGCCACCGAGCCACCCGCCCGCGGGGTCGTTCCAGAGTACCGTCCCTTCGCGGCGTAGATTGCGCGCTAGCGTGCCGATTCTGTGACGAATCGGAGTCGCGCCGTCGAACGCGGGATTATTCGCTTCGCCGCCGCTCGCGTGCGGCTATCCGAGGCGGGCTCTGATCACGTAGGGCAGGATCCCGCCGTGCCTGACGTACTCGCGCTCGCGCGGAGTATCGAGGCACACGCGCACCTCGAACGCGATCGCCTCGCCGCCATCATCGGGCAGCGCCGTGACGGTGGCTCGATCGATCTCGGCGCCGGCGAGTCCCGTGATCGAATAACGCTCGCGCCCACTCAGGCCCAGTGCCTCGCGGCTTTCGCCGTCTCGGAAGCGAAGCGGCACGATGCCCATCATGAGCAGGTTCGAGCGGTGGATGCGCTCGTAGCTCTCGGCGATCACGGCTCTCACGCCCAACAGCCTCGGGCCCTTCGCCGCCCAGTCACGCGAGGAGCCCGAGCCGTACTCCTTGCCGGCCAGCACGATCAGCGGCGTCTGCTCGGCCAGGTACAGCTCGGAGGCGGCGAAGATCGTCATCTGCTCGCCGTCCGGAAGGTGGACAGTCCAGCCGCCTTCCTTCCCTGCGACGAGAACGTTGCGCAGGCGGACGTTGGCGAAGGTACCGCGCACCATCACCTCGTGATTGCCACGCCGCGAGCCGTAGGAGTTGAAGCCCGCGCGCTCCACCCCATGCTCGAGTAGGTAGGCGCCGGCCGGCGAGTCCGCCGCAATCGATCCTGCGGGCGATATGTGATCGGTCGTGACCGAGTCGCCGAGCACCGCCAGACAGCGCGCGCCCTCGATGTCGCCGATCTGCTCGGGCCGCGTGGACATGCCGTCGAAGTAGGGCGGCCGGCGCACGTAGGTGGAGAGCTCGTCCCATTCGAAGAGCTCACCGTGGGAGACCGGAAGCGCGCGCCAGCGCTCGTCCCCGGAGTAGACATCCCGGTAGGCCTCGCTATACGCCTCCCTATCCACGCAAGCGGAGATCGTGTCGGAGATCTCTTTCGCGCTCGGCCAGATGTCGCGCAGGTACACGTCCTCACCGTTCGCAGCGCGAGCAAGCGGCTCGTCCGCGAGATCGATGTCCATTCGCCCTGCGAGCGCGTAAGCGACCACCAGCGGCGGCGAGGCCAGGTAGTTGGCCTTCACCTCGGCATGGATGCGAGCCTCGAAGTTGCGATTCCCCGATAGAACGGCGCAGGTCACCAGCTCGTGCTCTGCGATAGCGCGCGAGACCGGTGGCGGCAGCGGCCCCGAGTTACCGATACAGGTCGTGCAGCCGAAGCCGACCAGGTGGAAGCCCAGCTGCTCCAGGTAGGGCAGCAGCCCCGAGCGCTGGTAGTAGCGCTCGACCGCGCGCGAGCCCGGGGCCAGGCTCGTCTTCACCCACGGCTTGCGGCGCAAGCCGAGCTCGACCGCTTTCTTCGCCAGCAGCCCGGCGGCGATCATCACCTGCGGGTTTGAGGTGTTCGTACAGCTCGTGATGGCGGCGATCACGACGGCGCCGTGCGAGATCCCGAAGCTCTCTCCGTCGAGCTCGACGAGGGCGCCGTCGGGGCGAGCAACGGGAGCGTGGGGCTCGGGCGTGGGATCGGGTAGCGCCTCGTGGCCGGGCGTCTGCTCGGCGGTTGGATCGCTGGCCGGAAAGGTCTCGGCGATCGCTTCGTCGAGCGAGCCGTTCGCGAACTCGACGCCGAAGCTCTCCAGCCCCCGGCAGAAGGACTGCTTGGCCAAGGACAGCGGAGTGCGATCCTGAGGCCGCCGCGGCCCGGAGAGGCTTGGCTCGACCGTCCCCAGATCTAGCTCGACGACTCGTGAGTAGCGCGGCTCTACGCCCGGCTCGTGCCAGAGCATGTTCTCCTTGCAGTAGGCCTCGACCAGACGAACGTGCTCGTCGCTGCGACCGGTCAGGTGCATGAAGCTGAGCGTCTCGGCATCGACCGGGAAGAAGCCGCAGGTCGCGCCGTACTCCGGAGCCATGTTGGCGAGAGTCGCGCGATCGGCGAGCGCCAGGCCCGAGATCCCGGAGCCGAAGTACTCGACGAACTTCCCCACGACGCCGGTGCGGCGCAGCAGCTCGGTCGCGGTGAGGACGAGGTCGGTCGCGGTCACGCCCTCCGCCAGCTCGCCGCGCAGACGCACCCCGACGACCTGGGGAACGAGCATCGAGATCGACTCACCGAGCATCGCGGCCTCCGCTTCGATGCCGCCGACGCCCCAACCGAGCACACCCAACCCGTTCACCATCGTCGTGTGCGAGTCGGTCCCGACGAGCGTGTCGGGGAAGGCCGTTCCGTCGCGTGATTCCACGACGCGGGCCAGATGCTCGAGGTTGACCTGATGGACGATGCCCGTGCTCGGTGGAACCACCTTCGAGCCCGCGAAGGCACTCTGGCCCCAGCGCAAGAAGACATAGCGCTCACGATTACGGATGTACTCCAACTCGCTATTTCGCTCGAACGCCAGCGGGCTCGCCGCCTCGTCGACCTGAATGGAGTGGTCGATGACGAGCTCGACCGGCAGGCGCGGATTGATCGCGCTCGCATCGCCGCCCAGCTCCCGCATGGCATCACGCATCGCGGCGAGATCCACTATCGCTGGAACTCCGGTGAAATCCTGGAGTAGCACTCGCGCGGGAGTAAAAGAGATCTCGCTGCCGGGCTCGGAGCTTTCCTTCCAACCAGCAACCGCCTCGACCTGCTCGGCGCTGGTAACCGAGCCCTCATGGCGGAGGACGTTCTCGAGCANAACGCGCAGAGAGTAGGGAAGAGTGTCGACCTCGTACTCGGCGGCCAGCGCCCCCAGACGGTAGATCGTGTGCTTCCCGCCGTCGATCTCCAGTTCAGTGCGTGCTCCGAAAGAGTCGGCCATAGCCACGATTCAACCAGAAAGCCCGTGCGGAGCCGTTGATCGAGATTGCCGGAACGTGCCTTTTCGAGCAGGCTCCTATCCGCTTGCCTGCTGCCTGCGTGCGTCACCGCTCGCGCTCGTCTCGAGCACTCCTCGGATCTTGTGGGCCAGCTCCTGCGGCGTGAAGGGCTTGCCGATGAACTCGGCCTCGCCGTCGAGCACGCCGTGGTGGACGATCGCCTCGTCGGTGTAGCCGGACATGAACAGCACTCGCGTGGCCGGGCGCTTCACAATGAGAATCTCCGCCAGCTCGCGTCCGCTCATCCCGGGCATCACGACATCGGTGACGAGTAGGTCGATCGACCGATCGAGAGAGTCGGANAGCGAGAGGGCCTCGTCGCCGCTCGAGGTCTCGAACACCTCGTAGCCGAGATCGCGCAAGACGCGGGCGACGAGCTGCCGCACCATCTCTTCATCCTCGACGAGAAGCAGCGTCTCCGTCCCCCGCCCATCTCCAAGCGAAACAACCGCTCTCTCCTCTTCGACGNTCTCCTGCGCGACCGGGAGGTACACGTGGAACACGCTCCCCTTATCGATCTCGCTGGCAACCCGAATCGCGCCGTTCGACTGCTCCACGATGCCGTGCACTGTTGCCAGCCCGAGGCCGGTGCCTTCGCCTTGCTCTTTGGTGGTGAAGAACGGCTCGAAGATGTGCGACATCGTCTCGTCATCCATCCCGAACCCCCCGTCCGAGATCGTCGCCATGACAAAGTCGCCCGCCGACAACCCCAGTAGGCTCGCGCCGGCTTCGTCGAGGCTGGCGTCTGCCGTCTCGACCGTGATCTTGCCACCGTTCGGCATCGAGTCGCGGGCGTTGATGACGAGGTTCATCATCACCTGCTCGATTTGGCCGCGATCTGCGCGGATCATGGCGATCTCGGGCGCGAGCACCGTCACCAGCTCGATGGTCTCGCCGATCAGGCGCTGGAGCATCTTCTCCATGCGCCCGATCACCTCGTTCGGATTGAGTAATGCCGGCTGCAGCACCTGGCGCCGGCCGAACGCCAGCAGCTGCTGAGTCATCGCCGCCGCCTGTTCGGCCGCGCGCTTGATCTCCTCTGCGTCGCGAGCCAACGAGCTGGCGGGGTCGAGCTCCGACACGATCAGCTCGCTGTAGCCGATGATCGCAGTCAGGAGGTTGTTGAAGTCATGCGCGATGCCTCCCGCCAGGCGACCGATCGCCTCCATCTTCTGCGAGTGCAGAAGCTCCGCTTCGAGTCTCCGTCTCTCGATCTCGGCCTCGCGCTCGACGCTGATGTCGAGCAGATAGCCCTGAACGTAAAGCGGCTTGCCCGATAGGTCGCGTACGACCACGGCCTCGTCTCGAACCCAGACAGTGCGCTCGTCTTTCGAAATCAGGCGGTACTCGAGCCCGATCCTCCCCTTCCCTCCGCTGGCGGCTCGCTCGGCGGCAACGTGCTCGCGATCGTCGGGGTGAATCGCGTTGACGAAATTGCCGTATTCCGATACCCAGTCGGCTGGCTTGTAGCCGAGGATCTCCTCGAGCTGGGGGCTGAGATAGACCCAGCGCCCGGACTCGCCCGGGGCGTTGATGTAGGTGATCAGCGGAAGCTGCTCGACCAGTAGGCGGTAGCGTGCCTCGGCTTCGCGCAGCTCCTCCTCGGCGGTGCGGCGTTCGCTGATGTCGCGGAAGCTCATCAGGATCGAGCGAAGCTGGCCGTTCTCATCGAGTACCGAAGTCGTGGTTCCCTCGACGAAGACCCAGTTTCCGCGCTTGTGACGCATGCGGAGCTCTACGACGGCGGCGCTCTGACTGGTCACCGCCTGACGGAGCGCATCGCTGGCACGTTGAACATCCGAGGGATGAACGAGGCTGATCGGCGAAACGTCGACCAGCTCTTCAGGCCTGTAGCCGAGCGCCTGCTCGTAAGAGGGAGACGCGAAGACGAAGCGCCCCATCGGATCGAGCACCGCGATCATGTCGTGCGAGTTCTCGACCACGACACGGTAGAGTTCGCGGCTTCTCAGAAGCTCTTCTTCGGCGAGCTTGCTCGAGCTCAGATCTGAGCCGATACCAATCACGCCGACCGTGTTGCCATCGGCGTCGCGGTGCGGCGCCATCGAGACCAGGTAAGGAATGATCTTGCCGTCGCGGCGCCGGCGCTCGGTCTCGTAGTTGGTGATCTGCTCGCCCTGAACAGCCCTCGCGACCAACTCTTCGAACTCCTCGAGTCGATGCTCGGGAACGATGGGCAGGGTGGTTCCGACCGCCTCTTCGCTCGACCAGCCGAAGGTCTTTTCGGCGACTTCGTTCCAGACCGTGACCCGATGCTCGAGGTCGACCTCGATGATTGCGACCGGTGAAGCGTTGATCACGGCGCCCAAACGCTCGTTCAGCTCCGCGGTCTTGGCGCGAATCGCCCGCGCTGTTCCCTCATACTCGCGCTGCTCGATAGCCGAGCCGAGCACGTTGGCAAGCGAGCGCAGGAAATCGATATCGGCGTCGCCGAATACTCGGCTCTCNATAGAACGCGCGCCGAACACTCCCCAGGGGTGCTCGTGACCTGGAATCACCACGTTGACGGCGCTGACNANCTCCAGCTCGAGCAGNGCCGGCGGCGGGTCGAAGCGTGTCTCCCGCGCCAGGTTGGTCACGACGACTGGCTCGTCCGCCGACAGCGCGTAACGCGCGAAGGCGTCCGGCGCCATAGACGAGTCCGGCTCGGAAGCGCTCGCCAGCCGACCGGCCGAGCTACGCATCGAGAGCATTCCGTCTCCGTGAACGTTCTCAAAGACGACAACGCGGTCGAGCGCCAGCGCCCCTACCGTGGCCTCGGCAGCTTCCTGCATGAGAGCGTCGATGTCAGTCTCGACCAGGGCGCGCTGACCAAGCCGGGCGACGATCTGCTGGCCGTGCGCCCTGGCCCGCAGATCTTCGAGAAGCTGGTCGGCCGCGTTCCTCGCGAGAAAGACCGCCAGCGCGAAGAAGGTCAGCGCCGCTGTCACCGCAATCCATTCGATGACGCGCGCCCTGGCTCCGCCGACGATCAGAGCTACGAGAAAGGAGCTCGAGGCGATCGTCAACTGCAGCGCCAGGCCCCGCGGTGAAACGAAGTAGGCGGCATACATCGAGGCCAGGCCGTACACGATCAGGCCGAGTGCCCAGCTGCGGGAGTCGGCCCAGATCCCGACCGAGACCAGCAGCGAGGCGGAGACTCCGAATGTGGTTGGTAGTACGCTCCAGCGCTTCGAGAGCGCGAGGTACGCAAGCGCCAGCACGAAAAATCCGAGCGCGACCCCGAGCATGATCAAACGCTTGTCGGCCGGGGCGAGCGCGACCCAGGCAAGCGCGACAAAGCCCGACGCAGCGGCGAGCGAGGCGGCGACGCGCGAGGCGCACTCGAGCCGCGCTTCCGGAGTTGGAGTAGCGACCGCGTCTCGCAGTCTGGAAACTCTGTGGCTAGTCCACTCGCTGATCGAAACCATTTTCATCGCCGCCGCAAAGATGCGTCTCCCTCTCTATCGACAGAAACGGCCCGAAGTTCGATCGGAAGTCGGCCTTGGCATTCTCGATTCGCGCCAGTCGATGTAGCGATTGTGCGCTTTCGCCCCCGCTTAACAAAGGCCTAATGCGGGAAAAGCCGACNCTAACCAGCCGATCGAGCAGGCGGGGTATAAACCAGAACTGTTCACCCGGATCGAGATCGGAAGAAAAGGGGTTATCGCATGAAGTCGAGGTCGCGAGGGATCGCAACTGCTCTGGCCGTTCTCTTTGCGGGTACCGCGGGGGCCGGGATTGCACTGGGAATCGCATCCGCGCTAGGCGACCTGAACTCGACGACCGTTGTGACTCGGGGCACCGAAGTGCCGCCTTCGCTGCAGCAAATTGCGTCTACGGGGGGCGAGGGGCTCACTATCCCCGAGATCTACGAGCGCTTCGCGCCCGGAGTCGTGCAGGTCACCAGCACGCAGATCGTAAAAGGGCAGCAAATCAACCCCTTCTTCCAGACGAAGCCGCAGCAAGTCCAGGCACTTGGCTCCGGCTTCGTGATTGACAAGCAGGGCGACATCGTCACCAATTACCACGTCATCCAGGGTGCCACTTCGATCGAGGTCTTGTTCGCGAACAACATCACGACCAAGGCGACGGTGGTCGGCACCGACGTGACAACCGATCTCGCCGTGTTGAGAGTGAAAGTTTCTCCCGGCGCTCTGACACCGCTTGCGTTTGGAGCCTCCGCAGCGATGGAGGTAGGCGATCCTGTTGTCGCCATCGGCAACCCGTTCGGCCTCGACCGTACGGTCACTTCCGGCATCGTCAGCGCCATCTACAACCCCGGCGAGGGCACGCTCGCCACCCAGGCCAACTATCCGGTGCGCTCCCTGAATAGAGTCGAGATCCCCGCGATCCAGACCGACGCGGCCATCAACCACGGCAACTCGGGCGGACCGCTGATCAACAGCCTGGGCCAGGTGATCGGCGTGAACTCGCAGATCGAGACCGGTGGCACCAGCCAGGGAAACGTCGGCATCGGCTTCGCCATCCAATCGGACACCGTGAAACAGGTCGTCGCTCAGATTCTCAAGACCGGTAAGGCGACACATGCTCAAATCGGCGTCGGAGTGCAAGGAATCACCTCCGAGCTCGCGAGCCTCTATCGGCTTCCGGTCAAACAGGGCGTGCTCATCGAGACCGTGAAGTCCGGGACGGGCGCGGCCAAGGCCGGGCTCAAGGCGGGGAAGCACAAGGTGATCGTCGCCGGACAGCCCTACTTCATCGGCGGCGACATCATCGTGAAGGCGGACGGAGTGAGCGTCGGCAGCTCGGTGGGGAAGCTCCTGAACGTCGTCGCCGCACACAAGCCCGGCGACAAGCTCTCGCTCGAGATCTATCGCGGCAACACGAAGATGACCGTCACAGTCACGCTCGGCAGTCGGTAACCGTCGCGTCGCCGCTCTACTCGACACGACCGGCGCCGAGGCGCGATCATAGGTTCATGGCCGAGATCATCGACATCAGCGTTCCGCTGAGCCCAAGCACAGTCAGCTGGGAGAACGAGTCGACTCCCGTGATCGAACGGGTGAGCTCGATCGAAGCCGGCGACGGCTACAACCTGAGCCGGCTCGTCCTCGGCACCCATACCGGCACTCACGTGGATGCTCCCTTGCACTTCATCGGCGAGGGTGGCTCGGTCGACCGGCTGCCTCTCGACGCCCTGATCGGCCCCGCGCTCGTCGTCGATGCGTGCGACGTCGCGGTGGAGATCGACGTCGAGCTGGTCGAGCGCGAGCTTCCGCCCGGCTGCGAGCGCGTTCTCTTCAGCACGCGAAACTCCGAGCTCTGGAACGAGCCCGGTTTCCGCAGCGACTTCGTCGGCATCTCGGCCCAGGCCGCANCGCTNCTGGTCGCGCGCGGCGTCCGGCTCGTCGGCATCGACTACCTCTCGGTCGGCGCTCCCGCNACACACCGCGAGCTGCTCTCCCACGACGTCGTCTGTCTGGAAGGGCTNGACCTGCGTGGGGTCGCGGCGGGTCGCTACCGACTGGTCTGCCTCCCCCTTCGCATCGTCGGCGCCGACGGCGCNCCCGCCCGCGCCGTACTAACCACGCCTTAGGTTGTGTCGGCCATGGAGCCCCAACCCCTTCGCCCAGTACGCACCACCATCCTCGCCGACCCGCCAAGTGAGGAGGAAGATCTCTGGACCGACGAGGGGCACGACGATCACACCGGCTGGTTCTGCGTCGCCACCAACCCCTTCCCCTGCCCCGCCGCGGGTTGCCCCTTCGTCGCCGAGTTCATGACCGCAGCGCATCTGATCCTCGTCTGGCAGAGAAAGGACGATCCCAATCTCCTCCGCCACGCCCAGCGCGCGAAAGAAGTCAAGCGCAATCCGCGCATCACCGAGTTTCAGCGTTCGTTCGGGCCCAGCGCCTCCTACTACGCCTGGGAAGCGTCGGGCCGCCCGGTGCACGGCATCCGAGAAAGCTGATGGTTGAACTACGACGCCCGGGCGGCACGGTGACTGCGCAAGCCCCCGGCCGGGAATAGGTAGGCATGGCTCAGCGTTGGCAAAGAAGTCGAACGCACGCAAAGCGGTCGCGATGAGCGAGCAAGCGCCGGATACGGCGGGGCGCGGGCTCGCGGAGAAAGCTCGCAGCAGGGTGCGATTCGAGGAGGAGGCACTCAGCCATGCCAATCAGGTCTACAAAGTCGCTCGTCATCTCGCCGGCTCGAAAGAAGAGGCGGAGGAGTTGATGCAGGAGACCTACGCGCGGGCTTTTCGTAGTTGGCGCTCCTACGCACCGGGCACGAACATGCGCGCCTGGCTTCTTCGCATCCTCACCAACATCAACATCGATCGAGGCCGGCGGAAGCAGCGACGACCGGCCGAGCGCTCGCTGGAGGAAGGCGACTACTCCCTCTACGACCGCCTCGACGCGGCGGCGGGCGGTGACGACTCGAGCGACGACGAAGAGCGACTGCTGAATCGACTCTCTCAATCCGGCATCGTCGATGCCCTGACGGCTCTGCCACACGACTTCCGCGACGTGCTCGTNCTGGTCGATCTCGGCGAGTTCAGCTACCAGGAGACGGCGCAGATCCTGTCGGTTCCGATCGGCACCGTCATGTCGAGGTTGCACCGCGCGCGNCGGTTGCTCAAGCAGTCCCTGGCAAGCTCGCTGGAAGCAGAGAGATGAGCGAGTCTCCCTGCACCAAGTGCGAACGGCTGCTTCAGAGCTATCTCGACGGAGAGCTGAACGAGATCGAGGCGCGCGAGGCCGAGGTTCATCTCGACGACTGCGGCTACTGCCGCCGGCACTATCGCTTCGAGCGAGCATTCCGCGAGCACGTACGCAAGACGCTCACGGAAGAGCCGATGAGNCCGGAGCTCAAGCTCAAGCTCGCCGCACTAAGAAGCGGCGCCCATCCGGCCGACCGCTCGTAGCGGCATCATTTCAGCGTCAGAGTCGCCGGCCCGACGATGACGAGCANGCGAAGCGGGTCCCTACCGCTGGGAAGCGGCAAGAGGTCGGCCGTAAGCTGGCTCGCCAGACGCTTGCCCAGCTCTTTCCCTTTTCCGACATTGGAATAGAAGATCGTCGTGTGCTTGTAGTTGAAGCGGCTCGCACGCTTGACAGATGCAATCTGGTAACCAAACGAGGCGATACGAGATGCAACGCGGCGCGTGTAGGTGATGTCGCCGGCCCCGTTCTCGACTACGACCTCGACTTTCCAAGTGGCCGGCAACGTGGCTTTGCTACTGCCCGAGGTCAAGACGTGCGTCGCCGACCCTCGCAGGGCGTAACCGAGCATGACGGCGGCCGCGATACCGACGACTATCAGCGCGGCGGCGGCGGCCAGGCGCCCGCGCGGATTGCGCTCGATTCGCCGCGGTAAGACGGGCAAACCGGCCAGCTCGCGCGCCTCGTGGTTGTCGATCTCGAGCCCGCTCGCCAGTAGGAGCGCAGCCGCGAGAGCGTCCTCCGGGTTGCGAAAGGCGTAGACGCGTCCTTCCTCGAGCCAGGTCACCTGCTCGGCCGTGATTCCCGAGCGCTGCGCAACCTGCTCGCGGCTCAGCTGGCGCCGCAGTCGAGCCGTCGCGAATACGGTCGCGGCGGCTCCGCTCTCCAGCGAAGAGACGAAGGCGAGCGCGAGCTGCGGCTGGTCATTCGGGTCGAGCGGTCGCACGCTAGAGGATGTCATCGGCAGATCCGGAGTCTCCCTCGATAACCGAGATTCCCTTGGCAAGGCAAGCCAGCCCGGCAGAGTCCGAGCCTTGAGGATTTCGCCGCCGCCGCCCCGCGTCCTACGAGCAGCCCGCGAGCTTCTGCCAGCGCTGCATGGTCCCCTCGACGTAGACNCGCGTCTCTTCTGTCGGAGGGCCGCCCGCCCTCTCCACCGCGGTCGGGCCGGCGTTGTAGGCGGCAAGCGCAAGCTCCAGCGAGTCGAAGCGATCGAGCATGCGCCGTAAATAACGAGCACCAGCGAGAACGTTCGCGCCCGGACTGTCGAGATTGATCTCTAGCTCCCGCGCGGTCGACGGGAGCACCTGGAGAAGGCCGAGTGCACCGGCATGCGAGACGGCATTCGGCTCGAAGCCCGACTCCTCCTGAGCGACGGCGGCGAGAAGTGACAGGGGAACTCCCGACTTGCTCGACGCGTACTCAAAAGCCGTTCTGAAGCGCAGCGGCAGCGGACAGCGTCGGTTAGACGTCGTCTTCCCCGTTACGCTCGATTTCGTAGAGGCGATCGCGGCCACTCGCGCGCTGGCACGAGTAACACTCTTCTGACCGTCGTTGGTTGCGTTCGCCAGGGCGGCCGTGGTCATTGCCAGTGTCGCGGCAAAGAGAAAGAGCAGGGAGAGTCGGCGGCTCACGCGCATGATCCTAACGCCCCTGGCGGGTACCATCGTCCCCTTTCGGGAGGCGCCGGCCAGGAAGCCGAAACCCAGACCGTTCTCCGATCAGACGCCGGAGGTTACCGCGAGGATGTCGGCCAGGTGAACGAGGCGGAAGGTGAGCCTGCTCACGCGAACGTGGTCGGGCTCGCGCGCCAGCTCCGGGAGCGTTCGCCAGAGCTCCCGAGCGCAGGTCAGAAGCTCGCTGATCTGCTGCTGGTCGCTCGGGTGCGTATCTACTTCGTTGCAGGCGTTCAGCGCCAGCCCGAGTACGCCGACGGTGTCCTGCTGACGCGTCCACAAAAGCGGGATGGCCATCGACAGATACTGGTGAATGCGGGCCATGGTCATCGATTGCGTAAAGGTCGGGCTGCCGTGCGGGGCGCTGGGCACCAGCGGCGGCTCGTGGCGCGAGATGCGATCGGCGTTGCCCCAGAGGATCATGCGCAGGTCGCCTTCGTTGAGGCCCGCGAAACGCGCCGTGCGAACGGCGATCAGCAGCGAGCTCGGCTGTTGTCCGTAGGGGAAGTCCGAGGCGTAGAGAATCTGCTCGGGCGCAACGTGGCGGTAGAAGTCCAGCAGGTCGATCGGGCTCCAGGCGGACGTGTCGAAGTAAGCCCCGGCTCTACCGCCGAGTGCCCGCGCCAGCGCCCCCAGGTCGGCGATCCCGGCGTGAGCGACGATGAGCTGGGCAAGCGGGTAGCGCTCGATCAGGTGCGCCAGATGGTCGGCGATGGGCGGCAGGCCTCGGCCGCCGTGAATCAGGACCGGTACTCCTCGTTCCGCCGCCAGCGCCACGATCGGCTCGAGTCGCNCGTCGTTGACGCGAAACCCCTGCGAGCGCGGATGGAGCTTGATCCCGCGCGCGCCCAGGTCGAGGCAACGCCTCGTCTCCTCGAGTGGCGACTCGTCGAGATTGAGGCGCACGAATGGAATCAGCCTGCCCTGAGATTGCTCGGCGTAGGCAAGCGTGCGGTCGTTCGGCTTGCGAAACGCGGGGTGGCTGTCGGGCTCGTCGAGCGGGAAGACAAAGCAGCGCTCGATTCCGTATCGCTCGCACAGCGTCGTCAACTCCTCATATGTCCCGGCCATGCCGTCCACGTCGTTGCCAAGATGAACATGCGCGTCGAAAATCGGCGTCTGCGGAAGCTCTGCACGGAGCTTCGCCTCCCAGGAGCCGATCAGCATCTCGGCGCAGACGAACGCGTCGTTCATATAGAGGAGTCTATTCGCGCCGGAGTCGATTCCGAAACGGCGTGAGGGGCACCGCTCAAGCGAGCAGGCGCTCGAAGCGCTCGCCGTCCTCGAAAGGACCGATCAACGCGAGATGAAGGGCGCGCTCGCCGATGATCTCGCGGGTCACCCGCTCTATGTCCTCCAGGCTGACAGCGTCGAGCCCGGCCAGCACCTCGGCGGGATCGACCGCGCCTCCCTCGATGACCTCGCGCCGGAGACCGAAGGAGATCAAGCCCTGCGGGCTCTCGAGCTGGAGAACGAGCCGGCCCTTCATATACTCCTTCGCCTTCTCCAGCTCCGTCTCGGGCACCGGCTCGGCGACGATGCGGCGGAGCTCGGCGACGATCGTCTCGACCGCCTCGTCGATACGGTTGAGATCGA
>JGI24132J36420_10000925_pt1 | contig 13598 bp, 14 predicted proteins | sample BarGraNGADG00212_3_FD_36420 | JGI IMG/M metagenome (IMG submission 36420) | reverse complement strand
GAACGACCTCTCAGGAGCCCTTCAAATTGTTTATTAATTTTTATTGGACTTTTTTAAATAAATAGCTTTCTAAAACAGATACATTAATGTAACAAAGTCAAACTAATAAGTACTAAAAGATGAAATTTAACATTAAACAATTCGTTCTTAACTCAAAACCATTTATGCTACTTACAGAATGGTCGAAAAATACCAGTTTCCCTGGTTTTGATCGTTTACCTCTGTATTATGTGGTTAGCTATTTTTTAAGAGCTATTCAAAAAGAAGCGATCACTATGCGCGCTTCATCTTTAGCGTTTAACTATTTGATGGCGATTTTTCCAGCTATCATCGTTTTATTTACCCTTATTCCTTACATTCCTATTGAAAACTTTCAGGATGAAATTTTTAAATTACTCCAGGAGGTATTGCCACATAACGCTTTTGAAGTAACAAAATCAACCATTGAAGATATTTTGAAACAACAAAGAGGTGGTTTACTTTCATTAGGTTTTGGTTTATCTTTATATTATTCTACCAATGCTATTATTGCCATGATGACGGCTTTTAACAACACTTATTCCAGTCCAGAAATCCGAAGTGAATGGCAAAAAAGATTGATCGCACTTGGCTTAGTTGTAATTTTAAGCACACAGGTTTTTGCCGCGGTCTCACTTATTATTTTTAGCGGAACTGCCATAAACATGCTGGTTGAATATGGATGGCTTCAAGGATCGTTAACAATTACCCTGATTCAAATCGGAATATGGCTAATTATTCTTTTGCTTTTATTTTTTGCTTATTCCTTTCTATATTACTATGGGCCAAGCAAGCGAATGAAATACCGTTTTATTTCCGCAGGCTCTACCTTGGCAACATTACTTACCATTATTTCATCAATTGGATTTGCGTATTTTGTAAATAACTTTGGTCAATACAACAAATTATACGGGTCCATTGGAACATTGATGGTGATTATGCTCTGGTTATATATCACCTCCCTTGTTCTGCTGATAGGCTTTGAATTAAACGCCAGCATTAGCCGCGCTCGCGACAGTTACGAGAACATTGATCTCAAAATATTAGACGAAGTTGCATAAGGAATTAGCTCGGATTTGACCGCTTCGAGTATGGCAGGTAATGCCGCAGTTAATTGCGCGGATAATCCAAGACCGCATTCAAGCGTTTCAGGTTCTATCCCGATTATGATTATCTCAGAAGGCAGCTTATAGATGCCATTACCAGCTTTTATCGCATCAAGAAAGTTGATATCATGCATGCTCAGGTTCAGGGCGCTATCCTGTACTTCATGAGCAGGATCAAATGAAAACCTGTAGATATTGCCGGGAGCGCCGCCTTTCTTATAGGCATCCACAATAACTGCCCTGTCGCTTTCTTCCATGTATTCNAGCACATCAAAAGCNCNTGTNGCGCCATCAAATACTTCCACATTCGGAGGTAATTTTTCTTTCCTGAGAGCTTCAACAACATGGATGCCTATGCCGTCATCTCCCATCAACAGATTCCCCACTCCGATTATGACGATTTTTCCGGTCAAAGTTTATTTATGTACCTCTACATCCTCTTTTCCATAGATCATGGATCTGAGGAGTTCCCTGTTCACTGGAATAAGCGCAAGATAAACGTGGATTGCCAGTATGCAGAAGAAGTACAGGAAGACCATGATGTGAATCCACCTCAACCATATCAGGTTTATTCCCAGACCGGCCGGGCTCAGTAAGGAATTTACAAAATCAAAAACTGAACTGTAATACATACCAAAGCCGCTTATTGCCGCAAAGCCCAGGAACCACAGGTCTCCAAAGTACTTGAGCTTGATGACGGGGTGGTATTTCCCATGGAACTTTTTTGCCTTGACGTCGTAGGTTTCGTATTCGGGATATTCTTTTGATATTCCCATGAAATTCTTTGTTATCTTTATTATATCCCTGATGTCCTCCCACGACATCCAGATAGTGTGTCTCTCGCCTGTCACGGTCATAAAATAAATGTGGGCCAGACCGTCCATCAGGATCACAAATGCCATTATCATATGCAGCGTGAGGTTCTGGGCTTGATCCCCGAAAATATAATTACCGGTGTATATCCCGTATCCCGTGATTATGAATCCGATAATGAGCGCGCTGTGGATCCAATGGGTACCCCGTACTCCAGGTTTGAACTTCTCGACCTGTACTTTTTCCATGTTCTCTCCTATCTCACCTAAGTTACCTGAATGCTGTATTTTTGCCCGCCCGGCGTCATCACATGCACAGTGCATGAAAGGCATGGATCATAAGACCGTACCGTTCTGACAACATTTACGGGATTCTTGACATCGGGTACAGGGACGCCGATGAGGGCTTCTTCGATCGCTCCTCGCTGCCCCATATCATCTTTTGGCGTGGCGTTCCATGTCGTGCCTGCTATGACCTGATACCGGTCAATCTTCTTCCCTTTTATCTGTGTCCAGTGTCCAACAGGCCCGCGGGGAGCTTCCCATAGTCCAACCCCAAATGCTTCATCGGGAACTTCAAAATCAGTGTACGTGGGTTCACCGGGTTTGAGCTCATCAAGCCATTCCATTATCTTATCCCTGAGTATGAGCGCCTCCTGCATCCTTGCAATGGTCCGGTTAAAGGTCGAGGCTTTTTCTACCCCTCCCCCAAGTTTCTTTCGAAGGTCAAAAGGATCAAGTCCCGCAATGACCATTCGGGCGAGAGGACCACCCTCGACCGCCATTGTTCCATATCTTGGCGTTTTTGCCCATGAGTATGCACCAGCTTTTTCAGTATCCACTTCCGGTATGGGAGCATCGCGTGTCGGGATGCCTCCTGACCTGTCTGTGTACCAGGAATATCTTACATATTCGGTGATTTTTTTCTCATCCATGGGTATTACTTTTGATCCGTCCCAGACGCCCGCTGGTTCAAATAAAGTACCATCCGGCATGTCATAAACTCCATATGAAATATACTTCTGATGCCCGATACCCCAGGTTTCTGCTTTCTCTTTCAGGGCATACAGTGCCCAGTCAACAACATCATTCAGGACATACCCTTTAGAATAATCATGTTTTCCGCCAGATACGTTTTCAAGAACTGCAGGAAGGTCTATGGTTTTGCCTATCCAATCAGAGACTTCAAACATCCTTGTCTTCATCTGCATTATCTTTTCAACAGAAGGCTCATGCGTCAACCCGCCATGGATGTAAGTCATCTGATGGGGGACTTTTGCGCCAAGTATTGACAATACTTCATGAAGCTTCCTCTGGTTCCCAACAGCTTCCCTGTATCCCTGCCCTGTTATCGGGTCAAGCCTGTTCAACCCGTTCTTTGTGACAGCATCACTGTAATCCGGCCCACAGAGGGCATAGAACCACAACGCATGGGAATAAAGAGTGGTGACAGCCTCGATGAGATTTCGCATCTTCCTTGCCCCATCCGGGACTTTTATTCCAGCAGCGTTTTCAAGGGCGCGGACGCCTGCGATGCGGTGGCTTTGGTGGCATACGCCGCATATCCTCTGTGCAAGTACAGGTCCGTCCCTGGGATCTCGGCCGATGAGGATGGTTTCAAATCCTCTGAACATAGTACTGTTGCACTGGGCATCGATGACTTTTCCATTATCCACTTTCACAGAAATACCCATATGCCCCTCTATCCTTGTTATCGGGTCGATCTTGATCTCGGTCACCATTATTTCTCCTCCCCGGTGCGCTTTGGATTTTTACTGATCCCGCGGCGGATAGCATGTGCGGCAATACCCAAAGCCGTCGCAGCCACGGCTATCTTGCCTGCTGTTGCCACATTTATCCCGATAAGTGCAGGTACGTTCTCAATGGTCTCAAATAACGGCGACATATCATCAGGAAATCCTTCATTGAAACAGCCAATGCACGGTGCTCCACCGTTCATACAGACGTTTATTCCGCTGTTCCATTTTCGATATGCACAATCTGAATTAGTTACAGGTCCGCGACATCCGAGTTTGTAGAGGCATTTTTCATGGGAGAAATCCGTTTCATGAAAGCTCTTCGCAAACTCTCCTTTATCGTAAAATCCTCTCCTTGCGCATTGGTCATGGATATTGTCGCTAAATAAGAACTTCGGTCTTCCTTTATCGTCAAGTTCGGGAATTTCTCCCAGGATGACTGCAGAAAGCGTGAGAAGAATATGGTCTGGATGTGCTGGGTCACCTGGCAGGTTCACAACAGGAAGACCTGCTTTTGATTTGAAATCCGCTCCCAGGGCACCGCCTTTCTTCCCCTTATAATATTGCACCCCCATCGAGTTGGTGACATTGCCATTTGCTGCGGGTATGCCTCCGTATGTGGCGCATGCCCCTACAGCTACGACTGCTATTTTTGTTTTTGCAGCAAGTTCCTTTAAGATATCTATCACGGGTCTATCGCCCATGGTGGCGAATTTAGGATCTGGGATCGCACCTTCCACAACAAGCACATCGGGCTCGATGTTAAGGGCTGCCATCGCTTCTTCTCCCTGCGCTGCCATGATCGTGGGATGAAACCTGATATCCACGTTCAATTTTATGATGGCATCATAGATATCCGGGTGAGAACCCTGTAGTAANGAGATCGTGCAGCCTGAATCGCTCTGCCCCTGTATCCATACGAGCTTGACACCCCCTTCCTGTGCCACCNGCTCGATCGCCTTAACAATGTCCGAACTATAGATGTCAAGGAACATCCCTGCGCCAATTGTTCCCGCTAATTTGAGAAAATTTCTCCTGTTTAACATATGTCACCATCTTCCCGTTTTTCCTATTTATTACTCTATCCATCCTTTATTTATACTTTGTTGAATAATAAATCATGGATGTGTCTTGCAGTACCTGCGAAAGTAACAGAGATCAATGGAGAGGAAGCTGTGCTTGATTACGGCGGTGTGAAAAGAAAAGCGAATATCAGTATGCTAAGTGATGTAATGGTAGGGGACTACGTACTTGTCCATGTCGGATACGCCATATCAAAGATGGATGAAGAAGAAGCATCAGAAACGTTGAAACTCTGGGATGAAATGCTTAAGGCTTCTCCATGATGCAAAATAAATTCAATGATAGATCAACAGCAGCGCGTATCATAAGGAAGATCAGAACTTTATCTGGCGATAAAAAAATCAAGCTCATGCATATTTGCGGGACACATGAACAGGCAATTACAAAGAATGGTTTAAGATCGCTTCTTCCAGAAAACCTTGAAGTTGTGCCCGGGCCTGGTTGTCCGGTCTGTATCACACCTGCTGGAGAGATTGACAGGGCGATCAGATTATCTCGATCCGGTGTCATAATAACCACTTACGGCGACATGCTCCGTGTCCCCGGCAGTAGATCCTCACTTGTAAAAGAAAAAGCTACATCCGGTGACATCAGGATCGTTTATAGTCCTTTTGAGGGAGTCGAAATCGCAAAAAAAAATCCCGAAAAAGATGTCGTATTCATGGGCGTCGGTTTTGAGACGACAGCTCCCATGACGGCGCAGGTGCTAAGCAGCAGCCTGCCAGAGAATTTTAGCGTTCTATGCTCGCACAGGCTTGTTCCACCTGCCATGGAGCTTTTGTTAAAAGGTGGAAACAGCATAAACGGATTCATCGACCCGGGTCACGTTTCTGCGATCATAGGTACAGCGCCTTACATCCCGCTCTGTGAAAAATACCATATCCCCCAGGTTATTTCAGGATTTGAACCTCTTGATGTTTTGATGTCCATCTTTATGCTCCTTCGGCAGATCAGGAACGGCGAAGCAAAAGTTGAAAATGAATACACGCGGGTGGTGAAACCCGAGGGGAACGTTCAAGCCAGGAAGTTGATGGATGAAGTTTTTGATAAATGTAATAAAGAATGGAGGGGATTACCAGTAATTCCTGATGCAACACTTAAGATCAGGTCAGAGTTCCAGGAACACGATGCACAGATAAGATTTGACCTCAAATTGCAGGAAGGCGATGCATGCGGCACGGACTGCCCGCAGTGCGGAAATATCCTAAAGGGGTTGTCAAATCCCGCTGATTGCGAGAACTTTGGGAAGCTGTGCACCCCGGAAAACCCTGTCGGAGCATGTATGGTATCAAGTGAAGGCACATGCAATATCGCATATAGATACGGGAATTTAGCATTTAGTGAATTAGCATAATCAGTGATAATCGATATCACGGGATAGAAAACGCCGAATAAGAAAGAGCAGTTTCCCACCCTTCCTAAAGGTCATAGTGATAGAATTATTATAACTAAAATCATTCCTGCAGCCATTCCACCACAAAATAAACAGATGTCTTTATCCATCATTTTTATTCATTTCTCATATTTTTGATCTTTCATTCTAAGGATCTTACAGATACTCTGATCTTTTCGGCAAGTTCATCATTTGAATAATTCTTATTTTCTTTCAGTAATCCTGAGATTTTTTCACTTGTCGACTATCCTCATTAGTTATAATAATGATAATAGTGTATAAAACCTTTTGGTAGAAAGAATTAGAGTGCAGAATAGGGTATTATTTCGTTCGGCTTCTGCTCGCTGGGATGGACATAAAATTGTAGTGAATTTTACGACTTAGTTAAAATTCTTTTAACAACTTTTCGATATGTTTTTTATTCTTCAGGTTGTTTATCTTATTAACAACGAATAATATTTCAGATGCTATTAGGGTCCTTTCAGGAGAAAAGAGAAAATGACAAAAATAATAATCCGACTACCATATACAGACGATGAGTTCAACTATGGCGCCATGATCGCAGAGGTCGATGAGTTCCTACATCAAAAATTAGACTCTGAAGACCGGAAATATGAAATATATCGAGAAGAAGAAATGACCGAACCGACCTCCGATAAATCAAATGATTCCGAATTGATCGAAATGCTTGGAGAACCGATCGAGAAGGTAAGAGAAAGAGAACGGGTAAAACTCCTTAATCCAGGGGATAAGAAGAAATGATCTATTTCCACATTCTCGAAGAATGTAGAAGAAAGGAGCCTTAATATAATAGCTGATATTATCCCCATCTGCTTATGGGTAAGAAAAATATACTAAAAAAATCTAAAGAGACTGAAAGTTTCTGGGTGGGACTTCGAAAGGATTTTATTTTTGTACTTGCCATTATAGTCATTTTTGTAGCTGTTTCTAAGATTGCAATGGGGCTTTACACACCTATGGTAGCTGTAGAAAGCGGCAGTATGATCCCCCACATTCAGATCGGTGACATTATATTTGTCCAAAGTATAGATCGAACGGAAATAATCACATACCAAACCGGAAAACAAACGAATTATTCATCATTTAGCGAATTTGGCGATGTAATTTTATATAAACGGCTTGGAATAGAGGGAGGGACACCTATCATTCATCGTGCCATGTATTACGTCAACCAGAGTGAGCCGATGTGGCCGGGAGGACCTCAGGCTCCGCATGCAGGATATATTACAAAAGGTGATAATAGCAGAACTAATGCTGCATATGACCAGCAAGGCAGTATAAGCCCGGGTATGCCTGTGAAAAAAGAATGGGTGATTGGAGTTGCACGTTTCAGGCCTATACCAATCATCGGGTGTGTATCGCTCACTCTAAGAGCAAATCTTGCATGTTTTCAATAGGTATGACATCCTCACACGCGTGGTTAGTCTTGTATACATTCTTTTTTATCCCCACTGTTTCTCCTCCATGCTAATTACTCGCTAATACAAATCCTGCCTCGTTTAAATAATTGTCGATTTGCATCGAATTATTAGATTTTCCTGCAATACATGTTATAGACTAGCTGGGTGAGAGATTGGAGATGCTGGGGGGAGAGGACATTCCGAATAGCTCTCCCTTTTCCTTGGGAAGCTGGGGTATTCCGATCGACGCGTCAGATAAATCGTAATGTGACCTGGTGGAGGTTTAATTGAATGCCCTGAATTTGTCCCGGGATGCACCGCATAGGGGACATTTATCAGGAGCTTCCCCTTCCATGGTGTATCCACAGACTTCACAGACATGGACTGAACCCAGCTTGACATCCTTTCCTGAATTGACGTAGTCCAGTGCTTTTTCATAAAGCTGCTTGTGCATTTTTTCAGTGCCATATGCCCATTCAAAACTTTTCTGCGCGCCCTTTTCTCCCTGGAATTTTGCCACTTCCATATATACAGGATACATTTCTTCAATTTCAAATGTCTCCCCGGCGATGGCAAGTTTGAGGTTTTTCATGGAATCCCCCGGGCCAAAAGCGGCCATGCTATTTGCGACAAATCCCCCATTAAGGTGTTTTAGCTCCCGATAATGATCCCCTGCATGTACATATTCAGCATGGGCGATCGCACGAAATAAACGTGCCGTATTATTGAGCTTTTCTTTTTCAGCCTGGTCTGCAAAATGCAAATACCTCATATGCGCCTGGCTTTCTCCTCCAAATGCATTGATTAGATGCTGTTCGGTCATTTTTTTCATTTAAGAAACCTCCTTTCAATAAAGTCAACAAGATATCTAAAATCATATATGTATCGCCTTTCCCAGCGCGGCTTCTGCCGCCTCTGCAAGAGCTTCCGGAAGCGTTGGATGTGGGTGTATTGTTCCTGCCAGGTCCTCCAGAAAAGCGGCCATCTCGATGGAATGTGATGCCTCGCTTATAAGCAGGGAAGCATTTGCCCCAACTATTTGAACGCCGAGTATCTCGCCATTGGTTTTTGCCACTACCTTTACTAATCCATCTGTTTTATCCATGGCCAGTGCACTTCCCAGAGCATGAAATGGGAACTTTCCTGTTCTTATTTCGAAACCACCTTTCCTTGAACTTTCTTCATCAAGACCTACGGTCGCTATTTCAGGATCTGAAAATACAGTCAGCGGTATTGCCCTGTTATCAAAAGCGCTTGGCAGACCGACAATAACTTCGGCTGCAACTTTTCCTTCCCTGAATGCTTTAGCGGCCAGGAATGGTGGCCCTGCAATATCCCCGACTGCATATATTTTCGAGTCGGTGGTTCGTCTTTTTTCATCCACTTTGATAAAACCGCTCTCGTCCAGTTCAATCCTTGTATTTTCAAGTCCTATGTCCTTATTGTTCGGACTCACACCCACAGCTACAAGTACTTTATCACATTTGAGTTCAGATTCATTTCCTTTATCGTCGCTGATCGTCACAATTGCCTTATTGTTTTCCGAACGCAAACCCAGGGGTCTGGAATTATAATATATCTCAATACCCAGCTTTTTCATTTTCCGGCTTACGACTTCAACCACTTCAGGATCGAATCTGGTCAGGATCCGGGATGAACGCTGCACTATTTTTACCCTTGTCCCAAGTTTTGCGAACATTGTCCCAAGTTCCACACTGATATAACCTGCCCCCATTATAACGAGGTCCTCAGGGACTTTCATAAGACCAAGAGCTTCATTTGAGTTTATCATGAATTTACCATCAAACGGAAATCCGGGGAATTCCCGGGGATGAGAGCCCGTGGCGATTATGGCGTTCTCAAATTTAAAGGTGGAGTTTGTGCCATCCGGAAGGGTTATCCTTGCTTTATCAGAAGATTCAAAAAAAGCTTCCCCTTTTATAACCTGCACTCCATATTTCTTGCAAAGAGTTGTTATCCCGTCCCTTAGTTTTTTGACTACTTCGAATCTCCTTTGCTGGATATTCTTATAATCAAATTCGACCGAACCCTCAATTCCAATGTTGCCCGGATTCCTTATATCGTATATGATATTTGCAGCATGTATCAACGTCTTTGAAGGAATGCACCCGCGGTAAACGCAGGTTCCACCCAGATCATATTTTTCCACAAGTATCACATCCTTATCGAGCTGGGATGCCCTTATGGCCGCCGTATATCCGCCCGGACCTCCGCCAATAACAAGGACATCGCATCCAGTCACAATATCCCCCATCACCATTACGTCACATCCAGCAGGAGCAGGTCAGGGTCTCTCAGATGATCTATCAGAGTATTCATAAAACGAGCCGCCTGCGCTCCATCAAGCGCCCTGTGGTCAAATGAAAGCACAAGGGGAAGGATTTTCCTTATCTTAACTTCTCCGTCGATAGCAACAGGCATGTCCCTTATACGGTGCACACCAAGGATAGCAACATCCGGAGGATTGATGATCGGCGTGGAAAATATTCCACCTATGCTTCCAATGTTGGTTATGGTAAAGGTGTTCCCTTTTAGATCCGAAAGCTTGATCTTGCGGGTTCGTGCTTCCTCAGCAAGCTCTTCTGTCTCCTTTGCAAGTTCTAGTATGCTTTTCTGATCTGCATTTTTAATAACCGGAACCATCAAACCTTCAGGTGTGTCCACTGCTATCCCTATATTATAATAACGTTTCAGTACTATCTCATTCTTTTGAGGATCAAGAGAGGCATTCAAATAAGGATGCTGTTTTAATGCAACAGTGGCTGCTTTTACGATAAATGCCAGGTAGGTAAGCTTTATACCCTTTACTTCTGCTCTCTTTTTCTCCTTTTCCCTCAAAACTACGAGTTCTGTGACGTCTGCCTCATCCATGGAAACAACATGCGGCGCCGTAAAGAGAGACTTGGTCATTCTCTCTCCTATTGTCTTTCGGATACCTTTTATGGGGATCCTTTCTTCGGCCAGCTTTATCGGAGGCATAGCTTCATGGGGCAAAGCTTCCAGGGCAGTGTCTGGTTTAACTTCTGCGAATTTTTTGATATCCTCATCCATTACCCTTCCACCCGGGCCGCTACCCATAACTCCGGATATATCCACGCCAAGCTCTCTTGCAAAGCGCCTTGTGGAGGGGGTGGCTAAAACCTTTGAAGGCTCTTCGATTATCTTTTCCGGGAGCCTAATTTCGGGCTTAACTTCAACATGTTTGATTTCAGGGGATTTTATAGCGACCTTAACCTCTGCAGCCTTTATCTCTTCCCCCGGCAGGGCAAGAGAAACAAGGCTGCTTCCTACCTTTATGATATCACCCTCCTTCCCATAGATTTTCGATACCTTCCCCGCCTTCGGAGTCGGTATTTCAACAATTGCTTTATCAGTCTCGATTTCTGCCACCGCCTGATCTGCTTTTACTTCATCTCCTATCTTTACTAACCATTTTACAACCGTGCCTTCAGTTATGCCTTCACCCACATCTGGAAATTTTATATCGACCATATTATGCTCCTAAAAATCCGCAGTCTCTGTTATTGCATTCGCTACNTTCTGGGCATCCGGCATATAATAATCTTCCAGTTTAGGCAANGGCACCGGAACATCATATCCTGTAACTCTTTTAACTGGCGACTCAAGATAAAGGAAAGCTTTCTCGTTGATCCTTGCCATTATCTCTGCCCCTAAACCTAATGTCTTTGGCTCCTCATGGACAACCACACACCGTCCCGTTTTCTTGACTGAATCTATTATTATCTTCTCATCTAAAGGTGATAGCGTTCGAAGGTCTATCAATTCCACACTAACTTCCTTGACCTTTTCAAGGGCTTCCTGGCATACATTCACCATAGCTCCCCAGGAAATGACGGTAACATCTTTTCCCTGCGTGAACTTCTTACCAACGCCAAGCGGGACGGTATAATCTCCTTCAGGCACTTCTTCCCTGAAAGCACGATATAGTTTCTTGGGCTCAAAAAAGATAACCGGATCAGGGTCCCTGATAGCTGAGAGAAGTAGTCCTTTGGCATCATATGGCGATGAGGGAATCACCACTTTCAAGCCCGGGATATGGATGAAAAATGTGGCAACTGCTTCTGAATGGTGTTCAAGGGCCCTCACTCCTCCCCCATAAGGTGCCCGTATCACCATCGGGCAGTGGTACCTGCCACGGGAGCGGTATCTTATCCTGGAAGCATGTGCAGCAAGCTGGTCTATGGTCATATAACTGAAACCCTCGAATTGTATCTCTGCAACAGGTTTCAAACCTGAAACAGCCATGCCTATTGCAGTCCCCACGATCCCCGACTCGGCAAGCGGCGTATCAATCACCCTATCGCTTCCAAATTTTTCAAGAAGATCTTCGGTAACCCTGAATACGCCTCCATCCACACCTACATCTTCACCCATGACCAGAACGGCAGGATCTCTTTTCATTTCCTCATGCAGTGCAAGGTTGATCGCCTGTACCATGTTTAGTTTCGCCATTTTTAGTTCCCCTTCCTTTTTGCGATAATGCCCAAAAGTTCATCCATCTGCTCTTTCAGGTCAGGCGTGATTTGAGCATAAACGTACTTGAACATGTTAGATATATCCGGATCGTAAGATTCGGCCTCTTCAACTGCTTTTTCTATTTGCGCAGTAGCTTCTTTGAGGAGCTTTTCTTCATAATCCTGGCTCCATATTCCTTTTTTCTCAAGATATATCCGGAAACGCTTTAAAGGATCTTTTTTCCACCAGTCCTCTTCCTCGTCTTTTTTCCTGTATTTTGTGGGATCATCTGAGGTCGTGTGGGCTGCGAGACGGTATGTAAAGCACTCTATTAATGTGGGTCCGCCTCCCGACCTTGCTTTCTCGATCGCAGCTTTTGTTACGCTGTATACTGCAAGCACATCATTGCCATCAACCTGGATACCTTCAAAACCATAAGCCAGGGCTTTTTGAGCCAGTGTCCTGGATGCTGTTTGCTTTTCTCTTGGAAGGGATATAGCATACTGGTTATTCTGGCAAATGAAAACTGTAGGCGTCTTGAACACACCTGCAAAATTCATGCCTTCATGAAAATCCCCTTCTGATGTGGCGCCGTCACCGAAATAAACGACTGAAGCTATATCCTGTTTCTTTATTTTTGCAGCCCATGCGGCTCCAACAGCATGCAGTACTTGGGTAGCTACAGGTATTGCAACCGTGAAATTCTTATCTGGAAGCATAATGTTTGCATCTTCCGAACCCATCCAGTACATGTAAAGATTCTTCAATGGAATACCCCTTGCTATTTGAACCCCGTGTTCCCTGAAGGCGGGGAAAAACCAGTCTTGCGGTTTCATGGCAAAAGCGCTTCCTATCTGGCTTGCCTCCTGTCCAAGGCATGAGCCGTAAGTAAGCATCCTGCCCTGACGCTGGAGCTTCACTGCTTTTTCATCATACAGGCGTGTAAGAACCATTGTCCTGTATAATTTTTCAAGCATTTCATTATCAAGAGCCGGCTCCAGACTCTTATCCACATTGCCTTCAGGATCAAGTATCTGAAGCCACTCCACACTCATGTCAAGGATTTTTTGTCTTGGCAACTTAACACCCACATTATACTTTGGTTTTAATCTTATTAATCTTTGCCGATGGTATGGGCCATATATGAGCTTCTTACAAGTGGACCGCTCATAATTGAAAAAAAACCCTTTTCAAAGGCTGTTTTTTTATAGCAGGCAAATTTTTCAGGTGATATATACTCTTTTACTTCAAGCTGCATCCTTGTTGGCCTGAGATACTGGCCAAGCGTGAGGATGCTTACGCCTGCTGATCGCAGGTCATCCATTGTTCTTTCGACCATATCTTCCGTCTCACCAAGACCTAGCATCAGGGAAGATTTAGTAAATATAGAAAAAGATATCTGCTTTGTCTTTTCAAGAACTTCCAGGGACAATTTATATCCGGCTCTCCTATCTCTTACCTGTTCCTGGAGTTCCTCAACAGTTTCGATATTATGTCCAAGAACATCTGGA